>Ga0163223_100017_pt1 | contig 115968 bp, 88 predicted proteins | sample MSEWel2016_02_17_2_FD_113147 | JGI IMG/M metagenome (GOLD analysis project Ga0163223, IMG submission 113147) | Subsurface microbial communities from deep shales in West Virginia, USA - MSEEL Well Study Marcellus 5H_2016_02_17 ...
AATTGAAGCCTTCTTTAAATAGTCTTTGTAGTCGATTTCCGCATCAACCTTTGGAAGACCATTTGCCTTCGTCTCTTTAATCTTAAACTCACTCTGTGTCTTGTTAAATCTTGCCTCTCTTAAATCATAGTTATTCTTTGTGGCAAAATGTAGAAGTTCATCAATGCTCATTTTTTGTTTTTCCTGTGCCGTTGCATTCAGTACAAAAAAGATCATTGCCAGTTTGATTAGAGTTATTCTTTTTCGCAACATACTTTTTTTAATCAAACATAGGTATGATTTAACTTGAAGGTGTCTGTTTAATTTATCCCGAGTGAAAATGACGTTCGTCTGATGTGGTAAGATGTGTTCGAATAATGTAGGGAGCATGTAATCAGGGGTGTAGTGTTGTTGTAAAATTTGAAAAAGCTGGTTTTTGGCGAAAAAAAATGGTGCTAATAAATGTGAATTTGTGATTTCGGTTCTGTTTTCTTTTAAATACAGTAGCTGAGTAAATGCGCATGGCTATTTCAGCATCTCTGAGTGCATAAGAAATCGTCATTATTGTATTCCGGTTAATAGACAAAAAACTGCATCTCTATTACAGGTGCGATAGGCGTTTTAAATTTAGCTTTCTATTTTTGACTCAGTAAGGATTCAATACAAATGTAGATCTATAAGCTGAGGGAAGCGCATCGCAAAGTAGAACGTTTAACTTGTTATTGCCCGTGCAATGAGGAATCTATTTCAAATGGCTTAGCTCTCAATCACACGTCGTCAGTGCGAATAACAAAATTCATTCTCGTGAGATATGTTCGCTTGCCGTAGTTGATACGTTCATTGTTAATTAAAAATGAAATTGCAGAGCTGTTGATTCACATTTTTGTTAAAAAATGAGTTTACAGGAGATATAAGCATACTTTTGCATACAGAAAGCGGGTCAGAAGACAGGCTATTCATGGTTGTATCGTCGAGATTTACTCTTAATTGCGATGACAATTTTCAACTTTCAAACCATTTAACCCTAAAATAATGGTTTTATTCTCAATTCCCAAATTGTTGCATCACCTCTTTTAAGTGGCAGATTATTAATTGCCTACAGAATCCACACGCGGTTTTTTTTATTATCAGCACGTATAGTTAGTCTAGGAAATAAAATTCGCACACTTTTCCTATTGGCGTTCCATAGTTTTGATTACAGATTTCTAAACTAAATGATGAAGAAAAGTTTTTGAATTGAATTTTTTAACATTAATCAAACTAAAACGAATGAAAAAATTATTATTGTGTGCGTTATCGCTTATTAGTGTGTCTTCAGTCAAGGTTATAGCGCAAGAAGTAGTTCAAGACTCTGTTGGCATTGAGATTGTTATTCCAATTGATCATGCAGATGTAACAAAAGACAAAGAGGAAAAGAACCGCAACGTCATGCTTAATGCTGAGAACTCGACAGGCCCAAGAACAGTGAATATTGGGTTGCCATTTAGAGGGGACTTAGTTATTGCTGAAAACGGCGTTCCCGTCGTTTATTACTTCTTTCCAACAAATCCCATGGCCGCGTGGAGAAATGACAATAGTCTCTCGCGGATGGGACTTCTTTCTTTTGAAGAAGGAGCATTATTATACGGTAAGGTAGGAAATCCTGTTCGATCATTTACCCGTGATGCTTCCAGAAGGTTCAGAGGGGCTGCTTCGCTCCTGCTTTCCAGTAATGGAACCTCCCGATATGATGTTACGATGACCGGACCTTTGAGTAAGAGTGGATGGGGGTACATTGTAAGCGCCTACAAAAACTTTGACAAGGGAAATGGTATTAATTATCAATTCACAGATTGGTATGATAATACTGAGATGATGAAAGCAGGTATTCAAAAAGACTACGGCAAAGGTCAGGTTAAACTACTTTATAAGTATGTGGGTGCAAAAATGATCATGTCTAATTACGTACCTCTTCGTTCTGAAGGTGACGGCAAGTTTTCTGAATTAGACAACTTTGATTTAGGTAAAGACTCCTATATTCCAGGTAGTGGATTAATTCCTTACAGAGATTCTCAAGGTAACGCAAAGGTAGCAGATCTGTCTGATGATAAGTTTAGCAAGTCGATCTCACAAAATATATACTTGGTAGGTGATCACAAGTTTGATAATGGATGGAATATGGAATATACGTCGCTTTTTCAAAAAATGAAAGGTACTATGCCCGTTATATTCCCTTTAAGTACGAATATTAATCCTGATGCGAATGGTGGAATTGGCAGCCAGTTGACTTTGAATCAGTTGATTCCTCAAGCGGATGTTACCATGTCTAATTCCAGGTTACAGTTCACTAAGAACATCGGAACACATCGATTAAGAGTTGGTGGTCAATACCAAATGTTCCACCGGGCATATGAAACTTTAAAAGGGATGTATACGATGACGGTAGAAGCGAATCCTCGAATTTATTCGGCTCAAAGAACGGCTACCGGGACTGAGATCACCTATTTTGATGGTACGAATCCGGAAGCGGTGTTAAACCCGGGAAACAATGGTTCTGTGGATGATAATCAGGTAAATAAAGCTGCGTTGTATTTTTCAGATGACTTTTCTTTGGGTAACCGACTTGATTTAGGTTTAGGGTTCCGTATTGAGCATCAGAATTATAAAGAAACACATGATCAGTTTAGTTCAAATGAGCCAGCTGTTGAGTCTGAGTTTATTGACTATGAACAAAATAACAAAATCAATAAGGTTGCCGTTGGTAATTTAACTTATAAGATTGGTAAAAATTTCGGACTTATTGCTGACGGATGTTATAATTCTTATTGGGATATTTTTTGGGACTCTAAACGTGGACCTGACGGTACTCCAATTCCGGAAGAAGGAAATACCTATATCCGTTCAACAATACCAACAGACAATGAAATTGTTGTGACAAAGTATGGAGCTGGTCTCTATTATAATGTAGGAAACAAATTAAATATTGTTTCAAAGGTTACCGGAATTACAAAAGCAAATATTAAAAGTTCGGAAACAACACTTTATAATGCCAGCGCTGAGTCTGCGCTGGGGCAAATGGCTGGATTAGCACAATTGGTGAGAGATGATTTTGGACCGGAATTATACGATATTCAAACTTTAGGATGGACAACTGATATCATGGCTAAACCATTTAAGAATTTCGATATTCATTTATTGGTTACACTTCAGAATCCTAAGTATAAAAACTATAGCCTGGCCTACAAATTCGATGCTACTCCTACGCCTTATGGAGTGACTGTTCCGGCTGGTGAAGGATCCTACGACTATTCAGAGAATCAAGTAGTCGGATTATCAAAAGTATTACTGGAAATTGATCCAAGTTACAAATTTTATAAAGGAAAACTGAAAGCTTGGGTAAGCCTACGCTATTTTGGCAAACAATACGGAACTGCATTAAATACAGTTGAATATAACCCATGGTGGGAAAGTTTTGGAGGCATAGATTATACAATGAGTCGCAATGTTCAGATTCAGTTCAAAGTAACCAACTTTTTGGATGAAAGAGGAATCAAAGGTGACTTAGTTAATTCCATGCAAATGGATGCCGCAAAAGCAGAGCAGTTAAATGCAGTTGTAGCTTCAGCAATTCGTCCACGGCAGTTTGAATTATCAATAGATTTTAAATTTTAAACCATTGTAATTAATTAAAAGAATAGAGTTATGAAAAAGTTAATGATGTTTTTATTTACAGCAGCAATTATTGCTTTATCAACTAGTGTAAACGCCCAGGACAGTAAAGATTACTTTGTTGGAAAATGGGATATTCTCACCGAAGGAACTCCAAGTGGAGATGCTCATTCAACCCTGATCTTGAAAAAGGGAGAAGAAGGTAAATTAACGGGTACTTTCCAATCGGAAGGAAAAGAACCAACCAAGCTTACCCGGTTGGAAGTAAACCCAGATGATATTACTTGCTATTTTGTGGCAAGTGGTTATGACGTATACATTTGGTTAGAAAAGATTGATGAGGATACCATGGAAGGCACTATGATGGACATGTTTGATTGTTATGCGACAAGAATACAAATAAAGGATAAAGAATAGTAGTAGAGTTTGTTAGGACAGTGAAAAGGGGAGTCTTATTCCCCTTTTCTTCTCATAACGTAAATGCATGCAAATGTTCTGCAAACGTGAAGTATGATTTACTACATCTGATTGTTATAGCCATTTCAAGCCAAACGATTTTATATTCCCTGTTTTTCTAATTACTATCAAATTCTTTCCTTCTCTTTTTAGATGGGATAAGGGAATATCTTCTGTACGTGATATCATGATGCTCCGATCAATTTAGTCAACACCTTTTTAAGTCGTTCTTTTTAATGCTTGCCTAGTATATTATCATGGCTCTTTACTTGAGAATTATTAAACAAATATTCAGTAAAAAATAAATATTTAACTATGAAAATGAACATTATCTTTAGTCTTATCCTGACATTGTTGATTTTTAATAATGTCCACGCGAATGGTTCGGAAAAGGCTAAATTAAAGGATATTACATTTTATCCAGAACAACTGGAATGTAATATTAAGCTCACTCTCAAAAATTTAAAGCAGGTTGGCGAAGTGGATGAAAGATACCAGTCATTTAATTTAGAAATGTGCGAAGTGGTTGGTGGTAGATTTTGGATACCCTATGATGAATTGGATTCAACAAAAATACGGGGACGTGGTTTTGATGCTTTAAAACAAAGTATTCCGGCGATTAATCTGTATGAAAAAAAACTACGTGTGCTTACTTCTGCTTTGGGGCCAACTTACATTCGGGTAAGTGGACTCTGGGCTAATACAATTTATTTTCAGGATAACGATAAACCTAAACTGGAAACTGCTCCAGAGGGCTATAATAATGTTTTGACTCGAAAGCAGTGGAAAGGAGTCATTGATTTTGTAGAGGCAGTTGACGGTAAATTAACAACATCTTTTACGATAAGTGATGGTATAAGAGACAAAGACGGTAACTGGACTACGGCCCAAATAAAACCACTGATTAACTATACCAAATCAATCGGAGGGGAAATAGCCATGGCCGAAATGTTTAATGAGCCATCTCATGCTAGTCATGGTGGTGCTCCAAAAGGATATGATGGTGCCTGGTTTGATAGAGACTTTGCTGCTTTTAAAAGCTATATGAGTTCAGCAATGCCTGAAACGAAAATTGCAGGCCCGGGCTCAACAGGTGAAGGAGGTATTATGCCAGGAATATCACTAACAACGGATCAAATATTTGAAGCAGAACCAAAACCAAATTTTGATATTTGGTCGTACCACTATTATGGCGTCTTATCAAAAAGGTGTTTTGGCAGACAAACTCCGGAGGATGCGCTTACAGAAGAGTGGTTGAGCAAAACTGAACTTGGGCTAAAATATTATGAAGAATTTAGGGATAAATACCAACCGGGTATTCCAATCTGGTTGACCGAAACTGCTGAAGCTTCTTGTGGCGGAAATCCCCTGGCTGCCACTTATGTGGATTGTTTCCGTTACCTGGAACAATTAGGTAGGTTAGCAAAAAAGAATGTAAAGGTTGTAATGCATAACACGATTTGTGCCAGTGAATATGGACTGCTTGAGCAGGAAACGTATGAACCAAAGCCTAACTATTGGGCAGCATTGCTCTGGAACAAACTAATGGGAACCAAAGCCTATGAGGCAAGTTTGCCAGTTGAAGGTGTGGATGTTTTTGTTCATAATCTGAAAAATTCATCGAACGGCTTGGCTGTCATGATTGTAAACCCAAAGAATTCAGAATGTTCTATTTCTATTCCTGCAAAGGCAGAGCAGTATTTGTTTACAGGTGATGAGCTTCAGCCAGAAACTGTAAATGAGCTGCTAACAAAAACGGTAAAATTGAATGGTAAGGTACTTGAATTAAATCCTGATGAGACTTTACCTGAACTTAAAGGGGAAAAGATAAAAGCAGGAGAAGTTCAACTCCCTCCATATAGTATTGTGTTTCTTTCGTTTAAAAATATCTAATGACTATTTACTCTGATAGATAGATACGTGGGGTTTTTAATTTATCCCTTCTCTGTGAAAAGAGAGGGGAAATCTATCTGCTCGATACACCATGATTAGCTAACAAATGTTTTGAAACCAGAGACATTACTTTTAAATCACAAAATAGAAAACTAAAACAAACCTAGAATATGAAAAAAAAATCTGTTGGGTTGTCCCTGTTCCTGCTGCTTTGGTTTTTTGGTAACTGTACCAATAGCAACAAAACCGTTCGTATTAGTATAGAGAATATTCAGAATGTAGGCTCTGAAATTGAGTATGCGGTCAGTCAGTTACAAAAATCGACTTCAATTAGTATCAGTTCAATGAATGAAGATCCTGATTATATCATTCGAACTGAGATTGATACTATTAAATATGCGCCTGAGTCCTTTGAGATTACCATTAACGATAAGGCATTGGAATTGCATGCCGGCTCTCCGGTCGGAATTATGTACGGATTGCTGGATATTCAGGATCAGACAGAACAAGGGAACCTGAAACTAGAGGAAAAGAGTATTACCCCTGCTGTTGATTTCCGTGCCATCAAATTTAATTTGCCCTGGCGGTCTTATCGAAATGGTAAAGCACTGGAGATTCACAAGGATGTGTGCCGTGATTTGAATTTCTGGGAATCATTTCTGGACATGATGGTGGAGAACAGATTCAATAAACTGACCTTGTGGAGTCTGCATCCTTTCGCTTATATGGTGAAAACGGAGAAATATCCGGAAGCTTGTGGGCTTAGCGACACAGAGTTAGCAGATTGGCAAAATTTCTGGCACGGTTTGTTCAAGATGGCCAAAGACAGAGGCATTGAAACCTATTTGGTGACCTGGAATATTCACGTTTCTAAAGAGTTTGCCAAGATTCATCAAGTAGCAACTCATAGTCTGAACAATGAGTACAACACCGAGGAAACGGACACTTCAGAGATTGTTAAGGATTATACCCGGGAAACAATAAAAACAGTTATCGATACTTACCCAAATCTTACAGGAATAGGTACTTCGTTGTCTGAAGCGATGCAGGGAATGTCTGCTGATGAAAAAGAACAGTGGATAGAAGACACTTATCTTGAAGGTATGAAGATGGCTTCAAGGAAAATCAAGTTCATTTATCGTAGTAATAGTTCTCCCGGACGCGGCGACAAACTAAGAACGACTGCTGAGCGGTCAAGAAAAACGATAGACGCATTTAATCGCGTTTCGGAGGGTAAAGTGATACTGCCATTTAAATTTAATTGGTCGCATGGCCACGCAACACCTAATTTGGTTAAGGTACACGGTGGAGACCTTTCTGATGCCTATTGGAATCCAACGCCGGAAAGTTATACAATGGCCTGGACAGTCCGTAATGAAGACTTTTTTGTATTGCGTTGGGGTCAACCTGATTTTATACGTGAGCATATTGAAAAGAACTTACATCCTTATGTCAGCGGGTATTTTTTAGGTTCAGAATCATACATCCCGGCAAAAGACTATATCACTTCGCTGCCAGGGACTAGTAATAAATATGCCTTTGAAAGACAATGGATGTATTATAAGATGTGGGGAAGATTACTTTATGATCCGACGACTCCGGATTCCTTTTTCAAGAATGAATTTACACATCGATATCCCCAAAGCGGGAGTCAGCTATATTCTGCCCAAACGAAAGCGAGCCGTGTTCCACTTGTTGTTGCTTCCTACATGGATGCGACATGGGATTTTACCTTGTATTCAGAAGGTTTCGCCAAGTTGGTTACGGAAGATATGGGAGTAATACCTTTAAAAACACTGGCTCGTCAGCGTCCAATGGAACCATCTTGGGTAGGTGTCAGGGATTTTGTGAGAAAAGGAGAGCTGCACGTTGCCGGGAAGATAACTCCGTTAGAATTAGCCGATTCTGTAGAAAACTTCTGTAATGAAGCTCTTGCAGAGCTTGCTGAATTGGATGAGAAGAGAGTCGCTCAAAATGTAGATTTGTTATATGAGGCATCCGACATTAAAGCATGGTCGTATATCGGCTTGTATTTTGCCAACAAACTTCGCTCGGCTTTTTATTATCAGAAGTTTAAGACATCGAAAGATATCACTTATCATCAACAGTCTCTCAAATGGCTGGAGGAGGCAATCAAAGACTGGGAGCAGCTTGTAGCAGTAACAGAGAAGGTTTATGATCCCATACCCCTGATGCATCATTTAGGCTATTCTTATTCCGACACCCAACAGAAAAACTATGATAAAGAGTTTCATTGGAAATATCATATGGATGAAGTGTATAAAGAGTTGGAATGGTTGAAAGGCCTAAAAGAATAACGTTTAAAGTGGTACGAAATAGCAAAAGTGAATGTTAAGTGCATAACATCACTGTAGCAAGTTTTTTCATCATCAGTTTTTGTTTGGCATTGCCCCGGGATGTAGCAATATATCCCGGGAATGCCACTAAACTGAGAATAAGAGCGAATTGATAGAATTAAGGTGTTTGGGAAAGTGTATTAAACGTCAGGTTATGAATAAAATGAAATATCAAATTGTTGTTTTTGTCCTCCTTTTGCTAGGAGCATGCAGCACTTCTGACAAAAACGAAAAGACTGCTTCGGGTCAGGATCCTTTGGTTCAGGTTAAAGACTCGTTATTCAACAAGCCTTATATCGATATAGATGAGTGGCGCGATGAGCCTGTACGACACCGCTACGTGCATGGCGGATTCGAAGGTCGTGATACACGCTTTTCATTTTACTTTCCTCCTAAGGAACAATACGAAGGTCGTTTCTTTCAGTACATCACACCGGTTCCCGATAGCGAAAACTTATCGCAGGGAGCTGTTGGCGAAGAGGATAAAATCGGGTTCTCCATCGAAAGTGGCGCCTACTTTATCGAAACCAATGGTGGTGGACAAGATGGTAACGCATTGGGTGGCGGCGATAAAATTTTGGGAGCTTATGGTGCCAATGCCATTTGCGCCATGTACTCGCGCGAGTTAGCTGTCGAAATGTATGGCGATCATCGTTCTTATGGCTATGCCTTTGGCGGAAGTGGCGGAGCCTACCGAACAATCGGCGGATTTGAAAATACAAAAGATATTTGGGATGGTGTGGTGCCTTTTGTTATTGGTTCGCCAATGGCCATTCCCAATGTGTTTACAGTGCGTATGCACGCCATGCGTGTGTTGCAAAATAAGTTTCCGCAAATCGTTGATGCGTTGGAGCCGGGCGGAAGCGGCAATATGTACGAAGGGCTTAACCTGGAAGAACGTGAAGCTTTGGCTGAGGTGACAAAAATGGGGTTTCCTCCTCATGCCTGGGTTGCCTATAAAACAATGGGCATTCACGCTTTTAATGCGCTTTATGGCGGTATGCTGATGGCCGACAAATCTTACTTTAGCGATTTTTGGGAAAAAGAAGGCTATCTGGGATACAACCCTCCCAAATCTTTGGTTGCAGGCAGACTTCAGCATCAATCAAAAATTAAAAGATTAATCTATGCCGCTGATGCTGTTGCCATGGGATTGGGAATTGAAAGTATGCCCGGGCAGGCACGCGGAAGCGCTGACGCTGCCTGGAAGGCACTCGACGATAAAGGCAACGAGTTGCCTCTGGCCTTTCAACTGGAAACCGCTCCGCGTAAAGTGCAGTTTTTGGGGGGTGAAGTGAGTATGCTAAGTGGTCGCGCAAAAGGAAAAGATTTTGCAGCCCGAAGCATTGAAGGTGATGTTGTAATCCTGGGTGAAGTAGCCTCAAAAAGAAAGTTAGCTCGCGTAACAGTTGGTGATGAATTGGTGGTTGATAACTCCAATTTTTTGGCAGCGCAAACCTACCACCGTCACCAGGTGCCAGGGCCCGAATATAAGGTGTGGGATATGTTCCGCGATTATCAAGGCACACCGATTTATCCGCAGCGCAATATCATTCTCGGGCCAATCTTTACAAGCGGTGCTGCAGGTGCTGTGCCCACAGGTAAGTTTGAGGGGAAAATGATTGTTCTTGAGAATTTATGGGATACGGAAGCTTTTCCATGGCAGGCCGACTGGTACCGGGATCAGGTGAAAGCATATTGGGGCGACAAGGCCGATGACCATTTTGTGTTGTGGTATACCGACCGTGCTAATCACGGAGATTTTTCAAAGCAGCATTATCCAACACATATGGTTAGTTATTTGGGGGTTCTTCAACAGGCACTACGCGATTTAAGTGCCTGGGTGGAAGACGGGGTTTACCCGCCTAAAACAACTAACTACACCATTGTTGATGGGCAGGTTATTGTGCCGGAATCAGCAAATGAGCGGAAAGGTATTCAACCTACCGTATCCGTATTGGCCAATGATACCATCAAAGCTGTCGTGAAAGTGGGAGAAGAAGTTGATTTTCGAGCAGCCATTCAGGTGCCTGCTGGAACAGGGAAGATCGTTGCTGTTGAGTGGGATTTTGAAGGCGAAGGTACCTATCCGATAGCCGAAGAACTGGAATCACCTCTAAAGGAAGAATTGGAGATTCAGCGCACTTACAAGTTTCTGAAACCTGGAACCTATTTTCCTACAGTAAGAGTGGCTTCACAACGTGAAGGAAACACCGAAAGTGCTTTTGCACGCATTCAGAATTTGGCAAGAGTGAGGGTTGTGGTGCAATGAAATTAAAAGCTGTAAGCGAGTGTATTGCTAATTGCTAGCTTGTTGTGTTTGAGGCTTGAGAAGTTGAATGTTGAGAATTAATGAATAAATGGGATTATGAAAAAATTGATAGTGCTAACATTGGGATTGGTAATTTTTCTCGGTCAATCATTATTGGCTCAGAATCCATTTTTACCACCAACCGCTTTTATTCCTGATGGTGAACCTCACGTGTTTGGTTACAAGGGGGAACAGCGTCTTTTTATATATGGTTCCCGCGATGAAATAGTAAGCGATTATTGTGGTTATGGCCACGATGTTTGGTCTGCTCCGGTTGACGATTTGACAAAATGGACCAACCACGGCGAAGTATTTAATGTAAAACAGGTTTGGGATATTGGATATGGGAAGAGAGAGGATGCTAATTTTGGAGCACCCGATTGTGTCTATAATCCAATAACAAAGAAATACTATTTGTATACTTTCTTCCTGAAAGATTATAAGATGGATGGAAAGGAAGGTCCGCTGCCTGGTTCTGACGGAGCTATTCCAGGTTATTGCGATCTGGGGCCACTGTGTTTTATGGCAGAAAGTGACAGCCCGACAGGACCATTTACGAACCCTGTAGTATGCGATTGGCCTCCCGCAAGCGAAGGTGGTACTTTCGATCCTTCTGTTTTGGTTGATGAGCAAGAGGATGGATCCGTAAAAGTGTATGCTTTTTGGGGAAAGAAAAAAGGCGATCGTTGGGCACAGATTGACCCGGAAGATATGCATACGATAATAGATCCGGTTACTGGAAAGAAGCAGAGTAATCGAAGAACAAAAATAACCCCTCGGGAAGTCGTCTATAAAACCTTGAATAATCCGGTGATGAATAAGTACTCAACGGTATTTGAAGCTTCCTCAATAAAAAAAGTGGCAGAGGGTAAGTATGTTTTTGTTTATTCTCCAAACATGTCCTCTTTGACGAATGACAGGTACCCGGCTTTAGCTTATTGCTACAGCAACAGTCCTGAAGGACCCTGGACTTATGGCGGTATCATCGTTGACAATGGCAAGAACTGGGATTATGGAAATAACCACGGTAGCATTGCAAAAGTGAATGGCCAGTGGTATGTGGTTTACCACAAAAGTACAAGCAACTCTTACAATCGGCAAGCCATGATTGAACCCATCGAAATTCGGATTGAAGGTGAGAAAGTCGTAATTCCCGAAGTGGAGATGAGTTCTCAGGGGATTTATTCTAATGGTCTGGATGCCTTTAAACGCTACAATATCAATACGATTTGTTACAAATCAGATGAAATTAAAATAGCAGGTTCACAGCGTAACCCTGATGGATTGAATCCATTGGTTGGGATTACAGGTGAGAATGCAATTGTGGGAATTAAGTACCTGAACTTTGGTGAGAAGGAAATTGAGGACAGGGATCAGTTGAATTTCAGAATGAATGCGATGATGATTTCTCCCGGTGCCTCAGTAACGCTATGGGTAGTTCCAAAGACTGATTTTAACGACGAAACCAAACGCATAAAACTGGGCACTTTCGAACTTTCCCGCTTTATGAGTGCCGATGGAAAATACCATGACATTCGGTTACCAATAGTTGGATTGGACGATAACAAGCTATTAAATGATGTAGGCGGGTTAAAAGGGACAATGGGCGTATTGATCTCCTTTATTGGTAGCGTTGATGGCAAAGAAATATGCCGGATAAAAGAATATGAGTTTGCAAAAGGAAATACGCCTACTCCTAATCCGTTGCACGCAATTACTATCAAAGGATCTGTGAAAAATGGGCAGATTTCCACGATTCCCACTAAAGCCAGAGCAGGAGAATCGGTGAAGGTAATTGTAGAGCCGCAAACCGGGTATGAATTCAAATCAATTCAGGTTCAAGGTAAGCGAAATAAAAAACTAAGTATAAACAAGAATGGCGATGCGCCTTATGCGCCTCAAAGCTTCAATTTTGAGATGCCTGATGGCGACGTGGATGTTGTCGTAAAAATGGGTTCAGAGCAATAAAGATTAAAATAAATAAAAATATTAAGCAGATGAGAAAACTAATTAACAAGCTTGTAATTGCCGGAATGATACTGTCAGGAATTATTTCCTATAGTGCACATGCGCAGGAAGCTTCCCCTAAAGCTCCGCAATTAGGCAAAGCGCCCGTTAAAGAGGTCATTGCTGCAATGAGCTTAGAGGAAAAAGCCAGTTTTGTGGTAGGCCCCGGCATTAAATCCAGCTCAATGATTGGTGCAAAGATGAACCCCTTTCAGCCCGCCGAGGGTACACTGGCATACACAGTGGACCCGCCTGCCAGTAAAGGGGCAGGATGGACACTGGCCATTCCCCGCTTAGGAATTCCCTCAATAGTTATGGCTGACGGCCCGGCCGGAGTGAGTCTGGCTTTGAGACGGCCTGAAGATTTAGAGAATAAATATTTTAGTACGGCTTTTCCTGTGGCAACAGCTGTGGCATCAACCTGGGATGAAGAATTGGTTTATAAGCTTGGGCAGAGCTATGGAAACGAAGTTGCGGAATACGGTGTAGACATCCTTTTAGCGCCAGCGGTCAACATCCAACGTAATCCATTGAATGGAAGAAATTTTGAATATTTTTCAGAAGATCCATTATTGTCTGGAAAGATGGGGGCAGCTATGATTCGTGGTGTTCAGTCGAAAGGTGTTGGTGTGTCGCTGAAACACTTTGTTGCGAATAATCAGGAAACCAACCGCACCAATGTGGATGCAGTAATCAGTGAACGTGCACTGCGTGAGATCTATCTTAAGGGCTTTGAGATTGCAGTAAAAGAATCTGAGCCTTGGACAATAATGGCTGCCTATAATTTAGTGAATGGAAAGCCCTGTACTGCCAATCGCGATTTACTACATGACGTTCTTAGAGAGGATTGGGGTTTTAATGGTTTAGTCATGACAGATTGGGGGGTGAAGGCTGATGCCGGAGCACAAATGAATGCCGGACTAGACTTAATTATGCCCGGGCCACATCAATCAGAGGACATCATCAAAGCGGTTGAAGAAGGGAGATTGAGTAACGCAGTTTTGGATAAACGAGTAGAGCATATTCTGAACCTGATCATGAGAACGCCTAAGTTTCAGAATTATTCCTATTCGAATAAGCCTGATTTGAAGGCGAATATTGATGTTGCACGAAAAGTTGCTGCTGATGGAATGGTACTGCTTAAAAATGAGAATCAAGTTTTACCAATTGTAGACTTTGACAAAAGCATTGCACTATTCGGAAATGGTTCTTACGTAACCAATGCCGGAGGTGCAGGGAGTGGGTTTGTTATGAATGCACCGGAGCCAAAGGTTTTTGCCTCCGGATTAGAAGAGGCCGGATTTAAATGCTACAAACCGTTGGCTGATGTTTACAACGGTTATATCAATAAGAATACGCCAAGAAGCAGATTTATCGATCGGATCAGAGGGAGGATTGCACGAGCTCCCGAATTGCAGATTGATAGCCGGTTGGCGAAGGAAACTGCTCAAAATGCAGATGTGGCGCTGGTTACCATTCGTCGAAACTCAGAAGAAGGTAAAGATCGGGAAATAGAATATGATTTTAAGCTTTCTGAAACGGAGTTGCAAAATTTAACAAACATCAGCGAGGCTTTTCATAAAAAAGGGAAAAAGGTAATCGTTGTACTCAACATTGGCAGCGCTATTGAAACGGCAAGTTGGCGCGATTTGGCTGATGCTATTTTGGTCGCCTGGCAACCAGGTCAGGTGGCTGGCGATGCATTAGCAGATGTTGTTATGGGGAAAATTAATCCAAGCGGGAAATTGCCGATCACTTTTCCCAAAAGCTATTCCGATGTTCCCTCAGCAACAAGTTTCCCCGGATTAGAATTAGCTGGTCAGCCGACCTCCGTTTATAACGAAGGTGTTTATGTAGGTTATAGGTACTATGGTTCATTTAATATTGAAGAGGCCTTTCCATTTGGCTATGGTTTGAGCTATACCAATTTTAAATATGACGATCTGAAAACGAGTAGTCAGAAATTTACAGAAACGATTGATATTTCACTAACTGTAAAAAATGCAGGTGAAGCTGCCGGTAAAGAAGTTGTTCAATTGTACCTGTCAGCACCTGATGGTAAATTGGAAAAACCCGCCTATGAACTAAAAAAGTACGCAAAAACAGCATTGCTTCAACCAGGAGAGGTGGAAACCATCAAGTTTACACTTAATAAAATGGACTTAGCTTCTTTCGATGCAGATCGGTCAATGTGGATTGCAGAACCAGGGACTTACCAAATCCACATTGGTGCGTCAAGTAAGGACTTTAGATTGGACAAGAGCTTTGAAGTCAAAAAGGAGATTCAGGTTGAGAAGGTGAATAAGGCCTTGTCTCCGGAAGTTGTCTTGAACGAGTTAAGTAGGATAACCCCAGGGAATGCGGAGTGATATTGGACCGATATGATCAAATCTAGCTGAAAATGAAAAGCCAATAAAACCCTTTGGTTGGGATTACAAGCGAGAAAGCAATTGTGGGAATTATGTACCTGAACTTTGGTGCGAAAAAGATCGAGGATAAGGATCAGTTAAATTTCAGAATGAAAGTGATGATGATTTCTCCCGATGCCACAATAACGCTTTGGGCAATTCCAAAGACCGATAGAACAGAACTGGCTGTCTTGTTAATTAATTCCTGAAAATTATAAAAAAGAGATATGAGTGTAAATAAAATAGTGCTACAAATCGTATTCAGTATAGTGTTAATAGGCATTTGTAGCAAAAACTTAATTGCTCAAAGTGAATTAACGCATCCTAAACTTCGATATTATTTATCAGAAGATAAATCATCGTATGCAGGTTTCGTTATGATAAATCAAGTTTGGACAAGAGTAATTCAAAATAATCCGGATATGAATGGTGTATATGAAGCTAGTGATTTTGATGTTGGAATAAGACGAAGTCGCTTAATTTTTTACACATCATTATTGGATAAGGTGTATATATTCACTCAAATGGGGTCTGATGGGCTAACATTCAATAATTCAGAAAAACCTCAATTTTCATTGTATAATGCTCACACTGAATTCTTTTTGAAGAAAGATATTCTTCATGTTGGGTTTGGGTTACATACCTGGAATGGAATTTCACGTTACAACAACAGTAGCGCAACAAAACGATTGGTTATAGATAATCCGGCGTTTACATACCCAGTAGCGGGTATTTGGGATAGGTTTGGAAGACAATTAGGGATTTATGCTAAAGGTACTGTTGCAAAACTAAATTATCGGATGTCAGTTGCTAAGCCTTTCTTAACAGGAACAGATTTGGCCAATGACAATAGTACAACTGCGAGAGCTAATGATAATATGGCCTATAAAGGTTATTTCAGTTGGCAGTTTTTTGATAAGGAGAGTCAATCGCACGCCATTACCATGAATAATCTAGGAAAGGCAAAAATGTTCAACATTGGCGCTGGTTTTTATTATCACCCGGAAGCCATGTTTTCAAGAACAGAGGCTGAGAATCTCGAAGTTGCAGACATATTTCTTTTTTCTACTGATTTATTCGTTGATCTCCCTTTTAAGAATGGTGGTGCAATGACATCTTATTTAGGTTACTTTAATTATGACTTTGGCAAAGACTATATAAGGTCTGCAGGCCGAATGAATGTATCCATGGCCGATAAGGGCATGGCTATTCCACAAGGTATAGGCAACAGCGAATGGGAGGTTGGTACTGGTAGCATTTTAAGAGGAGAATTTGGCTATCTCTTACCAAATAAGATGATGAATTCACAAATTCAGCCATTTAGTGCCATTACCTATAAAGATTTTGAAGCACTGGATGAGGCTTCTACACAGTTTGATATAGGTGTCAATATCTTGCAAATGGGGCACAATATTAAGTGGACTTTTCAGGGATCGAGCAGACCAATCTATAATTTGGTTGCAGGCCAAAATGTTATTACAGATACCAAATGGCAGTTTATTATGCAAGCACAGATTTTTTTCTAGTCATACCAGGCCATTAAGCCCGGCTTTCCATTGACTGAGTATTTTGATTATGAACAAAAACCAATAAATAAATAATTATGAAAAAATCGTTTTTTGTCTTTTTAAAATCAAAAATAAACATTGTAATAATGTCTATTGCGTTGTTTGGGTGCGCTAATGCAACCCAAAAAGTAACATTAAATGTCGGGCAGACAGATCCTAAAATTCAGTTTGCATTAGACAATATCAAGGAAGCATTAACTGAAAAGGGAATGAAACTTCAATTGACTCAAGATGTAAATGCTGATATAGTATTTAGTCTGCAGTCGAATAAGGATGGTATTGAGGAAGAAGGTTTTAGTTTGGTTAAAGATGATAAAAAGATTCAAATTATTGCCACAAGTAACTCAGGTGCTATGTATGGCGGGCTTGAGTTGGCTGAACAAATTCAAGTGTATGGATTGAAAAATATAAAAGAAGTTACTCAAAATCCATATACAAAAATGCGAGGAACAAAGCTAAATATCCCACTGGATGCAAGGACACCTACCTATACGCAAATGGGTGATGCAGGACAACAGAACATACCTGTAATGTGGGATATGGATTTTTGGAAAGAGTATATCGATGCCCTTGCAAAAGACCGATATAACTTCATTTCTATTTGGAGTTTGAATTGTTTCCCTTCAATGGTGCGAACGCCTGGTTACGAAGATATTGCATTGGATAATGTAGTAAGATCTACTGGAAAGTTAAAGGATTGGTATTCATTGAAAGGCCAAAACTTCGGTGGACCTGAGGTGCTGGATTCTACAGAGGTTGTGGTTGAAATCACAATGGACGAAAAAATGGAGTTCTGGCGTAACGTAATGAAATATGCAAAGGACAGAAATATCAATTTTTTTATTTTAAACTGGAATATTTATGACTATGGTATTTATGGAAAATATGGTATAACTGACGACCAAAATAACGAAGTGACCAAGGATTACTTCAGGAAGAGTGTTGCCGCCATGTTTAGGGCTTATCCTGATTTAAGCGGGTTTGGATTAACAACTGGCGAAAATATGGATCCGCACGACCCGATTGGCGCTGAGAACTGGGCCTTTGAGACCTATGGACAAGGAATGTTGGATGCTGCTGCAGAGATGCCTGATCGGAAATTTACCTTAATTCATCGTCAGCATTGGACAAAAGCCGAAGAAGTGAAAGCCAGCTTTGGTCCGGTAATCGAAAACGAGAATATTGATCTTATTTTTAGTTACAAATATTCAGGAGCACACTCTTACAGTAATACCACACATGATTTTCATGTGGATTTTGTTAAGGACATCAAGCCTGCAGGAATGGAAACTATTTGGACTTTACGAAACGATGATAATTATATGTTCCGGTGGGGAGCTCCGAATTTTGTTCGTGAGTTTATTCAAAATCTTCCTGATGATGTTACTCGTGGATATTATATGGGATCCGACGGATGGGTCTGGGGGCGTGATTTTATCAGTAAAGATCCAGATGTATCAGGAGCGGTTGAAATCAAAAGACATTGGTTTTCATGGATGTTGTGGGGTAGGTTAGGTTATGATCCTAATTTTTCTAATCAAAGAATGGCTCAGATCATGCAATACCGATTCCCTGAAATTGATGGAGAAAAACTCTTAACAGCATGGAATGCAGCCTCTATGACCTACCCGGTTACAACCGGATTTCACTTCTTTGGTCATGATATGCAATGGTATGTCGAAGGCTGTATGAGTGAACCACGCTCGGCACGAAATAAAAAAGGGTTTCACGACGTGAAACGCTTTATCGCTTCAGACCCACATCCATTATCTGGTTATCAATCCATTTACGAATTTGTCAAAATGAAAGAGGCAGATGGAACAACTGATCTTAAAACTCCTTTTGAAGTCGCACAGATACTGCATCAGAATTCGGAAAAAGCTATGAAATTGCAAAAAGAATTGCAGGGTGTAAATGATCCTGAGTTAAAACGAACATTGACCGATATTAAACTGATGGCCATGCTTGGGAAGTATTATGCACTTAAAATTGACGCTGCAACAAACTTGGCACTTTATCAAAAAACAGAAGACAAAACCTATCAGGAGGCCTCTATTTCTCAGTTAACAGAAGCATTTGATGTGTATAAAACCTATGCGTCCTTAGCTGAAGAGCACTATGTTAATCCAATTTGGATGAACCGTGTAAGGACTTTTGACTGGGATCCTCTAATTGAAGAAGCCAAAAAGGATATGGAAATCCCTAAGGAATATTGATCGTGACGGGAATTTTCATCGATTAAAGATTAAGAACTTATGAAATCAAAAACAAAACGAATCTATCAGAATTTGGCACTATTGACCACTCTATTTCTAGTCTGTGGTATATCACAAATAGTGAATGGAGCTCAATGGACTCCAACGAAAACATCCGCCAGATACAATGACATAATTTTTCATGCCACGAAAATAACGGATGGAGTTACGCAAATACAATGTTCAGACCGGGCAGCATACGTGTATCTTGTTGAAGGCACTGAAAAAGCGGTGCTTATTGACGCAGGGATTGGAGTTGGAAACTTAAGGACTTTTGTGGAAACTCTGACAGACAAACCTGTTTCGGTGCTGGTAACGCACTATCATTTAGGAGGCACAGGTGGTGCCGGCGATTTCGAGAACGTCTATATGCATCAAAAGGATATTGAATGGTATGACAAGGATGGTGGACAACCTTTATCTAAAAGAATGCTTTCGAATAGGCCTTACTTTGCTTCGCAAGAAAAATGGGATAAGTTTGAGTTGAAAGACTTTCCTCCGAACAGGCCTGCTGACCAGTTTAAAGCCATAAATGACGGAGATACTTTCGACCTGGGAGTAACATCCGTGATTGCCTATCATGTGAAAGGTCACACTCAAGGGAATATGGCATATCTGGTAACTGACCAGAAGCTTCTTATCAGTGGAGAAGGGGTTTCCTCTTCTGTGTCATTGATGAAGGGAGACGCAGGTTTGGCAACGTTTGAAGAGAGCCTAAAAGAGCTTGCTTCAAAAACTGTTGGCCGCTTTGACAAAATTCTTATTTCAAACGGCGATCCTTTGCCGAAGGAAGTACTGACTTATCTTATCAATGCTTGTGAAGGAGTTCGGAATGGTACCGCAACGATCAAACTTAACAAGAGAAAACGAGATGAGGTTAAGCTAACGGTTTTTGATGATGGGAGCGAGCCACAAGAAGTTGGTGAAATCAAGTATGACCAGAGGCTTGTTAATGAGTAAAATAAAGATTGGGTGGCCTTCACTGGGGGTCACTCAATGTATGTTTCTCATTAGCGTAAATATCTGATGTGTTCAAGAATTTCTGAATTTATATAAACGATCGTTTGACCAGGCAAAGCAGCTGTTTAGTCAAGCAAAGAACAAGAAAATTGAAACATGAAAAAGAAAAGTTTATTTATTATATTTTTCTTTGTTTCATTGTCAATTGTTACTTTGGCTAGTGGCAACAAATCTGATTTTTTTATTGGGAAATGGAACGTTGAGATTAAAGGAACACCAGGAGGTGATTCCAAGTTAATTGTTGACTTGAGGCACGACAGCGAAGAATGGAAAGGAACGGTTTCTTCAAAGAAGGATGGCACGGTTGATATTAAAGAAGCAGCGTTAACAGAAGAAGGTATGCTCGTTAGTTTTAAGTCGGGCTGGTTTAATGTGGAATTGCTAATGACTGAAAAGGATTCGAATCATTGTACATGTAAACTGGCCGGTAGATATGATGGTAAGTCTGAACGTGTTACCCCGGCCAGCAAATAAGTTCATAAAAACATCAATTTAAAAAGTTAGCATGAAAGTACAAGGGAAAAAACTTATCGTAACAGGAGCCGGTGGTGGTATTGGTCGCGAACTGGTTGCTGAAATTATCTCTCGCGGAGGAGAAGTTATCGCTGTTGATGTTAACAAAGAAAATCTGGAAAAGACAGTTGCGTTGGCACCTGAAAATATACGACCAGTCGTGTTGGATATCACCAACGCTGAAAAAGTGGTTGAATTTGCACAGAATCCGGAGTATGCTGCAGTTGATGGGATTATCAACAATGCCGGTATCATTCAGCCTTTTGTTAAAATTTTGGATTTAACGGATCAGGATATCAGCAGAATTATGGATGTGAATTTCTATGGCACCCTAAACCTGATAAGAGCATTTCTTCCTGCACTTCTTCGAAGGCCTGAAGCTCATATTATTAATTTATCCAGTATGGGTGGGTTTTTACCGGTTCCGGGACAAGGAATTTATGGTGCAGCCAAAGCAGCCGTAAAACTGATGACCGAAGCTTTGCACGGTGAATTGCGCGAAACAGGGGTGAAGGTATCTGTGGTTTTCCCGGGAGCGGTAAAAACAAATATTAAAGCTAATTCTGGTTTGGCAGAAGAGAACAAGGAAAAAGATGCCAAGCAAGGCATGAAGATTTTGGCGCCGGAAGATGCAGCCCTGCAAATACTGGATGGAATGGAGGGGAATAAAGTTCGAATAATACTAGGTAAGGATGCCAAAATGATGGACTTTCTATATCGATTATCTCCCGGCTTTGCATCAGGTTTAATTGCCAAAAAGATGGCAGATAAATTGAAATAGTACAGAAAGCTAATAGAATATTCTAAAAAAGATTACGATGGGAATGGAACAAACATGGAGGTGGTACGGACCTTCAGACCCTGTTACTTTAACAGATATCAGACAAGCCGGAGCAACAGGTATTGTTACGGCTCTTCACGAAGTACCAATAGGTGAAGTTTGGCCAGAAGAGGCCATTGCAGAAAGGAAAAGACTAATTGAGTTTGATGAGAGTGTTCAACCTCCCGTGAGGAGGGGACTGACCTGGAGTGTGATTGAGAGTATACCTGTGCATGAAGATATAAAACAGGGCAAAGCAACGCGCGATAAATGGATTGAGAAATATAAGGAATCAATCCGCAATGTTGGAAAAGTTGGAATACCGGTGGTGACCTACAACTGGATGCCGGTAGTTGACTGGACCCGCACGAATCTGGAACTCGAATTGAGTGATGGGGCAAGGGCATTGGAGTTTAATATGAGTGATTTCATTGCTTTTGACTTATTTATTTTAAGAAGGGAAGGAGCTGAGGCCGGTTATAGCAAAGCACAGATTGAAATGGCAAAGCAGAAATTTGAAGCTATGAGTTCTGAAAAGCAGTACATCTTGCAAAAGAATATTATTGCAGGTTTGCCTGGTGGACAGGAAGGTTATTCTATTGAGGATTTTAGGGCTCGTTTGGCAGAATATAAATTGATCGATTCCAATGCTTACCGCGAAAACCTAACGTATTTTCTGAAGCAAATCGTGCCGGTTGCAATTGAAGCAGGAGTTCGTCTTGCCATTCATCCAGATGATCCGCCAACTCCTCTTTTTGGCCTCCCACGCGTGGTTAGTACGGAAAACGATTTGCACTACATCGTCAATATCATGGACTCAATTTATAATGGATTATGCATTTGTACTGGTTCGCTGGGTGTTCGTGCTGATAATGACATACCCGGAATAATTGCCCGGCTGGGTAATAAAGTTAATTTCTTACACCTCCGTAGTACACAACGAAATATTGACGGCAGCTTTCACGAGGCCAGCCACCTGCGCGGCGATGTGGACATGTATAGTGTGATTGTAGCCGTTTTGAAAGAACAACGAAAAAGGAATGCCATGAACAGGCACGATGATCGAATTCCGATGCGTGCCGACCATGGGCATACGATTTTGGATGACTTAAAGAAAAAGACAAATCCGGGGTATTCGGCTATTGGTTTGCTGAAAGGGCAGGCCGAATTACGAGGCCTGGAACTTGGTATTGAGAGGAGCGGCTTGATAGTCTGATTGATGAAGAAAAGGATAGCGACTACCTATTTGTTTAGAATACTACTCTAACAGATCACGAATAACGATGATAAGAACAATCTTAATCTTTACAGACTATCTTCTTATTTGCTTAAGCAAAAGTATATTGTGTTTCAGAAAGGAGAGCAGACCGTCAGTTTTGTTTGATAACCTTTCCGTACACTCAGTAAATCTTTTGCTAGTCCTCTTAGTGATATATATAACCAACTTCTGTTTCCCATTCTTTCTTCACAAGTGTTTCACTCAATTCTCTGCATCTTCTAACTGCTTAAATACAGTGGGTTCATCAATCTCTGAATCTAGATAGAAATGAATTTAGAGACTTTAATATGGCTAAAGTGGAATTCCTGCATCCGCTTTTTTGAAAAAGCTGAAATGAACACTGCCGTACTTACGGGTTTCCACTAATTCGTTGAAACTTGAAAAATCATAATACTTGGAGTGTTCCAGAATAAAAAGCCCATCATCTTTCAGTAAATTATTTTTCAGAATTAACTCAGGGACTTCGTTGAATTTGGGATGATCGTATGGCGGATCTGCGAAAATCAGGTCAAACTGATCAACAGTTTGTTCACAGAATTTAAATGCATTTCCCTTAATGGCTCGAATTTCTTCTTTGGCACCCAGTTTTTGGATTACCGAGCGTATGAATTCATGGTGTTGGTAATCCAGTTCTACTGTAGTTACATTGGCACATCCACGAGAAAAAAACTCAAATGAAATACTTCCTGTGCCTGAAAAAAGATCAAGTACTTTTAGCTCTTCAAAGTCGATTCTGTTTGTCAGGATGTTAAACAAGCTTTCTTTAGCACGGTCGGTTGTGGGGCGCGCTTTAAACGACTTCCCGGGGCTAAATTGCCTTCCGCGATGTGTTCCTCCTACAATTCTCATAAATGGTTGTTTAACAGGTTAACAAATCTTGCATCAGGAAGTTGATCAAACAGGTAGCTGTAATAGGTTTCGGTACTCCTATTTTCGATGACGACATTTTTAAAATATTGCTTTAAGTGATGATAAATCGCCGAACGTTTATTAACACGGCCGTTTAGCCGTATTTGAAGGTTTTGTTCGGCTTCAGCCATTTTGGCAACGTGCAAAATGTAATATAATAAGTCGTTGTCGTTACGATACTTGAACGAATTACAAAAGCGAATTGAATCCCCAGCTAAAGCAATTGTTAGTTGATTTTTGTACAGTAAAATATGGAGTCCTTCTTCTGTGTTATTGTTTTTTTCAATCCGGTTAAAGTAGTTGACCAATTCATTCTGAATAATAACTCCCGGGTACTTGTCTTCAAAAAAACGCTTGACTTTTGAGGAAATAGCAAACTGAAGAACAGATTGGTATTTTTTTATCGGAAGGTGGTTCAGTTCCTCTTCATCTGACACACTCAGGTTTAACTTGTAATTTTCAACTGCATCATGGTCCGATAGAAATTCGTCGGGGATTAAAAGCATTTTTCCCGGCGATACATACATAATTTGAACGGATTTGAAATCAGCTTGCAGGATTTCAAACTGATCAAAAATGTCCTTTAACTTGCGATGTAAGAGTTTGGGGTTACCCGAAAAATCCTTATTGAAAAGATAGATGTACTTGTTTTGCAATCCATCGCGGATAGAAAAAGAAAATCCATCCAGACTAAACTGGATGGATAAATAATATTCTTGGGTGAAATTAGAATCGAAAGTTTCGTCAACAAGATGTAAATGTTGTTGCATACGTTTTATTACTCCCAGTTACCGGCATTGTTGTTTGTTTCAGTTAACGAACCAACTCTTAGTCCCGGGTATTTGCCATTCGTACGTTTTTGGTCATTAAGATTAATAATCAGCTGTTCATCCAAGCCCTCGAGAATTGTATTGTTATGAACCTTAGCCTCAAATACCGGAACAATGATTCCTGAACCAGTTGTAATTTCTGTTGCACCTAGATGGAATTTTGCGTCAACCCCTTTTACCGGCACTACGTTTAGCTTATCAATTGGATATGATTCGTTGAATACGTTTTCTAAAACACTCACGTTAATGGTGTCACGAATGATCAAGCCTTTTTTTATTGCAGTTTCTTCAGTCAATCCTGCTTCAATCATACTATCGGTAAGCATACCAATTTTCCTAACTAATGGCAGTGAATCATGCTTCACAAAGTTGATCAATGTATCCCAATCGCCTGTAAATTCGCCGTTTACATCTTTATAAGCTAATTCCGCTTTACGGATGTCTTTCAATTTTTGTACGGTAACTTTAAATCTGGCATCTTTTGCTTTCTCAAATTCAATAGGTCTTTCAACACTGTCGTAGATAAGGTATGCAAGGATGATTGCAGCGACTATAAGTACGATTTGAATTACTGTCTTCATCTTTATCGTTTTAAGATTAGTTTTTGTTTGCATGCAAATTTATAAAAAAAATTAAATTACTATCTGTGGAATAGTTATAATTTCGCATCAATGTTAAAAAAACACATTGAAGAACAAATTCGCGGAAATCTAGGTTTTGAGCCAACAGAAGGTCAATCTGTGCTTGCCGAAAAACTGGGTGAATTTATCACACGTCCTGACCCGGATGTGCTTTTTTTATTAAAAGGATATGCGGGAACAGGGAAAACGAGCATGTTAAATGCTCTGGTTAAAACACTTAACAGTTTTAAGTTTCGCACTATGCTGTTGGCTCCCACGGGGCGAGCGGCAAAAGTTTTGGCTTCTTACACTGGTTGCAGTGCGTATACCATTCATAAAAAAATCTATCGACAACAATCAACAACCGATGGTTTTGGGAAGTTTGCACTTGACAAAAATTTAACAAAGAATTGTTTTTTTATTGTCGATGAGGCCTCCATGATCTCCAATTCTTCTCCTGAAGGGTCGGTTTTTGGAACCGGGCGTTTGTTGGATGACCTTTATGAGTACGTTTATACGGGACAGAATTGCAAATTGATATTGGTTGGCGATACAGCCCAGCTTCCACCGGTTGGCATGGCAATTAGCCCGGCTCTGGATCATTCAGAGCTGGAGATGTATGGGGCTGAAGTGATGCATCTTGAGTTAACAGAAGTTGTACGTCAAGAGCTCGATTCCGGAATCTTACACAATGCTACTAATATTCGCTCGTTGGTTGGGGAAGGTTTTTCTGATCCTGCTTATTTTCCCATTGAGACGACTAATTTTACTGATATCAAGCGAATTGGGGGAGGAGAGTTGATTGATAAAATTACTGAGTGCTACGATAAATTTGGAGAGCAGCAAACGATGGTCATTACCCGATCAAATAAACGAGCCAATAAATTTAATGAAGGTATTCGTTCTACAATTCTATATAAAGAAGCTCAGGTAACTATTGGGGATTTATTGATGATTGTAAAGAACAACTACTATTGGCTGAGTGACGATGAAAGGCTGGATTTTATTGCCAATGGTGATATTGTACAAGTTCAATCAATTTACGGATATGAAGAATTGTATGGTTTTCATTTTGCCAATGTGTGCCTGAAGTTTTTGGACTACGACGATTTGGAGATCGATTGCAAGATTTTGCTGGAAACACTCGATATTGAGACGGCATCGTTAAGCTACCAAGAAAGTCAACGGTTGTATGAATCGGTAGCGGAGGATTACTTGGATATTCGAAGTAAGAAAAAGCGTTGGGAGAAAATTAAAGAGAATAAACACTTCAATGCGTTGCAGGTTAAGTTTGCTTATGCGGTTACCTGCCATAAAGCCCAAGGGGGGCAGTGGGATGCTGTTTTTATTGATCAGGGATATCTGGTTGAAGATATGCTGAATGTTGAATATTTAAGATGGTTGTATACCGCGTTTACCCGTCCGGTAAAAGAGCTCTATCTGGTTAATTTTAATAAAGAGTTTTTCGAGGAATAATCCAACTCGCTTTCTCTTTTAATCTCGGATTACTTCGTACACATCACCTTCGGTAACTGCCGTTGTATTTGGGAAAATACTTTGAGCTTCTTCTAAGAGAATATCAGGTTCTTTATAGCGGGCCGAGAAGTGACCAATCAACAATTGCCCGGCATGAGCTTTTTGTGCAATAAGTGCAGCTTGTTTGCCGGTTGAATGGAATGTTGTTTTTGCGAGTTGTTTTTCCGAATCTGCAAAGGTTGCTTCGTGGTATAAAATATCAACGTCTTGTATAACTGGAACTACCTTTTCGTGATAAGCTGTATCAGAGCAAAAGGCAAATGAGCGTGGCTTTGACGGAGAAATTACCAGATCTTTGTTCGGAATAATTTTACCATTTTCAGCTGTGAAATCAGCTCCGGATTTGATGTTTTTGATTTCCCGGATTGGAATCTTGTATTTTTTGACTTGTTCTTTTTTGATATTGGGCTCCCTGTTTTTTTCTTTAAACAGGAAGCCACAACAGGGCACGCGATGGTTGAGCGGAAAAGATGTGATGCTTAGTTTCTCGTCGTCGAAAATAAGCTGCTCTTTCTTGAAGTTAAGCGGATGAAAGGCCAACCGGAAACCTAATTCTTCAATTTTTAAAAATTCAATTTGAAATTGAATGTAGCGTTGCAGTTCAGAATGGGCATAAATATGCAGGTCATTCGTTCGTCCAAGCAGTACCTGGGTTGAAATAAACCCGATCAGACCAAAGAAATGATCGCCATGGAGGTGTGATATAAAAATATGATTGAGCCTCCCAAAACCGATTCCATTCTTTCGCAATTGGTGTTGGGTGCCTTCACCGCAGTCTATTAAAAAGAACCGCCCAAGCACATTGAGCACTTGAGCGGTTGGATATCTTTTAGAAGTAGGCATTGCTGAACTACTTCCAAGAATTGTCAATTGAAAAGGCATCTGCATACAGGAACTCCTGTTAAAGTTTGCTCTTTTCGATCAGTAGCTTCTCTGCTTCTTCTACATCTTTTGTAATCAGTAGAACGGTGTGAAGCATCGAAATTCGTATCAGGTTTTCAACATCAGGTTGAAGACCGCAAAGTATAAACGTTCCGATAGCATCTTCGCAAAGTCGGTTGGCAACTAATATTGCACTTAGTCCCGATGAGTCAACATAACTACAGTTACTCACATCTAAAATGATGTTTTTTGCTCCATCGTTACCTAAAACAATCAACTCTGATTTTAGCTCCGGAGCATTATTGGTGTCAAGCTTTTTCGACAAAACTTTAACAACAATCTGATCCCCTTTTTTGATAATTTCAAATTCCATAGAATGAAATTTACGAATTTCTGTTGAAACTATTGATAGAGTTTATGATCTATTTTTCTTTATTCTCTTCTGCTTCCATTTGTGATTTCAAAGCAGCCAATTCACTGATATCACCAAGAGTTGTTTTTTCCTGGCTGTCTTTCACAGTCTTCATTGCTTTTGCAGTTTGTTTGCTTTGAGTTTTCTTTTTAGCAGTTTCTTCTGATCTTTTCTCATCTTCGAATACACGTGAGTGAGAAAGAATGATCCGTTTTGCTGCTTTAGAGAATTCAATCACTTTGAAGTCCATTTTTTCTTCCAGGCTGGCTTTTGAACCATCTTCTTTTACCAGGTGGCGAGGAGTTGCAAATCCTTCAACACCATATGGAAGAGCGATCGTTGCACCTTTGTCAAATAATTCAACAACGGTTCCTTCGTGGATAGAATCAACAGAGAAAATAGTTTCGAACACATCCCATGGATTTTCTTCCAATTGTTTGTGTCCAAGGCTTAAACGACGGTTGTCTTTGTCGATGTCCAACACAACAACTTCGACTTGAGCACCAATTGAAGTGAATTCAGATGGGTGTTTGATTTTCTTCGTCCAGCTTAAGTCTGAAATGTGAATTAATCCGTCAACACCTTCTTCGATTTCAACAAATACACCAAAGTTGGTGAAGTTGCGAACCGTTGCGCTGTGTTTTGTTCCGATACCAAATTTGGTGTCGATCTCTTGCCATGGATCTTTTTTCAATTGTTTGATACCCAGTGACATTTTACGCTCGTCGCGATCTAATGTCAAAATCTGAGCCTCTACTTCGTCGCCAACTTTCAAGAAGTCCTGAGCGCTGCGCAAGTGCTGTGACCAGCTCATTTCTGAAACGTGGATCAAACCTTCAACTCCCGGAGCGATTTCAACAAACGCACCGTAGTCAGCCATTACAACAACTTTGCCTTTCACGCTGTCGCCAACTTTCAACTCAGTATCCAAGTTGTCCCATGGGTGAGGAGTCAATTGTTTCAAGCCAAGGGCAATCCGTTTTTTGTCATCATCGAAATCAAGGATTACAACATTCAGTTTTTGATCCAATTCAACGATTTCATTCGGATGAGAAATACGTCCCCAGCTTAAGTCAGTGATGTGAATCAATCCGTCAACACCACCAAGGTCAATGAATACACCGTATGAAGTAACGTTTTTAACAGTTCCTTCAAGCACCTGACCTTTCTCCAATTTAGAGATAATTTCTTTCTTCTGTTGCTCAAGCTCTGCTTCAATCAATGCTTTGTGCGATACAACGACGTTACGGAATTCCTGGTTGATTTTAACCACTTTGAATTCCATGTTTTTACCAACGTACATATCATAGTCGCGGATTGGCTTCACATCGATTTGTGAACCTGGCAAGAAAGCTTCAATTCCGAATACATCGACAATCATACCACCTTTTGTGCGACACTTGATGTATCCTTTGATAATTTCGTCTTTGTCCAGCGCATCATTAACACGGTCCCAAGAGCGGACTGCACGTGCTTTTTTGTGCGACAGGATCATTTGTCCTTTTTTGTCTTCAAGACTTTCAACATAAACTTCAACCGTATCCCCAACTTTCAGTTCCGGGTTATAACGGAATTCGTTTAAGCTTACAATACCGTCAGATTTATAGCCGATATCAACAACAACTTCGCGTTTGTTCATTGAGATAACAGTACCTTCCAGTACTTCTTTCTCTTGAACCGTGTTTAAGGTATTGTCGTAAAGATCCACGAGTTCGGTATTCTTTTTACCAGCAAAACCTTCATCGTCTGCTTCCAGTGCAGCCCAGTCAAATTCTTCCGACTCGGCGGCGGGCTCTTCAGCAACCTCTGTTGCTTCTTCTTCCTCAGTGGCTAGCGAGGAAACACCTTCTTTTTCAACAAGCTCTTCGGCTTTGTCTTCTTCTTTTTCACTTACTTTTTCAGAAACTACTTCGTGTTCCCGTTGCACATCCTGTGCTGCATCTTGTTGTTCGAGTTCCTCTTTTGGTTCGAGGTTCTCTTTCTTTTCTTCTGTCATGTAATAATCAATTAATTAATAAGTTAGACTTTATATTTGTTTAAATGCGCCGCAAAATTAGGATTTATATGCTATAATTCAAAGATTCTCAGTGCTTTTTTGGTGAAAACGAGCAGATTTAATAACTCGCTATTCTTTCTATATTTGAGTTGGTCGCCAATTGGTCGATAAATCAACTGGCGGCACGGTATTGGAGCTCGATTATTGTTGTCGAAACTGATTTATTTTCTACTTTTGGTCAGTAGTCTGAATAGTACAATTGTTTGCCACTTTTGAAGTTTGATTGGCTGAAATGAGAACTTTTAAACTGGCCGCTTAAATAGAAAAAAAACTGACCCAAATGGATGCTCGAAAAAAACGCATTTTAGTTACCGGGGGTGCCGGATTTATAGGCTCCCACTTATGCGAACAGCTTTTAAATGATGGCCATGAAGTTATTTGCCTGGATAATTTCTTTACCGGCTCAAAGCAAAAAGTGGTTCATCTTCTGGATAATCCCTATTTCGAACTAGTAAGGCACGATATCATTATGCCTTATTATATTGAAGTTGATGAAATTTACAACCTGGCCTGTCCGGCTTCTCCTGTTCATTATCAATATAATCCTATCAAAACGATTAAAACATCGGTAATGGGATCAATCAATATGCTGGGCTTGGCAAAACGGGTAAAAGCTAAAATATTGCAGGCGTCGACCAGCGAAGTGTATGGCGATCCGGAATTGCATCCACAGCCTGAATCGTACTGGGGCAACGTTAACCCCATAGGCGTGCGTTCGTGTTATGACGAAGGAAAACGTTGTGCGGAGTCACTTTTTGTTAATTATTATTCGCAAAACCATGTACCCATTAAAATCGTTCGTATATTCAATACTTACGGTCCTAAAATGGAGCCGGACGATGGGCGAGTGGTTTCCAACTTTATTGTACAGGCGCTTAAAAACGAGGACATCACCATTTTTGGAGATGGACTGCAAAGCCGAAGCTTTCAGTATGTCGATGATTTGGTTGAAGGATTTAAACGCATGATGAAAACACCGGATGAATTTATTGGTCCGGTGAATATTGGGAACCCGAATGAGTTCACAATGCTTGAGTTAGCTCAACGTATTATTGAGCTGACTGGAAGCCGATCTAAAATAGTTTACTTGCCTTTGCCTGAGGATGATCCAATTCAACGAAAACCCGATATTTCGCTGGCAAAGGAAAAATTGGATGGTTGGGAACCCAAAATTCAATTGGAAGAAGGATTGACAAAAACAATTTCATATTTCGATGAATTGCTAAAAATAAGTTAGTTATGAAAGGAATTATTTTAGCCGGAGGTTCCGGAACCCGATTGTATCCAATTACGAAATCAATATCAAAACAAATAATACCGGTTTACGACAAACCGATGATTTATTACCCATTGTCAGTATTAATGCTGGCCGGCATACGCGAAATCCTGATTATTTCAACGCCTCAGGATGTGCCGGTTTATCAGGATTTATTGGGTGATGGATCGCAATTGGGGATTGACTTGCAATATGCCGTTCAGCCATCGCCCGATGGTTTGGCTCAGGCCTTTCTGATTGGCGAAGAGTTTATTGGGAATGATCAGGTTTGTTTAATTTTAGGTGACAATATTTTTTACGGATACAACTTCAGTAAAATATTAGGCGATGCCGGACAGTTGCAGGATGGAGCTTTGGTTTTCGGTTATTACGTAAATGATCCGGAACGCTACGGAGTCGTGGATTTTGATGAGCAAGGGAATGTATTGTCAATTGAAGAAAAACCGGAGGAGGCCAAGTCGAATTATGCGGTAACAGGTCTTTATTTTTATTCTAATGATGTGGTTGAGAAAGCAAAATCGCTGAAACCTTCGCCAAGGGGAGAGTTGGAAATTACTGACTTGAACCGATTGTACCTGAAAGAAAAACGGTTGAAAGTTCAACTATTGGGGCGCGGTTTTGCCTGGCTTGATACAGGTACTCACGACAGCTTATTGCAGGCTTCGAACTTTATCGCCACCATTGAGCAACGTCAGGGGCTGAAAGTGTCGTGCCTCGAGGAAATTGCTTTCAAAAAAGGATACATTAATAAAGAGCAACTACTAAAGCTGGCAGAGCCACTCATGAAAAATCAGTATGGCGAGTATCTCTATAAACTGGCGCATAAAAAAATAACTTCATTTTAATCGAATCAACTTTTCATGGAAATTAAAAATACTCCGATAGCAGGATTATTGGTTTTAACACCCCGGGTTTTTAAGGACGAGCGCGGATATTTTTTAGAATCATTTAACGCAAAAAATCTAAAAGAAGCAGGAATATCAACTTCTTTTGTACAAGATAACGAGTCGAAGTCAACCAAAGGGGTTATTCGAGGGTTACATTATCAGTTAAAGCCCTATGCGCAAGCAAAACTCGTGCGGGTGATTGAAGGAGCTGTTTTTGATGTAGCAGTTGATTTGCGGAAGGATTCGCCAACCTTTGGACAATGGTTTGGCCTTGAATTGAGTGGCGAAAACAAAAAGCAGTTTTATATTCCGCGTGGGTTTGCACATGGCTTTTCCGTATTAAGCGAAACGGCGGTGTTTTCCTATAAATGCGATGGATATTACCATCCGGAAGCTGAAAGAGGAATAGTATACAATGATCCACAACTAAATATAGACTGGAAAGTGGATGAAAAAGATGCCTTGGTATCTGACAAAGATCAAAAGAATGTATTATTTGAAGAAGCGGAATACAACTTTTAAGTTATGGTGAAAATTCTTGTTACCGGTGCTGAAGGACAATTGGGTTCAGAAATCAATGCAATTGCGAATCAATATCATGATTTTCAATTCTTTTTTACTGACATTAATGAATTGGATTTAACAGACAAAGTGGCTTTGGATGACTTTGTTGAAAATGTGAAGCCTGATTACCTGGTTAATTGTGCAGCATATACGGCAGTTGATGTTGCTGAGAGAGATACTGAATTAGCAGGTTTATTAAATACAAAGGTGCCCGGCTGGATTGGGAAATTAGCTGTAGCCTACAATTTCAAAGTTATTCATATTTCAACCGACTATGTATTCGATGGAACCAGCTATACGCCGTATACCGAAAATGATTTAGTGAACCCGGAATCATTTTATGGAAAAAGTAAACTCAATGGTGAGATTGCTTTGTTGAAAGAATCGAAGTCGGCCATGGTTATCCGGACTTCGTGGTTGTATTCAGCTACCGGGAAAAATTTCCTGAAAACGATGATCAAGCTTGGATTGGAACGGGACGAAGTAAAGGTGGTCAACGATCAGATTGGCACTCCAACCTTTGCCGGAGATCTGGCGCAAGCAATTTTAACAATCATTTCAAAAACAGAAAATAAAGAATGCCTTTGGAAGCCCGGTATCTACCATTATTCCGGTGAAGGCGTTTGTAGTTGGTATGATTTTGCCAAATCGATTCATGAAATTTATGAAATTAATTGCAATGTCAGACCAATCCCAACCGAAGATTATCCTACTCCGGCCGTGCGTCCGGCGTATAGCGTTCTGAATAAATCTAAAATTAAACGTATTTTTGGAATTCAAATTCCCTACTGGCGCGATAGCCTGAAAAAATGTATTGTTCAAATAAAAAAATAGATAAAAATGACAACAAATAAAGATGTTTTAGATGCGGTAATCAGTAAAGCACAAACATGGTTAACCGATGTTTACGACGAAGAAACCCGCAACGAAGTTAAACGGATGTTGGAGCAGGAGGATAAAAATGAGCTGATCGATTCCTTTTATCGTGATCTTGAATTTGGTACCGGAGGTTTACGCGGAATCATGGGTGCGGGAACAAATCGGATGAATATTTATACTGTCGGTGCAGCAACTCAAGGCTTGAGTAACTACCTAAATAAGGAGTTTGCCGGGCAGGAAATTAAAGTTGCCATTGGTTATGATTGCCGTAACAACAGCCGTTTGTTCTCCGAAAAAAGTGCCGATATCTTTTCCGCAAATGGAATCAAAGTTTATTTATTTGAAGATTTGCGTCCAACACCGGAATTGTCGTATGCCATTCGTGAACTAGGCTGCCAAAGTGGTATTATTTTAACTGCTTCGCACAACCCCAAAGAGTACAACGGATACAAAGCTTACTGGACTGACGGTTCGCAGATTGTAGGTCCTCATGATAAAAATATTATTGATGAAGTTGGCAAAGTAAACGCCGAGGATATCAAATTTGAAGGCAATAAAGACTTGATTGAGATTTTGGGTGCTGAAATGGATCAGAAGTTTTTGGAGCAAGTTAAAACAGTTTCTATTGCTCCTGAAGTTGTTGCCAGACATAAGGATCTGAAAATTGTCTACACGCCGATTCATGGAACAGGGGTGAAATTAATTCCTGCTGCACTGCGGGCGTTTGGTTTTACAAATATTATTAACGTGCCTGAGCAGGATGTGGTAAGTGGCGATTTCCCGACAGTAGTATCTCCAAACCCCGAAGAAACTGCGGCCATGGATATGGCCATGAAAAAGGGTGCCGAAATTGATGCCGATGTGGTGTTAGCGTCTGACCCGGATGCCGACCGACTTGGAGTAGCTGTTAAAAATGACAAAGGTGAATTCATCATTATAAATGGGAATCAAACCGCCTTGCTTTTCATTTATTACATCATTACAAAAATGAAAGAAAGCAATGCGCTTAAAGGAAATGAGTTCATTGTAAAAACCATTGTTTCAACTGAGAAGATTGCCGATATCGCTCGTGCTAATGGCATTGAGTATTTCGACGTTTTTACCGGATTTAAATATATTGCCGAAATAATTCGCGACCTTGAAGGTCAAAAGAAATATATTGGTGGTGGCGAAGAAAGCTTTGGTTTTATGCCGGCTGATTTTGTGCGCGATAAAGATGCCGTTTCTTCCTGCGCGTTGATGGGAGAGATTGCTGCCTGGGCAAAAGACCAGGGCAAAACCCTGTACGAGCTGATTCAGGATATCTATCTGGAATACGGTTATTCAAAAGAAAAAATGAAATACATCGTTCGTCCTGGGAAAACCGGAGCTGATGAAATTCAGCAGATGATGGTGACTTTCCGTAACGATCCGCCAAAAGAATTGGGTGGAAGCAAACTAAAAATTGTAAAAGACTATGCTGACCTGACCGAAAAAAACTTGCTTAGTGGTGTGAGCAAGAAAATCGATCAGAAGATTACAGCAAATGTGTTGCAGTTTTTTACCGAAGACGGAACAAAAATATCGGTGCGTCCTTCAGGTACCGAGCCTAAAATTAAATTCTATTTTGAAGTGGCAGCCAAATTAAATTCCCGCGCCGAATACGATGCGGTAGAAAAAGCTGCTGAAGATAAAATTGAAGCCATTATGGAGGAGCTTGACCTGTAACTAATTTTTAACCTAAACCAACTATAAATTATGCGAAATTTTGTAATCGTACTTGCTGTGCTGGCAAGTACAAGTGTGTTTGCTCAGAAAGACCGGCCAACCATGGTTCCTGAAATGACTGAAATTTGGGATCCCGAAGTGATGGTTGTTACACCGGGCGAAACACCGATGGGTGCCCCATCGGATGCTATTGTTTTGTTGAGTGCCAACCAACCTTTTGGTTACGAGTGGACCAATGCTGAAGGTGCAGAACCTGCGTGGGAGTTTGATCAGGGGGTGGCCACTGTAAAAAAAGGTTCGGGAACAATAGAAACCAAACGACAGTTTAAAGATTTTCAATTGCATGTAGAATGGCGTTCCCCTGCCGAAGTTATAGGCGAAAGCCAGGGGCGGGGCAACAGCGGAATTTTTTTACAGGGCATTTACGAAGTGCAGGTGTTGGATAATTTTAACAACCGAACCTATCGTAACGGACAAGCCGGCAGTGTTTATAAGCAACATGCTCCCCTGGTGAATGCCTGCAAAGCTCCCGGAGTTTGGCAAACATACGACATCATCTATACGGCGCCTCGCTTTAACGACGACGGAACTTATTTTACCCATCCTCGTGTTACAGTGATTCAAAACGGGGTGTTGGTGCAAAACCATGTTGAAGTGCGTGGACCAACAGAATACATCGGAATTCCTGAATACACGGTCAAACCACATGGCGATGGCCCAATTATTTTACAGGATCATGGCAATCCGGTGAGTTTCCGGAATATCTGGATACGGGAATTGTAAACTCACAAACGTATTAAATGATTCGAATTTTGTCCCTTCAGGTTCACGAAAAAAAAACGCTTTTTTAGCGGTTTTTTTATTTATCCCTGACAAGGGATAAAATTGGATTCTCCGCCACTAAAATCTCAAATAGATCTCCACATTTTCGCATTCTCTATCGTTTTTTTCTTTTTCAAATATCGAATATTGATTTTAACAGGTTCCGGAATTTGCAAATTTTGGCATGTAGCCCAATCAAAGCTGAGTAACAAATACCAACAGGACACGATGCCGATCTAGCATGCTTGGAAGTAAAGAGGCATTCATCGACATCAAGTTTAACTTTCCAAATCGGATTACTCCTTTCCATCAGCACTATCCGGAAGAGTTGTGTACTCTTACACTAATTTTATCATTTCCCGGCAGGTGCTGAAAAAAGGTGTGTATTGCAATTTTGAATTTAAAAAAGTAGTTTTGACTTTTAATGGTCCGTTTAATCACTAATTAGCTACTAACGAAAATGAAACTACTACTTTCTATCTTTATTTTAGGCTTATTTTCAGTATTCTCATCTCAAGCAAATGAGCCAGATTCTGCTTATGTCTTTTCTTATGCAACGCAAAAAAATAATGCCAAAAATGGATTGCATTATGCCTGGAGTGTTGATCAGGAAAGATGGCATTCGATTGGACCCGAATTCCGTTTTTTATTTTCTGATTTTGGAACATGGGGATCACAAAAGCGGATGCTAACTCCTTTTTTGTTTCACGACAATGAGGGCAGATGGCATGCGATCTGGAGTTTGAATGAAAAGACGGGACAATTTGCCAACGCGCAAACCGATGATTTATATACCTGGTCGCCGCAATCTTATCCGTATGTACTGGAAACGGGAAATGTTTTGCTTCCGGAGGTTACTTTCCTGTCGACGGAAAATGTTTATCAAATTACTTGGTTAAGTGATTGGCGTGAGGAACAGAAAATCTATAAAACAACCACAACTGATTTTAAAAGCTACTCGCAAACAGTTGAAGGAGATGAAACCGACCGCGTTGGTGCACGAGAAGAAGTGCTGATTGATGGAGAAAAACAATTCGGTGTTGTGGCAAAGGTTCCGTGGTCGGTTATTGATGGATTGACTCGTTTTTATAAACTGACGAAATACCATGAGATACAGCGCTCAGAACGATTAACGGATGATGCTGATCGCTATTCTGATTTAAAACCATTAGATGCTAAAATTACCGTAATGCCGGAGAAAAGCAAGGCAATTAGCGATCTGCTGATTGGTGTGTTTTTTGAAGATATTAACTATGCAGCCGATGGTGGTTTGTATGCCGAATTAGTACAAAATAGAGGTTTTGAATACAATCCTGCAGATACCAAATTCCGCGATAGAACCTGGGACTGTAAGAAGGCCTGGAGCTTTACAGGGGATGAAGATGATTTCTTTATTGATACCTTGGTTCCGGTTCATCCCAATCAAAAACATTACGCTGTTGTAATTACTGGCGAGAAAAGCGAATCCTTGCAAAATGAAGGCTTTGATGGAATTCCACTGAAAGCTGGTGCCAAATATGATTTCTCCGTATTTGCACGCACATTGGAGGGAGCAAAAGGCAAATTAGAAGTTCGACTAGTGGATGAAGACGGTAATGTTTATGCTGAAGGTCAATCAGAAGCGGTGAAGTCGGACTGGACAAAGTTGACTTTGACGCTTACTGCAAATGAAACAATTGACAAGGCAATATTAGCGTTAACTCCCCAATTTAAAGGAAAAATAGCATTGGATATGATATCCCTTTTTCCGCGAAAAACTTTCAAAGAAAGAAAGAATGGATTGCGGGCTGATTTGGCTCAGACCATTGCTGATCTGCATCCTCGTTTCGTTCGATTTCCCGGAGGTTGTGTGGCGCATGGCGACGGCTTGCATAATATTTACCGATGGAAAAATACGGTCGGTCCTTTGGAGACGCGCAAACCCGATCGTAATATTTGGAATTACCATCAATCGATGGGGCTGGGGTATTTTGAGTATTTTCAGTTTTGTGAAGATGTTGGTGCTGAACCACTCCCTGTGATTGCGGCTGGTGTTCCTTGCCAAAATTCGCAAACCGGTGGACATGGGCAGCAAGGAGGAATCCCGATGTGCGCCATGGATCAGTACGTGCAGGATATCCTCGATTTGATTGAATGGTCCAATGGCGATAAAAATACAAGGTGGGGTAAGCTTCGCGCGGAAGCGGGTCACCCGGAGCCTTTCAACCTAAAATATGTGGGTATCGGAAATGAGGATCTGATCACAGACATTTTTCAGGAGCGTTTCATAAAGATTTTCGACGCTATCAAAGAGAAACATCCTGAGATTACTGTGATTGGCACCGTTGGGCCTTTTTCTGAAGGAACTGACTATCGCGTGGGTTGGGAGCTAGCTTCGAAGCTGGAAGTGCCAATGGTTGACGAACACTACTATCAACCTCCGGGCTGGTATTTGAATAACCAGGATTACTATGACCGGTATGATCGCTCGGAGCCAAAGGTATATTTGGGCGAATATGCGACCCATATTCCGGGTCGAAAACTGAACATGGAAACAGCCTTGTGCGATGCGCTTCATTTAATTAATGTGGAACGGAATGCTGATGTGGTGAGCATGACGTCGTATGCTCCCTTGCTGGCCAAAAAAGGGAATACTCAGTGGAATCCGGACTTAATTTATTTCGACAATACCAACATTTATCTGACCCCTGATTATTATGTCCAAAAGCTTTTCGGACAAAACTCAGGAGATGAGTATATTCCATCGATGATTAGTTTGTCTGATAACAATGAAGACGTGCAAAAGCGTGTTGGATCGTCGTTAGTTTACGACAGCAAATCGGGTGATTATATTCTGAAATTAGCTAACCTTCTGCCAGTCTCTGTACATACAGAAGTTGATTTGTCAAAAACTCCGATTGCTTTTGGAGATGCGCAACTGACAGTTCTTTCGGGTGAGGTAGATGATGAGAAGGCCAAACCAGAAGCGAGCACCATTCAAATTGACAAAGAGCTTACTTACACGTTGCCGGCATACTCTTTCTCAGTTTTACGTATGAAATCAAATTAATTACTACTACGATGACTAAATTCAATTTACTCAAAACTTTTTTTCTTTGGGGGGTGGCATTGCCAGCTCTAACAGCACTCGTGTCATGTCAATTCAAGTCCTCTGATGACGAATTTTCAGGTTACCTGTTTACTTATTTTACGGGAAATGGGCCGGGAGAAGAAGCGATCCGGTTTGCCGTGAGTATGGATGGCTATCATTACAAAGCACTAAATGACAATGAACCGGTTTTAGATTCCAAAGAAATTAGTACTTCCGGCGGTGTTCGTGACCCACATATCCTGCGTGGAGCTGATGGCAAAACGTTCTACATGGTAGCTACTGATTTATATGTCCCTGAAATGGGATGGAAAAACTATGCGATGGTGCTCATGAAGTCAACTGACTTAATTCATTGGGAATCATCAAAAGTGAATATTCCTGAGTCGTTCCCCGTTGAATTTGGAGATGTCTGGCGGGTTTGGGCTCCACAAACCATTTATGATGAGCAGACCGGAAAGTATATGATTTACTTTTCGATGAAGCAAGGAGATGATCCGGATAAAATCTATTATGCTTATGCCAATGAGGATTTTACGGAGTTGGAAGCTGCTCCCGAACAATTGTTTTATAGCCCGACCAATAATGCCTGTATTGATGGAGATATTATTTTCCACGATGGGAAATATCATCTGTTTATGAAATCGGAAGATGGAAAACCGGGTATCAAACTTGCTATTTCTAACCAGTTGACTGAAGGTTATGAGCAAATTAGCAGCGAGCGCGTTGATGAAGAAACCGACCCTGTAGAGGGAAGTGGTATTTTCAAACTCAATAATTCTGACGAATGGATCTTGATGTACGACCTCTACACCAAAGGCGGATACCAGTTTACAAAAAGCAAAGACTTAAAGCACTTTAAAGTGATTGACGAAGAAATTTCTATGAATTTTCATCCGCGCCATGGTACGGTAATGCCGATTACCGAAAAGGAACTAAAGCGTTTGATCAATCAATGGGGCGAACCGGAAGACTTTTTAGTTGAGGTGCAGTCGAACGAGGTGAAAAAGAAAAATGTTGTGCTCGATGTGGAGGAAAAATCAATTCAACTACCGGTAAAAAATGGTGTCGATTTAACAAGCTTTGACCCCCAGTTTAAGAGCTGGACAGGAGTTTCATATACTCCTCAAGGAGCTCAGGATTTTTCAACTGGACCAGTAGCTTACAAATTTACAATCGAAGGGCAGGGCGAAGTCGTTTATCAGGTTGAAGCCGTTGAACACCACAATCCGGTGTTGGAAGGCTACTATGCTGACCCCGATATTTTATATGCTGAAAAAACAGGAAAGTACTATATTTATCCAACAACCGATGGTTTTAACAATTGGGGCGGATATTACTTTAAGGTCTTTTCATCGGATAACTTGATCGACTGGACGGACGAAGGCACGATTCTTAATCTGAAAAAGGATGTGACTTGGGCTAACCGCAATGCTTGGGCTCCTTGTATTATCGAAAAGAAAATAGATGGCGAGTACAAGTATTTTTTCTATTTCACAGCGGCCCAAAAAATAGGTGTGGCAGTTGCTGATGATCCTACAGGCTCTTTTGTTGATAGTGGAACAGCATTGATCGATTTTAAAACTTTAGGGGTGGATCGAGGACAGGAAATTGATCCCGATGTATTCACCGATCCTGAATCGGGTAAAAGTTACCTGTATTGGGGAAATGGCTATATGGCAGCGGCTGAGTTGAATGACGACATGGTGTCGATCAACAAAAATACCTTGAAGCAGATGAATATTGATAACACGTATCGAGAAGGAACGTATGTTATTTATCGGGATGGAACCTATTATTTCATGTGGTCGGAAGATGATACTCGCAGTCCGAATTATAAAGTGCGTTACGCTACTTCTGATTCTCCTTTGGGAAAGTTAACCATTCCTGAAAACAACATCGTGATTCAGCGGGATGAGGATCAGGATATTTTTGCCACCGGGCATAACTCTGCGATTCAGGTGCCAGGCAAAGATGAGTGGTATTTGGTCTATCATCGATTTACTTATCCCAAAGGTGTTGAGATGGGCCGAGCAGGCGGCTTCCATCGCGAAGTGTGCATCGACAAACTAGCGTTTAGCCCGACAGGCGAACTATTAGAGGTCGATCCAACTTTGAAAGGGATTGATCCGGTAGAATAGGATCAGATACAAGAAGGGTGTAGCACTTATCAAAAATCATTACACCCTTCTTTTTCAAGCCAATTAATTTGTTTTTTTTACACATGAAAGTAAAAAGGTGGTGGCTTGGGGTGCATTCGCGGTTTTCCTATATTTGAAATTAAATTGACCTAACGTTGACAGACCATACTCCAAATATTAATTCTGCTACACTTAAAGAACTAAAAGGAGGTTCTTCCGAGGCGTTTAAAACCATTTTTGATGCTTACGGAAAGAAGATACACCGTTTTTCGCTGGCATATCTAAAAAGTGAGCAAGAAGCTGAGGAAATCGTACAGGAAGTGTTTCTCAAAATTTGGAAAGTTAGAGGCGATTTACAACCCGATCGGTCGTTTGATTCATTCATTTTCACGATGGCTAAAAATGCCATTTTGAACACCATCCGTAAATCAAAAAATGAGCAGCTTTATGTAAGTTATGCAAAGCTGCATCCAGGTCGGGATATTTTACTTGACGACGAGCTCGATTTTGCGGAATTAGAGCGTGCCTATAAAAAGGCCATTGAAGAATTGAGTCCGCAACGAAAGAAAATTTTTTTACTGAGCCGGGAAAAGATTCTGACAAATGCAGAAATTTCGAACCAACTGGGAATCTCTATTAAGACAGTTGAAAACCAGATGACTACATCTATCTCCCAAATCCGAAAGAGCCTGATGTCTATGGGATTTTCGGGGCTAATATTTTTCGATCTTTTTCATTAAAATGAAGAAAATGAGTTTTTGAATAGGGGTTGTCAGAGAGGAATGTGTATACCTATATGAAAAGAAAAAATCATATGGGATCAAAATATACAATAGAGCCTACACAACTCCTTGAAAAACTTAAATCAAGTGAGCTTACGGCTCAGGAGAAGGAAAATCTCAGAGCATACATCAAGTCGACCTTCAGAGACAAAGAGCTGGACCATCTAATGACACGGCACTGGGATCAACAAAATGGAACTGTTGAGGAACACGATTTATACTTTCATCTGTTAAGAGATAAGATCTGGCGAGTTGTAAAAACTAAACAAGAGAGTCATCTGGGGAAAGACTTCAGGAAACCTAAATGGACTTCTTATCTTAGTCGCATCGCTGCAATATTATTTATTCCGCTATTAATTGGATCTGCTTTTTTATACTACCGTTTGCATCAGCACGATCATACAGGAGAATTAGTCATGCAGGAGGTATTCGCAATGCCTGGATCACGGGTAAACTTTACACTTCCCGATCAAACACAAGTCTGGCTAAATTCAGGCAGTTCTATTAAGTACCCGGTAAATTTCACAACGCAAAACACCCGAGAGGTAATACTTAGTGGTCAAGGATATTTTGAAGTAGCCCATCATGCTGATCAACCTTTTATTGTAAGAACATCAGAACTGAATATCCGGGTTTTGGGTACTTCCTTCGATGTGTCGAATTATGCCGACGAAAGAACGATGAGTTCTACCCTGGAAGAAGGAAGCATTTCTCTGCTAAATGCCAACGGCGAAGAAATAGCCAAACTGAAACCCGGCCAAAGAATGACGCTGGACCGGAGATCACGGAAAATGCTTGTTGAAGAAGTGGAGACTTACTTAACGACTTCATGGAAAGATGGCAAGCTAATTTTTAAAGAGGCGCCACTTGAAGAAACTGTGGTAAAACTCGAACGATGGTTTAATTGTAAGATCAGTGTGTCAACGGACTTGTTAAATTCCGGCATAAGATACACGGCTACAATACAAAACGAAACGATTGAAGAGGTTTTGAAAATGATTGAGATATCTACATCAGTAAAAACAAAAATTGAAGATAGAAAAGTAACAATATGGTCTGAAAACTAACGAAAAGGACAGTGTTCGTACCACTGCCCTTTTTTGAATTAATCAAATAGAATAATTAATCCGTTGAAAAATCAAATTTATGAAAAAAACGTGGTTCTTACCAAGTTGCGGGTATTTATATCCCGGAGCTGGAAAAATCTTTAGAATTATGAGATTGACAGTATTTTTAATTGCGCTACTATCACTGCAGACACTTGCTAAAAGTAATTTTGCACAAACCCAGAAAGTGGAACTTAAGATTGAAAACGCAACGATTTCAGAGGTGCTTGATCGGTTAGAAGATGAAACGAATTATTTCTTTTTCTACAACAACAAGACCGTTTCGCTAGACAAAAAGGTTTCCTTAGATGTGGAGAACAAATCCATCGAAGAGGTACTCGACCTGTTGTTTAAAGGCTGTGATGTAGCCTACACTATTAATAACAGACAAATCATTCTTGCAGGTCGAGGTGATTCGATGTCCCAATTCATGCAACAACCTTCCAACGTTTCAGGGAAAGTGACTGATGCTTCCGGTATGCCGCTGCCAGGGGTAACGGTTGTCATTAAAGGCACAGCAACTGGAACCATCACAGACATGGACGGAAATTATGAATTGGGTAATCTCCCGGAAAATGCTGTTCTTGTTTTCTCATTTGTGGGGATGCAGTCACAAGAAATGCCAGTTACCAGCTCAACAATTGATGTCATTCTATCAACTAGTACTATTGGTTTGGAAGAGGTTGTTGCTATTGGATATGGAACAATTAAAGCTGGAGATGTTACAAGTTCGGTAGCAAGTGTTAAACCTGAAAACTTCAATAAGGGAGCAATCAAGGATGTTGGTCAGTTGGTTGCCGGAAAAGTAGCGGGTTTGGTAATAACAAACCCAAGTGGTGATCCGACCTCAACAACCCAGTTGAAAATACGTGGAACAAACACCTTTGGTGGAGCAAATTCAAACCCACTAGTACTAATCGATGGAGTTCCCGGAAGTCTTACTACTGTCCCGCCCGAAGATGTAGAAAGTGTAGAGGTGTTAAAAGATGGATCTGCAGCTGCAATATATGGTACCCGCGGTACCAATGGAGTTATTCTAATTACTACCAAACAGTTTAAGAAAGGTGGTGGGAATATTAATAGAGTAGAATATAGTGGTTATGTCAGTACATCGCAAATTGCCAAAAGACCGGAAATGTTGAGTGCCGACGAGTTTCGGGCACTGTACCCTGATGAATTGGATAATGGTTCGGACACCGATTGGTTAGATGAAATTACACGTACACCTTTTTCTCATGTACACAATGTAACATTTCAGGGAGGTACAGCTAATACAAATTATATTGCCAATGCCAATTACAATTCTTCTGAAGGAATCATGTTGAAATCGGCCAACGAAACTTTTAAAGGACGTTTTCAGGTTGACCATTTTATGTTTGATGATAAACTAGAACTGAGAATGGGAGTTATTGGTATGGTTAACGAGCATCCTTCAACTCAAAACAATAGTAGTTTCAACGGATACACCTACCGTATGGCGGTTTCAAGAAAACCGACTGACCCTGTAACGAATGATGACGGAACATGGCATGAAAACTTTAGTAAGTTTGAATATGAAAATCCGGTTGCACGAATTAAAGAAAGTGATGGAGATGTAAAAAATACGGAGGTTCGTTTTAATTCGAATATCATTTTTAAACCTATCGCTGATTTAACTATAAGTGCTGTTTTGTCGCACTTACGTTTTCATCGTGCTTATGGCTACTCAGAATCTTTGAATCACGTATCTGCCTTACGCGATGGTTTAAATGGTTGGTCTTCTGTTGGATCGAGAACATCAATCGAAAAAGTTGCAGAGATTACAGCATTGTATAAAAAAGATCTTGATGCGCATAGGTTTAGTCTCCTGGGGGGTTATAGCTACAACGAGTTTGACTCTGAAGAAATGTGGTTTAACAATTACGGATTTCAGGACGACTATTTTGGAGGATGGCATAATATAGGCATTGGTTCCGCCATGAAAGAAGGGAAAGCTGGTGCGGGTTCTTCAAAATATACTTCCAATCTTATTGGTTTCTTCGGGCGTGGTACTTATGCATTTAAGGACAAGTACTTGGTTATGGCTAGTTTACGATATGAAGGTGCCAGTCAATTATGGGGTACGGATAATGAATGGGGGGTTTTTCCATCGGCTTCTTTAGGATGGCGAATAACAGAGGAGGCCTTCATGAAAAATCAACGAATTTTTGATAATTTGAAATTACGCGCAGGTTATGGAGTAACCGGTTCACAACCCAGTGATGCGTTTCTTGGAGTTGGAATGTTGAAGTATGATAAGTATGCCTACGTGAATGGAGAATGGCTTCAAACAATTGTTCCTGCATCCAATGCTAATCCTGACCTAAAATGGGAAGAGAAGAAGGAAACCAATATCGGTCTCGATTTTGCTTCCTTAAATGGACGCCTTTCCGGTTCTATTGATTTATATAGCCGAAAGGTAGATGGATTGCTTTATGATTTTACAGTTTCTGTTCCACCATATGATTACGGCACAATTAAAGCCAACGGAGGTGTTATGGAAAATAAAGGTATTGAAGTACTGCTTTCGGCTATACCTGTTCAAACCACCGATTTCGAATGGAGTACGAGTGTTACTTTTTCAAAAAATGACAATAAGCTAAAGAGGATTAACGGAAAAGTTTTTAAAACTGATTATGACTTTTTTGATACCGGTTGGATACAGGAACCTGTTAAAACCAGCTCTCACAGAGTGCAGGTTGGAGAACGCATAGGTAATTTTTGGGGATATAAAGTGGTTGATGTGGACGATGAGGGGAAATGGATTTACGAAAAACCAGATGGTGAATTGGTTCCTTACGACGAGTTTTCTCATGATATAGAGGACAAGCAAGTAATAGGAAACGGTCTTCCAACAATGTATGCCGGCTGGAACAACAACTTAAGATATAAGGATTTTGATTTAAGCATTACAATGCGTGGGGCTTTTGATTACCAGATTATTAATGAAGCACGAATGTATTTTGAAAATCCCAAAAACAGTCGTAAAGAGAACCGATTAGAATCAGTAAATGATTTAGCCTTTGGTAAAGTCAAATTAAATAATACGATTGACCCAGAATTCAATAGTTATTATGTTGAGGATGGCGATTATTGGAAAATTGACAATATTACACTCGGGTATACACTCAGAAATATAGGTAAATACATACGATCAATCAGGTTTTATGGATCTGTATTAAATGCTGCAACCTTCACTGGATATAAAGGAGTAGATCCTGAGGTGAGTACATCCGGACTCGATCCAGGTTTTGACAAAAGAATTCAGTATCCTCGTGTTAGGTCATATACATTCGGTGTAAATGTTAATTTTTAATCTTAAAACCGTAATAAAATGAAAAAGAATATATATATAAAACTGTTGTGTGCGGTTATCCTTCTTCTTGGAGTATCAACCTCATGTACCGAATTATTAGATGATAGTTATGGAAATGTAGTTGGTTCCCAATACAGTCCAGAGTCGGATGCAGATATTAGTTATCTCGTTAATGCCGCATATGTGCCGTGGAGAGAAACTTTATTACTCTGGAATGGTGTTCTTCGTGGGCAGCAGAACTGTGCTGATCAAGAAGTTACCCCTGCTCGTCCGAATGGATGGGTTGATGGCGGAATTTATAAAAGATGGCACCAGCACACCTGGACAGTAGAAGATAACTCTGTGTGGGAACCGTGGTCGCGTACTTACAATGGAGTTACTACTTGTAATCGTTTGCTTTCACAAATTGAGGATGGTACGATTGGCGTTGAAGGGGAAGCAAAGGATAAGTTGATCTCCGAACTGAAAGTTCTACGGGCTTCTTATTACTATATTTTGGTTGATTTCTATGGGAATATCCCAATTGTGACCGATTACAAGGATGTTGATTTGCCTGAACAATCTTCCAGAACTGAAGTTTTCAACTTTATTATAAGCGAAATTACTGACAATATTGATAACCTGTCAGAAGAAGCTCGTGGTTATTATTATGGGCGTTTTAATAAATGGGCTGCCTATACACTTCTTGCAAAGATATATCTAAATGCTGAAGTTTGGATTGGCACTGCACATTGGGATGATTGTATTATTGCTTGTAATAAAGTAATCGCATTTGCTGAAAGTACAGGTAGTTATGCACTGGAAAGCAACCAAAAAGATGTTTTCATTACGGAGAATCAGAACTCATTAGAAATCATCTATGGAATCCCGGAAGATGAAATTTATGTAACTGACTGGAATGCGTTCGATTTCCATTTAAATACCTTAGCTCCTGAAAGCCAAAAAACGTACAGTTTTACCAATGTGCCTTGGGGAGGTATCTGTGCTATTCCTCAGTTTATTGAAAGTTTTGATCCTGATGACATTCGCTTGAAGGAAAATTATGTTCAAGGACAACAATATACTGCTTCAGGTGACATACTTCCCCGAAGTGATAACGGCGAACCTCTTGTTTATGTAAATAACGTACCCAGCATTGATGAATCAACCATGTACGACGGGTACCGTTGGGGGAAATTCGAATATGCTATTGGAAGTACGAACCGTTTAAGTAACGACTTTCCGTTATTGCGATATGCCGATATCCTTTTGATGAAAGCTGAGTCATTAATGAGAACCGGACAATCAGGTGCTGGAGAGCTAGTGACCCAGGTACGCGCAAGAGCATTCAAAGATAATCCTGAAAAAGCCGCTGTTACCGATGAGGAATTGATTGGCGGTAGTAATTACGATTACGGTCGTCGTGACACTTATGAAACGACCCATGAGGGTGGTGCTGATATTGAGTATGGAAGATTCTTAGATGAACTAGGATGGGAGTTTTGTCAGGAAGGACGCCGTAGACAAGACTTGATACGGTTTGGTGTATTTACTACGAAGTCGTGGTTCTCTCACGATCCAAGTAGCGAATACAGAACAATCTATCCAATTCCAAATCAAGCGCTTCTAACAAATAGCAAATTATCCCAAAATCCAGGTTACTAATAAATACTTAATTATTTGACGAGAGAAGCTCATTTCTTAGTGAGCTTCTCTTTTAAACTTGTAAAAACTGATAAATGACTAAGAATTTTTTGGTTTTAATTTCGATATTCGTGTTTATTGCCGGTATTAATTGTCGGGCAAACAGTATTATTAAAAACGACCAAGGCATACAAAAATCAATTGGCTCAGTTGATATAAAGGTTCAATTTTACAGTCCTCAAATCGTTCGTGTCGTAAAATCAAAGAAAGGCGCAGACTTACCTTACGAAAGCCTTTCTGTAATCAAGACACCAGAAGATGTGTTGGTTCAAGTGACTGAGGATGATAATGCCGTTACGCTCTCTAGTTCATCTATGGTTATTTCTATAAAAAAAAATACTGGAGCTATTGAATTTTTTGATGCAGATCATCGTTTGTTGATTTCTGAAAAGACAAACGGGACCACGATCGAACCCAAAAAGTATGCAGGCGTTGAAGTGTTTAATGTTAAGCAGTGTTTTCAATTGGACCCGAACGAATTCATATATGGACTGGGGCAATTACAACATGGCAAAATGTCTCAACGCGGGCAAGAAGTTTTACTGAAGCAAGACAATAAGGAGAGTGTTATTCCTTTTATCCTATCCAATAAAGGATATGGAGTTTTTTGGGACAATTACTCGCCGACAAAATTCTCTGACAGCCAGAATGAAACGTTTTTTGATTCTGAAATCGGGCAATGTGTTGACTATTACGTAATGATTGGTGGTGATGCAGATGGAGTTGTTGCTCAAATGCGGGAGTTGACAGGTGACGTTCCGATGTTTCCTTATTGGACTTATGGTTATTGGCAAAGCCGTGAGCGCTACAAAACGCAGTTTGAAACGGTTGGGGTCGTAGAAAAATACCGCGAACTTGGTATCCCATTGGACGGTATTATTCAGGATTGGCGTTACTGGGGTGAAGATAGTGTTTGGAACAGGATGGCTTTTGATGAAACAAGGTTTCCCGATCCTAAAAGAATGGTCGATCAAGTACATGACATGAATGCGCACCTGATGATTGTCGCTTGGCCGGGATTTGGTCCGTTAACAAAACAATATGCTGAGTTTAAGAGCCGTAATATGCTGCTCAATTTTTTAACATGGCCACCAAACTCGGGAACCAAGCCCTACGATGTTTACAACCCTACCGCAAGGGATATCTATTGGGAATATCTAAATGAAGGTGTTTTCTCCTTTATTCATAATGATGCCTGGTGGCTGGATTCATCAGAGCCTGACCATATTGAGGTAAAAGACGAGGATTTTGAGCAACCAACATTTCTCGGACCATATCGTTCAGTTTTGAACGCATTTCCACTTGAGCACATTAAAGGCGTTTCAACGCATCAGCGCGCTACAACTGATAAAAAAAGAGTATTTATTCTTACTCGTTCTGCTTTTGCTGGTCAACAACGCTATGGAGCCAATTCCTGGTCGGGTGATGTTGTTACCGACTGGGATGTATTGCGTAAACAAATTTCGGCTGGGCTGAACTTTTCACTTTGTGGAATTCCTTATTGGAACAGTGATATTGGCGGATTCTTTGTTTGGCGTTTCCCTGGTGGAGTAGACAATAAAGCATTTCACGAAATATACGTTCGGTGGTTGCAGTTTGGAACTTTTTGTCCAATGATGCGATCTCATGGTACAGACACACCGCGAGAGATATACCAGTTTGGGGATAAAGGGGAATGGACATACAATGCCATAGAAAAGTTTATCAATCTCCGTTATCGCTTGCTTCCCTATATATATTCCACTTCGTGGGAGGTGACTTCAAAAAGTTCCACTATGATGCGTGCTTTAGTAATGGATTTTGCGGAAGATAAAAAAGCCCTGGATATTAACAATGAATACATGTTTGGAAAATCATTTTTGGTTTGTCCGGTTACTGAGCCCATGTATGTTAAGACAAAAAAAGATGAAACCAAATACGTTGATCCAGTTGAAAATTTCAGCAAAGTAAAGTCAACTCTGGTATATTTACCTGCAGGCACACAATGGTTTGACTTTTGGACAGGAAAGAGCTTTAATGGCGGTCAAACGATTGAAAAGAAAACACCGATCGATATTCTGCCTTTATATGTGAAAGCTGGGTCGATTGTGCCTTGGGGGCCTGAGGTGCAATATGCATCAGAAGAGAAAGCTGACGATATGGAGATTCGGATTTTCACTGGAGCTGATGGTGAATTTACGCTTTATGAAGATGAAGGTGATAACTACAATTATGAAGATGGCGTGTATTCAACCATTACATTTAAATGGAATGATGTAGCGCAAACATTAACTATTTCAGACCACCAGGGTGAATTCCCCGGTATGTTGCATGAACGCCAGTTCCGTTTGGTTTTGGTGAATGAAACTTCAGGAACTGGTTTGACAGAAAGCACACCTGTGAAAACGGTGTCTTACACAGGTAAAGCAGTTTCCGAAAAACTATAATACAGATTGGTATGGATACAAACCGCAGAAACTTTCTTAAACAAACCTGTACTGCAGGAGGATGTTTCTGCGGTTTTTCAGCCTTTGCCGGGGGAGATGGATTTGCAGCTGAGCCAAAGGACGAAGATAATAGCCGGCAAAAGATGATGCAGGAATGGATTTCCATCCTGATGGCAAGCGTGGACGAACACACGGACGAGAGCTTGTCGCGTGATTTGCTGAAAAACTGTGCTCGTGCTCATTATGAGCATCTAAAAATGAACGAATTTTTGAAACCGTATGTTGGAGATTTGGAAAAATTCATCCATTTTATCGAAGAGAAATGGGGATGGAAGATAAGCTACAGCAAAGAAGAAGGCGTGCTAATTGCAGACGAAAACAAAAATTACTGTGTTTGTCCGATGGTGAATAAAGAAAAAGGAATAAAATCGTCAATTTTGTGTTATTGTTCCGAAGGGTTTGCCGAGTTGATGTTTTCAGACGTGGCAGGCAAGCAGGTTCAGGCAAAGGTTATTTCTTCCATCCATCGCGGACAGGATCGGTGTCAATATGAGATTAAACTAAACTGAGAAGTACATCATGAATATGAGATCACTATTATTGTTAATTTGTTTTTTTCCATTGGCGCTGTTTGCGCAAAATACTCAACTTCAGACCTTTCATTTGTCTGATGTTCAGTTATTGGACAGCCCTTTTAAGCGAGCCATGTACACTGATATGCAGTATATGTTGGAAATGGATGTTGATCGATTGCTAGCCCCCTACTTACGCGAGGCAGGCTTAGACCCCAAAGCAGAAAGCTATGCGAATTGGGAAAACACAGGGCTCGACGGACACATTGGAGGTCACTATCTGTCGGCTTTAGCAATGATGTATGCAGCTGCGGGTGATGAGCGAATGAAAGAACGAATGGACTACATGATCAGCGAGCTGAAGCACGCACAGGATCAGTATGACGACGGTTATTTGGGTGGAGTGCCTGGCGGACGAGCCATGTGGGAAGAAATTGCTGATGGGCATATCGATGCCGGTTCATTCAGCTTAAATAAGAAGTGGGTTCCGCTTTATAATATTCATAAAATATACACGGGCTTGCGCGATGCCTATTGGTATGGCGAGAGTGAAGTGGCAAAGGAAATGTTGATCAAGCTCACTGACTGGGCTATTCAGCTGGTGTCAGATTTAAGCGAAGAAGAAATCCAGGATATGCTGCGAAGTGAGCATGGTGGATTGAACGAGGTTTTTGCAGATGTAGCTGTGATTACAGGTGATGAGAAGTATCTGGAACTGGCTCGTCAGTTTTCTCACGAATCCGTTTTGAAACCCTTATTGGAGCATGAAGACCACCTAACAGGTATGCATGCCAATACCCAGATTCCTAAAGTAATCGGGTATAAGCGAATTGCTGATGTGGAAGGAAATGAATCATGGGCGGAAGCTGCCCGTTTCTTTTGGGAAACAGTAGTCAAAAATCGGTCGGTTTCGATTGGCGGCAACAGCGTCCGTGAGCATTTCAACCCGGTTGATGATTTTTCGACCATGATTACCAGTGAGCAGGGACCAGAAACCTGCAACACATACAACATGCTAAAGCTAACCAAGCTGTTGTTCCTGTCTGATCCCAAAGGCGAATATATGGATTATTACGAACGAGCTTTGTATAACCATATTCTATCGACTCAAAATCCGGATCATGGAGGCTTTGTCTATTTCACCCCGATGCGCCCCGGACATTATCGGGTGTATTCGCAACCGGAAACGAGTTTCTGGTGCTGTGTGGGATCTGGCTTGGAAAACCACACTAAGTACGGTGAAATGATTTATGCTTACAGCGATGACGACTTGTATGTCAATTTGTTTATTCCTTCAAAATTAAGCTGGGAAGAAAAACAAGTGGAGGTCGTTCAACAAACCGATTTTCCCGATCAGGAAACAACCCAATTTACGATCAATCCAAAAGAACAACAGGTGTTTGCCTTGAATATTCGTTATCCCTCGTGGGTGAAAAAAGGAGAATTGAGCGTCACGATAAATGGAAAAGCAATTGATTTTCCTGCGCAGCTGGGTGAATACATAAGGATAAGCAGGAATTGGAAAAAAGGCGATGTGGTCGAAGTAACAATGCCCATGCACACCCACGTTGAACAATTACCTGATGGCGAAGCGTACTACACAATTTTACACGGTCCCATTGTGTTGGCTGCAAAAACGGATACTGCCGATATGGAGGGTCTATATGCCGATGATAGCCGGGGAGGACATATCGCTCACGGCGAGAAATATCCGTTGCAAGATATGCCGGTGATCATTAGCGAATCGGATGCAGTCGTTGGTGAAATCCATCCTGTTGCTGGAGAGGCTTTAACTTTTACTATTGATAATCTGGAACCGAAAAAGTATGCCGATCTGAAATTAATTCCTTTTTTCCGCCTTCATGAATCACGCTATGTAGTTTATTGGCAAGTGGAAACTGCGGAGAAATATGAGAAAATGCAACAAGAGCTGGCTGCCGAAGAAGCGGCCGAGCGACAATTGGCTTCACAAACAATCGATTTGGTTTTTCCGGGAGAGCAGCAACCCGAGTCCGACCACTTTATTGAAAGTGAAGAATCCCAAATTGGTGTAAATCAGGGACGCCATTGGCGCGATGCCCGGGGCTGGTTTAGCTATCAGTTAAAAGACGAAAAGAAGGAAGCAAAGAAGCTTCGCGTAATGTATTTTGGCCTGGACAACAACAGCCATTTTACTATTCTAGTGAATGGTGAGCTGATTACTGAAGTTAATCTTGATGGAAGCAAAGGCTTTGAATTTTTTACTGAGGACTATGCCATCCCGGCTGAAATCGCAGGGCAATCCGATGGTAAGTTGAGAGTTAAGTTTGAAGCAAAGGAAGGCTCAAGCGTTGGTGGTGTGTATGAAGTGCGCTTGATAAAGTGACAAATCTGCAATTTCAGGCTTGTCTTTTTCAATAAACCTTATGCGTGGAATAACCGTGGTGCGAACAAAATGAAAGTCTGGTTGCCGAAAGACTGATAAAGAGGCACGAGATGCCATATCCATAATAATGAAAGCCTGATGAAAACAATTATGTTGTATCCCATCAGGCTTTTTATTTCACTATTAATCGTTTATCTTAATTCTTACTAGGAACTTGATTGAGTCACAATTTTTAGCGGACATCTTTCCGGAGCGTATTTGGCTATAATGTCAATCAAATCCTGTCTCCGGATTGGTTTTGAAATATAGTCGTCACAACCTTCTTCAAAAGCCTTTCTTTTGTCCGATTCCATGGCATAAGCTGTTTGCGCTATGATTGGCAGGTTGGGACGAAACTTTTTAATTTCATTCGTTGCTGTGTAGCCGTCCATTACCGGCATGCGAATATCCATGAGCACCTGATCGAAATTCGGATTTTCCTGACACATTTTCACAGCACTCAAGCCATCTTTGGCTCGATACAGTTTAATGTTAAATTCGCTGAGAGATTCGACAAGATACAAGAAATTAAACTCCTCGTCTTCGGCAACCAATATGTGAATTAGATTTTCAGACATACTTATGCTTTCTGTTGTTAATATTAAAGTGCTTTGAATATACTGGATTCAATTGTTATAGCCAATTTTTGGACAAAAATAGTTCGAATTAGAGGGAATTCCTACGAATGAAATCGAAAGGACTTTTGATTCGACGGAAATTCTGGCTGAGAATCATTTCAGCAGCGAGCTGTCCAATTTGGTTGTGATTGGTTGAAATGGTTGAGATGCCGTCACTCAGCAACTCTTTTACCGGACTTTCGTTGTACGAGAGGATGCCAATATCTTTTCCGGCAATCCAATTCTTGGGTTTGATAAATTTTAAAAGCTCAAACAAATCATTATCCGAAATCAGAATGTAAGCTTCGTTTTGCTTAATGTCTTTGTGTTCCAGCGAGTCGAAAATTTGGCAATTAAAATTATGAATTTGACTGAAGATTGTAAATCCCCGACTAATGAATTGCGAATAATATTCATTCTTAGGGAAAACAAGATTCAGCTTTTTGTATTTCTTTAATAGATCAATTGCTTCACCCAAAGCATTCAAAATATCTTTGTCGTACTCCTGATAAACTACCGGATAGTTTTTTAATTCATCCAGATTTTTGTCAATAATTAAAACTTTTTCCTTCGGAATTGTTTTGATGACCTGGCTAACATTAGCCTGTTCATTTCTGAAATGTGGCAGGATAACAAAGTAGTCGTAATTGCTGAGGTTATTGTTGATAATGTTTTCAAACTCTGCGATATCATAATTGTATATGAACACATCCACACTGCCTTTAGCTCCAATTGTATTTACAAATGACGAATATAAACTCCTTTTGTAGTTACTCAGTTTGTTGAAAATCAGGGCAATCTTAAGTTTCCGGCTTACTGTTGTTTTATTCACGTAGTAGCCTTTGCCTCTGACGGCTAATAAAACTCCCTTTTTTTTAAGATGAACGTAAGCTTTTTCCACCGTATCTCTGGAGAGCAGCAGTTCTTCACTTGTTTCGTTGATGGATGGGATACGTTGACCATGTTTGAATATTCCAGCTTCAATATCTGAAATGATAAGCTCTTCCACCTGTTTGTATTTTGGAACTTCAGAATCAGAATCTATCCTGGAAAATTGAGTCATTGTCTTTTAGATTGCAAAAGTTAAGTTGTGCACGATCAAAGTGTAAAAATAAGAAATCCATCATTTAACCGAAGTATGTCTTCAAAATAATTTATCGAAGCCGATTTCAATAATAGTAGGTTTAGCTAAAAAAGAGGTATTTTCGTTTAGCACGAACAATTATACTGAAATGAAATCATATCAAATTCTCTTTCTGCTTCTTTTAATTAGCATATCGGTTTTTCCTCAGAGCGAAGAAAATGAACAATCAATAAAAAGCGGATGGAACTTTGGAGCATTGCCGGCAATTACTTTCGATAACGATTTGGGTTTTCAGTACGGGGCTTTTGTTAATTTATTCGATTATGGCGATGGCAGCCGCTATCCAAACTACGAGCATTCTCTTTATCTTGAAGTATCGCGTTACACCAAAGGCAGCGGCGTGTATCGGTTTTATTATGATTCTGACCAATTAATAAAGGATGTTCAAACGTCAATGGACCTGAGTTATTTAACCGATCAGACTTATGATTTTTATGGATTTAACGGTTACGATGCCGTCTTCAATAGAAATTGGATTGATGAAGATGCTGCAGACTACAGAACACGAATGTTTTATAAATACGACCGTAAATTATTTCGCTGGAAAATTGACTTGCAGGGGAAAATAGCCACCGGGCGGTTTCGTTGGATCGCCGGTTTTAATTTCCTGAATTTTAAGATTGACAAGGTCAAACTGGAAAAATTAAATGAAGGGAAAAGTGGTTCTGATGTTTTGCCTGATGTGCCCGGCTTGTATGAACACTATATTGATTGGGGCATTATAAAAGAGGAGGAAGCTGATGGCGGTTTTGTGCCAACTTTTAAAGGTGGTTTGGTTTGGGATACCCGCGATAATAAGCCCAATCCGATGAAAGGCATTTGGGCTGAAGCCGTATTGTTGGTATCGCCAAATATTTTGGGAGCTGAAAGTTCTTTTTCAAAATTGAGTTTAACGCATCGTCAGTATTTTACAATTATTCCGGATGATTTATCCCTGGCTTATCGGATAGCCTGGCAAACAACCTTATCGGGCAATGTGCCTTTTTATTATCAGTCGCAGGTAATCACTTCTGTTATGAAAGGAGCTACATCCGAAGGGCTGGGCGGCTCAAAAACGCTTCGCGGAATACGAAGAAACCGAGTGGTTGGTGACGGTGTCCTTCTCGCAAATGTTGAATTACGTTGGAAGTTTGCCCGTTTTCAACTTCTAAATAATAATTTCTACCTCGGCCTAAATGGGTTTGTCGATTTTGGCCAGGTAACCGATAAGATTGAATTTGTCAATCCTCTTTCTCCCGAGATGTCATCGATTCGATATGCTGATTATTTTGAAGATCATGCTGAACAGATGCATATTTCCTATGGCGCAGGTTTGCGAATTGCCATGAATCAAAACTTTATCATTGCACTGGATTATGGGATAGCTGCAGATGAACGGGATGGCGATTCCGGATTCTACATGGGACTGAATTATCTCTTTTAATAATATGAATGTCTGCACATTTACCGATATAGTTCTTCATGTCGTCAAGTGTTGTCATTCCTTGTCATTGGTTTGATGACAACTTAATGACCGCCTAAATGACCATCGAATGACTTAACACGACCTTAGGAAAACTCACGGATAATCAATGTCGTAGTTGTACCGACGAAGGCGTCAAAATATCAAAATCCACTCAGAAAGTAAGCGATGGCAACACCAATATAATTTCCAAAGGCATAGCCCAGAATACCAACCGTCAGGCCGGAAATAATGATCTCTTTGTTTTTTAAAGCTCCGGCAACAACCGGCACAAATGGGGGAGAATAGGTGAGGGCTGTGATGGTAATTATGGTCGTGTCGGAGTCCACTTTAAAGATCCACGACAAGAAAACATGGATAATCATAGATCCAAAAACAGCCATTGTAACAAACAGGAAGAGATACAAGAAATCGATCTGAAACATGCTGCTCAAATCGCCCATACTTGCTACTACCAGCGAAAACACAATAATAAAGTACATCCCAAGCTGAAAGGTTTTCTTAAGGTGGTTGACAATTTTTATGGAGCTGAAAATAAGTCCCAGCGTTGTGATGGATAAAATGACCGTTACCATTTGAGCTGATTTTGGCACGAGCAAACTGAGTCCGCCTGATATCGCAAATATTACAATTGATAGCCCCAATGCTTTGAGCAAATGCATTACTCCATTTTTAGTCAGCATTTTGCTATAGTTGTCCATACTCTCATCTTTAACATCAACTTCTTGACTACGTTCTTTTGATGAGTATTTGAAACGCGGAAGAAACAAGTTGAATACTTGTTGGGCTGCAGTCATTAAAAAGGTTAGGCAGATGGCTCCAAGCATCATGTCGTAGGTGTGAGTCAGAATGAATATGTTGGGACTAACATCAACTGCGGTGCTGATGGCTGCCAGGTTTGGCGTGCCTCCGGTGTAAATTCCAACCAACATACCCGAGACTTTCCATGCTTCAGCTATTTCATTTTTAAATAGGAAGAAGCCAGCGAAAATTACAATTAGCAACGATACCATGGCCAAAATAAGTGAGAGCAGTGCGCCTTTAGCTTGCTTGATCCACTGTTTTATATCAAGCGAAAACAGTAGCAGAGGGATAGCCAGCGGAATGACAATGGTGATGATGATATCTTGAATGCCGGCAACATGGTTTGCAAGAAGGTCGTTGGGAGAAATTAATCCCTGAGCTAATAATTCGTTTGTCTGTTCCTGCGGAAGACTGGTCTTTCCTGCCAGAATTGTTTTAAAGGCAACTGATGCTCTGGGTAAAATACCACTATTACCAGCAACTAATCCGATGATGTAGGCCAAAACTACTGCTCCAATCTTATTCAATAATTTTGAAATTTGCGTCAGATAAAGCAGAAGAATTGGCAGACCAAAATACAAAACAATCAATACAATTCCTGGAATCATAAACTAGACGGATTAGTTAGCACGCAATCAAATATAGAAAATGTTTTGTCATTTGATTTCTGGCGATGGTTTAGGCTTGGTAAAAGTCTTATCAAATCGTCGGATTTTAATATTGAGATAAGCCATCAGAATACTCATAAACGGGCTGATAATATTGAAAAAACAATAAGGGAGATAATCAAAAGTGGCGACACCCAATATCCGAGCTTGTGTTGCTCCTCCGGTGTTCCAAGGGATAAGAACTGACGTGACCGTTCCGGCATCTTCAAGCGTTCGGCTAAGCACTTCGGGTTTCAAGCCTTTATCTTCAAAAGCTTTTCGGTACATTCGCCCGGGCACAACAATCGAAATATATTGGTCTGATGCTGTTGCATTAAAAAACAAGCAAGTCCCGGCAGTTGATGCCACCAAAGAACCGGTCGATTTGGCCATCTTCATAATTGGGCGGGTAATTCGAGAAAGCAGTCCGCCGGCTTCCATAATTCCTCCAAAAACCATGGCGGAAAGGATCAGCCAAATAGTGTCGAGCATCCCGCGCATCCCGGTGGTGTGCATCAATCGGTTCACACTGTCATTCGAAGTTGAAATGGATACTTCTCCAAACATCGATTGCATAAAGCTGATATATGAGGCTTTGGGGTAGTCAATGCCTTGCCCTGCTATCTCCTGAATAATTGCCGGTTGAAAAACCACAGCTGCCATTCCGCCTAACAAAGTTCCAATCATTAACGATGGGATGGGCGGAACCTTTAGAATAATGATAACGAAAAGAATAACTGGCACTAGAAATAACCAAGGCGTTGTGTTGAAAGATTCTCCAATGACTGATTTTACTTGCTCAACATCGGAAACCGTTTCGCTAAAATTGTAATTAAACCCAATAACTAAAAACAGAATCAGGGTAATGAGCATGGTTGGAACGGTGGTCCACAGCATGTATCGGATGTGGGTAAACAAGTCGGTTCCAGCCATGGCCGGAGCAAGATTTGTCGTGTCACTCAGGGGCGAAATTTTATCACCAAAGTAAGCACCCGAGATAATGGCTCCTGCAACAACAGGGTTGCCAATTCCAATGGCATTGCCAATTCCCAGCAAAGCCACTCCAATTGTTGCAATCGTTGACCATGAGCTTCCTGTTGAAACGGAAACTAATCCACTGACGACGACCGCTGTAAATAAAAAAAGTTTTGGGTTAATAAGATCCAGCCCGTAGTAGATCATTGTGGGTACAATTCCGCTAGCCATCCAGGTTCCTGCCAGCGAACCAATAAGCAGAAGTATGAGCATAGCCGGCATGGCAGACCCAATCGTTTTTACAACTTGCTTGCTTGTCGATTCCCATTTTTGTCCGTTTCGCCTAACAATTATACCCGCAACAGTTGCAGCCAGCAACAAGGCTATTTGGTTCGATCCGGCAAGTGTATCTTCAAAAATGAATACATTAAGGGTGAGTAGAATAATCAAACAAATAATAGGAAGCAAGGCTTCAGCCAGGTTGGGAGTACTTTTCATAAAACAATATTGGGAGGCATTAATTAGTTATAAATAACGGAATAAAAGATAAAATTGTGAAATTTGGGGTAACATTTAGGCCTCTTTGGGGGATATATACTAATATTGGAGGATTATTTCCAGATTTGTTACAAAAGTCACATCTTTGAAAGGGCTGAATTAACGTTAAGAAATAGGTGGTGTGACTCAGGAATTAAAAACTATGCGGATCAAATTGAATAAATTTTTCATTTATACTTTTTTACTATTGTCAACAGTTGTGCTTTCGCAGGAGGTATTTGCAAAATCAGACGACTTTTTTGTTGTTACCGGCCGTTTAAGTACTGATGATGGCAATAATGACGATATTCAGGTTCGGATAACTAAAAATGGTATTGAGCAACAGCTTTTTACCCCACCTAAGAGCGGTCGTTTTCGATTTGAATTTGAATACAATAACCAATTTGATGTGACCTTTTCTAAGGATGGCTATTATAAAAAGACGATTGTTGTTTCAACGCATGTTCCGCAAGAGGTTTTAGATGAAAACAGCGATTTTCCTCCTTTTCAGATTGAGGTTTCGCTGGTAAAGGAAATTCCTGGTGTCGATAAAAGTTTTACTAATAAGGCGGCCGGGCGGGTGTTTTACAATGCCAATATCGATAATTTTGATTCTGAAGTGTTTTTCTCCGATATTCAGTTGGAAGAGCAAGCTGAAACGGCTCGTTCGCAAGAACAAGAGCTTACCGAAGAGCAACGTGCTGCACTTGCTCAACGTGAAGCTGATTATAAACAATCGATAGCAGAAGCTGATGCTTTAATGCAAGCTCGAAAATATGAGGAGTCGCTTGCAAAATATCAGAATGCTAAAGGCTTATTTCCTGAACGGCCATATCCACGTGATCGGATTGCCGAGCTACAGGATTTAGTAAATGCGCTGAAAATCGCCGAACAACGCCGCCGCGAGGCTGACAAAGAATATTATGCCAAAATAGAGCAGGCTGACAATTTGATGGCACAGGAAGCTTATGAGCGTGCTAAGGCGGCCTACGATGAAGCTTTGATCCTGAAGCCGGAAGACTCCTATTCGCTCGGGCAAATAGCGAAAGCGAATGAGATGATCAAGCAACGCGAAATTGATTTGCAGTACAATCAGGCTATTTCCGATGCTGAAAACTTTTTTAGTACGGGCGAGTTTGATCGGGCAAAAGAATCTTACCAACAAGCTCTTCTGCTCAAGCCAGAAGAATCAGCTTACATCAATGCCCAAATACAAAAGGTCGACAATGAAGTTTTACGCTTGGCCGAATTAGCACGAAAAGAGCAGCAGTACAATAGCTATATGGACGACGGAGAGAAGGCTTTGCGTCGCGAAAGATATAACGAAGCTTTGGTTGCTTTCCGTCAGGCATTAAATAATAAACCAGACGATTCACTGGCAGCAGGGCGTATCGGAGAGGTTGAGAATATAATACTTCAAATTGAGACCAAAGAACGCTATGACGAACAAATAGTGAATGCTGATCAGGCTTTACGCGACGAAAATTTAGCGCTAGCGAAATCGCTTTATACCGAAGCTTTGTCTCTTATTCCTGATCAGGATTATCCCAAAGAAAAAATTAGTGAGATCGACCAGCAGTTAGCCTTACAGGAACAGTTTAAGCAGCTTGTCAATCAGGGCGACCAGCTTTTAGCTGCAAAAAATTACGAGCAAGCCAAGCAGGTTTTCGAACAGGCGCTGCAGATCCAGGAAGATTCATCGGTCAGGGAAAGACTAGGGGAGGTTGAAAGCCAGCTTGCCCGTATCGCTCTGGATAATGAGTATGCTGATTTGCTAAAACGTGCTGATGCGTCCAAAACAAACGAAGAATATGAACTTGCCAAAACGCTTTATACCGAAGCCCTGGCATTAAAAGATGAAGCGTATCCGACTCAGCAAATTGAGCAAATTAACGACGAGTTGGCTCGTATTGATGCTGAAAGGCAATTGGAACAGCAGTTTGAAGAAACCCTGGCTAATGCGGAATCTGCTTTTGCAAGAGAAGATTATCTTTCAGCTTTGGAAGCTTTTAAAGCAGCTTTAGCCTTGAAAACCAATAACCAGTTGGTTAAGGATCGCATTAGTCAAACAGAAGAAATGATCCTTCAGGTGCAGAAGAAACAGCAGTATGATGATGTAATGGCCGAGGCTGCACAAGCTTTTGACAGAAATGAGTTGGAGCAAGCAAAAGCTTTGTATCAACAGGCATTGGAGATTCTTCCCAATGAGACGCTACCTCAGACTCAACTATCGATAATTGATCAGCGAATAAAAGAAGAGCAAGAAAGATTGGCTGCACTTGAGCGGGAAAGACAGCGAAATTATGAAACAGCCGTTCAAAGAGGGGATAGTTTGTTGAACCTTGACGACTATGAGCCAGCCAAAGCAGCTTATCAAAGTGCATTGTCAATCAAACCTGAAGAGAGCTATCCGAAAGAAAAAATTGCAGCGATTGAAGGCCTGATTGCCCAGTTGGAACGGTTAACTGCGGCATATAATAAGGCCATTGAAGAGGCGAATAGATTGGCAGAACGGGAAAATTACGAGTCAGCGAAAGAGAAATACCAAGAAGCACAACAGTACCTTCCAAATGAAGAATATCCGAAACGTCAGATTGCGCAAATTGATGAAATTTTGGAACAAATTGCCGCGGATAAAAAAAGGGAAGCCGATTTTCAGGCCGCAGTTCAGGCCGCAGATTCTCTGTTCGTTCTCGAAGAATATGAGGCATCCAAAGCAAAATTTCAAGCTGCCTTAACAATTAAAGCCGGAGAAACTTATCCGAAGCAAAAGATAACTGAAATAGATCAAATTTTAGCAGAATTGGAGCGACAACGGATCGCGGCAGAGGTTACTCGCAAGGCATACGAAGAAGCTGTTCAGCGAGCTGATCAAAAACTGGCACAGAAAGAATATTCAGCCGCTAGGTTCGACTATGAAGAAGCCCTGAGTTTATTACCTGACGAAACTTATCCGAAAGAGCAGATTGCTGAGATCGCCAGGCTCGTGGCTCAGGAAAAAGAGCAGGCATACCAGAAGGCGATTGCCTCAGGCGACCAGCTATTTCAAAATGAAACATACAGTGAATCAAAAAGCGCTTACAACGATGCACTGAAAGTTAAGCCTGAAGATCCGTATGCTTTAGCTCAAATTGAAAAGATTACAACTCGATTGGAGCAACTGGCTCAAGATCGGTTGCAGCGCCTGAAGATGGAAAAGGAGTATAACGAAAAGCTTAAAGATGCTGAGTTGTTGTTTAATAATTCCCAGTTTGTTGAGGCCAAAGGAAAGTATGAACAAGCAAGTACGATTAAGCCCGACGAAGAATATCCGGTAGCTCAAATCGCAAAAATTGACAGCTTACTTGCCGATCTTCAAAAACGAAAAGAAATTGATCAGGAATATACCCAGTTGGTTCGTCAGGCACAAAATGCTTTTAATAGCGACCTACTTCAAAATGCCTTGTCATTATATGAAGAAGCGGCTTCACTTAAGCCGGAAGAAGTATTGCCGAAAAAACGAATTCCCGAAATTAAAACGATTATTGCTCAGCGTGAGGAATTAGCGCGTTTGAATGCCGAGGAAGAAGCACAACGTCAGGCTATTTTGAAAGCCCAACAAGAAAAGTACGATGCCGCGCTGGCCAATGCTCAAACTGCATTTGACGATCAGGAGTATATAGAGGCCAGGGGTTTTTATGTTGAAGCACTTAATGTTTTTGCCGACGAACAATTTCCGAAAGACCGAATTGAACAGATTGACCTTTTGATTGAGCAACAAAAACAGGCACAATTAGAACAGGAACAACAAGCAATTCAAGATTCTTTAAAAAGGGTGCAAGAACTTGCTTATGAGCGTGCCTTTGCTGATGCCGAGCGATTGGAGGAAGAGGAACAATTTGAATCCGCAGTAAGTAGTTTTGGTAAAGCAAAAGAGATTCTACCTTCTAAAGCACCAATTGTTAATGCCCGGATTGATCAAGTGCAGGAAAAAATGCGACAAAAGCAGGCGTTGGAAGCAAATTATGCTGCGGCCATAAAAGAAGCTGATAAGCTGTTCAATCAGGAAGAATGGAATGATGCCCAGGTGAGGTATGAAGAAGCATTGACCTATAAGCCGGAGGAGGCTTATCCGAAAGAGCGTATACAGTTTATTAACGATAAGTTGGGCGATATTGAAAACCGTTATGCTGAAGCAATTCGGGAAGCCGACCAATTATTTGGTTCAGAAAGTTGGGTTGAAGCCAAAACAAAGTACAACAGAGCGTTGGCTTTAAAACCGCAAGAGCAATATCCGATTGATCAAATTAAAGAGATTGACTTTCGATTAGCGCAAATTCAATTGGCTGAACAAGAGGCTAACCAAAAAGATCAGGCTTATCTGAACGCAATTGCTAAAGCGGAAGAAGCATTTGTGGACGATCAGCTGACCATGGCAATAGCAGGTTTTGAGAATGCCAAAACCATTAAGCCGGAAGAAACCTATCCTGATAAACGAATTGATGAAATTAATGCGCTGTTAGCAAAAAGAGCTCAACAAGCTGAAACGGCAAAGCAACTTCAGGAAATTGATCAACGCTACCAAAATGCGATTGATATAGCCGACAGGGAGTTTAGATCGACAAACTATGAGGAGGCGAAAGTTAATTACCAAGGTGCACTGGATATTAAACCAAACGAGAAATACCCGACAGAACAGCTTGTCTTAATTGAGAAACTGCTTGCCGAACGGGAGGCTTTAGCGGCGATTCCTCAAGTGCAGCCCGAAGAGAAATCCGTTGTTGAAAGAGTTCCGGTTGTGTCGTCAAGTCCCAGTGATCAATATGATTCATTTATTTCATCGGCTGACGAGAGTTATAATCAAGATGATTATAAAATAGCCCAATATTTTTATCAGAAAGCATTGACCGAGCGACCAGATGAATCCTACCCGAAGGAACGATTGTCTGAAATTTCAGACAAAATCAATCAGTCGATGAATAAAAATGAGTTGGCAGATTACGATAGTGCCATTAAAAAAGCAGATGAAGCGTTTGCCGGAAAACAATATAATATTGCTAAGTTTTATTATTACAAGGCACTGGGCGTAAAATCATGGGAACAATATCCAAAAGATCAGATTCAAGAGATTCAGCGCTTGACCAATTCGTTGCTATCGCAAATAGAAGAAAAGAAATACCAAGACCTGATCGCCAAGGCGGATGAAGCATTTATCATGAAGCATTATGCCGTTTCCAGGGGCTACTATAACCAGTCACTTTCGGTTAAACCAGAGGAGCAATATCCTAAAATTCGTTTAAATGAGATTTCAGATTTGGTAAAACAGGAGTTAGCGAATGCCGATAATGAAGAATATCAGCAGTTGATTGCTGATGGAGATCAGGCAATGACATCCGGTAATTATAGCGTAGCTCGTTTTTATTATCAAAAGGCATTAGGTTTAAAACCCAACGAGAATTATCCGAAAGACCAACTTAACGCGATTAAAGAAAATTTAAGTAGCAGTGATGCGAATTAAAAGGGATAGGTGTGGTAAGAAAAAACGCAATGTAATTATGATGATGCAACGCGCTTATTAACGTGTTGCTCGAGAATTGAGGTTAACTCAGATTGACTAATCATTCCGTCGCTGACCCATTTCACATTTCCTTTCTTAAACAGGATAATCGTTGGGATTTGCTTAACCCGGTAATCTGAAGCGATAAAAGGATTTTGATCTACATTTACCTTGATAATTCGAATGCTTTCTTTGAAGTTGTTTTTCACCTTTTTTAAAATAGGGGGGATTTGCTTGCAAGGTTCGCACCAATCAGCGTGAAAGTTAACTAAAACCGGACGATCAGATTCAATTATTCGTTTAAAATGCTTACTCATTACTTGTTCCTCATTTCCTTAAACTCATTTTAATATCTTTTCCCATTTCAAACTTCTCATTTTTTAGAAGTCAGTTTATTATACACGCTTTAGCAAGTCTTTTTACAAGCTTGGTGAAACAACTTGTGAAAAAGCAGCTCTTTTGATAAAGATTAAGTTTGGTGATTTTTGGATTGACTAAATGTCGATTTATTTAGTGTAACAGTAGCCGAATTGTTTGGTTGTGAAACATCGATAGAAAAAAAAGATGCCCGATAGATTCTCTCAAAAATGAAAAGAGGTTGCCAACTAAATGACAACCTCTTCAATGAGCGGGAGACGAGATTCAAACTCGCGACCCTTAGCTTGGAAGGCTAATGCTCTATCAGCTGAGCTACTCCCGCAATTCGTTTTGAGTACACCGTTTTTGAGTTGTGAAACTCTGAAGCAATAAACTTAAAACTATTTTGTGGGGAGAGCAGGATTCGAACCTACGAAGACATAAGTCAGCAGAGTTACAGTCTGCCCCAGTTGGCCGCTTTGGTATCTCCCCATCAATATTTTCAAGAACTTTTTATTGAGCCGAATCTCAGATTCGAACTGAGGACCCCGAGATTACAAATCACGTGCTCTGGCCAACTGAGCTAATTCGGCAAAGTGGGTAAGCTACCTGTGTCGCACCGCTACAACCGCCTACCCTTGCTGCCTTCCGACCCTGGGGGGATTCAGCAGGAGCTGGTCGCACAGGACTTACCCGGCGACAAAAGTAGAAAAAAATGTATTTCCCACAAACGAAATCGACACTCTGAAGGATTTTTTTTTACTCGGTTTTTCTAACCAATTATCGATCAGGTGCATTCTTCAAAAAAAAATGTACAAACAAAACTACATCATTGTCATCTGTACTTCTGAAAAATCCAATATATTTGTCAATCACTAATCGAGTAGCTTTTATTATGGAACAAAAATCAACTTTCTGGAAGTCGGCAATGACCTATGGTATTTACCTCTCTGCTGCACTCATCTTGTACAGTGTCGTGTTATACGTTATGGGACAATCCACTAATGGAACATTGGCTCTTATTTCCTATGTTATTATGGGTGGAGGTATTTATTGGTGTCAGTTAAATTACCGGGATAAAGAGTTAGATGGTTACATCAATTACAACAAAGCCTTGGGGTTTGGAGTGGCGATTATGCTTTTTGCTGGTATTTTGAATTCTGTTTTTTCTTTGGTTTTGATGAAACTTGATCCAGGTATTTTGGAGCAAGCGCGTATTACTCAGGAAGAGGCCATGCTGCAGCAAGGGATGTCAGATGAACAGATTGAGATGGCCGGCGAAATAATGTCTAAGTTTCAAAATCCGGCGATCATGATGATCTCAGGCTTGCTTGGTTTCGCACTCATTGGATTTATTATATCTTTGATCACTTCAATTTTTATTAAGAAAAATGAAGACGAAAACGCTTTTGATGAAGCGATGGAAGATGTAAAATCTGAAGACTAATTGACAAGCAAACCATGAATATTTCTGTTGTAATCCCATTATTTAACGAAGAGGAGTCTTTGCCTGAATTGGCAGGTTGGATAAAAAAAGTAATGGATTCAAACCAATTTACTTACGAGATTATTTTGGTTGATGATGGAAGTACTGATCGTTCCTGGCAGGTAATCGAAGAGTTAAACGCTGCAAATCCCCACGTCAAAGGGATCAAGTTTCAACGGAATTATGGGAAGTCTGCGGCTTTGTATTCTGGCTTTGAATCAACAAAAGGCGATGTGGTGATTACCATGGATGCTGACCTGCAAGACAGCCCGGAGGAAATCCCGGAAATGTACCGTATGATTACCGAGGATAAGTTTGATCTGGTTTCGGGTTGGAAAAAGAAACGATATGATCCGATTCTGTCAAAAAATATACCCAGTAAATTTTATAATTGGATTGCCCGAAGAGCAACAGGGATTAAAATTCACGATTTCAATTGTGGATTGAAAGCTTATCGCAGACAGGTAATCAAATCGATTGAAGTGTACGGAGAAATGCACCGTTATATCCCAATACTAGCTAAGTGGGCTGGATTTAAGAAGATTGGTGAAAAAGTTGTGCAGCATCAGGAACGCAAATATGGAGTGACGAAATTTGGTGTTGAACGTTTTATCCGCGGACCACTCGATTTGCTTTCTGTTATTTTTATTTCACGGTTCAGTAAAAAGCCTATGCATTTGTTCGGTGTATTGGGAACCTTGGTTTTTTTAATCGGTTTTATTGCGACGTTGGTTGTAGGTGTGAATAAATTAATAGCCTTGTCACACCATGTTCCTGCACCAAAAGTAACCGATACGCCTTACTTTTTTCTGGCATTAACCGCTATGATTATTGGAACCCAACTTTTTCTGGCCGGTTTTATTGGTGAATTAGTTTCCCGAAATTCGGCTGAGCGAAACAAGTACCTTGTTGAAAAAGTCTTGGATTGATTGCCCACCTGTTTAAGAAATTGTGAATAGTGTTCGCATTAATTTTATTTCACGAGCGACCAGCCATATTACCAATAGCTTTGCAGCATGAATAAAATGCGGCATAACAATTTCCCTTTTGACCCTGCAAAATCGCCGGTGTTTTATGGATGGTTCATTATACTGTGGGGAACGCTGGGGGTTATCATGAGTATTCCCGGCCAAACGATGGGCGTCTCTACGTTTACCGACCATTTGATTGACGCTTTAAACCTTAGCCGAAACCAGTTAAGTACGGCTTATCTTTTAGGTACAATCAGCAGTTCGTTCATGCTAACAAAGGCTGGGAAATGGTACGATAAAATAGGAGCTCGGTGGCTCGGCGGCATTATTACAATTACTTTAGGATGCGTGTTGATCTATTTGAGCCAGGTCGATCGGATTGCATATAGCCTGGGGCGCATTTTTCAGATTGGAGATCTCCAGTTCTACCTAAGTTTTTTCATCATTATGCTTGGGTTCTTTTTATTACGATTTTCCGGTCAGGGAGTTTTAACCATGCTTTCCAGAAATATGATGATGAAATGGTTTGACCGAAAGCGTGGTTTGGTCAATGGCATCAGCAGTGTCTTTGTTTCGGTAGGGTTTGCCATTTCTCCGTTGGTGTTCGATTATTTTATTGAAACCTACAGTTGGCGGTGGGCATGGATTTTTTTAGCATTAATTGCAGGTTTTGGGTTTAGTTTGGTTGTGCTTGTCTTTTTTAGGGATAATCCTGAAGATTGTGGTTTGGAACCGGATGGTGAAAGTGTTGAGCAAGCTGAACGGCGAAGCAAGATAAAGCATAAAGCAGTTAAGCAATTTACCTTGAAGGAAGCACAGCGTTCATTTCCTTTTTGGGTTTTAGTTATCGCACTCTCCATGCAAGCTTTGTACATCACCGGTTTTACTTTCAATATCGTATCCATATTCGAATCGGCCTCAATGGACAAAACGATTGCTTTAGCCGTTTTTGTGCCGACTTCGGTTATTTCTGTTTTTATTTCACTAGCGGGCGGATGGTTAAGCGATCATATTAAGATGAAATATTTGTTGTTGGTCTTTTTAGTTGGTCAGATGATTTCAATGGTTAGCCTGGCTCTGCTATCTTCTGGCGTTCCATATGTATTTCTGATTATTGGAAATGGTATTGTTGGAGGACTTTTTAGTGTCTTGAGCTCTGTGGTTTGGCCTCGGTTTTATGGTCGTCAACATTTGGGTGCAATTAGTGGATTTGCCATGAGTGCGCTTGTTTTTTTTAGCGCTCTTGGACCATTAATGTTCAGTTTTTCCTTTACTCGCTTGGGCGCGTATTCATGGGCTGCATATATCTGTTTGTTCATTGTCGTGGTCAACTTTTTTGCAGCATTGAAAGCCGATAATCCACAGGAAAAACTCTCCGCTTAAATATCAGGGTTAAGTTAGGAGTTTGTATCTTTGACCGAACAACCAACAAAACCTAATTTAATGAATAATTATTCCCGATTATTTGTCGTGCTTTTTCTGTCTATCCTTTTTAATTCATGTCAAACCGAAAACAAAAGCGATTGGATTACCTTATTCAACGAACAAAATCTGGATGGGTGGATCGCCCATGAAAATCCGGAGTCTTTTAAGGTTGTCGATCGTGAATTGGTATGCCATGGGAAACGCTCTCATCTTTACTATCGCGGAGGTGAAAATCATGGAATTTTTAAAAATTTCGAACTTAAATTGAAAGTGAAAACACAACCTCATTCTAATTCAGGCGTATTTTTTCATACAAAAGAACAAGAAAAAAGTTGGCCGCTAAAGGGGTATGAAGTTCAAGTGAACAATAGCTATATTGGTTCGGAACAAAGCCCGGAACTACGGAAAACAGGCAGCTTGTACAACTTTAGAAATGTGTACTACCAATCAGCCAAGGACAATGAGTGGTTTGATCTAAGAATTAAGGTGGTTGAAAATCATGTTGAAATATTCGTGGATGGGCAGCAAGTCGTCAATTATATTCAGCCCGACAATCCGTACCGCGTAAAAAATGACAGCTATAAAGTAATTGATCGTGGACAAATTGCATTGCAGGCACATGATCCGAATAGTACCGTATCTTTTAAAAATATTAGACTGAAAGAACTTCCTGATGGTGAGAAGCTAAAACCCTCGGTTAATAAGGAGTGGGATACTCAGGTGACTAAGCTTCAAATGGCAAATTTTCCGCTTGTCGATTTTCACGTGCACTTAAAAGGGGGATTAACGGTGGAGCAGGCTGTTGAAAACTCGATGAAACTGGGAATCAATTATGGAATAGCTCCAAACTGTGGGTTGAAGTTCCCGGTTACCGATGATGAATCGTTGTACGCTTACATGGACACAGTGAAAGGGAAACCGATATTCAGAGGAATGCAGGCTGAAGGTCGTGAGTGGGTTACCTTATTTTCGGCTGAAGCGATTGCCGAGTTTGATTATGTGTTTACCGATGCGATGACGTGGACAGATAAAAAGGGCAGGCGAATGAGATTGTGGATTCCTGAGGAGGTTTTTATTGATGATGAGCAAGATTTTATGGAGCAACTAGTTCGTAAAATTGAGGCCATTGTTTCGAAGGAACCCATTGATATTTATGTCAATCCTACTTATCTGCCTGAAAAAATAGCGGCCAAATATGATGAGCTTTGGACCGACGAGCGCATTGACCGAATCGTGAAAGTACTTGTTGAAAACAATGTTGCTCTTGAAATAAACAGCCGACTAAAATTACCTTCAGAAAAGATATTACAAAAAGCCAAAGATGCCGGGGTGAAGTTTTCATTCGGAACCAATAATGTTACTCCTAATTTTGGAAGGTTGGACTATAGTCTTGAAATGATAGAGAAATTGGGTTTGACTTACAAAGATATGTTTTTGCCAAAACCAGATGGGTCTAAACCTGTTCAGACTAAGGGCTTGCCAGCTGAAATTACCGGTTGAAATTATTGGGGTGTCAATGGTGTATTTCCCATCATTCCTTTAAGCTCGACTGATCTTTTAATCAGCTCAACAACGTTGCTTGGAGTAAAAGCCGATACATTGATGGTTAAATCGTAATTTTCTACAGGGTGATTTTTGTTCAGGTAATGTTTTCGATAAGTTTGTCGTTTCATTTCTGTTTCAGCTATCTGTTTATTTGCTTCATCGCGTGAGATCGCTCTTTTTGCAGCTATTTTATCAACTCTCCATTTCAAAGGTGCCTCCAGCCGAATATGCAACGACTGTTCAATGTCGCGTGTAATAAACTCGCCACCCCGTCCAAGAATAATGCAGCATCCATCAACCGCAAAGCTTTTAATTACCTCTTTTACAGTTTTCAGGATAACGCGATTGCTTTTGTACATTTTTGTATTGAAAGCTTCCAGAACTTCATCGAAGGTATTGTGTTCTTTTGTGGTAAATAAGCGGTCGACTTTATTCGGAGAAAGCTCCAATTCCTGTGCGCTTTTTTGAAGAATTTCTTTGCTGATTACCTGCCATTCTTTGCAAAGGCCGAAGTCATCCATAGACTCGGCAAGCATTTGCGCGATGTACAGGCCACCACAGCCAGCCTGCCTCGAAATTGTAATTACCGGTCCAGCATTGGGCGTGAGTTTGGCTTTTGGGTTTGATGTATCTCCAAAGCGCTTATTCATGTAATTAAGTAGCGAATTTTCCATTATTGATCAATTTTACCGATTATTTTCTTTTACGTTCTGGGTTTACTTTCAGTTATATGTTTATCGATATTAATTAATTCAGTTGCTTTTTTGTACTTTATGCGTTTAAGGTGTAAAATATCATGAGAACAGACTGTTTAAGTTTATATCTTCACATTTCAACCAAAAACTTGTAATCATGTTTAATCGCGAGGTCTATATAGAAAGAAGGAAGAAGCTGAAAACAAAGGTAAAAGATGGAATTGTCTTGTTGTTGGGAAATAACGAAGCTTCCATGAATTATCCGGACAACACCTATCATTTTCGTCAGGATAGTAATTTTATATATTTCTTCGGCTTAGATTTTCCGGGATTAGTAGGTTTAATCGATGTGGAATCGGGAGAAGAAATGCTGTTTGGAGATGATTTTACAATGGACGATATTATTTGGATGGGGCCGCAGGATAGCATGCAAGAGAAAGCTGTGCACGTAGGTGTAAAAAAGGCCATGCCTTTTAAGAAGCTATTCGATAGTGTTCAGGAAGCTATTTCCAGAGGACGAAAAATTCATTTTACACCGCCCTACCGGGGCGATAATAAATTATTATTGCACGAATTAACCGGAGTTTCAATTGGTCATTTACAAAAAAAGGCATCATTGGAACTGATTAAAGCGATTGTTGATTTACGCTCGGTAAAAGATGAGCTTGAAATTGAAGAGCTTAAAAACGCTGCCGCTGGCGGTTACGAGATGCATGTGGCTGCAATGAAAATGGCACACCCCGGGGTGTGGGAACAGAATATAGCCGGAGTTATTGAGGGAATCTCATTGTCGAATGGAAATCCTCCTTCTTTTCCGATTATTCTATCACAAAACGGGCAAACCCTGCACAATCACGTTCATTCCAATATACTGGACGAAGGCAGACTTTTGTTGGTTGATGCCGGATCGCAAACCGGTAATTACTATGCTTCTGACTTTACAAGAACGTCTCCTGTTGGCGGTAAGTTTAGCCAAAAACAACGCGAAATTTATGAGCTTGTTTTAGCGGCAAATAATCGCGCAACTGGGTTGTCAAAACCGGGTGTCAGTTATTTGTCAATTCATCTTGAGGTGGCCAAAGTGATTGCTAATGGACTAAAACAGCTTGGAATAATGAAAGGAGATGTTGATGAGGCCGTTCAGGCGGGAGCTCATGCTTTGTTTATGCCACACGGGCTTGGTCACATGATGGGACTTGACGTACATGATATGGAGGATCTCGGACAAATTCATGTTGGTTACGACGATGAAATCAGACCGGTGAATCAATTTGGAACTTCGGCTTTGCGCCTTGGGCGTCGACTACAGGAAGGATTTGTGATCACCAATGAGCCGGGTATTTATTTTATTCCAGCCTTAATCGAAAAATGGAAATCAGAAAAAGTAAATGCTGATTTCATCAATTTCCAGCGACTAGAGGAATATGCCAGTTTTGGAGGCATTCGGTTGGAAGACGATTTATTGATTACCAACGATGGGGCCGAGTTGATTGGAGATCGCATTCCAATCAATCCGGAGGAGGTTGAAAAGATCGTTTGTGAAGGAGCTAAATGATGTAATACTGTACATAAGTCTCTAGTTTATAATGATTCCATTTTTTTTTGAAGAAGCCCACAAATCATTGCAATTTTAGTATCTTGTCGTGATTTTTAGGCTTGTTTGTATATGAAAGAAAAGAATAGATTAGCTTACCGGGAGACACTTCAACAAGTTCTGAAAAGTCAGGTTGAGATTAGTAAAGTAGAGTATATCAGAGATTTATTGGCCTCAATGTCTTCAATTGTGTGCATTTTAAATCACTATAATCAAGTCGTTTTTTCTAACGAAAACATGCTTGAGAAATACAACCTCGATCTGGAAAAACAGATTATAGGTATACGCCCCGGAGAGGTTTTTAAGTGCGTGAATGCGGTGAATAGTACAGGCGGTTGCGGTACAACTGAAAAATGTGAGTACTGTGGAGCCAAAACTTCATTTGATGATGCCTGGGAGACAAAAGAGAAGATTGTGCGCGAGTGCCGGATAGTTTCGAAAAAAGAACGGCTCTCTCAGCAGTTTGATTTTGAGATAACAGCCACTCCAATTCATTTTGACAAAGAGTACCTGATTGTTTCTATCAAAGATGTGACTGAAACAAAACGAAAAGCTTTATTGGAGCGAATATTTTTTCATGATGTGTTAAATATTGCTGGCGGACTGAGTGGCGTGCTGGAAGTTCTTCCTATGCTGGAAGATAAGGAGAAGGAGGAGTACTTGGATATTGCACGCTTGTTATCCGGCCAAATTGTTGATGAGATTAAGGGGCAGCAGCAAATGTTGAGAGCTGAAGCAGGAGAATTAGAGGTTGAGCTTAAGGAAGTTAATATTCAAAATTTATTGAATGAGTTAGCTGGCCAAATTCGATTCAATGATGTTGCCCGGAATAGAAAGATTGACCTTGTAGACGAGACTAACTCTGAGATTATTAAAACGGATCGTACGATCCTTATCCGGGTGCTTGTCAATATGATGAAGAATGCGATGGAAGCAATAGAGGAAGGTGAACGCATTGGCTTGAAAGCTGAAGATAAAAATGGGTTCGTTCGTTTTAGCGTTCATAACAATACCTATATTCCCCGGGAAATTCAACTGCAAATTTTCCAACGGTCGTATTCAACTAAAGGAAAAAACCGGGGAGCTGGCACTTATAGTATGAAATTACTTGGCGAACGGTACCTAAAAGGAAATGTAGGCTTTACGTCGACACGCAAAGGTGGAACCTCGTTTTATATTGATTTAAAGCAAGATAGTTAACGACGATTTGGTTTCTCGGATGAAGCTCTCAGGATCAACCGCAGCGATTGGTCGAAGGTGAAGTATTTCCACAGCCAGTTGACGAAGATTACCAAGCGGTTTTTTACTCCTACAATCGACATCAGGTGAACGAACATCCAGGTGAGCCAAGCCAAAGATCCGCTGAACCGAAAGAAGGGTAAATCAACTACTGCACGATTACGTCCGATTGTAGCCATCGAACCTTTGTCCTTGTATTCGAACTTTATCCAATTTTTTGATTCTTGTTTGTTGATCAGATTTTTTGACAAGGTCGTTGCTTGCTGCAACGCAACCTGCGCAACCTGCGGATGACCCTTGGCATACTTTTCGGTCTCCATGTAGGCAATGTCGCCAATTGCGAAAACATTTTCCATTCCTTCAACCTGATTATAACGGTCTACTTTTATTCGATTGCCCCGAACAAGCTTGTTGGCCTCAATTCCTTCCGGCATTTGCCCTTGAACTCCGGCAGCCCAAATAAGAGTTTCTGTCTGGAAATTTTCATGATCTTTCAGTTCAACGGTTTGCCCATCGTAGTTAACGACTCTATGCGAAAGCATTACTTTAATGCCTAAATCTTCGAGGTATTTTTTTGCTTTTGCGCCCGACTCTTTACTCATACCGCCAAGTAGCTGGGGACTTGCTTCAATCAATGAGATCTCCATTGAGCTGAAATCCAGATCAGGATAATCTTTGGGCAGGATGTATTTTTTCATTTCCGCCAGAGCTCCGCATACCTCAACGCCAGTTGGGCCACCGCCAACAACCAACACACTTAGTAACTGCTTCAGTTCTTTAGGATCACGAATGGTGACTGCTTTTTCAAAGTTCAGCAAAATGCGGTTACGCAAATACAATGCTTCTGATACCGATTTCATGGGAACACCATTTTCTTCAAAGCATTTATTACCGAAGAAATTGGTTGTAGCTCCGGTTGCGATTACCAAAAAATCGTACCACATGGTTCCCAGCGAGGTTTCGATGATCTTTTCTTCTGTACGAATACGTTCAACGTTAGCAATCCGGATATGTACATTTTTTATTTTCTGAAAAACTTTTCGAAGGGGAAACGAGATTGAACTGGGTTCCAGCCCGGAAGTAGCCACCTGGTAAAACAAGGGTTGAAACTGATGATAATTATTTCGATCAACCAACACGATTTGAAAGTCATTTTTATAGAGCTTCCGGGCAAGTTTTAGTCCGGCAAATCCAGCACCGATAATAACAACTCGTTTTTTTCCTGTTTCTGGTATATTTACTGGCATCGTACTTTTTTGATTCAGAACAACGCCCTGTTCATATTGTTGAAGGGAATGCCTTAATTTAAAGGATTTTTAACGCTTCGTTTACAGGAAATTTGTCTTCCTCTTTCAAACGTTGTTAAGTGAAGTCTATATTGGTCGTTGCTTTTTTTGCTATTGTTTTTCAAAGAATTCATTCGCTTTTTGTAAGGCTAAATCGAAGCTTGACAAGATCAGGCCGCGGTCAAGTAATTCAACGATTTTATTTTGCTTGAGTTCTTTTAATACTTCGGAACGAACGCCGGAGAGTATTACAACAGTATGAGCTTGGTGCAACTCCTTAATAACATCCTTTAAATTGTGAATGCCTGTAGAATCAATAAATGGCACGTGGCGCATTCGAATGATCAGTACCTTCGATTTTTGTCCGGTCGTTTTCAAGGTGGAGCAATACTGCTTGGCTGATGCAAAAAAGAAGGGGCCACTGATCTCGTAAATGGCCAATCCGTCGGGGAGTGAACCGTAATTCTCCAGTACGTCGCTGTCTATTTCATTGGAAGTCTGCGTTCCTGCATCTGCCATTCTTTTCATGAATAAGAGAGCCGAAAGTACGATACCCACTTCAATGGCATAAGTCAAATCGACTAAAACGGTCAGAAAAAAGGTGACCAGTAGAATCAGAATGTCGAAGCCGGATCCTTTCAGAATAGAGACAAACGATCGCCATTCGCTCATGTTGTAGGCAACAACAATCAGGATTCCTGCCAGACAAGACATCGGAATAAGCTTAGCCCACTGACCCACAAATAGCATGATCAGTAAAAGAGTGATGGCATGCACTATGCCTGCAATGGGAGTGCGCCCTCCATTTTTAACGTTTGTTGCCGTACGAGCAATGGCGCCAGTGGCCGGAATGCCACCAAAGATCGGCGTAATTACATTGGCAATTCCCTGTGCAATTAATTCGGTATTGGAACGGTGGTTGCCACCAATCATACCGTCAGAGACAACGGCCGAGAGCAAGGATTCAATTCCTCCAAGCAAAGCAATGGTAAGCGCGGGAGCCAGGTAGTTGCTTAACTGAGTCAGCTCAATAGCTGGAAACGATAGCTTTATCGTTTTGGGGATGTCACCAAAAACAGTTTCGATGCTTGAAACCGGCAATTCAAAAAACTGAACCAAGGCAGTAATTAGAATGATGGCGACAAATGAGCCGGGTATTTTTGTGGTTACTTTTTTAAAGAAAATGGTAATGAGTATTGTTGAAGTAGTTAGGCCAATTGCCCACGGATTCGCAAGTTCAAGATGGGTGAAGTAAGTTGTCCATTTCGGAATGAACTCAGCGGGCAGTTTATCAATGGTCAATCCTAGCGCATCTTTTATCTGAGTTGTGAAAATCACCAATGCAATACCACTGGTAAAACCAACCACAAGAGGGTGGGGAATAAACTTGAGCAAAGAACCCAGTCGCAACAATCCAAACAAAATGAGGATGATGCCCGCCATCATTGTTGAAATCATCAGACCATCGAGCCCATGGGTTTGCAGAATGCCAAAAACAATGACAATAAATGCTCCTGTAGGGCCACCAATTTGTACCCGGCTTCCACCAAGAGCCGAAATAATTAGTCCGGCAACAATGGCTGTTATCAATCCTTTTTCGGGCGATACGCCTGATGCCACTGCAAAAGCAATGGCAAGTGGAAGTGCCACAATTCCTACAATAATTCCAGCAAAAAGATCTTTCGAAAATTGTTGTTTACTGTACCCTTGCTTCAATACACTATAAAGTTTGGGATGAAACAAATACTTCATAAAATGAACCGGATTTAAATTTGAAGCGACAAATGTAAACACAAATGGCTGTGGTTATTCCCGAGAACCGGAATATTTTCTGAAAATCGTGAGTTTATAACATTTGATCAATAAAAAAGGCCATCGACTCTTCGATAACCTTTCAACTGATATTGGTAAAAGCGGACTAGAACTTCCCGAATTTAAATACCAATCCTGCAGTTAAACCCTCCAGAATCTCCGGGTCGGTATATCGCATGTTAATAGCTGATGTAAATCGATAGCTTGCAGTGGCTGCCATTCGAAAGTGCCGCATGATATTGAACTCCAATTCCACAGCAGGTTCAAATACCCAGTACACATCGCTTCGGTCGTTGGTCGACCACCAGTAATCCCAGTTGTTATGATGCTCCACATAGGCAATTCCTCCCAATCCGAATAATACCGGAAATGATAGATGTACCGGTAGTTTCGATCCGAGAATGGGCTCAATAAATAAACCGCCATAGCCGCCTGCTAAGTTGTAGTCCAAATTATTATCGAATACATTGTCGTAGTTAATGTCGTTTACAAAGCCGTAACCACCCAGCCCGATGGCAAGTGAGTGGTTGATAATCCACGCGCCACGCGCCCCCATTATAATAGCGTCTTTATGATCGATTTCGGTATACGAAACGCTGATTGCACCATATCCGCCATTTGATCTTCTTTTCGAAAAAATGGTTTGAATTTCATCCTCATCCTCATAGCGGGTGTAGTTCTGCGCAATAGCCATTTCGGCAATTAAAATCATGCTGAAAAGTATAATTAGTTTGTTCATTGTCTGTTGTTTAATTGTTATTTAAAAGATGTATTTGATGGTAAAGGCAAAATCAAAGGGGTGGAGTTGGAAGAAATTTTTTCCAAACAGGTTGAAAAAAGGTTTTGCTTCAATCCCAAATGTGAGCGGAACATCCATCAAGGTGTATTCTACGGCTACTAATCCATCCAGCCCGGCTACCGGTCCTGTCTTTTTTTCGTAATAATAAGGCTGGTATAACACGTCATCCGGATCGTAGGCATTCCACTTTTCGTATCCAACATGAGCTCCAAATCCGTAGATAAAGACAACATCATTGGAGAAATCGAACAATCCGTATTGGTGAAACTCTTTCAGCCCAGTCAATTGTATTCCATGTTTTCGGGTGCTCAATAACGCTTTGTACGACACGTACTCATTGGCAAATGCCCGGTATTCAAAACCTGATGAATAGCCTCCGCGAATACCAACAGCCTGGTCGTATTGTTGCGAAGAAGCCGAAAGGGAAATCAGTAGCGCGAAACTAATGAATAAAAGTTTTTTCATAGGATGTTACTTCTTAGTTATCGTTAATGATTCGTCCAGATCCGGAGATGCTGCTTCTGATTTCAGGGGTATTGATATATCGAAGGCTGCCGCTGCCGGAAATTTTCACATCAATCAAATTTTCAACATCAACAAATAAATCGCCGCTGCCAGAGATGGTGGCATGACAGGTGTTTTGCTCCAATCCATAGGATTCAATTTTTCCCGAGCCGCTAATGAGCAAGTCAGAATGGGTGCAAATGCCGGAAATCGTTATTCGTCCTGAGCCCGAAATGTTGGCACTTAAATCATGAGCATCGATGGCTGTTTCAATTTGACCCGATCCTGAAAGTGCCAGCTTGAATTCGTTGGATGAAAAATGATCAGTCAAAACATAGCCGGAGCCACTTAGAGTTACCCCTTCGAGGTGTGGAGTGGTGATGTAAATGTGCATGGGTAAGCTGTTGTGTAAACTATGAATGCCGCGCGTGCGTATTTTCAGTTTATCACCATCAAGATCGGTGACGATGTATGGAAGAAGGTTCGATTCGGCAGTAATTTCAATGGCGTAGTCGTCACCCGATATAATTGTCACATCGTAGGATCCACTAATTTTTACTTCGTTAAACGATGCGGTATAACGATCTTCGGTTACCGCATGTCCGTTGCCAACAATCGAAATATCTTCAATGCACGACTGGAAACTAAGCAATACGATAACGATAAACGTCCAGTGGAGAGTTTTAATTGTTTTCATAGTTCTCTGTTTTCTGAATGAGTAAAAAGTTTGTTTTCGTTTTCTATTTTTAATGACAAACTTTTTTTTGCAGGGTTGCAAATCGGATAGAAAAATGTTGCTTTTTATGGCTACTGTCTTGTGAATGGGGATTTCATTTCACCTTGAAAGGAAGACTGACAACCTGTTGACAGAAAGATACGATTGATGTTTCAGCGCGAAGGTTTCAATACAGAAGAGCTCCCCACGACTACACTTGGGTGAGTGAAAATCAGCAATCCCATTGGCTGAAATTTTGTTCTGATTGCACAGGTTCTTAATTGCTGAAAATGCTTACTTCTCCGGATACAGCGTTGATGTTAAGCTTTTGATCTTCAGCTGTCTTTTTCCCGAAGTATCCTGTGCGGCGGTTGATGTCGTTTTTGTCATCCAGAAGTTCTTGGTCTTCGACTTCCAATTCCCGACCAAGTAACAAATCGGCTTTTGTTGTTGTTATTTCAAAATTGAAAACGCTCTCTGGATTGAAATATAAGCTGACATCGGTGTTTTTTGATTCGATGTAAAGGTCAGCGAAATTGGAGGCAATTTTCTCCATTTCCAGGTCGCCGTAGCTAAACCGGAACGTTCCGCGGTCTGTTAATTGATTTAATCTGAATGAAGTGAAACTCCCTTCAGCTTCAATTTGATCTGCTCGGCGCAATCTGAATTTATCGCGCCTTGAATCGATGATCAACGACTTGGCCTCAACGATTTCAATTTCGGATGACTTGCTGGAGATGCGCAGGTTGTCAGTCGATTTTAAATAGAAGTCGCTGTAATTGGTCGTAATTTGTCCGTTAGGCATGGAGTTGATGGAAGCGTCGGCAAAATTTAACTGAATGTTAGCCTTTTTGGTCAGGTCATGTGCTTTCAGTTTACCGTTGCTTAAATCAAGGTCAATCGTACCATCGTAATCATCGATATAAATGTCGCCAAACTTATTTTCGATTTTCAGTGGATTGCCTGCTGGCAACCATATTTTGTAGTCGATTTCGATGGAGCCATCAGTTTGTAAAAGAGTCTCTTTAAACTTTAGAAACTCGCTTTCCAACTGACTTTGATTTTTGTTTGCAATAGTTCGGATAATGAGGTAATGTGCACTGCTGGTAAAATCGAAGTCGATGTTGTCCAGTGTTTTATCCAGGCGGTTCATCTTTTTTTCTTCCACTTTCATGGTAACGTCCACCACAACCGAATCTTTATCCCAGGTATACAATTCAATTTTTCCGTATTTGTTGGTAATCTCAATACTGGTTGTTGGAGTAACCGCAAATCGTTTCTGAATTTCCCGGGTTTCAGAAAACTGGGCCTGCGCTTTTCCCACTCCGCCAAGCAGCAGTAAAATCCATAAAATATAGCGACTTGATTTTATCATATCCAGTAACTTTTAGCAATTAATTTGTTCTAATACCTGATCGACAAGTTTCATCCGAAAGCGGTTATTTTCAATCATAGCTTCAATAACTTCCTTGTTCGAAACATTTTCTTTTAAATCGGTTTTCAGGTTGTTGTACATCGATTCCAATTCCTGCAAATCATCTTCTACTTCCATTTGCAACTCTGGAATGAGTTGGTAGCATTTCCTGATTTCTTTCAATTTTCCATCTACTTGTTGAGCGTAATAAGCCTCAGCTTCAATCAGCTCTTTCATTTCAGGGTCTACTTCCTGCGCAAACTTGTATTGTTGATCCGGCATCATCAGTTGGGTGACAACAACCCCCGAACCGATAATGGCGAGTGCAATTACGGCAGCAATTTTAAGCCAGTTCAGGTTTCTGGGTTGTTTTATCGTTGGTGGCGTCAATTGTTTATTCAGCTTTTCCCACACCTCGGGCGATGGACTGTGAATTTCAAAGTCCTCCCGGTTATTTCTCACAAATTCTTCTAATCGATCTTTCTTCATGCTGTTCTCATTTGCTGATTTCTTAATATGTCCTGTACCCTGCGTTTTGCCCGCATAAACTGCGATTTTGAGGTTGATTCGGTGATGCCCAGGATTTGAGCAATTTCACCGTGATCATACCCTTCGAGCAGGTAAAGAGAGAAAACGATCCGACCACCTTCGGGTAACTCCTCCATGGCTTTGAGGATGTCTTTGCTCGTGAGCTTTACGGCATCCGATTCTTCCTCAGGTGGACGTTGATCGCAAACTTCATCACAATACACCAAATCGAGTTTTCGCTTATTAATGGCATTAATGCATGTTCGTACAGTAATGGTTTTCAGCCAGGAGCCGAAACTGGATTCGTAGCGAAAACTGTCGAGCTTGGAGAATGCTTGCAGAAAAACTTCCTGAAGCAGATCCTCAGCATCCTCGCGATTATTCATCATGCGGTAACACACGTTAAACATCGCTTTGGAGTACAGCTTATAAATCTCGAACCGTGCATGGTCGCTACCACGCTTACAGTCCTCGATCAGGTGTTGATGTATGAATGCCGCTTTGCCCAATTTTACTCTGTTTTCGCTATTCGTGACAAGAAATAAACTACAGGGTTGCAAGTTGAAGTAAAATTATCACATAAAAATGAAAGAAGCTCATTTTTGATTGTCGGTACAAATAGTAAACTGATAAGATACCAACTTTAGAGTGCTAGAAGTTAACTAAAACTCAATTTTTTAGTTTGAGGTAAAGAAAAACGGAACAGAAAGGAGGGCGAATTAAGAAATATTATTTCCTTTGTTTCATCAAATGAGGTTAAATACAATTCATATAGTCCTTCTAGCGGCAGTCGCGGTCATCGTGAGCAGCTAAGGAAGAGTATGGATTTAAAAAGATAGATCAATATAAATTGAAGCCATTCTCTGTAACAGGGGATGGCTTTTTTTATTTAAACAGGCTTATGATTTTTATTCAGAAATTTAATATCGCAGCAGTCGCAGCACTTGTCCGTGTGAAATTGATCACATAGGAGCGGGACTGTATTGCATTGTCAAAATCCCTTTCCGGTGTGATCATCCGGGGAGGGATTTTTTTGTTTGCCATTTTTAATCTTAAATACACCTAATCATGAACAATCATTTTTTAGAAGAGAAGTTATCCGGACAATACCGAAACATCCCTGTATCGTTTGTTCGAAGTATTTTAAATGTTGCCGGAAAAAAGGAAATAATCTCTTTTGCCGGAGGCTTGCCAAATCCATTGCTTTTCCCGGTTGATGAGTTGGCTGAATCAGCACAGGCAGTGATGGCAAAAAGTGGACGTACTATTTTGCAGTATGCCGGTTCGTTGGGCTATTATCCGTTGCGTGAGTGGATTGCCAATCGGTATCGTGATAAATACAGCATGAATATTACTCCTGAAATGGTTGTCATTACTAACGGTTCTCAGCAAGCTATTGATATTTTAGCTAAGTTATTTATCGATAAAGGCGATGGTGTTTTGCTTGAAAAGCCCAGCTACCTGGGAGCAATCCAGGCATTGTCGGCCTATCAACCCCATTTCTGTGAAGTGGATTTGGAAAACGATGGAGCCAATTTAGAACAAGTCGAGTCGTGTTTCTTGAACCGGAACATCAAAATGATGTATGCTGTTACCAATGCTCAAAACCCTTCGGGGATAAGTTATTCTGTTGAAAAACGAAAGGATTTGGCGATGCTGTTGAAAAATTATAATCAGTTTTTGGTTGAAGATGACCCGTATAATGAAATCTGGTTTGAGGAGCAATTTCCAGCGCCCGTTAAAAAATATGCACCGGATCATGTGGCCTGGGCCGGGTCTTTTTCAAAAATGGTAGCTCCGGGGTTTCGGAATGGCTGGGTGGTTTTGCCGCCTGAATTGGTTCCCCATTTCGATAAAGCGAAGCAATCAACCGATTTGAATCCCAATAACCTGACACAATACATCTTGCATCATTATTTAACGCATTTTGATTTGGAAGAGCATTTGACGCGAATTCGAAAGAGCTATGCAGAGCAATGCAGCTTTATGCAAGATATGCTGAAGCGCTACTTGCCCGGGGAAGTACAAATAACAGATCCCAAAGGGGGCATGTTTATTTGGCTGACCTTGCCCGAAGGATTAAAATCAGGCGAATTGATCCACCGAACGATGGAGCGTGGGGTAATTTTTGTGCCAGGGAATTCATTCTATACAAATGGAGAAGGAAGCAGTCGCATCAGACTAAATTTTACGAATGCTGATTTTGGAGACATTGAAAAGGGCGTGAAAATTATGGGAGCGGAGATGGCGAAGATGATGAAAAGTATGGTTGTTTGATGTTTGGTGAGGCGGAGGTTTTTTTGACCTCCGCATTTTTCGATTTGAAAAAAACACTTCATCCAATTTCAAACGAAATCCGAAAATCGCATCCATTTCTAAAATTGGAACATCCGTAGGCTGTTTTGCCTTTTAGGATTTTGCCGGTGTTGCATTTTGGGCAAGTGCTGTCGTCTTTTATTTGAGGGTGAAGTTGGATGGATTGGTCATCAGTTAACAATAGTCGGCCATCTAATTTCAAACCTTCGTAGCTGAAGCCTTTAATCAGTGGAGTTTTACCTTTGGCAACCAAGCTTGAAATTTGTTTGTCGGTTAGTTTTTTGTCAAACCATTGAAACGGAATTTTAAAGTGGCATCCGTTATTCCATTCGGAGCAGCCAAAGGCCGATTTGCCTTTCATGAGTTTGCCTTTTTTACATTGCGGGCAGGTTAGTTCATCGGGGGCTTTGCTTGAAACTTTCTTTTTTGCATTGGTTTTTTCTTCAGCCTGCGCTTTTTTCTCTTCGTCTTCAAGAATTGTGATCTCTTTTTTTTGCGATTTTTTCACCTGCCAAATTACCTCCGTTACCATGTTTTTCAGGTCGGCCATAAACTGGGCGATCTCCAATTCGCCGGATTCAATTTCACGAAGTTTCTTCTCCCATTGTCCGGTTAATTCGGCCGATTTTAGCAGGTCATTCTCAATGGTATTGATCAAATCCATCCCTGTTGGTGTGGCAACCAATCGCTTGCGTTCTTTGCGAATATATCGTCTGCGGAAAAGTGTTTCAATAATGTTGGCTCGGGTAGATGGACGTCCGATTCCATTTTCTTTCATCAGTTCGCGCAATTCGTCGTCGTCCATGTTTTTGCCGGCAGTTTCCATTGCCCGTAGCAGTGTTGCCTCCGTAAAGTAATTGGGGGGCTGGGTTTGTTTTTCCTGCAACTCGGGCTTGTGCGGTCCGTGTTCGCCTGTGGTAAATGCAGGCAGAATATTATCGTCCGACTGGCCTCCTTTTTTATCATTCTTGTACACTTCTCGCCAACCTGGTTTCAAAATCAGTTTGCCTGTTGCTTTAAACTGGTGTTTTTCGATGCTTGCTTCAACGGTGGTATTGGCAATTTCGCAATCAGGATAAAAGACAGAAATAAAGCGTTTCACAACCATATCATACACTTTTCGTTCTGCTTCGGCTAAATCAATTCGATGCACTCCGGTTGGAATAATAGCGTGGTGATCAGTAATTTTTTTGTTGTCGAAAACTTTTTTCGATTTTCGGATTTTTCCGGCACTTAATAATGGCTGGGTTAGTTCTTCGTAACCTTTCAGGTTTTTTAAAGTGGCGGGAACTTTTTTATAAATATCGTCCGAAAGGAAAGTGGTGTCAACGCGCGGATACGTGGTTACTTTTTTTTCGTAGAGCGACTGAATGGTTCGCAAGGTTTCGTCGGCACTGAGGTTTAACTTTCGGTTACATTCAATTTGTAATGAGGTTAGGTCGAACAAACGTGGCGGGTGTTCTTTGCTCTTTTTGGTAGCAATTTTGCCGATGTGTAAATCCTTTTCCGAAATATCTTGCAGTACCTTTTGTGCTTCCTCTTTGTTTTCAAATCGCCCGGTTGTTGAGGCGAAAATGGCATCGCGGTAATTGGTTTTAATTTCCCAAAAGGGTTTTGGTTTGAAATTTTCAATTTCAATTTGTCGTTCTACAATTAGCGCGAGGGTGGGAGTTTGTACTCTGCCGATGGAAAGTACCTGTTTGTTTTGTCCGTATTTTAGCGTGTACAGTCGAGTGGCATTCATGCCTAAAAGCCAGTCGCCAATTGCACGAGCACTACCTGCTTCATAGAGCTTTTGAAATTCCTCACTGGGAAGCAGCTTCTCAAAACCTTCGCGAATAGCTTCTTCTGTTAGCGATGAAATCCAGAGTCGTTTGATGGGTGCTTTGTTTCCGGCTTTTGTCAGCACCCAGCGCTGGATTAATTCTCCTTCTTGCCCGGCATCACCACAATTAATAATTTCATCAGCTTTGCCAATCAAATTTTCTAAAATAGAAAACTGCTTTTTTACCCCTGCGTCATCAATTACCTTTATTCCGAACCGTTTGGGGATCATCGGTAGTTCGTTGATGTTCCAGTATTTCCAGCGCGCCGTATAGTCATGTGGTTCTTTGAGTGTACACAAATGGCCAAAGGTCCAGCTCACCTGGTAGCCATTTCCTTCGAAATAACCATCGCGCCGACTTTTTGCTCCAATAATTTGAGCAATTTCTTTGGCAACGCTTGGTTTCTCAGCAATACAAAGTTTCATGAAAAGTGGTTGGTTGTTAGGTGTTAGCCATTTGTTAGAGCAATCTTATGCCATCGTCTTCCAGGCTGATCAAGCGATGTTTGTATAACGCACCAATGGCTTTTTTAAAATTCTTTTTGCTGATTTGAAAGGTGCTTTTAATCAGCTCAGGCGAACTTTTATCGGTTAAAGGAAGAAAACCCTCGTTGGCAGCCAGCTTGTTTAAAATTCCCTGTGAAATCTCATCAATTTTTTCGTAGCCTTCTTTTTGAAGCGAGAGGTCAATTTTCTCATCTTCGCGAACGGACTTAATAAATCCTTTTAGTTTTTGCCCGACTTTTAGGTTTTGAAAAACTTCATTTTTGTATATCATGCCCCAATGGCTGTTGTCGATGATGGCTTTATATCCCAAATCGGTTTGGCCCGCTATAATTAGGTCTACTTCTTCGCCTACTTCATAATCAACCGGAATATTGTCAACGCTTTTATCCAATTTTGAAGAGGCCGCAATGCGTTGACTTTCATCGTCTAAGTAAACGAAAACCAAGTACGAACGCCCGGCTTCCATGGGGTGTTGCTGCTCGCGAAAGGGAACTAGTAAATCTTTTGGTAAGCCCCAATCCAAAAATGCCCCAACAGTTGTTACTGAAACGACTTTCAATAATGCAAACTCTCCCACCATTGCTTTGGGAGTTTCATTGGTCGCAACAAGTCGGTCTTCAGAGTCAAGATATATGAATACATTCAGCACATCTCCAGGCTTTGAACCCTCAGGGACATAGCGTTTGGGCATCAGGATCTCTCCATGTGGGCCACCATCGAGATAAATACCAAAATCAACTTCTTTTACAATTTCCAGTTCGTTCATTAAACCAATCGCTGCCATTTCTCCGTGTTTTTAGTTAGTCGCAAAGGTACGTTTTCAAAGGAAATATTAGTAATTTCTTTTCGATTTAATATGGAAATCTATAGCGTTCAGAAGAAAAGGTTTATTTTTGACCCTAATTTGGAAAAAGTCAGAAGTAATATGACGAGAAGCAGTGGTATTTTATTACATATCAGTTCGTTGCCGGGAAAGTACGGAGTTGGAACCTTAGGAGAAGAAGCATATGACTTTGTGGATTTCTTGCGAGAGACAGATCAAAAACTTTGGCAGATTTTGCCGTTAGGACCGACAGGATTCGGAAATTCGCCCTACCAGAGTTATTCAGCATTTGCCGGAAGTGACCTGCTGATTGGAGTGGATCGATTGGTAAAAGATAATTTGTTGAAGAAAAGTGAGCTTGCTGACTTGACAAAATTTTCGGATAAGAAAGTGGAATACGAGCAAGTTGCTCCGGTTAAAACCGCCTTGTTGAAAAAGGCTTTTAAGCGGTTCAATGAGAAATTTGATCTGTACAAAGAGGATTACTTCAATTTTTTGGGCGAGCACTCGTGGTGGTTGGATGATTATTCTCTTTTTCAGTCTTTGAAAGAACAAGATCCGGATTTGATCTGGAATAAATGGAAAAAGCCGGTAAAACAACGAGATCAGCTTGCTATTGACAAGGCTCACCTTGAGTTCGCTGAGGCAATCAATTACCAACGTTTTATTCAATTTATATTCTTCAAGCAATGGTTTGATTTGAAAGAATATGCGAACAATCATGATGTGCAGTTATTTGGCGACATGCCTTTGTATGTGTCGCTCGATAGTGCAGACGTATGGGGAAATCAGGATATTTTTCTGTTGGATGATAAGGGCAACCCAACTCATGTTGGAGGAGTACCGCCAGATTATTTTAGCGAGACTGGTCAACTGTGGGGCAATCCGGTATTTGACTGGGAGCGATTGGCAGAGCGTGATTTCGACTGGTGGATGGCACGTTTGCACTTCAGCTTTAAAATGTATGATTTAATCCGGATCGACCATTTTCGTGGTTTGGAGTCGTTTTGGTCAGTAGAAGCCGACGAGAAGACAGCGATAAAGGGCGAATGGGTGCCGGCGAAAGGTTTAGAATTGTTGAAACTTCTGAAATCTCAGATTGGAGAACTTCCGGTTATTGCCGAAGATTTGGGGGTTATAACACCTGAAGTTGAAAATCTTCGGGATGAATTTGAATTAGTTGGAATGAAAGTCCTTCAGTTTGCTTATGCGTCGGACGAGACAAACGAGCATTTACCGCATAACTTTGGTGAAAACTTTGTGGTTTACACCGGAACGCACGATAATGATACAACAGTAGGATGGATAAAATCTGCCACGATTGACGAACGCCAGAATCTCAAATACTATTTTAATGTGGGAATCGCAAAACTGTCGGATCGGATTATTGAGGCGGCATGGGCGTCGGTTGCAAAAATGGCAATTGTTCCGATGCAGGATTTGTTGGCTCTTGATTCGAAAGGCCGCATGAATGTGCCGGGAACCGCAGTTGGCAATTGGGAATGGCGTTTTAAGTGGGAGCAGTTGAAAAGTTCGAAAAAGGAATACTTAAAAGAGTTAACGAAAAGGTACAACCGATCATAATTGGAAGATATTAAAAAATAAAGGAGCCATTCCAAATTTCTAATTCGATTTTGGAATGGCTCCTTTTTTTGATGATATTATTTTGCTTGGAGCGTGCATTCGGCGGGCGAAAGAGCACGACTGGTTAGTTTGCAGGGTTTTTTCTGCCTTCATTGGCATATAGTGATGGAAGCGAAATGTTGAAATGAATGACAATTAACCTCAGGGCAATGATGAATAACACCGGGATGATTTGAAGAATTGGATCCACAACATTTAATCGAAATAAAACGAGATATAGGCTTGCACCTAAAATGCAGACAGTTGCATAAACTTCTTTTTTGAAAATAACAGGCACTTCATTGACCAGAATGTCACGCAGAATACCTCCAAATACTCCGGTTATTGTTCCAAGAATAATACAATTTATGGACTCCAAATCATATTCAAGCCCGATTTGTACGCCCGTAATTGTGTAGAGCCCTAAACCAATGGCATCGAAAAATAGCAGCGGACGGCTAATGTTGTAAAGACGTGATTTGAACGCAATGGCGAAAATAGTTCCAGCTAAAATAAAGTAGATATAGGAAGTTTGCTCTAACCAAAAAACTGATTTTCCGGTTAGTAAAATATCACGAATTGTTCCGCCACCAACAGCTGTAGCAAAAGCAATAATTAGCACTCCAAAAGGGTCGAAACGCTTGTGCATGGCTGTAAGTGCACCCGAAATAGCCAAAACAAACGAACCAATAAAACTGATGTAGTTGACTGCAAGTTCCATGAAATCTATTTTTTCGGAGACAATGATAAGCATTTTAAAATTGACTACTAAAACCCTTATGAGCGATTTCGGAAAATGAATTTTATCCAGCCTGTTTATCTTGATTTTGAAGGCCGAATTCCGAAAAATCAATGCTTCCCTTTTGGGAATTAAGGGTGAAAACTTGATTGTTTTTCAATTTGAATCGGTTTATATAGTCGGTTTAAAGCAGCAAATTGAAGAACTTCATTTTAGAGCATTCTTCTGGCTGCTTTCAATAAAGATTGTAATTTTGATGGATTCAAAAATTTACCCCATGCAGATGAATGAAAAACTGGAAGCTTTTGGCAAGTTGTTAGAAATCATGGATGAACTTCGGGAGAAGTGTCCGTGGGATCGTGAGCAAACTTTTGAGTCGTTACGCAAATTAACGATTGAAGAAACCTACGAATTGGGCGATGCTATTTTGCAGGCTGACTCGCAGGAGATTAAAAAGGAATTGGGCGACCTGCTGCTGCACATTGTGTTTTATGCTAAGATCGGGTCAGAGAAAAATGCATTCGATATTCAAGATGTTATTTCCGGATTGAATGAAAAATTGATTTATCGTCATCCACATATTTATGGAAATGTTGATGTGGATGATGCCCGCGAGGTTGAGCAAAACTGGGAACGCTTGAAACTGAAGGAGAAAGGCCGGAAAAAGAAAACCGTCCTGGAAGGAGTGCCATCGTCGTTACCTGCTTTGGTAAAAGCTGATCGTGTGCAGGAAAAAGTGAGTGGTGTTGGGTTTGATTGGGAGCGTCCGGAGCAGGTTTGGGATAAGGTAAAAGAGGAAGTGAACGAGCTTCAGGATGAAATTACGGCGAATGATAAGGATAAAATAGAAGCTGAGTTTGGCGATCTGTTTTTTTCATTGGTAAATGCTGCCCGGCTGTATGGTGTCGATCCGGAGGCTGCCCTGGAACGCACCAACCTGAAGTTTATTAAGCGGTTTAATTATCTCGAAAGTCAGACCCTGAAAAAAGGGAAGGACTTAAAAGAAATGCCCTTAGCCGAAATGGATAAATATTGGGAAGAAGCTAAAAAACTGGAATCTTAACGACATCCAAACGTACTTTTGGTATACTTCGTCAGGTTAATGCCGCTCTATTCGGAGGTTGTATTTTTGAAGTAGCCCAGCCAAACCAATTTCATTAAAACGAGCTTTTTTGACTCTGTTCTGATCGGGATCAAACGAAAAATCAACAGCGGTTCTAAAATCAGCTTTTTCAAGATTGGTTCGAAAAAAGGTAGCTCCCGTAAGTGTGCAATTGTCAAAAATGGCTTCGGTTAAATCACATTCTGAAAAATCAACTTGAATTAATGAGCCACCGCGAAATTGTACTTTTTTCATTTTCTTTTGAGTAAACAAAGCGTAGTCAAGCTGGCAATTGTCAAATGCAACTTCAAACAAAAAATTCTGGCAAAGACTAAAATCGAAACCAACCAATTTGCATTGTTTAAATCTTACATCTTTTAAGCCGGTGTTCGTGGTTTGTACCATTGCCAGGTTGCAGTTTTCAAACTTGCACTCAATGAACTCACAATCTGAAAGATCGCAATTCGCAAATGAACACTCAACAAACTGGCAGCTTTGAAATTCTTTACCAGCAAGGTTTTCCTGCGAAAAATCTACTTGTTTGTATGTTTTGTCGTCATTCGAAATGTCAATCATGCTTGTCTTCCTTTTTTCTGCAAATTTAGATAACAATAAAACCAATATTCGATTTTTAATCAAAATAGTTGTGTACTACTCCTGCTAAATTGAAAAAGAGACTATTCCCTGAAATACAGGAACAGTCTCTTTTTATTTTGACTGAGCAAAAATTAAACCTCTAATACAAATTCTTCTTTTGGATTCCGGACTTTTTTCATGCTTGACAGCCAGTCAGATTTGTCGTCACGATACCCCAATGGCAATAAAGTCACACTTTTCAGTCCTTTTTTATCTAAGCCAAGTAGTTTGTCCAGCTCTTCGGGAGTGAAGCCTTCCATTGGCGTACAGTCTACTTTTAGTTCAGCTGCTTGCGCCATTGATAGACCAAACCCAATATATGCCTGACGTGCGGTGTGTACAAAGTTTTCCTCAGCGGTTTGGGGCAAGTAGGATGCTTTTAGCTTGTCTGTATATGAGCTAAACCGTCCACGAGGCAGGCCTCTTTCATCAGTTGTGTAATTGTATACCTTGTCTATTCGTTCTTCTGTATACCGATCCCAGGCAGCAAAAACCAATAAATGCGAACATTCGGCTACAATGTCCTGACCCCAAGCAATCGGAACGATTTTTTCCTTTAATTCCTGATCTGTAATTACAATAACCCTGAACTGTTGCAGGCCTGATGAAGTTGGAGCTAAACGAGCAGCTTCAACAATTTTATCGACGTCTTCTTGGGCAACCTTTTTTGTAGGGTCGTACTTTTTGGTGGCGTAACGCCACTGTAAATTCTCTAATAATGACATTTTCTTCTCTTTTTTTTATATACTAAAACTAAAATTATGCATGTAATAGTAGGTGTTGCCTGCACAAGCAAAAGTTTTCTTTTAACACGTTAATCCACCATGTATTCCGGTAATGCTAACACATCCTTAAAAAAGGAGTGATAGTACTCCAGCAGCTGCAGTTAGCACACTGGCTAAAAGTTGTATTACGAGCACTTGGTTTTATTTAAAATCTTCATTACAATTTCCTTCAACTCTAATAATTCTTCACCGCTAACTCCCATGGCTTCAGCTACTTTTTGAGGAATAAGCATTGCTTTTGATTTTAACTCATGACCATTTTCAGTAAGCCCGATTTCTACCACGCGCTCGTCGCTAGGCTTACGTGTTCTGGTAATAATTTTTTTTAATTCCAACCTCTTTAATAATGGCGTGAGTGTGCCACTGTCGAGATAGAGCTTTTTGCCGATCTGGTTCACCGTTTGAGGTTCTTGTTCCCACAGCACCATGAGTACCAGATACTGTGAATAAGTAATGTCAAGCTCATCAAGAAACGGGCGGTATTGGTGAATAATCTCGCGAGACAAGGTATAAATAGGAAAACAAACCTGACTTTTTAAATTTAAAATTTCATCCATGGCCGAGTACTTTAGGCGACAAATATAATATGAATATAAATTGCGCACAATATAATAGTGAAAAATTAAATGAAATAAAGAATAATTTAACCTTGCTTTAATAAATCGCGCAAAAGAAATTAGCTACGTTCGTAATGATAGACTTGTTTAGGTCGCTAAAAGTTAAGATACTTGTAGCTCAATTATAATTCATCCGTGAAGAAAAGTCAATCTATTCTATTGTTGATGTTTTTGCCGTTTGTTTTGTCGGCTCAAATTGACACATTGCGTATCAATCGCTCCTTTGCCGGCAAGTGCTGGCAAGATACCAAAACAGCGTTTACGGCTCCGGCTCACTGGGATAGCCGCGATTGGACGACATTTGGTGTGGTTACCGCTTCAACGGCCAGTTTATTTTTGGTTGATGAACCCATGCGCGATGTTTTTCAAGATTGGCATGATGAGTGGGGGAGTTCGGGCGACAAGTTCACCGCTAATTTTTTGGAACCTTGGGGTGGAGAATATTCACTTGCTTTAATCGGTGGTTTTATGGGGTATGGTTTGTTAGCTAAGGATCAGAAAAGCCAATCGACAGCTTTGTTGGCAACCGAGAGTTTCATTTTGGCTAGCTTAATTGTGCGTGTTCCCAAAACGCTAATTGGTCGAGCCCGACCCGATGCAGAACCTGATATTTCAGCATTTAAGTTTGAAGGGCCGATTAATGGAACCAGTTTACCGTCGGGCCATACAACAGCTGTTTTTGCAGTGGCATCGGTTATTGCTAATCAGTATCGTGATCATCTAATTGTTCCAATTATTTCGTATTCTATTGCAACAGCAACCGGTTTATCGCGCATTTACGACAATAAGCATTGGTTTAGCGATGTGGTGGCAGGTGCGGCTATTGGAATAACTGTTGGCAACTTGGTTAGTGGGCGAAAAAATAAAGATAAGAAACTTGCCGTGATTCCATTTTCGACCGGCAGACTGCAGGGAGTTAAGTTGGCATATAACTTGTAAGATCAACTGAAATTAGTTAGACAGAAAGGTCTATTGACTCAATAATATTCCATGTGATACATTAAAAACAAACAATTTGATCAGATGAAAAAATGGATTTATTTAATTGCACTTGCTTCGTTTGCGATGGCATGTTCGTCGGGACAAAGGGCGTTGGAAAAAGGAGATTATATTTCTGCAATTGAAAAGGCAGCTAATCGGCTCAGCAACGATTCGGATAACAAAAAGGCGAAACGGGTGATCAAAGAAGGTTATCCATTGGCGATTCAGTATTACCAGGAAGAAATTGATATGGCTTTGAGTGGGAATGATCCGTTAAAGTGGAGCAATACCTTAGATGTGATGTATCGAGTCAATCATTTAAGTGAAGAAATTCGCAGAATACCGGCAGCGCGAAAGTTGGTTAGTTCGTTGAAGATTTACACGTCAGAATTAGAAGATGTAAAGAAGCGAGCTGCGGAAGAACACTACCAGGCAGGTTTGCAGCTATTGGAGCGCGGCTCACGAGAAGATGCACGGGAAGCCTATTTTCAATTTAGGCAGGTTGATGATTTGATTTCATCGTATAAAGATGTTGTGAGCAAGATTGATGAGGCAAAAGAGTTGGCAACATTGAATGTGATTTTGGAAACGATTCCTTTGCCTTCAAGACGATATCAGTTATCATCCGAGTTTTTTTACGAGCAGCTAATCAATCGTATGAAACAAAGTTTTCCAAACTCAGGTTTTGTTTCATTTTACACACCGGATGAAGCTGAAGATAATGGCTTGAAATATCCTGACATGGTAGTGCGAATGGAGTTCTACGATTTTTTTATCGGGAAGCCACTTCATTTTGAAAATGTTGAGAAACTAAGCCGGGTTGTTGAGCGCAATGTGGAAGTGAAAGTTAGTCGTGATTCAACCCGGATTGAGAAACGGCAAGAACGCCTGAATGGGAAAATAAAAATAATTACAGACGAAGTATCTTCCCAGGGAACTTTAAATGTTCGGATAGAAGAGTTTCAGACGCAACGAACTATTTTGAATGAACAGGTGCCCGGAGAGTTTATTTGGCGAAACCAATATGGCGTTTTTGTCGGAGACGAAGGTGTGCTAACGGATCAGCAGATTCACATTTTAAATAACCGTGCAGTTCCACCTCCTGCTCCGCAAGATTTGTTCGTCGAGTTTACGCAACCCATTTTCGAGCAGCTAACAAGTCGGCTGACCAATTATTTCAAAAAATATAACTAGTATTTTGGTAATGCACGGTAGCGAGCCAGCCCCCCTTTACTGGTTTCTTTGTAATTAGAGGAGAGGTCTTTACCTGTTTGAAACATGGTTTCCACGACTTCATCAAAACTTATTCGATGATCGCCGTCGCTCATTAAAGCATAGGTATTGTGAGCCAGAGCGCGTTCGGCAGCTAATGCATTTCGCTCAATACAAGGAATTTGAACAAGACCGGCAACGGGATCGCAGGTTAGTCCCAGGTGGTGCTCCAAGCCCATTTCTGCCGCGTATTCTATTTGTTTTAAATTGCCACCCATCAGCTGAGTTGCCGCCGCCGAAGCCATCGCGCATGCCGTTCCAACTTCTCCCTGACAGCCAACTTCAGCTCCCGAAATGGAGGCATTGTGTTTCACCAGATTTCCAATCAGTCCGGCTGTCGCAAGTGCATGATAGAGTTGTTTTAAGTCGGTTCGGTACACTTTTCGGTAATACTTTAAAATAGCAGGAACAACCCCGCACGCCCCACAAGTTGGAGCTGTTACGATTAGTCCACCTCCGGCATTCTCCTCGGAAACGGCCAGTGCAAATGAAAATAGCTGTGATCGCTTTTTAAACGGTCCGGTGAAATTCGCAGCCTTCAACTTAAATGAAGGTGATTTACGCGGTAGCATCAGACCTCCGGGTAATGTGCCTTCGGTTTTCATTCCCCGTTTTATCGAGTCGTCCATCGTTTTCCAAACGACAGCCAAATGATCCCATATTTTTTTGCCCTCGTGAATCTCAACATACTCCCACAGCTGTTTCCCATTCTGACGGCACCAACTCAAAATATCATCCAGTTTATCATGAGGATAAAAACGTTGTGTGTCCAAATTCTCTCCTTCTTCAATAATAGCCCCACCTCCAACACTGTAGTAGGTTTTTTCGTTGAGCTTTTTGCCTTCTTCGGAATAAGCTTCGAGGCTTAGTGCATTCGGATGGGTGGGGAGAAACACATCCGGTTTCCAGGTAATTTCGAGCGGGTATTGTTTAAAGACTTCATCAACAACAAAATCGGTAAGGTGCCCCTTTCCGGTGGCCGCCAAGCTGCCGTAAAGTGTACATTTAAAATGCTTTGCTGTTTTATTGGCCGAGAGAAATTTTTCTGCTGCTTTGCGGGGTCCCATCGTGTGACTACTCGACGGGCCATAGCCTATTCTGTATATATCCTGAATTGAATGCATGCGATTTTCGTTTGTGTCAATTTGTGTCAAAAGAATAACCTTTTTCAAAATATAGAACTATATAAATGTCAGTGTTTCGACGAAATTACAATTGTTTTACAAGTTATTCATTGATTAAAAATAGGTCTGGTGAATATCTATTAACTTTGGTCATTGTTTTTAAAATTGAAAATCGCTTTTTTCAACATCAAAATAGAATTGAGCTATGAAGAAACTGGAAGGCCTGAGGCCACAACCACTTTGGAATTATTTTGAGGAAATTTGTCAAGTTCCACGTCCGTCAAAAAAAGAAGAAAAAATTCGGAGGTTTTTGCTTGAGTTTGCAGCTGCAAATGGATTATCGGCAAAGACTGATTCAATCGGAAATGTATTGATTAGTAAATTGGCGTCTCCGGGGAAAGAGAGTGTTCCGACGGTTATTCTTCAATCTCACATGGATATGGTTTGTGAGAAGAATAGTGATAAAGTTTTCAATTTTGAAACCGATGCGATTGTGCCTGTCGTTGATGGCGAATGGGTGAAAGCTGATGGAACAACGCTGGGGGCTGACGATGGAATTGGTATTGCCGCTCAACTTGCGATTTTAACATCAAAGGATATTTCGCATGGTCCGATAGAGTGTTTGATTACGGTTGATGAAGAAACAGGGCTAAGCGGAGCATTTGCCTTGCAACCCGGGTTTTTGACCGGGAAAATTCTGCTTAATCTGGATTCGGAAGACGACGGTGAATTATTTATCGGTTGTGCCGGAGGAATTGATACTCTGGGTACTTTTACTGTTGAAAGGGAAAAAACTCCGGGTAAATCATTTGCCATGAAAATTATGGTGAAGGGATTGATGGGAGGACATTCAGGCGATGATATTCATAAAGGACGAGGAAATGCCATTAAAATTTTAACGCGGTTTTTGTGGCAGGCTGTTCGTCAATTTGGTGTTCGAATTGCTGATTTCGATGGCGGGAATTTGCGCAATGCAATTGCTCGTGAGGCAACAGCAACCGTGATTGTTCCGAATGTGCAAAAAGAACAGTTGGTGGCTGAAATCAATATGTTTTCGACCGATGTTGAATTTGAGTACGAACGCACAGAGCCTAACCTGGTGGTTGATCAAAGTTCAACGGTTTTGCCTGCAAAAGTACTAACACAAGGCAGTCAGCAAAAGTTACTCAATTTGCTATACGCATGTCCGCACGGGGTGTTGGAAATGAGTACCCGAATGAACGACATGGTTGAAACATCTACCAATTTGGCATCGGTAAAGTTTTTGGATGATACCTGGTTGTTGATCACAACAAGCCAACGCAGTGAAATCGAAAGTCGGAAGTATTATGCATCGGAAATGGTTCGATCTGTTTTCGAATTGGCTGGTGCTGAGGTGAAAACATCAGATGGTTATCCGGGGTGGGCTCCAAATCCTGCCAGCCCGATTGTGAAAGTGGCTGTCGATTCCTATGTCAAATTATTTAATGAGAAACCAATTGTTCGCTCTATTCATGCCGGTTTGGAATGCGGCTTGTTTTTGGAAAAATATCCGGAATTAGATATGGTTTCTATTGGTCCAACAATAAAAGGAGCCCATTCTCCCGATGAGAAAATCAATATCAAAACGGTCGATAAATTTTGGGAACACTTGGTCAATATTCTTGAGAATATATCCTGATGGTTTTTTTAATTTAGGTATTCAGCCATTTGATGGCAGTTTCTTTCTCCGAGAATATTTTAATGTTATACTTGGGTGCTTTCATGATGTCTTTCAGGAGCATGGCCAACGCAATTCCCAGTGGGTCGGAACTGACGTAAGCTAATTTTATTTCCTTAAATTCTGCGAGATAGTGATTATAGATCTCGGCAAGTGAATCCAGTTCTGTCGGTTTTAGAACAGGGGTCGATTGCTGATGGTCGTGCAAGATTTTAATCTTACTCGAAAGCTCCATCTTTTTTAAATGTTGAAGATATTCCTCAAATACACTTAAAGGTGTTTTCCCGTAGAAAGAGGCATGTATGATGCCCATTTTCTCTTCTAAACTAAATACATTCATTTTTTGCGCGGTTTCAAGCATTGCAAAAGTATCTATTTTTTGTAAAAATCATTAGAATGAAAAAGAAATGTATAGAATATATGTTATTAATGTGAGGTAACTCTGAGAATATTAGAAGGTTGATGGAAAGCTAAAAAAAGTTAAATCTTTGGAATGTGAGATATTTTCACAACTATTATTGTTCGTTAGCCCCTTCTTGCTTAAGAGCTATTCGGCTGTTGTTTATAATGTTATGAAAAACAGACAATTTGGTCTGTTTCTAAATTAATTCCTTTGTTGCATTTGTTGTTTGGAAGAAATTAAAATGTTCCTATGTTTGTACTACTAAAACAGTAGGAAAGGTAGGATAAGATGAAAACAACATTTAAAAGGTTGAGAGTAAGCACTTTAATTGTGCTTTTAATGGTTATTCATAGCCTGGCATTTGCTCAGGTTACATATAAAGTTGAGTGGAATAAAAGTTCGGTATTTGTTAGTGGTACTTCAACAATACATGATTGGGAAATGAAAGTTGAGCAGCTTCAGGCGAGCTTTGAGTTAGCCGAAGCTGGCTCTCTTCAGGCATTGAAAAATGGACGAGTCAGCGTTGAAGTAGAATCGATCAAAAGTGATCGTAGTTTGATGAATAAAAAGACTTACGAAGCGTTAAAGTCTAAGAAAAACCCAACCATTACAGTGTCGATAGATGAGGTGAATGTAACAGGAGAAAAAGGGGTTGCCAAATTCACATTGAGCATTGCGGGAAAAAAACAGCAAATATCTGACGACTTCACGCTGGAAAGCCTAGCTGATGGACAAATGAGGATTAAAGGCGAATTAGATTTAAAGATGTCAAGCTATGACGTTGAACCTCCTGTTGCCTTAATGGGAACCATAAAAACGGGAGACGAAGTTAAAATTGACTACAATTTAGTTTTTAAACAGCAATAACTCGGGGCTCTGAAAACGAATCCGCTTCGAGTATTATTTAATCAATTTAATTATATCAAAATGAAAAAGGTTTCTTTGATTTTTGCCGTATTATTTATGGCAGTGATAGCGTCTGGTCAAAATTTCGAACAACCTAAGGTTGCCAAGGATTTTGACGGTGTTAAAGTGAAAGTAGGGGGAGATTTTGCTATTCAACTTCAGTCATTGGATCATGAGGCGTCTGTAGAATTAGTCGAACTTAATCATAATTTCAATTTACCAACTGCAAATTTGAGTTTGACTGCAAAATTGGCTCCTGGAATTCAGTTGTACATGAACAACTATTTGTCTTCTCGCCACCACAACGAAGCGTGGGTTGAAGGTGGTTACCTGACAATTGATCAATTGCCATTCTTGCCTGCAGCCAACAGTATTATGGAATACCTAACCATTAAAGCAGGTGTAATGAACCCAAACTATGGTGATGCTCATTTCTACCGCAGTAACAATGCAGCAGTTTTGAACAACCCATTCGTAGGGAACTGGATCATGGACAACTTCACTACTAACCCTGGAATTGAGTTCATGTACCGTAACAAAGGCTTCCTCGCATTGGTTGGAACCAACAATGGCCGTATGAACTATGGACGTGGTAATGATATTGGTGAAGACTTGGTTTTCAACTGGAAACTGGCTTATGATACTGATATCAACGAAGACCTAAGAATACGTGCATCCTTTTCTGGGTACCACGTTGGCGAAGGACACAGCGGATCTTACTTGTGGGATGGCGACCGTGCTGGTGCGCGTTACTACAATGTGATGCAAACAGCCGATGCCGAAGGTGATAATTTCCGCTCAGGACGTTGGAGTCCAGGCAGCGGGCAGTCAGAAATGAACAGCTACATGGCTAACCTTTTTGTGAAATTTCATGGTTTGGAAGTATTTGGGATTTATGAAAACATGAAGGGCGTTAAAAGAGATGAGGATCAGCATTACACACAAACTGCACTGCAAGCCATTTACCGGATCGGAAGCTTCTATGTTGGTACTCGTTTGAATAAAGTATCTGACAATGAAGACTCAAAGGTAACTCGCACGAACATTGGTGGTGGTTGGTACATGACTAACAACGTGTTGGTTAAACTTGACTACGTGAATCAAGAGTATGAAGGACCTGCCCATGGAGCGATTGACGGTGGAAACTTTAATGGATTAGTGCTGGAAGCAGCCATATCCTTTTAAATAATTGGTTTAGTTAGATCAAGCTGCCCCGGTAAAAAGGGCAGCTTTTCACTTTTTTATTTCATATTTAATGAAAATTCGATCAACATATTTCATAGTCTTTTTACTTATGGTGATCCAAACTGTTGACGGACAGATGGCTGCCAGAAAAGAGACTTTTAGTCGGTATATGTTTGATCAGGTTCACATTACCGGAAAAACAAATGTGAACGATTTTCATATGGAGTATCGGGAGGATGAATTCTGCAGGATGCCCAGTACATTTAGTTCAGATGAGGCAACGATAGAAATTAATATTCCGGCAGAAGAAGTCGAAGCCGATTCTAAAATCATGCTGAAAGACTTCCTTGATTTGATTAACTCCGACGAATATCCAAACATCACGATTGAAATTGCAAAGGATGAAATTGACTTTGCTTCACCAGATACTGAGGGAAAGAAGACCATCGAATTAAGTATGAATGGACTTACGAAGAAGTATCAATGTGAAACTGTTTCAGCGTCTTGTTTTGTAGATCAATGGTGCCTGACAGGACAATTGAAGCTTAAACTAACCGATTTTAATATTGAGCCGCCTCATAAGTTTTTAGGTTTGGTAAAGGTTCGGAATGAAATATTTATTAGTTTTAGAATCTTGTTTTCGTAGAACCAAAAAAACTAACTTTTGAAATTCAGTACCAAAACCCGGTATGGTATTCGCGCTATGCTTGAAATTGCGAAAGACGAATCCCAAAGCGGTGTCTTCCAGAAAGACATAGCCGCAAATCAGAAGATTTCTGTCAAATACTTAGACCAAATTATTCATGCCTTAAAGGCTTCTGGTCTGATTATCAATTTGCGTGGAAAAAAGAGTGGTTACATCTTAACCCGCCAACCTTCAGAAATTACGATACTGGATATTCACAACGCTTTTGAACCTGGAATTTGTGTGATCGATTGCTTGGCTCAAAGCTTTCATTGCGACCGCGAAACTACTTGTCGCGTTAAAGGTTTCTGGGGAGAACTGAATCGAATGGTTGTAGACTATTTCAAAGGCGTTACCCTCGAAGATTTATGCAAAGGGCGCATAAATCTGGACCAATAAACTTCTATTGCTGGCTCAAAAATAGAAATAGCGAATCAGTACCAAAAGAACACCGCCGACATACAAAATATCCAAATTACCGTGTGTAGCAACTTGAGTCGATGATTGACTTGGTTCATTGCTTCTTGAAAAAGAAAGCCCAGTCCAAATAAGGCTGAGCTTTTATTGTTGTTAGTATTCCATTTCTAAATCAGTATCGTGAATTTCGTGCCATGGAAGTCCGTGTTGGTTTAGCGCTTCCATAAACGGATCCGGATCAAATTCTTCGACATTGTATACGCCGTCTTTCTTCCAAAGTCCTTTCAGGTACATCATTGCACCAATCATTGCAGGCACCCCGGTGGTGTAGCTAACCGCTTGTGTTCCGGTCTCAGCAAACGCAACTTCGTGATCACAGTTGTTATACACGTAGTAGGTTTTTTCCTTTCCGTCTTTTAAGCCTTTAATACGGCAGCCAATTGATGTTTGTCCTTTATAGTTTTCACCCAGATCGCCCGGATTTGGCAAAACAGCTTTTAGGAATTGGATCGGAACAATCTCTTTCCCTTCATACATCACCGGTTCAATTCCAGCCATTCCAATGTTTTGGATCACGCGCAAGTGAGTCAGGTACTCCTGCCCAAAGGTCATCCAAAAGCGAGCTTGTTTAATGGTTGGGAAATTCTTAACCAATGATTCCAATTCCTCATGAAAGATCAAATACGATTCTTTTGGGCCAATGTTTGGATAATCCAGAGGCTTGTGAATTTCATGGGGTTCTGTTTCTACCCATTTGCCATCTTTCCAGTATTTCCCTTTTTGGGTGACCTCGCGAATATTGATTTCCGGGTTGAAATTGGTTGCAAAAGCTTTTCCGTGGTCGCCGGCATTACAGTCTACAATATCCAGGTATTGTATTTCGTCGAAATGATGCTTAGCCGCATGAGCAGTGTAAATACTTGTTACACCCGGGTCGAAACCACAACCTAAAATGGCTGTAATTCCCGCCTCTTTAAACCGGTTTTGATAAGCCCATTGCCATTTGTATTCATATTTTGCTTCGTCTTTCGGTTCGTAGTTAGCAGTATCCATGTAGCTAACTTTAGTTTCAAGGCAGGCATCCATAATTGGTAGATCCTGGTATGGAAGTGCTACATTCACCACTAAATCAGGCTTAAAACTTCTGATCAGTTCAACGAGTTGTGGAACGTTTTCAGCATCAACCTGAGCTGTTTTAATCCGGTTTCCGCCGATTTTATTTGCAATTTCATCGCATTTGGATTTTGTGCGACTAGCCATCATGATGTCTGTAAAAACCTCTGGAAGTGCAGCCATCTTGTGAGCAACAACAGTTGCCACTCCTCCTGCACCAATTATCAAAACTTTTCCCATTAATATGTTCTTTTTATATGAAGTTATTCTTTTCAAAGGAACTAAATTTTTTAAAATCAATAAAGCCCTTTTTATTCGAATTATTTTAAAACAGTGATTTTATAAATTCTTATTTTTTAGTGTTTTCTGTTTGAATGCATTATTTACCTTCAAACAAAATGGGCGTTAAAACGTATTTTATAAGGCATTTAATTCTATTTCTTTGTAACGAATTAAGTGCGATTTGCTATTAGAGTAACGATTCAAATTTAAACTTGTTTGAAAATGATTATTTTTGTAGCGAGAAAGAAGAAATAAAAAAAGAGGACAAAGCATGGTTACAAAGCAGACCGCAGATCAGCTGAACGCTGAGTTTAATGAAAAGAAAATTGTTGAAACACTGAAACATATAGCAAGTCAGTTTCCGGGGAAAGTAGTATTTACGACTAGTTTTGGAATTGAAGATCAGGTAATTACCGATTATGTTTTCAAAAACGAAATTGATATTAAGGTCGTAACTTTAGATACCGGACGTTTGTTTGAAGAAACCTACAAGGTGTATAACCGAACGCTGGAAAAGTATCAAAAGCCCATTCAACCGTATTATCCAAAACATGATGAATTGGAGAGTTTTGTTGGCGAAAAAGGACCCAATAGCTTTTATCTTTCCGTAGAAAATCGGAAGCAATGTTGTTTTATCCGTAAGGTAGAACCACTTGGCCGTGCCCTTGATGGGATGGAATGCTGGATTACCGGGATTCGTGCCTCTCAATCGAATAACCGCGAAGAGATGCTGCTTTTTGAGTGGGATGGCGGGCACGAAATTGTAAAATACAATCCTTTACGGGACTGGAGTTTGGAAGATTGCAAAGCATATGTGAAGGAAAACCAAGTGCCATATAATGTTTTACACGATCGTGGATTTGTGAGTATTGGTTGCTCGCCTTGTACGCGTGCAATTCAACCAGGAGAAGATTTCAGAGCCGGACGCTGGTGGTGGGAAAGTAACTCCAAGAAAGAATGTGGACTACATACACATCAATAAAAATGGTGAACAACTAAAATATTGCAAGCAGGTTATGATGACCTGCTTTTTTTAGTCTATAATCCTACGACCGAAAGGGGTCAAGGCCAGACTCATCAATTTAAAATGTTGTTTGGCGAATGGAAGCCCGACAATGGTGATTGCAAAAAGTAACCCGAATGCCAAATGAGTTAGGGTAATCCAAATACCACCAACAAAAAACCATAGTATATTCATAACGGTTGAAAGGCAGCCCGGAGCATAGTCCATATATTCTATGCGTTTGCCAAAAGGCCATAAAGCCAGCAACGATAATTTAATGCTTTGCAATCCGAACGGGATACCAACAATTGTCAGGCAGAGTAAAAGTCCTCCAATCAGGTATTCCAGAAAAATAAAGAAACCTCCAAATACAATCCAAATAACATTACCTAGTGTGCTCATCTTTTTTGTTTGAATGTTTGGTTTTTTGTTGATTCGAATGTAGTTTTTTTGCTTCGATCCAGTATTAGTTTTTCGGTGAACAGGGAAAATTTCTGGATGAATGAATTACATGCTACTTTTTTTGCTTTCGACCAGGCAATAGAGTTCTCTACAAAAAATGAACGACCTTTGCGGACAGCTGTCTTTTTATATTTTGGAGTTGTGGTTCATATTTACTGGTTGCCATTTTTTTACTGATCCGGGACTAGCTTTTAGTGAAGTTGAGTTTTAATCCAGTCTAAAATCTGATGACGGGTAGTTGTTGAAATCCAGTGTTCATTTATAGGAGTGATTAACGCTTCTTTATCGCAATTCAATGTATTATAAATGATGTAGCTGGTTGTAGGAGGACAAACATTATCATTGTAACCCCAGGTCATAAAAACAGGAACATTAATCAGCTTCGCGAAATTGACCACATCATAATAAGCCATCGTATTGATTTTTTCGGGTGTGTCCATTCCATCAAAATAAAGTGAGAAATGAGGATACCCACCTGCACGTCCGGCTTTAAATCCGGCCATGTCGCTTAGCGCCGGATGATTGGCTGCACATGCTGTCACTCGGGAGTCAAGTGCAGTTGTAATCAAGGCTAGCGCTCCGCCCTGACTTCCTCCCTGAGCAATTAGGTTTTTACCATCCCATTCAGGTAGGCTGATTAAAAAATCTAAAGCCCGAACGCAGGACAGGTACACTTTTTTCATGTAATACGAATCTTTGTTGTCTAGGCCATTAACCAAATAACTATTATTCCCCTGGCCAAAAGCCTGACTAATTTCGCGATAGGTTTCACGGTCTAAATTCGGGCGAATACCGTGAATTTCCATATCGAAACGAATACAGCCTCCTTCAGCATAAAAAATATCTTTCATTGGATTCATGGGTTTGATTCCAGCACCCGGAGGTGAAAATACGACTGGGAATTTCCCTTCTTTTTTAGGCAAAGTAAGGTATCCGTAAACATATTCCTTTTTTTTGAAGGCCTGCAGTTTTATAAGATAGCAGTCAACCTTATTGCTTGAATATTCGGGTACAAACGTTTTCTCATATACCATGGGGCATTTTGCTGCTTCGTCTTTGGCTTCATTCCAAAAGCTGACAAAATCATCTGGAAATTGAGTGTAAGGCTTTAGCTTCTCCGGTGCAAAACCTACTTTGATATGATGTTTATATTCCACACCATTCAGCTCTATCTCAAGTTTACAGTCTCTAAATCCCGGTTTTGACATGGATCCTATTGGTATTTCAGCTTCTCCGTTTCTCAGCGTGACTGTCCCGCTTTTTTCGCTCGGAAAAAGTTCCGGGCCAACGTGGTATCCAATTTCAATATTGTCTTGCAATACACCATATTCGTACAGGGATACGGTTATTCTGGCTTCTTCATTTAATTGATAAAGCCAGTTGGAGTTGCTAGGTGTGGTTACCCATAACACGTTACTACGATAAGGGTAGTTTTCTGCATATCCGGAGCAGATAATAAGCAAAAGGAGGCTGAGAAACGATATCTTTTTCATAATAGACAAAAATACAATATTGAATGAAGATAGCGTGTCTGTGTTGATATAAAAGCGAGGATGTTATTTTTTTATTTTGATTCACCTGCGCCTGCTCTGATCAAAAGATCAAAACAGGCGGTTTTTAGGTGTGTGTAGATGATTGTGTCAACACCATTTTGTTAAAAACCAGGCATTTGAAACGCGAAGATATGAGCTAGAGGTTATATATTTACGGTTCATTTCATGGTGCGCTTATCGAAAAATAGGGATACAAAGATCTGGCTTTACTTGCTTTTCACTTTTGATAAAAAGGCAATTTACTATTGTATTTTTTAAATAATGGTTCTAATCTGATCGGATAGAGTTTCCTTAGCAGCTTTTGGGCGCATAAACAACGATCGGCGCGGGAACAATAGTCATCATGAAAAGTCTTCTTTTGTTGAAAATCAAAATGACAGCGTTTATCATCGATGCTCCAACCTTTTGAAAACATTTCATTTTTGTGCTTTTATGTCGACATCAATTCAATTTGAATGAACTTGACAGGCTTTTTACTGTTCATTACAACAGAGAAAAAAATTAGAAATGAGAAAATTGGCTGCCCTTTCGTTGGTATTTATTATTGCTTCTTGTACTCTCAGAACAACCGAAGACCCGATAAACAAATCCCAAACCATTCCCCCGGATCAGATATCGCTGGGAGGCGTACTCGCAGAGTTTGTTAACCTGAAACAGGTCGATCAGCATGCTCATTCGAGTTCATTGCTTTTTACTGATAGTATTCGTAGTCTGCAATCCAATTTGGAGGTAATAAAGAAAGAGCAGAAGGAACTGGATGAAGCGTTGTTGGATGAATGGAATATCCTGAATCAGAAGATAACACAGAGCTTTGAACGTTTGTCGAAAGACGAAGTGAATGCCTGGGTAACGTTAAATGACAGTTTATTGAAATATACGCAGGAAGTTCGCTTTGCCGATGCTTTGGAACGCATCGCTTACAATCCGGTTGGCAATAATCAAATATCCAAAATGCAATTAAAATCATTTTACTATACCCGTTTGTACGACCGCATTTATTTCAATGTGTTCGGAAGTTCCAGCCTTCAATACGAGCATACTACAGGCGGAAGTGTGCGCTTGGTTCAGGCAACTGATTATCCGTTCGATAACCGGATTTCGATAAAAGTTGAATTGCAGGATACCCGCTATCTTGATCTTTATATCCGGATACCTGAGTGGGCAACAAACTCCTCTGTAACGTCAAAAGGAGTGAAGTATAATGTTATTCCGGGGCAATATACCGAGATTGCGAAAAAATGGAAAAATGGAGAAGAGGTCGAAATAATAATAGGAATTGAACCGGAAGTTATCGAAAATAATGATTCTGCTTTTGCACTAACTTATGGGTCTTTATTTCTAACTCATCTTAATTCATCAATAAAGCAGCTCACATTTCGTAAAGAAAATCCTATCGATTATTTAAAAATGGTCTCGCCGGTCGGTAAAATGCCAACTTTTACTTTTACCGGAATTGAAGATACCACCTTGGTTTTTCAGCCTTATTTTTCAGAAGAATATGATACGGTTGGCCGAACGGCTTGGATCAGACAAAAGTGATTCTGTATCATGCTAGCTTTTCTTGTTAGAATAAATCAAAGCAAATAGCTATATTTGCATACCAGAACAGAACAGATAAAACCAACTAAGATGAAAAATCTAACTTTAATGCTGGCCTTTGCTATAGGCTTGTTTCTTAATTCTTTTGCTCAATATGAGTATCCTTTTCAAAATCCAGATCTTCCGGTTGCAAAGCGAGTAGATGATTTAGTTTCCCGATTAACAATTCAGGAGAAAATAGATCAAACACTATACGAATCTCCGGCTATTGAGCGTCTGAGTATTCCTAAATACAATTGGTGGAATGAATGTTTGCATGGAGTTGCACGAGCTGGTTATGCTACGGTCTTTCCGCAATCAATATCCATCGCTGCTTCGTGGGATAAGGAATTGATGCAAAAGGTTGCTTCGGTTATTTCTGATGAAGCTCGGGCTAAGCATCACGAGTTTATCCGTAAAGGGGAACGTGGCATATATCAGGGGTTGACATTTTGGTCGCCTAATATCAATATATTTCGTGATCCCCGGTGGGGAAGGGGTCACGAAACTTACGGCGAAGATCCGTATCTAACAGGGCAGATGGGAAAAGAATTTGTTCTTGGTCTGCAAGGAGATGATTCCGATTATCTGAAAGTGGTGGCAACGGCGAAGCATTATGCGGTTCATTCGGGTCCCGAACCCTCACGCCATGTGTTTGATGCTCGTGTTAGTGAACGAGATTTGCGGGAAACATATTTGCCGGCTTTTCGAACTTTAGTAGTTGATGGAGAAGTGCATTCGGTGATGGGTGCCTACAACCGATTTCGTGGAGAAGCGGCTTGCGCCAACACCGAGCTTTTTGATATTTTGCGTAACGAATGGAATTTTGACGGCTATGTGGTGTCCGATTGTGGGGCGATCTCTGATATCTGGAAGTATCATAAGCTTGTGCCTGATGCTGCTTCTGCGGCGGCTCTTGCAATCAAAAGAGGGTGTGATTTAAACTGCGGAAGTACTTACGAAGCATTAACAGATGCTGTTGAGTCAGGAATTTTAACAGAAGACGATTTAGATGTTGCTGTGAAACGCTTATTTGAAGCCCGTTTTAAATTAGGTATGTTCGATCCCGTGGAACGAGTGGAGTACGCACAAATTCCATACGCGGTAAATAATAATCCGGCTCATGATCGGTTAGCCCGTGAAGCTGCACAAGCAAGTATTGTACTGCTCAAAAACAAAAATACGCTTCCCTTGTCAAAATCGTTAAATACCATAGCGGTAATAGGACCAAATGCAGATGAAGTACAATCACTCTGGGGAAATTACAATGGGATTCCATCTAACCCCATCACAGTCTTACAGGGCATCAAAAATAAAGTGGAACCACGTACGACAGTCTTATATGCTCCGGGAAGTGATTTGGCTGAAGGAATTCCTACGATGGAGGTTATCCCATCAATATATTTACAAACGAAGGATGGTGAACAAGGTTTGAAAGGTGAATATTTTGATAACAGCAGTTGGGAAGGTGAGCCATTGTTTACACAACTTGATGATAACGTAGATTTTATGTGGGATTTAGGAACACCCGACCCTCGTTTAGAAACGGGACAATTTAGTATTCGTTGGACTGGTTATGTCGTTGCTCCCAAAACCGGATCATATCATTTTAGTGATTGGGGAAAACCTTATATGAAGATTACCTTGAATGGAACGGAAGTAACCGGGGGTAATCATGTTCATCACGCGAACATCAAGCCGGTAACTGTTCAAATGAATGCAGGTGAGCGTTATAAAATTTTGGTTGAATATCAAAATTACTATGGCGATGCGACCGCACAACTTCTCTGGTCGGTGCCGGAAGAAAACCGCTTAGAAGAAGCTGTGAGTATTGCTCAACAAGCTGATGCAGTTGTTTTGACTTTGGGTTTGAATGAACGTTTGGAGGGGGAAGAAATGTCGGTAGAGTTGGAAGGATTTTATAAAGGAGACCGTACAAATCTCAACTTGCCTCAAACACAGGTTGATTTGATGAAAGCAGTTGTGGCAACCGGCAAACCTGTGGTGTTGGTGTTGATCAATGGAAGTGCGCTTTCCATTAACTGGGCAGCAGAGCACGTCCCCGCAATTTTAACAGCCGGTTATCCGGGTCAGCAGGGCGGAAATGCCGTTGCCGATGTGTTATTTGGCGATTATAATCCGGCGGGGAAGCTTCCGGTTACCTATTATAAATCGGTTGAGCAATTACCAGCTTTTGAAAACTATGAGATGGAAGGCCGTACCTACCGTTATTTTAAGGGCGAACCTTTGTACCCGTTTGGCTACGGATTAAGTTACACCTCTTTTGAGTATCGTAATTTGAGTTTGTCCGATATGGTCGACGCAGACGAACCTTTTACTATTACCGTGGACGTGACCAATACCGGAGACATGGATGGAGACGAAGTAGTTCAGTTGTATTTGACAGATGAGAAAGCATCAACACCAAGGCCAATTCGCCAGTTGGAAGGTTTTAAACGAATTCATCTGAAAAAAGGAGAAACGCAGACTGTTCAATTTACTTTGGAGCCTCGCCAATTGTCAATAATCAATAAAAAAGATCAGCGGGTTATTGAGCCTGGTTGGTTCACCATTGCAGTAGGTGGCGAGCAACCCGGGTTTGAGGGGAACACCGATGCCGAAACAACATCAACGATTTCGGGTCGTTTTCAGGTGAAAGGAAAAGTGAAGTCAATACAATAGACAAATTTTTAACACAATAAAAAATCCCGGGAGTTGTGAATTACCGGGATTTATTTTAATGGGGATTTTTTCGTCCGCTTTCTCTATTGATTCATGAATCTATCATGCATCTGGCGCTGAACCATCCATCCCGGGTATTCAGGTGTTAATGCACTAATCTCATCAAGTTGATTGATTTCATCTCCTGTAAGTTGAAGCTTCGTTGAAGCCAAGTTATCATTCAATTGATCCAGTTTTTTTGCTCCGATAATAACGCTCGTTACTGCTGGTTTACGAAGCATCCAGGCTAAAGCAACTTGAGCTGCCGAAACTTGATGGTTTTCCGCAATCTCTAGCATGACATCAATAATGTCATAGGCTTTTTCTTTATTTAGTGGAGGGAAATCAAAATCATCTCGTCGGCTATTTCCGGCTTTTTCTTTTTCCCGGGAATATTTCCCCGACAGAAATCCACCAGCGAGTGGACTCCACGGCATAAGCCCCATACCTTGATCCTCGATCATCGGAATTACTTCACGTTCGATATCCCGTGATGCCAAACTGTAGTAATATTGACCGGCGCAAAACGGTGTCCATCCATTTCTTTCGGCAATGGCATTTGCCTTGGCAACCATCCAAGCCGGATGATTGCTGATTCCCAGGTATCGAACTTTCCCGGCTCTGACAACATCTTCCAAACCACGCATTGTTTCTTCAAGTGGCGTCAGCGGGTCGACCCCATGGATATAAAGTAAGTCAATATACGATAAACCCATTCGCTCCAGACTTTCATTCACCGAATCAATCATGTGAGACCTGGTTAACCCCACTTGGTTTGCCCCGGGGCCCATTCGAATCCTGACTTTGGTAGCAACAACAACTTGTTGCCTGTTGACTCCAAGATCGTTAAGCGATTTTCCAAGCATCTTTTCCGATAGCCCTTCCGAATAAGCATTCGCAGTATCAATAAAATTAATACCGCCATCTAGCGCAGTTTTCATTAATTTATTGACTTCGTCTTGCGGTACTTTGCCAATCGATTCCCAAAAACCTTTTCCACCAAATGTCATTGTTCCAAGGCATAACTCAGAAACTAAAATTCCGGTATTTCCTAATTGATTGTATTCCATAATACTTCTTTTAATAGTTTTTTTAGTACAACATTTCAGCAGGACGATGGTTGATCAAAAGATGTTAAAAGAGGAGTCTACTCAACTAATCGTTAATATTTTGGTTGTAATGTAATAGACACAAATCATTGAGGTATGGGAACAAATTTTTATGAGTTTGAGGCTATTTCGTTGAGCGGAAAGGAAGTTGACTTTTCAAGCTATGCAGGGAATGTTATTTTAGTTGTAAATACAGCGAGCAAGTGCGGATTTACTCCTCAATACGGAGGATTAGAGAAACTCCATAAAAAGTTTAAGGATCAAGGCTTGGTCATTTTAGGTTTTCCTTGCAACCAGTTTGGCAATCAAGAGCCCGGAACTGAAAAGGACATTGCAGAAGGCTGTCTGGCAAACTATGGTGTAACATTTCAGATGTTTAAAAAGGTTGAGGTGAATGGCAATCAGGCACATCCGGTTTTTAAGTTTCTGAAACATAAATTAAACGGAGTTTTAGGAAGCCGTATAAAATGGAATTTCACCAAATTTTTGATTGACAGAAACGGAAATCCCGTAAAACGATTTGCCCCGGTTACAAAGCCCGAGAAGATGGAAGAAGACATAAAAGCATTACTGTAGCTTATTCTGTGGTGACTTGTCAAGAGTCTGATCTAATGACAGAAAAAGCGAACATAGTTTTGGTAGCTGAAATTCAGCTATCAAGAAAAAGCTAAGGTCACGGACCTATTTGATATTTTCGGTTTCGCTTCTATCACAAATTGTTAAAGACTCGAAACATGACACTAAATTATTCGCACTGCTTAGTTGACGAATTGGAGTAGCAATTAACGGTTTTTTTTACTTGCGAATCCACTCTGTTTTCTCTTCTACTGGAATACGTGTTCGTGGTGGGCGTTTAAAAGTTTCATCGGGCTCTCCTAAAATAAAAAAGCCAATTGGAGTATCTTCTTTTTCCAATGCCAGAAAATTATGCATTTGTTCCGAATAGCAAATATCTCCGGTGCTCAGGTACCCGCCAATGTTGAATGCCTCCAAACTTAAATAGATGTTCTCAACTGCACAGGCCACCGAAACGATATCCTCTTGTACCGGGAAGCGTTTGTACGGATCTCTTTTTGCAATGATGGCAATGATATGGGAAACCCGTTTCCACTTTTCGCTGTATGCAGCATACTTGAAATCGAAAAACTTATCGGCTGGGGTGATCTCTTTGTAAATTTGTTGTTGGACATTGAAAAAGCGCTTCACCCCTTCATCGGCAAATACTTTAAACTGCCAGGCTTGCACCAATCCATGCGATGGAGCCCAGGTGGCATTTTCCAGTAGTTTCTCAATAATTGAATCGGCAATTTTACCACCTTCTTTTAATCCATTTACAAAGGTTGATTTCCGGTTTTTTATCCATGCTGATATTTCTTGTGAATCTTTCATGCTTGTAGCTTTTCTGATTTGTTTTAGTAAACAAGCAATCGTCCTTCAGGTTTAGTACAAAAAGCTCTTTCAATGAAACCGGGTGTTGGGTTAATCGCTGAAGTTTCGTCAATCTGAATACGACTTTCCATTTAAGTGCAGAATTTCTCTATTTTTGTGAGCAACTCTTATAGTGATAGAAAATTATGAATGGCTCACTCGAACAGGTTAAAGATCTTATTGAATCAAACAAATTAGATGAAGCACAGAAGCTGATTCAGAAATCGTTGGATGTGGATTCCTCGTCGGAAGCATTGTATTTTTATCTTGGACAGATTTACTACAGACAACAAAAATGGGGTGAAGCAATCAATGCGTATCACCAAGTGTTGGAGTTGAACCCGGACCACAAGGAAGCACAATCCAATATCGAGATGGCAAAAAATATCTTAGGGTATTTCACGCCCGATATGTTTAATCCTTAATCATGATTTTTTCTTATGGCTTAGGCTATAGGAATGGAAAAAGCGATTGTTGTTCCGTTTTTCATGTCACTTTCAGCCCATATTTCGCCATGGTGTCTATCGATAAACTCTTTGCAAATCAGTAATCCTAAGCCTGTGCCTTTTTCTCCCTGCGTTCCGGCTGTTGTTATGGAATGGTCGATCTTCAGTATTTTAGTTAAGTTGTCTTTTGAAATACCAACTCCGCTATCGCTTACAGAAACCACCACAGCCTTATCGTTTCTTTTTGTATGCACAACAATTTCCGAATTATGATGAGAAAATTTAATGGCGTTTGAAATTAAATTTCGTAAAACAGTCGCTATCATTTGCTTGTCGGCAAATACCTCAAGTTGTTCATCTGCCTTGTTGATTATTGATATTTGCTTTTCTTTAGCAGTCGATTTGTAGAGTTCAATAACTGTTTCGCATGAATCTCTCAGGTAAATCTGTTCTGGTTTAAAAAGTGTTCTGTTGGTATGAGCCCGGGCCCACTCCAATAGACTTATAATAAATTTGTATACTTCTTGGGCGGATTGATTCAATGTTTTTGCGTACTCTTCACTATCCTTCATGTTCTTGCTCTGTATCGATTCAACCAGTAATTCGCTAAATCCAAGAATATTATTGAATGGAGATTTCAAATCATGAGCGACGATCGAAAAGAATCGATCCTTGATTCGATTTGCTTCCTGAAGCTCGTCGTTAAGGTGTTCTAGTTTCTTTTTCGACGTTAACAGATTTTGCTTCAACTTAAAATTTGAATAATGGATTGAATATCGCGAATAGCCCAGCAGAAATGATACGACTATTCCGAAAAGAAAAAATAATCCACCTTGAGCAAGTAAGGTTTCGATATCAAAAATACTGTAGAGAGAGTAAAATAAAATGTATTCACTAATAAGAATCAGGTTTAAAAGAAGAATAGTTTTTTGTCGGACGAGCATTATAAAGTATGGCCAGAAAAGGCTTGCTACTACGATATTCAAATTCCAGGATATCAATAGAAACTCGGTTTTAAGTACCGAAGCACCATATGCAAAGAACAGGTAGAAAACACTCATAAACGCAATGAATGCAGTTTGATTGGATAGCTTTTTCGCTTTGTTTAAAAACAATAAAACGAGACCAGTCAGGCAGACTATCGATCTCATGACTAGAAAGCTTTGCCAGTGTTCGGGAATCATATAATAGTCGAAAACACTAAAGCCCATATCCCCGATGATGCTTCCGTAAACGAAAATGGGGAAGAATTTATCATTTAATTCATTGAACTCTGCAGACCATTCAGTCGTTGGGTACTGCGTTGTGTTTTGTTTTGCTGCATTAATCATATCCTTTCCCTTTCATTGGTTTTGCGCAATTAGTAAGCTTTACGCAAATACTCTTCCCGTCATTATTGCTGCTTGTTATTGGACAACTGATTTGTACATCTACAATAGTACTGATTATTAAAGGTGTTTAATGTGTTTTAAAACAATAATAGGATCAGCTTGATGCTGGTTTGCAATCAGCACTTCATAACTGTCGATCAGTAATCCGGCCTGCCTTTCTCTTTTTGAGACAATAATTAAGTGATTGGCCGATTTAAGAAATGCATACAATAATTCAATATCAAGTGTACTTAGGTTATCCATACTATCTATAATTTTCTTTGGATGCATAGCCCATAACGGCAGCCTGTCTAAAAACCGGTTTGGCTGAAAGTTAGTTGTAAACTTTTGGAAGGTTTTAAATGCAGCTCTAAAAATAGCTTAAACGAATCAAATAATGAACATAAATAAGGGAAAATACTGCCAGATATTCCTACAGTTTCTTCATCCCGATCAGGTTGATTATCCTGCGCAGCTTATAAACCGTTGCTCACGAATGGGAGGTTACTGCTATATGAATCGTATCTAAACCTCTTTTATCATTGGAGTTTAGGCTATCAATTAGTCTGATAAAAGTTGACTGCATCATAAGAGCCGTATGAATTTAGAGGTTCACGTACGGTTCGGTGAGAAGTTAGGAGTGAAATTCCCCTAGCTTACTCGACTGGCGGTACGTTTTTTACTCCTCAGGTTTATTCAGAGGTGAATGATGTTCGTGAACAATTCTCCAACCATTGTCTGTTTTAAGGAACAGCAATGACATCTGCTCATTTATAATGGCAAGGTCTTCTCCAAATTTTAGATGGAAATCAGAATGAAGAGTTACATTTGCTACATTATCATATACTGCAATTTTCATATCATTCATATCGAATTTCAATACTTCTGTTACTGAACCAAAAACGCCACGTTCATACTTTTCGTTTTCTTCTCCGTTATTCCTAACTTCTCCATTCTTAAACTCAGTAAATTTTGGACTATATGCATGAAAGGAAATAAGTTTGTCTAAATCTCCATCTTTTACACTTTGAGCTATACTATCCATAGTCAATTTAACTTCTTGCTTTGCTTCTGAAAATTCATCGTTTAAGAGGTCAATTTTAACCTCCTCAATTTCCACTTTTCCCTCTTTTTGTTTGCATCCTGTAATTACAATTCCATAAATCATAACAAGTGTAAAAATCATTTTTGCTTTCATAATCTTATATTTTATTGGTTAATAATAGTAGATTGAAGCTACAAAATTAAAACGAGTTGAAGTTTTGAGAATGTGCTACAACGGCTACTTAAAGTACAGGAAAAATCTTAAAAATTCAAATTTTCGGTGTTAAATGGTGGTGAGAGTGGGTTCTCCGCTAGGCTTTTAGCACAGTTGCACAAGTTAATGAATTTTACAGTATGGATTATTTGAGCACACGGATTTTTGTCAGCTTAATCGGCTTTGATGACCAGGTGATTCCGATCTGCAGCGATGTCTTACTCATTGCTGACCAGGTGATCCCTATTCCCGGCGATGTCCTGCTTATTGCTGACCAGGTGGTCCCTATTTCCGGCGATGTTCTGCTTATTGCTGACCATGTTGTCTCTATCCTTGGCGATGTCTTGCATATTGCCGGCGATGTTGTCCCTACTCGTGGCGATGTCTTGCATATTGCCGGCGATGTTGTCTCTACTCTTGGCGATGTCTTGCATATTGCTGACGATGTTGTCTCTACTCGTGGCGATGTCTTGCATAT
>Ga0163223_100018_pt1 | contig 112692 bp, 77 predicted proteins | sample MSEWel2016_02_17_2_FD_113147 | JGI IMG/M metagenome (GOLD analysis project Ga0163223, IMG submission 113147) | Subsurface microbial communities from deep shales in West Virginia, USA - MSEEL Well Study Marcellus 5H_2016_02_17 ...
CCTCTGATACGGGAATTGATACCGGTACCATAAATGATACAACTGAAAGTTGCCGTGAAAGTCAATTTCCGCCAGAAGATAATTCTTCCGGTATCAAATCTGAGACTGCACGTGATACAGGAATAAAGACTACTGGTGATACCGGTACTTCAGCCGATCTTAAAAACGATACCGCAGGGAATACAGCAAATGATACCGGTATTCAATCTAAGACTGCAAGGAATACCGGAGATGATACTTCAGAAAATACCGGTACTTCATGCGATATCGAAAATGATACTCCAGGCAGTACCGCAGCTGATACCGGTATGCCTTCCGGTCGCAAAATTGATACGGCAACAGATACCGGTAATCGTAAAAATGACCCTGCCGGTACTGAATCTGATACCGCAAGTGATACACCTCTTATAAAGAACATAAACAAGAATAAAGAAGAAGAGAATCAAAAGAGGGTTGAAAATCTTAGAAGTGAAAATCAACAAGAAGAAGTGAACGTGCAAAGACGGGACCCGGGAAAGAAACCAAAAATAGAAGGAGAATCCGGAATTCCTGATTTTTCGGAAGTGTCATTTTTCTTTCAGCAAAACCGATTTCCGCAAAGCGAAGCCCAACAATTTTATGCCCGGTACCTGTCCCTGGGATGGAAAACCGGGAATAACCAGCGAATTGTTTCCTGGCAGGCCCTTGCCCGGAAATGGATGTCAAACAGCAAAAAAAATAACAGCCATGAAAGACCATTCAATCAAATCGGCGCAGGCCGGTTCAGTGTCCGGGCCAACAAGGATTATTCGGAGCCCTTATGACCAAATTGCCGAACTTCAGGGCGGAGTATTTAACTTCAATTTTCAGCGGAGTGTGCTCTGGATGGAAGAAAAAGGAAAAATGTTATTCGGGGAGAATTTTGCCATTGACCCCGGCGATCTGCCCCTGATCTACAAACTGCTGGTGTATGCCATCGGTGACAAGCAAAACGCGGAAAGGCACGGACTTAGCCTTCGAAAAGGACTGCTGATCTCCGGGCCAATCGGCTGTGGGAAATCGAGTTTAATGCGGCTGATCAGCTATTTTTGCCCACGAGAGAAGCAGTTTCTGGTCAAGCCCACCCGGGAAATCAGCTTTGAGTTTGAAAAAGACGGTTATTCGGTGATCAACCACTGCAGCAAAGGCTCGTACTTTCGACTCGGTGGGCTGCCTGTTCCCAAGGTTTACTGTTTTGATGACCTGAGATTGGAGCAAACCCCAAAGCATTTCGGGAACGAGTGTAACGTAATGGCCGAAATTCTGCTGGCCCGTTACGACCTGTTTGTTTCCAAGCGCATGTTGACGCATCTGACGACCAATCTATCCGCCTCCGAGCTGGAATCCATCTACGGCAACCGGATTCGTTCCCGAATGCGCGAAATGTTTAACCTGGTGGCTTTTGATAAAGATGCCAAAGATAAACGCAGTTGACTTGATTTGGTAGGTGATCCCTGCGGCCTGTTCGCTCCGTTGGCTCCGCCACTGCACTCACAAGCCTCGGTTAACAAAGAAAGACGCCTGCTTCGTTTTCGCTTCCGGCACCAGGCCAAAGGCCTGACTAACCGTTGCGCTGTCCCTTCGCAGGCAACTTTCCGGTTTGATCAGGTAGTACCCCTGATTTTATAAGATGTACAACAACTTTCTTCAAGGTTCTTCCCTGTGCCCCGGCACCATCGCTCAGCCTCGCCCCGTTTGTTTCGCTACGCTCCACGCCCGGGCGACACTTGCCTTTAGCCTGCCCGCCTCTACAAATTGTTCTTTGAGGGAATGGTTTTTGACCATCCCAAAATCAATCAAAACAAGCCCTTTAAAGGGGTTTCTGTCTGTCCATCGAAAAGTTCAAAGAAGTATCCCAAGGCTGGCTCAACTACTTCCGTATGGCAAGTATTCATGGCAAATTGGAGGAATTGGCAGGATGGCTGCGAAACCTACTGTTAGATAAAAACTTTAGATTTAATGTTGGCTAGTGGGGCTTTGCCAATGTGCTTACAAATAGGGCTGGTTCTTTTACTACTCATTTGTTGGATATAATTTTAATGACTGTGTCCATGGTGATGTTCATGTTCTATATCCAACAATACTTTTCCCGAATCCTTCAATAAACCTATTGACCATTTTACAATTACAAAAGAACTTATGATGGCTGCAATGGTATCTATAAACGGAATATCCCAAATCATCGCAGCAACGAGTCCTAAAATTGCAGAAACACTTGTGAGTGCATCAGCAATTACATGAAGATAGGCTGCACGAATGTTATGGTCGGAATGCTCATGGTCGTGGTGTAACAGAAAAGCACTGGCTATATTGACAACCAGTCCTATTATGGCAACCAATATAGCTTCTTTATAAACAATATCCACCGGATTGTAAAAACGCTGAACAGCTTCAATCAGTATTACAATGGCGAAAATCAATAACATCAAACCGCTGCTGTAGCCCGATAAGGAAAGGATTTTATCGGAATTGCCTTTGAATTTCTCACTTTTGGATACTTTACGAACAATGACATAGGCAACCCAACTAAGCCCAATGGCAAGCACATGGGAACCCATGTGAATGCCGTCGGCCAGTAACGCCATTGACTTTGTTGTTAAACCGAATACTATCTCAACAACCATTGTTATGGCAGTAAGCAGTACTACCCACATGGTTTTATTCTCGTATTTGCTTTTATGCGCCATCATAAATATTGATTTAGCTCTGCAATTGTTTTATTCAAATTCCGCTCTAGTTTAAGTAAGTTATTTACACTTTCGTAGTAGATGGAAAGTTCAAGCATATAGTTAATCAGCGCAATTTCACCTTTATCAAATGCTTTTTGAAGTAATTCGGTATTATTAAAGGTTGCTAACTTCATTTTATAATCGCTTACGTTATTTTGAAGCGAAATAGCTTTTGTATGTAGCACCTTTAAGTGACTATACAGTTGCAGCTTATTGTCGGATGCCGTGTTTTCCGACGCACGTGCGTTGGCTTTTGCATACTTTACGGTGTTCTTATTTTCCCACAAGGGAATTGACAAACCCACGGTAACGCCTTTAAATTCCTGACCGACCACCGATTCGCTCATATAGCCTGCCTGAAATTTGGGCATACTTAAAGCCTTGTTAAGACTTACTTGTTTTTGCGTTAATTCAACCTCCTTTTTCAACCAGTTTAATAAGGGATTGCTTTGTTCGGCTTGCATGTACCATTGTTCAAAATCGGTCGGCAGAACGGCAACCTGAAACTCGTTTTCGGAAAAACTTATTGGAACACCACCATTTAAACGGGTCAATTCAGCTTGCAAAGCTTCTTGTTCAATGGTAAGGACTTCCATTTCGTTGCTCAAATTCAGCAGGTTTAATTGCGCCTTATTGTATTCCAATATATTAGTTTCGCCGATGTCGAATTTAGATTTGTACGCATCGGCAATGCTTTGCGCATGGCGAATCCTTTTTGAAAGTTCAGCTTTTAAAGCATTTGTATAAATCAAATCGTAACAAACTAATCGGGCTTTCAGCAGCAATTCCTTTCGTTGCTTTTGATATTCAAGTTCAACCTGTTCGTTTTTAATATCCGAAATTTGATTTTTATAGCTGTAAGCTGTGGGAAAATCGAATGCTTGCGTTGCTTTAAAGTCAGTCCGGTTACCAGTAACATCATTACCCCATAAATAATTGAATTCAATTTCAGGATTTTGGAGGTAATTACCTGTCTTGTTGCCAATTTTATCGGCTTCGGCTCTTTTTTGCAAAGCGCCCAGCGTGGTATTATTCCTTTCTATTTGTGCCAAAACTGAATCAATAGTGCTTTGAGCAGAAAGGCTTATTTGAAACGCTATGATGCATATAAGAGCTATTATTATTTTCTTCATTACTGTTCTGTTTTAATGATTCCACGATTGTTTAAAATGCTGTAAACGATTGGCACAATAAAAATATTCAGCAAGGTTGATGTCAATAAACCTCCCAATATTACCTGTGCCATCGGGCTTTGAATTTCATTGCCCGGCAAATCGCCTTGCATTGCCAATGGTATGAGTGCCAAGGCGGCTGTAAGGGCTGTCATTAAAATTGCATTCAAACGGTCAGATGAACCTTGAATGATTGTTTCAATCAGGGGAACGCCCTGACTTTGCAATCGCTGATAATTTGAAATGAGCAGAATACCGTTGCGCGTAGCAATTCCAAAGAGCGTAATAAATCCAATAATTGCAGGAATGCTTAAAATTCCCGAAGTAAAATAGATTGAAAATACACCTCCGATTAATGCCAACGGTAAATTCAACAGTACAATTCCGGCAAGCTTAAAGCTCTTAAATTCCTGAAACAACAGTAAAAAGATGATAAGAATAGCTAATATGGATGTTAACATGAGTGTTTTGGATGCTTTAGCTTCACTTTCAAACTGTCCACCATATTCTATTCGATATCCTTCGGGCAGTTCCACATTTTCAGCCACGGTACTCTGTATTTCTTCCACAACGCTTCTTAAATCCCGACCAGCCACGTTTGCGGCTATTACAATTTTACGTTGCACATTTTCCCGACTTATTGAACTTGGCCCTGAAATTGAAACTACATCGGCAACTTGTTCTAAAGGCACTTTTTTACCATCATCGGTATCAATAAGCGCAGCACGAATGCCTTCAATGGTTTCGGTGTAATCGCTATTCAGGCGCAACACCAAATCGAAGCGGCTTTGGCCTTCATAAATATCGGCTCGTTTTTCGCTTCCAAAGGCAATATCCACAAACTCGTTAAACTGTTCGATGGTGATACCGTATTCCGCCAGCATGTTGCGATTGGCTTTTATCTGTATTTGAGGAATTTCTACTTGCTGGTCAACATTTACATCAACCAATCCTTCGATGCCAACAATGGCACTTTTTACCTGATTTCCGAGAATGAACATCTTGTTCAAATCGTTACCAAACAATTTGATAGCAATATTTGCTCTTGTGCCCGAAAGCATGTGGTCGATACGGTGACCAAGTGGTTGCCCCACCGTTGCCGCAATACCCGGAATACCGGAAATAGTCTCACGAACATCAGCCATAAATTCCTCACGGCTACGGTGTTCAAGTTCAAACGTAGCATCAATTTCGGCACTATTTACCGTTTGAGAATGTTCATCGAGTTCGCCCCGGCCTGTTCGGCGTGCCGTTCCGGTAATTTCGGGAATGGATAATAATTCGGTTTCCACCAGATTGCCCAACTTGTTGCTTTCTTCTAACGAAGCGCCCGGCTTGGTCACCACTGAAAGTGTTAAGGAACCTTCGTTAAATTCAGGTAAAAAACTACGCCCCATTGATGTAAATAAAACAAGCGATAGAGCAAACATTCCAAGTGAAGAAAATACAACTGTTTTTTTATGCTTCAATGCCCAGGTAAGCGATTTCTCATACCAGGCTGTTAACTTTCGCACCAACCACTTTTCTTTTTCATTTTTAGCCAGATACTTTTCATCAGAGAGCATCAACTTTGTAAGCAAAGGTGTTAGAGTCATTGCTACAATTAGAGAAACGAAAAGGGATACGATAAATGAAATTCCAAGAGGTTTCAACATCCGCCCTTCCATCCCTGACAGGAAGAATAAAGGCAGGAATGCAACAATGATAATTAATGTAGCATTTAGAATAGAAGCACGAATCTCTTTTGATGCTTCAAAAACAACAGTAAAAGAAGATTGCCTGTCGGTTTTTGGCTTTTGCTGATTTTGCCGCAAGCGTTTATATACATTCTCCACGTCAATAATAGCATCGTCAACCAACGAGCCAATGGCAATAGCCATTCCGCCCAAACTCATGGTGTTTATGTTTAAGCCCAAAGCTTTTAAGACTAAAATTGCACCCAACAATGACAAAGGAATAGCGGTAAGAGAAATAATAGTTGTACGAAAACTGCCTAAAAAGAGAAACAAAATAATGATTACAAAAATACCTCCTTCGATTAAGGCATTTTGCACATTATTTACCGATGTTTCAATAAAATCGGCCTGACGGAAAATCTTTGTGTCTAAAACAACATCGGGAGGCAATGTTTTTTGCAAACCGTCAAGGTTGGATTCAACCAACTCGGTAAGTTCCAAGGTATTGGTATTGGGCTGTTTTGAGATAGCAAGGATGATGGCTGGTTTGGCATTTTGAGAAGCATGTCCCATTTTAATAGCACCGCCAATTTTTACTTCGGCAACGTCCCGTATTCTAACAGGTTTGCCATTAACCGACTTAATAAATGAATTTCCCAATTCTTCCACATCGGCAGTTCTTGCCATTCCACGTACAGCATATTCGTTACCATACTGTCGTATCGCACTTCCGGCTGAATTCTGACTTATTCCTGTGCAAATATCAGCCAGTTCGAACATGGAAACATGGTAGTATTTCATTTTTTCAGGATTCGCCAATATCTGATACTGCTTGTAATCGCCTCCAATGATGGTTACCTGCGACACGCCTCCGGTTGCCAAAATCAAAGGTTTAACATTCCATTCGGCAATGGTTCTTAAATCCATCATGCTGGTGCTATCGGCTTGAATCCCGATAAGGAAAATTTCGCCCATAATGCTCGACTGTGGAGCTAAAATTGGCTGTCCAACGCCAATAGGCATTTGCGATGAAACACTAATAAGTTTTTCGCTAACAATCTGACGGGCCTTGAAAATGTCAGTACCCCAATCGAATTCGACCCAAACAAAGGAGAATCCTTGTGAAGAAACGGAACGTACCCTGCGCACATCTGTTGCTCCATTTACAGAAGTTTCTATGGGAAAGGTGACCAAACGTTCCACTTCTTCCGATGCCATTCCGTGGGCATCGGTCATTACAACAACAGTTGGGGAAGTAAAATCAGGGAATACATCCACATCCATATTTATGGCGGTTCTCGTTCCGATGACCACAAGCAACACTGAAGCGAGCAAAATGAGATACTTGTTGTTCAGTGAGAATTTTATAATATTATTTAACATTTATGAAATTTTAAGTTTTGAATTTTAAATGTTGAATTGCGGGATTGTTAAATGCTCAATGTTAAATTTTGAATGGAAAACCATCTAACATTCAAAATTTATAATTCTACATTTCAACCCATTCAACATTTAGCATTTAACATTGATCATTGATTTTGTGAGGTTTTTACTATCGCAGTCAGGATATTAACGATATGCTCAATCTCATCAAGATATCCTGCAACATCTACCTGTGCAATCTGGCTTTTGTCGATTAGTCGCAACCAATAGCGCGTTTCTCTTGCTTCTTTAGATGCAATTGACATTTTTGCCGCAAAGTCCTTTTTTGAATAGGCAGCAGTTGCTTCTTCTACATTTGCACCTATGCTGGTTCCACTTCGAAGCACTTGTTTTGATAGAACAAACTCCTTCTGCTCGGTCATTTGCTTATACAATTCAATTATTCGGAGAGCAAACTCAAAACTTCTTTCAAGTATTATATTTTCTTTCTGCATGTAACTTTCATTTAAAATTTATAATTCAACATTTCTTCATTTCCTAATGGTTATGACCTGAATGAGCATCCAACGTTTCTGTTGCCTGTGCCAGTTTTACAAGAATAGCACCTTCGGTTACGACACGTTCTTTTGGGGTGATGCCCTTTACTATTTCGGTTTTTAAACCATCTGTTGCACCCACTTTCACCTCTCTTTTTTCGAAGAGTTCGGGATGAACCTGCACAAACACAAAATAAGAGCCTTGTTCTTCTAATATGGCATCATTTGGTAGTGTTAATGCCTGTGAATTCGTCAACGTTTTTAGGTATAATTCCACAAAACCACCAGAAACAAAAGCACCTTTATTGTCGATTTGCAGGTTAATCGGAAGCAAGAAATTATCGCTATTGGTATTTTTTCCAAACGAGACTATTTTCCCATTTAATTCTGCCAGCGTATAAGTCTGGTTGTTTTGAAGTGTGCGAATATTAGCAGAATTGATCGATGCCAAAACAGGTGCAAACTTTTGTTGAACTTCGGCCTTAAGCAGCAAGGTTTTGTTTTGAGAAATGGCAACAATGGCTTGTCCGGCTTCAACATATTGTCCGTTTCGCACAAAAACCTGTTTTACAAATCCATTCATTGAACTTGTTACATTCTGACCGGAAGCACTAAAGTTTTTGACCAGATTATCATACTTTGCTTTGGCATTATCGTATTGATTTTTTGCATTGAGCAGGTCTTTTTCTGAGGTTATTTTATCCTTTGCCAGTTCTGCTAATCTTTCGTAATCGGCTTTAGTCTTTTCGTAATTGTTTTTTACTTCCTGAAAGTAAACCGCAGAATTATTATTGGCTAATCCATTTCCCGATATGGAAAATAGTGTTTGTCCGTTTGATACACTTTTACCTTCCAATACATTTTCGGCAGCAAACACAACAATACCGTTCGTTTTAGCTGTAATTATAATTTCATCCCCCTGTGCAGATTGCACCTGCGCAGCAGTCTTAATAACTTGCCCAAAAGGTTCAACTTTTGGAAATTCAGTGGCAAAATCTATTTTCCATGCCTGTTCTTTTGTAAATACGGTTGCATTGGTTTCTGAAAAAACAATTTGTTCTGCTGCATGAATGGCATCATGCTCATCGGCATACACCTGAATATCAGGAGCAATTAATTGAAAGGTTCCCTGTTCTGTTACAATGTCAAAAACCAATTGACCTGCACCTTCGGTTTCGGGCGCTATTGTAAATTTATAGATGCCTTTACGGGTTGGTTTTTCAAGAGTATGGCTGGTTTCTTTTCCATTCACTTTTAAGCGAGCCGTCATACTTCCACTCTCCAACGCTTTAAAACTTGGCAAATGGGAGAAATGAGATAATATTTCACCTGTTTTACCAACGACAAATGGGTCGGCTTCGGCAAAAAGTTCGAATTCGTTACTGTATGCGGTAATTTTTATTGAAACTTCGTCATGATGAGATTCTTCGGCATCGTGGTTATGGTTGATATGGCAACTTGCAAAAATGAATGCAAGGGTAGAAAATAAGATTATCTTATTCTTCATTACTATTTTTGTTTAAATTTTAAAAAATTGCGGATATAGAATGCTTATTTACAGCCTACATAATTTGTAGGGCAACATTCAAAAAAGAGAAATTTAAACAAAGGAAGGAGGGCCTCGTAGAGCAAATGCTTCGAGGTAACTTAATGAAGGTATTAAAAATGGAGGCTCTTCGTATAGCTTTCCTTCAATATTAGGCGGCTTAGAAAGCTCTGTTCGGATTAATTCTATAAAAACAAGAAGCGAAATGTCACGTATCTGAGTATTTGATTCTAACCGATTCGTTCTTTCAATATAAACATCATTTGTTGCCGAAATGTGTTGATGAAAAGGGAATGGGTGATTGTGTTCCGGGCTTTCATTTTCTTTCTGTGAATCATGACTGTGCGGAAGCTCACCCTCGTTCGGATGTTTGTGTTCGTGGTCATCATCATGCACATTGCTGACAGAAAAATTCAATGCCAAATCCTCATGATGATGATGAACAATCATCTCATGACTTAATACTACCCAAAAGGATAGTAATAGTGATAAGGCAAAAATTTTATTTTTCACAAATGCAAAAGTAAATAAAAATCTGTCTGTTAAAACAAAAATGATACAAGCTGGTTCACTGTGTGTTGGCAAAATTGCACTCTTTGGCAAAGCTTAGGATTTAGTGTGGCTTGTGGGGCTTTGCTAATGTGTGTAATGTGGTGTGGTTTCTTTTGTCTTTGCGCAGGGGAAAAAATACAAAATAAAATTCCCTCAAATTGCATCTGATATCAACGGAGTACCAATCCATTCTGTTTTTTTAATTATTTGAATCTTTTTATTTCGCGCCAACGTGTCTCGGAGGTTCGGTTTCTTACACTTGCATACAACTGGTGTGCATTAAATATGGTTGTTATTTCTCTTTTAGCAAAGTCTTAGGTGTTGCCCCGGCCCGCCCTTTTTTGAACTCCTTCGAAACGGCTTGTTCTGATGGAAATCGGAAAGGAGCCGAGCTATTTTGAGTTCTCAACTCAATCCGCATTAAACCGCTTGAATACTTACGAATTCTCAATATGCCAACGACCTTTATTTTTCCCCAAGATAATGGTTTTTCCCGATTTCCCGTGTGCTGTCGATGATTTGGCTCCTCACCGATTTCGTGCAGCTGATCGGCAATATCGTCTGGAGGGTAGCTGAGTTCGTCTGGCTACTCGGTGACTTCTTCTAACGACCCGCTGGGAATATAATTGTCAATCTCATCTTTTTTCATTTTTAAGGTTAAAGAAAAAATTGGTCTCGATTGTTGCTTAAAAATACCCTTTTAGGGGCTTGTTTTCAAGATCAAATCGAGTCAATTCGTATCAATTTAAATGCTGAAATAGAGAGACTTATGAGGATTGCCGAGACTAGTTTGTTATAAAAAGTAATGGTCTCGGCAAAGTCTCGTTTAGAATGACTTTTATTGTGCTTTTTTGATCTCTGTGGAAAATAAAAAAGCACTTAAATCATTGATTTTAAGTGCTTTTTGTTTTGTTTGGATTTGTTCTGGTGCCCAGTAAAGGACTCGAACCTTCACATCCAAAAGGACACTAGTCCCTGAAACTAGCGCGTCTACCAATTCCGCCAACTGGGCGTTAGCAAATTATTTTTTGCAGGGTTTAGCAGTGTTTGCTAAAACGTGTGTGCAAAACTATAAAAAAATCAATAATGGCGATCTTAAATTGTAAAATTATTCATGCTATTGCAATTATTGCTGGTAATTTACGTCATAGTCTGTTTCTATAATTACCCCAGCGGTATCAACTGTAAAAATAAATTGTTCGGTTTTCTTTACCGGAGGAGTGGTTATGGGATCGAGTGTTGCACTGCCCTGATTGATGGTTGTTGCTCCCAGAAATGATTCTTTGGTAAAAATAACTTTTGTATTTCCGTTGTTGAGTGGTATTTTACTTGAAGGGATATCTTTAAATTCCTGAGTTGCTGATTCAATTGTTTCGCCAGTATAGTGGCGATTGAGCTTAGCCTGCATACTGCAAGCACTAAGTAGAACGCTTAATACTAGAATGGTCAAATTACGTTTTATCATGCGCACAAATTTTATCATAGTAAGCGGCCAAAAGTAGTTGAAATTTCATTCGCGAAATCCTAACAAATTATAAATATGCTGTACATTTCTTAAAAAAAGAAAGCGGCTATTGAAATGAATCAATAACCATTTGCAAATTAAATGGTCTGTACAGACTGAGCCAATCAACGAGTTAGCTCAAAAACTTCTTTCTAAGGTCTTCTACCTGATCATCATTAATAGGAACTAAATCACCCAAGCAAGCTCCCATGGTAAGCGATTTTGCACTGAATTCGGCAACTTCTAAACGGTCGAAAGTTCCTAGCAACTTATCGCCGGTAACCAATACCGAGTCGTTATTGATAATAACTGCTGGTGTATCTTTTGAAATTGTATTTAGAATAGCTTCTTCGCCTGTGAAGTGTGAACCAAATGGCATGTTCGGAATATCTTGTAAGAAGATCCAACTTTCAGGAATGGTGCGGACGTCAATTTTTTCTCCTGTTACACCATAAGCCATCAGGTAAGGTGTTTGAGTCAGGATGATTGAATTCACATGTGGATTCCGTTTATAGATCTCCTGATGCAACCAAGTTGATCGGCTCGGTATTTTTCCTGGTTCACGTTTGCCATCTTTAATCTGAACGATGTCTTTCAACTGAATATCCCAACGCGGAACATTGGTCGGGGTAATCAGGAAGTCGTTTTCCCGCCAGCGAACCGATACTGTTCCGTAGGAGCTAATCATCATTCCCTGATCGCAGGCACGCAATACAATCTTTCTGATTTGCTCTCTGATTTCTTGTTCGTCAGATGGATGGTTTACTTCATCCATTTCAGGAAGTAAGCGTGGAATCTGGTTTTCAAACTCTGCGATTTGCTCGTCGGAAAGATAATTTGGTTTCCCTATTGTACTTCCGTTGATCAATGTTCGGGCGCAGAATTCGATTGTTTCAAAACGCTGGAAAGCATCAACCATATCAGATCCACCAACAACCGTTCCGTGGTTTTCCATGATGACAGCGTTGACTCCTTTTTTGAATTCCTCGGCAATAACGTCGCCTAGCTCTTCACTTCCGGGTAGTGCATAGGGCGCATAGCCAATTGGACCACATATGTGCTTGGCCTGCGGAATTACGTTTGTATTCGGTATTTGACGAACAATACTAAACGATACCAATGCCGGTGGGTGAGCATGAATAACAGCTTTAATCTCAGGACGGCATTTGTAAATAGCAATGTGAAACGGATACTCTGATGATGGTTTATGACGACCTTCAATGGTTCCGTCTTTTCTTACACAAACGATATCTGAGGGGCGCAAGGTGCCTTTATCGATAGCCGATGGAGTTACCCAAACATCGCCATTATCATCTATAATAGAAATGTTTCCTCCGGAAGTGGTGGTCATTCCACTTTTATAGATCTTATCAATAATCATCGTAATCTGATCACGAGGATGCATCCATTTGGTGTTTAATTTTCTCATCTCTTTTTTTGAATTTTTTACTGCACCTTTAACGGGTTTTTAAATCCAACCGATTTTGCAATGACTAAAGCGGCGCCCAGTGCGCTGGCATTGTCAATCTCAGAGGTGATCACTTTCTTATCGGTGAATTGATCGGATAACAGATTGATGAAGATGTCATTTCTGGCAAATCCTCCTGAAATATAGAAGGTCGTGGTTTTGTCGGCTTGTGGAATAATCAGTTGGATAGATTCAATGCACAAGTCTGTTAAGTCGATGGTTAGTTTGGTGTAAGCTTCGTTGTAATTCTCAAATCGACTAAGATCGACTGATTTTAAGGCATCATCAAAACTTTCCTTTCCACCTGGGAAGAAGATTGAGCTATTTTCAAATTTATCTTGAATGCTTTCAATCAGGTCATTGTCGTATATTACATGTCGGAAACGATCTAGTTCTACGCCGAAATGCTTGGCTAATTTTTCGACCCACACTTCATGAAAATGCCCCATAAATAAACGCGATGATTTCACTTGCTGTTTGTCGGGACTTAAAAAGCAAAGGCAATCTTGTTCCAATTGCTTTGCAGTTAATGGCTCGCTGTTGAACGGGTTCATATTGATACACCAGGTGCCGGTTGAAACCAGTATAAACTGTTCGCTGGTTCCTTTTAAATAGGGAGCCAATGACGAAGAACTGTCGTGAATTCCTGTGCCAACCTGAACTTTTTTGCCTTCGATTTCGACGGTTGAAACAAGGTCGTTCGTGATTGGATCGGGCAAATGAATGCCGTAATCTGTAAGCCATTGGTGGTAGCTCATCTTGTCGAAATCCCACATAAACGTGTGGCAGCCAATAGAAGTTGGTTCTGACACAACTTTTCCGGTTAGAGCATACGATAAGTACTGCGGGAAATGTAAGATGGATGTTACTTGTTGGTATGCTTCAGGCTTTTCCTGCTTCAACCAGGCAATTTGAATTCCTGAATTTAAAAGCAATCCAAGAGCCGGACTAGCTGTTTTTCGGCAAAACTCATCTTTGCCACCGTAATTTTCAAAAAGGCTTTCGGAGATCGATGATGGTGCTTCTTTCAGGTAATTGTAGACCGGAGTGAGGCGGTTGCCATTTTCATCCAGAAACATGAGCGATGCGCCGTAAGTTGAAAAATTGACTGCAGTCAACTCAAATTTGGTACTGCGAGCCAATGTCTTTAATTCATCTTTTATCCACGATGTAATCAGGTCGATGTTGTCACATTCAAATCCGTCATCATCGGTGGTAACAGGGAACTTTTGCTCCTGCTGAAACACGACTTGAAAGTGTTCATCAAAGAGCAAAAGTTTCTTATTTGTTTTGCCTATATCGAATATAGCAATAACTTTTTTCATTGTGCTGTACGTCAGTGCTTATCGTTTGCTTAATACTTCTTTTTCGTACGCTTGAATGTCGGCAATGTAGTCCATTCCGGCAGGAACACCTTCTTTAGCGCAGTAGTAATCCCACACAGCGTTGAAAGGCATTGTCTTCAGTTCTTCCAGTGTCGCTAAACGTTCGAAGTTTTTACCGGCTTCTTCCAACTCAACTAATGATTTGGTTGGTTCTAACATCGCAATCAGGAATGCTTTTTGAGCGGCACGGGTTCCAATGACATAGGCACCAATCCGGTTAATGGAAGCATCGAAGAAATCCAACCCAACATTCACGCGACTCAGAAAGTCATTACGAACGATTTCTGAAGCGATTAGCTGCACATCTTCGTTTAATGTAACTACGTGATCAGAGTCCCAGCGAATAGGGCGAGTTACGTGAAGCAATAATTCGTCTACAAACTGTAAACAAGAAGAAATTTTGTCGCCAACAACTTCTGTTGGATGGAAGTGACCACTATCCAAACAGATTAGCTTGTTATTTTTGATGGCATATCCCAGGTAGAAGTCGTGCGAACCAACAGTCATAGACTCTACGCCAATACCAAATACTTTACTTTCAACAGCATCTTTCATGTACTCGTTTGGATATTCATCGGCAAAAGCTTCGTCAAGAGACTTTTTAAGAATGACGCGGTATCCGTTACGATCTACCGGAATATCTTTTGTTCCATCCGGAATCCAGGTATTGTGCACACATGGAGTGCCTAATTGTTTCCCCATTTCAGCAGAAATAGCGCGACAACGTTTTACGTGCTCAACCCAAAATTTACGGTTTTCTTCATTTTTACTCGAAAGGGTAAAACCATCATCAGCTTTAGGATGAGAGAAGCAGGTTGCATTGAAATCCAATCCCATACTGCGCTCTTTAGCCCAGTCAATCCAACTTTGAAAGTGTTTTACCTCAATTTGGTCGCGATCTACAAATTCGCCTCCAAAATCACCATATATTGCATGTAAGTTTAAGCGTTGTTTTCCCGGAAGTAATGACATTACTTTATCCAAGTCAGCACGCATTTCTTCAATTGTGCCTGCTTTTCCCGGATAGTTACCTGTTGTTTGAATACCACCACCGCCAAGTTCGGCGTCGGGAGTTTCGAAACCACCAACATCATCAGTTTGCCAGCAGTGGAGCGAAATGGTTAATTCTTTTATTTTTTTAAGTACTGCATCGGTATCAACGCCAATTGCAGCATATTCTTCTTTTGCGATTGCGTACGCTTTTTCAATTAATTCTTTTGATTTCATTTTATTCATTTTTAGATTTTATTCCATATAAAATACTTCTTCCAGCTCTGTACTTACCGGAGAATTATCGGGATTCGTTTTCATGATGTCAGCCATAAAAGCCCACCATTTTTGTACAATTTCAGTTTTCCCCAAATCCTGAGAACCACCATCGCCCGCAACTTTTTGAAATGCAAACAGGGTGTTGGTCTCTTCGTCGATAAAGATGGAGTATTCGCTAACTCCGGCCTCTTTTAATAGCTTTCGTAGCTCTGGCCATAGTTCGTTATGGCGTTTTTTGTATTCCTCTTTTTGTCCTTCGTTGAGGTGCATTTTAAATGCTAAACGATTCATACTATTTGTGTTTTAATTTAAGAAATTGCTTTTAGCAATACCCATAATTATAATGGATAATAGAATCAGACCAATTCCCAGAAAAATGGTAGATCGGGTCTTGCTCGAAACGCCTGCCCACTCTTTTCGATAAAATCCCCAGAAGTTAGCCGTAAGAATAATCGTAGACATGTGTAAAATCCATGAACTGGCACCATTGCCAATTTTTGTTTCTCCCATTCCGTAGAAGAAAAATTGAAGGAACCAAGTTGTACCGGCTAATGCACAGAATAAGTAGTTTTTCAGTAATGGTGATGTTGAATCAACCAAATCGCCTCCGGTTTTATTTTTAAGAATAAGCGCGACCGACCAGATTAAGTTCGTCGTTAACCCTCCCCAAAGGATGACTAAGAAGATGATATTGTTCTCAAACAGGTAGGTTCCGTCGCTAACAAATGGGAATTGATTTGTAACGGCAATTTCACGAACGGCTTCACCCATCTGCTTTCCGGCATCGATACCAAAACTGAAGAATGCACTTAAAACACCGGAGATACCGGCAATAATCAAACCTTTTGTTAATTTAAACTCGGTATTAACGCCTTCTTTATGGCCTAGTAGATCTTTGTCTTTCATTAGACCGGCTTTACCGCAAAGGACAATTCCGATCATGAGCACAAAAATACCGAACAAAACTACACGACCACTCTGGGTTGACAGCATATCGGTAAACGAATCTCCTGCAGGTAAAACTTCCGCTAAATTACCGACATCACGAAGAATCGGTAAGCCTAACGAGCCCACCAACGAGGTAATTCCAAGTAACACCGAATTTCCAAGCGACATGCCAAGGTAGCGAATACCTAAGCCATAGGTAAGTCCTCCTATTCCCCACAGAACACCTAGAATGTAAGTAGTTCGTACGACAGAAGAATCTGCAGCTGATATAATTCCCTGCCACTCCGGAGTCGTTAACAACACCGCGATAAAAGGCATGATTAGCCACGAGAAAAGTCCTCCAATAATCCAATAGACCTCCCAATGCCATTTTTTTACAAGATTATATGGCATGTACCAACTCCCCGATGAAGCACCACCGAGCGAGTGAAAAAGAATTCCTAAAATTGCTTGCATAGTTTAATTCGATTTAGTCCTGCTATAAGGCAGGATTTTAGTAATTTTGATTTTATAAAACATAAGTTGATGTCAAAAGTAGCTTGATAGTTACAGTCTATCAATACACTTTCTGGCAGATTGTTTGCACTTTTTGATACTGATATGGAGGATTTTTTTAAGTATTTAACTGCCGGTGAAGAAGATCAACACTGGGGACTTTATTTGAATGTTACCGGAGCCTATACTTCTCCGCCAAATCAACCCTATCCACCGATAAGGCATCCCAGTGGTTATTATTTTAACTGGAGCAGTGGACGGGTTTTACAAGAATATCAGATCAACTATATTACAAAGGGAAACGGGGTTTTAGAAACTGAAAATGGAGAGTTTTCACTTCTTGAGGGGAGTGTTTTTTTGATCAAACCCGGTGTTTGGCACCGATACCGGCCAAATCAAGCATTAGGTTGGCAGGAGCATTATATTGGATTTAATGGTGAAATGGCTCGAAAGCTATTTCAACATCCAATATTCGCAGGAAAACAATCCGTTTTGCATATTGGGGTTCACGAAGAAATTATTGATACTTATTACAAGGTGTTTGATTTGGTTCAGGAAGAGCAACCCGGTTTTCAGCAGATTGCAAGTGGGCTGATTGTAAAAATGCTCGGCTACTTAATTTCTTTCGAAAAGCAAAAGGAATTTACAGGAAAGCGTATTGCAGGGATTATCGAAGATGCACGATTTAGGATCAGACAAAATGTAGATCAGGAACTGGACATGACTCTGATGGCAAGGGAATATAACATTGGGTATTCGTACTTCAGGAAAATGTTTAAAAATTATACCGGAATGGCTCCTCATAAATATCATCTGGAACTTAAGATCATGCGGGCTAAGGAACTCTTGTTGGTTACCGACAAGAGCGTTAAAGAGATTAGTTATGAGCTCGGATTTCAAACTATTCACTATTTTAGCCGTTTGTTTAAGAATAAAGTGGGGAAGAGCCCGACTGAGTTCAGGAGATAAATTTTCAATAGCAAATTTTATAAAAAAAATGAAGACGATTGCATTAGGTACCGATCATGCCGGATTTCTCCTAAAAGAAGCGGTAAAAAAACATTTATCAAACAAAGGTTTCCGGGTTGTTGATTTGGGAACCGATTCGGAAGAAGCGGTAGATTATGCTGATTTTGTTATTCCTGCAGCAGAAACTGTGGCCAAGAATGAAGCAGATTTGGGAATTGTTTTTGGCGGAAGTGGAAATGGTGAAGCCATTGCTGCAAACAAAGTGAAGGGTGTGCGTTGTGCATTGTGTTGGAGTGTACAATCAGCTATTTTGGCCAAGCAGCATAATAATGCGAATGTGATTGCACTGGGGGGACGGATGGTTTCTGAAGAATTGGCTTTTGAAATTGTGGATCGTTGGTTAGACGAAAGCTTTGAGGGTGGTCGCCATTTAAGGCGAATTCAGAAGATACATGACTACGAGTCAGGCGAAAAGGAAGCGAGTGAATTAGCCTAATAAGCCGCTACCAAAGTATTTTTTAAACGCTTTTGCATCAGTAATCAATTTAAAATTGGAAGGGAGTTTTGATTTAACCATGGAGATTTGAGCACCAGTTACAAAGATTTTTTTGCGTTTAAATGCTTTATACATTTCAGCAATATAGTCTTCCAATTCTTTTTCATCTATTCCATTGATAAAAGCAGTGAAAATTCGATCGAACGGTTGTACCCCGTCCATTTTCACCAAATCCTCGAAGGGGACATTTTGACCTAGATAAATTGTTTTATAGCCCGATTTTAAGGCGAGATAATGATAAAATAACAAGCTGATTTCATGCATTTCACCCTCCTTCAGAAAAAACAAAACGATAGAAGTGGAGTCATGATTATTAATTCCTGAGCTTTCTTTGATGAGCAGTTCGCGGATGATGTTGGAAACAAAGTGTTCCTGTGCCGGGAAGATGGTTCCAATTTGCCAGTAAATACCAACTTTTTCAAATAGAGGGAAAATGTTTTCCATAAAGGTTTCTTCAAACCCAATCTGGTTGATTTGCTGAAGCAGTAAGTCTTCAAAGCTTTTATGATCAAAATTTACCATGTGCACCACAAGCTGATCAATCATGCTTTCAGATGGAAGCGATTTCTCATTCAGTTTCAGCACTTCCCTCTGAATTTGACCGTTTTCGTAGTTCGAAACTTTCGAGATCTTGTATCCATGCTTCACCAGCATCGATACGTTGAGGAGTTTTCGTAGTTCGTTATCGCTATAATAGCGAATATTTGTTGTTGAACGTTGCGGTTCCAGCAAACCATAGCGCTTTTCCCATATGCGAATGGTATGTGCCTTGATGCCTGACAAGGTTTCAAGATCTTTTATGGTGTAGTAATTCATTGATGGCAATTTAGATTAAACTCTCCGATGTCGTCTCTAATTCCTCCACGTTCATTTTTGCGAGAATTACTATGCTTAACAAGAGTTAATTCTGTTTTGTTTAATAATTTTGCAAATATAGTAAACATTGTTGAGCGAATTAAAAAACCTGAATCGGCGATGAATAGTTTTCGCGATTGAACAATTCCATTAATTTTGGTCTTCAATAATTAAGAAATTTGAAATGAGGTTTATCTATCCTGAGTTTTTGACGGCACTTTTGTTAATCTGTCTGCCTATACTGATTCATTTTCTGCATTTTAAACGGTATAAGACAGTCTATTTCAGTCAGGTTAACTTTTTAAAAGCCGTCAAGGAAGATACCCGAAAAAAAAGCAACCTGAAGCAATTGCTAATTCTCCTTTCCCGTATTCTAACGATTTCGGCATTGGTGTTTGTATTTGCCCAGCCTTATTTACCAACAAATAAGCAAGAGCAAAGAATAGCCCGAAAGGTTGTTGCCCTTTATGTTGACAACTCATTTAGCATGAAGGGAGCAACTGACAATGGAATGTTGCTTGAGCAAGCCAAAAGCAGAGCGATTAGTATTGCGAGTAGTTATGGGCCTGGGACAAATTACATCCTGATGGAAAATCAGAATCTACCGGGACGTCAACAGTTAATCAATCAGACTCAACTAGTCACTCAGCTTGGAAAAATTCAGGAAGGTCCGCTGTCTATCAATGTTTCAAAAGCCTATCAGCAACTAAAAAATAGTCTGCTAAAACAAACTGAAAAAGCTGATAAAATCATTTATCTGATTTCTGATTTCCAGAGCTATACGTCTGATTTCTCAGAAATTGAATCGGATACCAGTATTCAAACTTTCCTGATCCCGGTAGGAAGTCAAGTTGCTAATAATTTGTTGATCGACAGTTGCTGGTTTGAAACTCCCGGACATAAGAAGAAGCGTGAAGAAACCTTATTTGCTCGTGTTAAAAATCTGTCGTCACAGAGCTACCGGGACATTCCAGTCAGGCTGAAGGTTAATGATACCATCAAGTCAATCAGTAATATCGATATTGATGCGGAGGCGGAACAAATACTGGAGCTGACCTATAAAAATAATAGTTCTGGGGTTCATCGGTTAGTCGTTGAGCTTGATGATTACCCGGTGGTTTACGACAATCAATATTTTTTAAGTTATAACGTACGGGATAAAAACGACGTTCTAGCCGTTTTTCGGTCCGATGATCCCGCTATTCGGAAGCTGGAAGCTCTTTTTGAAAACGATGAAAATATTAGTTTTGAAAAAACGGCAGTTAGTAAAGTAAAAGTTAGCGAATTCGATCAGTATCAGTGCATTTATTTGCTCAACTTAAATGAGTTTAGTTCAGGCTTAGTTAATGCGTTAAATCAGTTTGTTGAAAAGGGAGGCTCGTTAGGCATTTTCCCCGGAATGCAAGCTGACTTAGCTTCGTATAACGAATTGTATGGGAAATTAGAGGCCGGCTTAATTACGGGATCCGATTCGGTTAAGTTAAAAATGGATCAGGTCAATTTCAATCATTTGTTGTTGCAAGATGTATTTTTACACGAAAAGGAAAATCTGGATTTACCCGAAGTAGAGTTGAGTTATCGGTATCGGGTGGGAGCACAAAGTTCGCAGTTGAGTATCGTGGATTTTAACAATGGGCAAACTGCTGTTTCTCAATATCAGAAAGGGCAGGGGCGCGTATATAATTTTAGTTTTCCGCTAAACGATGAGTTGACTGATTTTAGCAAGCATGCTATTTTTGTGCCGCTGGTTTACAACATTGCTCTAAATAGTTTTGAACCACAACAAATTCAGTATGAGATTGCTGATAATTTGGTTCTCACCTTACCCAAAAGCGAATCGTTTACGTCGGGTGAGAGTTTGTCAATCAGCCCGATGCAAGCCGATGAAGAAATTCAGCTTTCATCAATTAATCAAACAGCCAACGAGTTTCGTGTCGATTTGCAGGGAGTTGTTCAAAAAGCAGGTTTTTACAATTTAAGTCAGGGCGAGGGGGACGTTCGTACCCTGGCTTTCAATTTTAACCGAAGAGAATCCACCTCTCCTCAGTTAACAAACACACAGCTGGAAGATGCTGTTGATGCCGCTGGCTTACTGTCGTTCAATGTTATTGATGCAACAAATTCCAATTTTGAAGCCAGAATTCTTGAAGCCAACGAAGGTATTCAGTTATGGCAATTGTTTTTAGCGATTGCCTTATTATTTATTGCAGCCGAGGTGCTAATTACCCGGTTTTGGAAATAGCTGGTACTGCTGACTATTCGTTCAAAAAAACGACCTGTAAATATGTGCCGTCGGTTTATTTGCTTTTATTATCCTCCGGATATTCGATTCGAACATGATAAATATTCATCAGCTTTTCAATGATCGTCTCCTTGAAAATACGGATGTCGCGTAAAGTTAAATCAGCGTTTTCCAATTGACCGGACTCCAGTTTGTCTCGCACCATTTTTTCGATGAGCTGATGCAAGTTTTCATGGGTTTTTTCTTTCAACGCTCTCGCAGCAGCTTCAATACCATCAGTAAGCATTACTACGCTGGTTTCCTTGCTTTTGGGCGGTGGCCCCGGATAGGTGAACTCTTTTGGGTCAACATCTTCATTGGGGTGATCATTTTTATAAGTCGTGTAGAAATACTTGGCTTGTGTAGTGCCATGATGACTACTGATAAAGTCGATCAACATCTCGGGAAGTTTGTTTCTACGCGCAATTTTCACCCCGTTAGTTACATGGTCAATTATTATTTTTGCACTTTGCTTGTTGTCCAAAGCACTGTGAGGACTCATGCCGGCAGCTTGGTTTTCGACAAAAAAGGCCGGTTGGTTCATTTTGCCAATGTCGTGATACAAGGCCCCGGCACGCACTAAAAATGGATTGCCTCCAATACGAATAATAACTTCTTCGGCGAGATTGGCAATTTGCATCGAGTGTTGAAATGTCCCCGGAGCTTCATGCGCCAGTTTTCGCAGTAAGGGTTGGTTGGTATCTGCCAGTTCAATCAGGGTGACATCTGAAACAAAACCAAACAGCTTTTCAAAAATATAAATCAACGGATAAGCGAGCAGAATGAGTAGTGCATTTCCGCCAAACCACTCAAGCTCTTTCCATGGAATTGAGTCAATGTTTCCTTCCTGAATCATCGACATGGCCAGAAAGACAACGGAATAGCTAATAAACACCCACAAAGCCGTTAATACCAAATGAGAACGACGGTGCAGCTTGTCGAGACTGAAAACAGCAATAATGCCGGCAAAGAGATTTAAAAAGATGTATTCGAAATTGTTTGGAGCAAAATACCCGATTAAAAGGGAGGTTACCACAAGTGTAAAAATTGCTGTCCTCGAATCGAAAAAGATGCGCAATAGGATTGGTAAAATAGCCAACGGAACAAGGTAGAGGTTGACAAAATTACGGTCGTTTACAAAGCGTGAAGTAAACACCATGAGCACAATCATAATCAAGATAAAACTTAATCTCCGTTTTTGTTTGAAAATCTCGGGTCTGAAATAATACAAATAAAAAATCAGGATGAGCAGGCACGAAATAATTAAAATGAGCTTTCCCAGGATTAACAGATACCGTTCAATATTTTGTCCTCGCTTGGTTTCGTAAGTTTTTTTCAGCGAATCCAGTATAGTGTATTTGTCGGGAGTTACAATGTCTCCTTTAAAAATAATTCGTTCTCCGGCCTGCACCATTCCTTGAGTTAGCGAAACTTCATCCATCTGATTTTGAAGCTCCTGCTTGTTGAATTCTGCATCGTAAGTCAGATTAGCGCGGATGAAATCGCTCAGGTTCGTTTTTTGACTGAGGCTATCAAAACGGCTTTTCAAGGTCGCTTTTAGCGTATCGCTAAGTTCTTGATAGGCTGACTTTAAAGTATATAAATCAGTGACGAAAACGCGTTCCGCAAGCTTGTTTTGAATTGCGATGAGCTGTGTTTTGTTTTGGAGTGCCGGGTTGTTTTCCGGAGACTGCTCCAGTATCCCAACATCATATAACCGGGAAATGAAATCCTCAAGGTTGTTCGCCGTTGCTGAGTCAACATCAAGCGTGTTTAGGGTCTGAATAAGGTTGTGTGTTTGGGCAATTCCTTCAAGAGTGTCAACATTAAAATAGGGGATAAATTTACTTTTGACAGAGTCTTGTTCAATCCTGACTTGTTCGTCTGATTTTAAAATGGCAAAATTAAAAGGAGCCACCAATGTTTCGTGCCGCCAGGGGGCATTCTTTTGGAACTCGTATTTGAACCGGCTTTCGCCAGGAATAATTAAATAGAGAAGAAAGACAGTCGCCAGAAAAGCGAACGCGATGTAAAAAAAGTGATAGTAGCGAGCTAAACGCGTTAATAACTTTTTCATAAATACTTTTTTAAAGACTTTACAAGACCTTATAAAACTAATCTTGAAGTTATATATTTGAAGAATAAAATTAGTAATTTCTTTTGTGTTTAAGGCTTTCTGTCGGTTTTTATCCAATACTGAATGTAATATACAGCTTTACTGAATCGTTGATATGACTTTAGGAATTTAATTAACAAATAAATATGAAACGAGTTTGCAGAAGTCTTTTTGTTTAAAAGAATCATTAAAAGCGAGTTACATGTATTGATGGGAGTGAAGAAATACAAATAGATAAGAGTATTGCACAACCTTTAATATGAAAAAATAGAAAGATGAATTACGGAATCTCCGGTTTAAGTATTATCCCACTTCGAAAAGAACCTTCGGAAAAAAGTGAAATGACCAGCCAAATCTTATTTGGCGAGTATTTTGAAGTACACGAACAATTTATGGGATGGTGCCGGGTGACAACCGAATACGATAATTACGAGGGCTGGGTTGACCAAAAAATGATCACAGAAATATCGGATCGATCCTATCAAAAAATACAGAATTCGCCTTTTGCAGTTTGTACTGATATTTTTAATATCATTCCGGTTGATGACGAGCAAAACATGATGATTGTTGCCGGAAGTTCGCTGCCCTGTTGGCGCCCTTATAAAAAAGAATTTTCGATCAACCGTGAAGTGTACCAAATGAAGGGTAAGTTCATGTATCACCAACCGGAGGATGTTCGGAAATTTATCATTCAGCAGGCCTTAATGTATTTCAATGTGCCTTATTTGTGGGGAGGACGCTCACCTTTTGGGGTTGATTGCTCGGGGCTGGTACAGGTTATTTACAAGCAGGCCGGAATAAAAATACCGCGCGATGCCAGCCAGCAAGTTCATCAAGGAACTGCTTTCTCGTTTGTTGAAGAAGCGATGCCGGGGGATCTGGCATTTTTCGATGATGAAGAGGGAAACATCATTCATGTTGGCTTCATTTGGGAGAAAAATAAAATTATCCATGCATCCGGCAAAGTACGCATAGACAATGTTGATCAGTTTGGAATTTTTAATGTTGAAACCAAGCGCTATTCGCACAAAATGCGTGTGATGAAGCGGATTATCGAGTGATGGAAAAGTTGGAAATTTAAGTACAACTAAGAAAACAACACCTATTTTAAAAGGATTGTCAAGACCTGTTTGGTAGAACGGATACATTTTTGCATCAGAATTTAGAACGAAAAACAAATCATATAGAGTCGCTTTCACGACAACGTTATTAGCCTGAGAATCTCAGGCTTTTTTTATGGCTGATAACCGACTCTAAATTCTTGCAAAAAAAATACCGGAGGCATTTAAGCCCCCGGTATTTTACTTCGTTCGGTTTTTGTAATATTATTCAGGTAACCACCTGTTTACAATATCTTGGTTTTCGGCTACCCACTTTTTAGCTGTAGCGTATCTGTCATTTCCACCATCTTTAAAGAAAGCTAATATGGCACCCGCTTCAGAATCATTTAAATGGAAGTTTTTGAAAAATTCAGCAGCCCAGGGATCCTCTTCTACAAAACCAGCACGGGCAAAAGTTTCAATACGCTCTGTTTCACCATATACTTTCTTAGGATCTTCTAAGAATTTAAGATCGAAACGACCAAACGCCCAGTGAGGAGCCCAAAGCGGAACAACTATATCGCGCTCTTCTTTAATTGCTTTTGTCAATTCACTTAACATAGCAATACCTGAAGAATTTAATTGTTCCATATTGGTTAATTCATATTCTTCAAGAGCTTTATCTGTCATACCGGTAATACCAGCTCCTTTTTCAATACCGATGATTTTACCGTCAAATTTATCAGCGACATCATTCAATTCTTCAATAGAATTTATTGTAACATATTTAGGTACAACTAATCCAAGACGTGCCTGGTCAGTGTTAACATTTAAACTAACGATTTTATCGCCAAATTTTTTCACCTTTTCTCCGTGAGTAACAGGCAACCAGGCCTCCATAAATACATCAACATCGCCCTGAGCCATTGATGCATAGATCAAATCGACAGCAGCAGCTTTTGTATCTACGTCATAGCCATTTTGCTCTAAAATAACTTGAGCAACGTGTGTCATGGCTACTCCTGATGCCCATCCATCAACATAGGCCATTGTTATTTCTTTTTCAGTTTCTTCAGCTTTCTTTTTTCCAGAATTACAGCTACTCATTGCCAGAGTTAAAACTGCTAATAATAATACTTTTACTTTCATGATAATCCTTTTTAAATTAGTTTTTCTTAAATTTCATCCTCAGTTTACTGAGCGGACTATTTTCATTTTTTTGGCCCAAAGCCTGTGTTATTCGATCTAAAACGATAGCTAGAATAACCACGGCAAAACCACTTTCAAATCCAAGTCCTATATTAAGATTATTAATACCCTCAAGTACCTTTTCTCCCAGACCTCCAGCAGCAATCATTCCGGCAATAACGACCATTGATAAGGCCATCATAATTGTTTGGTTGACGCCGGCCAATATGGTGTTTGTTGCTAATGGCAGCTCTACTTTGGTAAGTATTTGACGATTTGTAGCACCAAAAGCGCGTGCTGCTTCCACCAAATCGGGAGGTACTTGCTGGATGCCTAAGGTTGTTAAACGTACTGCCGGTGGCAAGGCAAAAATAACTGTTGCAAAAGCACCCGGTAGTTTACCAATACTAAAAAACAGCACTGCCGGAATCAAGTAAACAAAAGCGGGCATCGTCTGCATAAAGTCCAAAATAGGACGCACCACACGATTTACCCCAGGCTTTTTAGCTGCCCAAATTCCGATGGGTATAGCTTGCACCAAGGCGATTATAGTAGAAACAAAAATCAACGCTAAAGTTTCCATGGTCTCCTCCCAGAAACCCATTAAGTAAATTAATACCATGCCCGCCAGGGTAAAAATGGCAGTTCCTTTTCCTACTTTTAAATATGCCAAAATGGTTAGCAGCCCAATAACAACAAAAAATGGAATACCCATTAAAAGCCATTCAAAGCCTTCAATAAAACCATTTCCTACATTTTTAATGAGATCAAACAGTCCGTGCAAATTCTCGGTAAGCCAATCTACGGCTACCTCAATATATTGTCCAATATCTATTACCTTTTCCATATTACTGTTCTATTGCTTGTTCTTTTAAATGTATGATCTGTTCATCGTTGAAACGTGTCGCCTCAATCATCAAGCTAGTTTGGGCCACTACACCTAAGAGTTGACCATTCTCTTTATTCACCACTGCAATAGGAGACTTTGTTCCACTCGTCAAAGGCAACATTTCTTCAACTGTATATTCTGTATACACACTTGGACAATTAACCGTTATATACGGCATGATGTCTTCAGCTTTTGCTTTTTCGGCTTTTAGTATTTCTGGTAACCAAATAAAACCTTGAAAAACACGGTGTTTATCAATTACAGGCAATACATCGGCAGCCACTGTGCGCATCTTTCGAATAACAGACTCAGGACCATCTTTATCAAGCAGTACCGTAGTTGGTTTTTTAAACATCAAGGAACCTGCAGTAATAATCGATTTACGATCCACTTTTTCCACAAATGCTTTAACATATTCACTCGCTGGCTCTTTTAGAATTTGCTCGGCAGTACCAATCTGTTCAATTACCCCATCTTTCATAATAGCTATGCGGTCACCAAGTTTTATGGCCTCGTCTAAATCATGGGTAATAAACACAATGGTTTTATGCAGTTCGTCCTGAAGGTCCAGCAGTTGATCTTGCATGTCTGACTTAATAAGCGGGTCAAGTGCCGAAAAGGCTTCATCCATCAATAATACTTCAGGATTATTGGCCAATGCACGTGCCAAACCGACACGCTGCTGCATTCCACCTGATAATTGCGAGGGTTTTTGGTATTCAAAGCCTTTTAACCCCGCAGTTTCGATAGCCTCTTTCGCTTTTGCTAAACGTTTTGTTTTCTCCTCGCCACGAATTTCCAGGCCAAAGGCAACATTTTCAATTATAGTACGGTGGGGCAAAAGCGCAAATTTCTGAAACACCATACTCATTTCTGTTCGTCTTGTGTCTAAGAGTTCTTTGTTAGTTTCTTTCGTAATGTTAACACCATTAATTAGTACGTCTCCATCAGTAGGCTCATTAAGGCGATTTAGGCACCTGATAAGTGTTGATTTTCCACTGCCAGATAGCCCCATTATCACAAAAACTTCCCCTTCTTTTATTTGAAAGCTTGCTTTATTTACACCAACGGTACACTTGGTCTTTGAAAGAATCTCGGTTTTAGATTTTCCATCCTGGAGCATCTTTAATGCCTGAGCTTTCTTTTGACCAAATATCAACGTTAGGTCTTTGACTTCGATCTTTATATCACTTTCTGACATATTTATATATTTAGTTTCTAAAAGTAGTAACCGAAGTTAATGTTAAAGCGCTTCATCCATTCCGCGTCCTCGTCACCAACTCCCAAACCTTTACCAAATGTTGGGGTAAGCCAAGGTTGATTTTTGCCCATTGCATAATCGATGTACGTGTAGAGTGGCCCTGCAGAAATTAAAATGCCGGGGATTAGGTGGTGCATGTCTGCGTATTCCTCCTTTGTTTTATCAACATAGGTATAATCAACATAAGCCTGAATGTTGGTAATTGGCCCCAGTTCGACAGGAAAGCTTTTGGCAATTCCTACTGCATAAGCATTGGCTTCTGTCGCAACATCATAAGGCGATCCGTAAGCTCCCATCTGGATAATATCAAGTGACTGACCATTGTCGGCTTTTGCAGTGTAGTTGTAGTTGATGAATGTACCTTTAAAGTTCCATCCTTGTCCCCAGTCTGCTAATACGTGAGCAGCAAAAGCGGTGCTTGTTTCGGCCTCATCCAACACGCTGTTATAAATGCCGCCGACTTGTCCGGATAAACCAACTTCCAATTGTTCGCTAATGTGATAGGCTGCTCTTACATTTACCTGATTTAATTCGCGGATACGAGCATCAACTGTTGAGGTTCCGATTTTTCCGAACCCTGGCGTAATGTCATAAGAATATCTTCCCGGTCCTGCATTGCCATAAGTAACACCGCCCGCAGTAGGGCCTTCCGGCTCTGCCTGGCGATAATAGGCAAAACTTAAATCCAATTTATCAATCCCGGCGTAATCAAATTTGATTCCCATGTCATAGTCATCTTCAAGTCCGAAATAGTACTGGCCTTGAAACCACCAGCTATGAGACGCATACTTTGTAATGCCAAAAGGTACCTGACTGACACCAAGTTTCATGTAAAGATTATCGTTGAATGCATAACCAAGGTAACCATGATGGATGAAATGGGTGTCGAAAGTAGGGTAGAAGCGGTATTCAAAACTAAGGTCTATTCCTCCGGCTGATCCATCTACATTCAGGCGCCAGGTATCCCAAGTGAATTCAGGCTGCGTATTGTTGTCGACCCAGCTTTTTGAGAACAAATTGAAGCGAACCGCGCCACCAACTTTAAAGTTGTTTTTTTTCTCCTGCGCAACTACCGAATGACAAAAGTTAAATACCAATAATAAAAGAACAAGTCTTCTTAAGAGTGATTTGAGAGATAAATTCATAAAAATACTTTTTGGTTTTTAAAATGATTTTTCAGTTATGAATGGTGATTATTTATTGGGATTAGTTTCTATAGGACAAAAGTAAGAAAATTGAAGTGTCTCACAATTTTTGTTGGTTGTATTCGTTTGAAATGGCTGTATTATACGGAAAATAGAAATTAAGTGCGATTGTATTTAATACTAAAAGTAAGGAATGAAGAGCATATTGAGCTAGTTTTTGTAATGGTTCTCTAGAAACAAATGTTAAGAAAACGATATTTTATTGTTGTGAAAAAATTTAAAAAGGTAAAGTGGTATTTTTCTTTAATGATTGAACGGAAATTCAGAAAAAGACTAATTCTTTTGTAATATTGCATTGACGTAGTATTGAAATAATCGTAACTACTCATTCAACCTGTTGTGTTTTTTATCCAGAGGTGACATTGAAATAATCAAAGGCAACTACTTCGATTAATCGTTTAATGACTAGTTTACTAATAACAATAATAAATGAAAGATAATAAATACACCTATAAATATCCCAGGCCAGCAGTTACCACCGATGCTTTAATCCTGCGGAAAGAGACCGCTGAGATTCTTTTGATTAAGCGTGGGATTGATCCATTTAAAGATCAATGGGCATTGCCGGGCGGTTTTATGGAAATGGATGAAGTGCTGGAAGATGCCTGTATTCGTGAGGTAAAGGAAGAAACTGGTTTGGAGCTGGAGAAAGTGGAACAATTCAGGGTTTACGATAAGGTTGATCGCGACCCCAGAGGACGAACCTTGTCGGTGATTCATTACGGTTTTGTGGGAAAAGATGCTATGGTAAAAGGCGGAGACGATGCAGCCGAAGCAGCTTGGTTTAAGCTTGACCAACTGCCCGATCTTGCTTTTGATCATTCAACAATCATTCACGATTTCCTGATTTTGCTAAGCCAGTCGCGTTAATACTTTTCAGCAACACCTCGTAGCTTTCCGAGCCGCAATTAAACAGCAAATCCAGGCAGCTTAGGTTGGGCGTGAAGCCAAATTTATCATCGAAAACCTGTGTGTATTTCTGTGGCTCGAACAGGGGGTCGGGTAATGCTTTTTGCGGTTTGGGATGAATGGCTTCACGCATATTAATGCATTCGGCTGGCACTTCCTCAAAGTCTGCGGTTTGTTTTGTGATTGGCTGCACTTCCAGAATGTCGAGTACCGTTCGCAAAATTTCAGTATTAAAATCGAGCAAGAACGAATATTGTTTTTCAAAGAAAGGTCTGAAGTCATCTTGAAGCACTTCAAAAAACGGGGAAGATTGGTAAGCCGAAACAATGGCTTGCCAGTGAATGTGCTGCCAGTTGGTGTCGTACGAAATGCGAATGTCTTTAATAAGTTGTTTTCGGCTTCTGCCTTTTTCAACAGGCAGAATGAGTGACTCCGCTCCATTTGCAGCCGAAATTACAGCTCGGTTCCGGTAGGTCTGCTTGGTGAAATTTTCAAAAACTTCAATCCAAATGGTTTCGTAAATCAAGAATTTTGAGAGGTACTGTATCGGAGGAAAGTAGCCTGTACTCAATAATACGTGCGAATCAATCATTCAACTTATTCTTTGAAAAAGCTGGTGTCGCTTTCTTCTTTGTCAGTTATTTCAATGCCTTCGGCATGGGGCTTTTCTGCGGCTTCTACGTGTTGCGCCTCCAATGCTTTGATTTCGCGTTGCTTTTCTTTCAGCTGTCCTTTTAGTTTCCACAGCCGAGGGTAGGTAAACGAAAAAGAAAGAATGGCTCCGGCAATGATACAGACAATTAGAGCCAACACCAAAGGCACATCGGTAATCTCCCAGAAAAATACATTCAAACTAATCAACAATGTATTTTGTAGGGTAAAGATAACTAGAAGCAAAGCCAATATCAGTAAAAATATAATTCCTGCAGTCATAGTGATTATTTTCAGGAAAATTAATAAAAAAAAGGATAACGAGGCAAATCCTCACTATCCTTTTTTTACGCATGATAAACTATTTTAATGCACGACAGAGAATAATCTACTCCAACGAATGTTTGCCGGAAATCCTTTTTCTTTGTCTAACGACAGCCAGATGAAAACAGCTTTCCCAACAACATGATCCTCTGGAACAAATCCCCAATAGCGGGAATCAGCGGAATTGTGGCGGTTGTCGCCCATCATCCAGTAATAATCCATAGTGAACGTATAATTGTCTGTAGCCACACCATCAACATAAATGGTGCTGTCTTTTACTTCCAGATCATGTTCCTCGTAAAGGTCGATAATTCGACTGTACAAAGGCAATGTTTTTAAATTCAGGTTAACGGTTTCTCCCTTTTTCGGAATTGTCAAGGGACCAAAATTATCCACATTCCATGGGTATTGCTCGTCGTGGGGAAAAATATTTTTATCCCAATTTCCGTCGGGCATATTAACCCTTTTGACAGAAGTGACGTTGTTGAGTGTTTGCAACTCTTTCACATACTCATCCGTCAGCGGATAAAGGTATTGTGAACCATTAAATACTTGCTGATCAGCTTTTGAAATGCCTATTTTCTCAAGCGTTCGTTTGTTTATAGGAGTTCCGTTTGTGGTTACAATGTAGTCGTATTGAACTCCGGCAAAGTGTTTCTGCTCACTCCCGTTTACATATACCTGCCCATCAACAATTTCAATCTTGTCGCCGGCTATTCCAATACATCGCTTAATGTAGTTTTCGCGTTTGTCAACCGGGCGGCTTATAATTTCCCCGAATGTACGCTTGTCATTCCAAATACGGTCGCGCCCGTATGAGCGAATCATTTGGTAATAATCTTGTGTGGGCATGTTTAAAGCCACGGTGTCGCCATGCGGAAAGTTGAAAACCACCACGTCATTATTTTCTACATCGCCAAATCCTGCCATTCGTTTATATGGATTCTGAATCCATTCGACATACGATTTCGTTGTTCTTGAAAGTGGCATGGTATGATGGACAAATGGGAATGATAATGGTGTGTTCGGAAGCTTTGGACCATAAGCTGTTTTGCTTACAAATAGAAAATCACCAACTAACATCGATTTTTCCATCGATGAGGTCGGAATGGTGTACGCTTCAATAAAAAACATGCGGATAAAAGTAGCCGCAATCACTGCAAAAATAATGGCATCGACCCATTCAACAACTTTCGTTTGTTTACCATCCGGCGGGTTTTTCTTTTTCCAAAACGCCCAGTGTACTTTTTTTGTAATGTACATGTCGAAAATTACAGCCAGACCGATCAGCCATAAGTAACTTTCCATCCAGATTACCCACAGGCTGTAAAGCAGGGCAACTAAAATGAACTTGAACCATTTGTTCGTCAAAATTTCTCGCATTGGATTGAGTATGTTATAAGTTTAAAAGATCTTTCATGCTAACCAGTCCTTTTTTGTCAGCCGTATATTCGGCAGCTAAAACAGCTCCCAGGGCAAATCCTTGCCTGCTTTTTGCACTATGTTCTATCTCGATGTAATCTACATCCGATTCGTATTTGATGCGGTGAATTCCGGGTACGTCCCCTTCACGAATTGCTTCAATATGCATCTCCGTTTCTTTTTCCGGCGATTCCAGGGTCCAGCTATCTTTTCCCGGGTGTGCAGCAAATAAATCTTCGGCTAACGAAATGGCTGTTCCACTTGGCGCATCAAGCTTTTGAGTGTGGTGAACTTCCTCCATGGAAATGTCATATTCCGGGCGGTTTTTCATCAACTCGGCCAGTTTTTCATTTAGGGCGAAAAATAAATTCACACCTAAACTAAAGTTTGAAGCATAAAAGAAAGTGCCGTCTTGCTTTTTCATGTCAGCAAGTACAATTTCTTTATGATCGAGCCAGCCGGTAGTTCCACTTACTACGGGAACTCCACTTTCGAAACATTTTTTGTAGTTTTTTATTGCCGATGCCGGAACTGTAAATTCAATGGCCACATCTGCTTTTTTTAAGTTCTCAGGAGTCAAATCGTCCTGATTATCCATATCAATTGTTAAAACAATTTCGTGCCCGCGGTCTTTCGCAATGGCTTCAATCGTTTTACCCATTTTCCCGTAGCCAATTAGTGCAATCTTCATTCCTTTGTTTCTTTTTTTATTATTGAAATATAGTCTGTTAATATCTTTTTGAAAGAGCTTGATTATATCAGCTTGGACTTATTTGATCAACAGATTTTAGTATACTTTCTTTTTTAAGGCATACAAAGATAAAAATTAGATACTAAAACTAGAATGCATTCTAAAGTCGTTGAAATATTTTCGATAAACGAGAAGCTTAAGAGGATGAACAGTTTAATTCGACCAAATCCATATTGAAAAATTACTTGGTTGAAAGGGCCGTGTTTCTTGTGCTTTTATTTCCTTTGTAATAAGAAGAGGTTCGCAACAATTGTCAAAATTATAATAAATTGGCTACCTTTAATCTTTATTGAATACCAATATTTTCATGGAAACAAATAAACAACTGGAACTCGCTTTTGACTTTGTACAATCTACCGGGCAGCATATTTTTCTTACCGGAAAGGCAGGAACAGGTAAAACCACTTTTCTGAAAAGTTTAAAAGAACGCTCGCCCAAGCGGATGATTGTGGTAGCACCAACGGGAGTTGCTGCAATAAATGCCGGCGGTGTAACCATTCACTCTTTTTTTCAGTTGTCGTTTGCACCACAAGTAGGCTTGGAAAATGAGCAAGGCCGGCAAATGCGTTTTAGTAAGGAGAAGATCAACATCATTCGCAGTTTGGAATTATTGGTGATTGACGAAATCAGTATGGTGCGTGCCGATGTGCTGGACGCAATAGACCGGGTAATGCGACGGTTTAAAAATGGTCGAAAACCGTTTGGTGGAGCTCAGTTACTCATGATTGGCGATTTGCAACAGCTTTCGCCAGTGGTGAAAAACAGCGAATGGCAATTGCTAAAATCGAGCTACGAAACGGTCTATTTTTTTAGTAGCAGAGCCTTGAAACAAACGTCTTATGTGAGCATCGAATTGACTCAGGTTTTTCGTCAACAAGACGATAAGTTTATCTCTTTACTTAATAAGGTGAGAGATAATTTACTGGATGAAAACGCTGCAAAAGAATTAAACAAACGCTGTCAACCAGCTTTTTCTCCTAACGATGAAGACGGTTATATTACACTCTGCACTCACAACAGTCAGGCGCACCGGATAAACGACTCGAAACTGAAAGGAATCAATTCGAAAGAGCAGGTGTTTAAGGCACACGTTACTGGTAATTTTCCCGAGTATTCGTTTCCAACTGATTCTGAATTACGGTTGAAGGTTGGCGCGCAGGTCATGTTTGTAAAGAACGATCCTGATCCTGAAAAACGATTTTATAACGGTAAGATTGGTAAGATTACCGACATTGAGGAGAAGATTGTTTCGGTGAAGTGTCCCGGTGATGAAAGTGAGATTGAAGTGAGTGCTTTATTGTGGGAAAACGTGAAGTACTCGATTGACAAAAATACAGCCGAAATCAAAGAGGAATTGGAAGGTTCATTTAGCCAGATCCCATTAAAGTTAGCATGGGCCATCACCATTCATAAAAGCCAGGGGTTAACATTCGACAAGGCGGTTATTGATGCCGAAGCATCGTTTGCACACGGACAGGTTTATGTGGCTCTCAGCCGGTGCAAAACACTGGAAGGGCTGGTGCTGAAAACCCCGATTTCAAACCAAAGTATTATAACTGATCAAACGGTTCACGGCTTTATTCAACAGGTTGAGGAAAACCAGCCCGGCGAAAAAGAGTTGAGCGAGGCGAAAGTACTTTTTCAGAAAGAACAACTGTTGGAACTTTTCCGCTTTTACCGGATTGCTTATCTGGTGAATTCAATCAACAAAACGATCCATGAAAATCGGGGGAGTTTTACAGATGTGTTTGTCGAACGGTTTCGAAAAATGAAAGATGCCCTGCAAGCAGAAGTGGTTGGAGTAAGTGACAAATTTCAACAGCAGATTGAGAGTCATTTACAGGAAATGCCTGATGTGGAAAAGAATGATAAGCTTCAGGAGCGAGTCAAAAAAGCCGCCGGTTATTTTCAGGATAAAGTACAAACCATTATCGTTGAGGGGATTGAAAAAGCGGACCTTGACATCGATAATAAAACAATAAAGCGTCAAATTACCAGATGGGCGGGAGATTTGGAGCAGGAAGCTAAAGCAAAAATGGCTGGTTATGCAGCGTGTAACAATGGTTTTTATGTGAATGAAATTATGGATGCCCGGGCAAAGGCTTTGATTGAAAATAGTCCTTCGAAGCCTAAAAAGCAAAAGGCGAAGGAAATTACGAATCTGGAAGATATTCCGCATCCTGAGCTTTTCAACTTGCTCCGTTCTTTTCGATATGAAAAATCGACAGAACTTGGGATTCCTCCGTACATGATCTTTTCGCAAAAATCATTGATCGAGCTGGTCAATTACCTGCCAACGGATTCTGCATCCTTAGCGTTGATCAACGGACTCGGGGCAAGGAAAATTGAACAGTTCGGAGCCGATATTACTGACTTGATTCTCGGCTATTGCGAAGAAAATAAAATTGACCGCGGAGAAATTCCGCTGAAGGAAGTTTCGAAGGAGAAGAAGGAGCCAAAACCGGACACCAAAAAAATGAGTCTGGAGATCTTTCAATCGGGGAAAAATATTCAGGAAGTAGCTGCAGCACGAGGATTGGCAGCATCCACCATTGAAAGCCATTTGGCTCATTTTGTTAGGGAAGGAGAACTTGACGCACTCCAGTTTCTGACCAAAGAAAAGCTTGATAAAATTATTTCCTACTTTGAAAAAGCTGAAAACAAAAGCTTTTCTGCTGCTCGTGAGGCTTTGGGTGACGGTTTTAGTTATGGCGATTTGCGAATGGGATTGAGTTTTCTTGAATGCAGACAAAAGGGTGTATCGGAGGATAAATAATCATCAATCTCAATTAAATTTTAACAGCGAAGAGTCGCTTATCTCTCATTGTTTAAATAACAACTTGTCAGTATTTCTTTACTTTTGGCAAGTACATCAACAAATAAAAGTCGATCGAATGAAACGAAACAGTGTTCCCCGCGTGGCGGCAATTCATGATTTAAGTGGTTTTGGACGTGCATCGCTCACAGTCGTAATCCCGATCTTGTCATCGATGGGAGTGCAGGTTTGTCCGCTTCCAACAGCTGTGCTTTCGTCGCACAGTGCGTTCCCAAACTTTCATGCGGTGGATTTAAGCAAGGATTTGCAACCCATGATTGATCACTGGAAAGAGCTGGAAGTTGATTTTGATGCGATTTATTCGGGTTATTTGGGAGCTGCCAGCCAAGTGGACACGGTTGTTCAGTTTATACAGGATTTTTCGAAGTCTGATCCCTTAGTTGTTGTTGATCCGGTGCTTGGCGACAATGGTAAATTGTATACCGCGTTCAATTCGGAAATGGTAGAAAAGATGAAGGAGTTGGTGTCGTCGGCAGATGTGATCACCCCAAATCTGACCGAAGCAGCTTTTCTTTTGAATGAAAAGCACAATAAAGGTATTGAGTTGTCTGAGTTGAAAGAGTGGGTTTTACGGCTTGCTGATTTGGGCCCCGAGAAAGTAATCATTACCAGCGTACCGAATGGAGATTCTAGAAATAACTCATCGGTTATTGCGTACAACAAAGTTGATCACCGGTTTTGGCGTGTCGGATGCGATTACATTCCCGCACATTATCCGGGAACAGGTGACGCCTTTGCCAGTGTGATGGTTGGTTCGCTGTTGCAAGGCGATAGTCTACCAATTGCTCTGGATCGGGCCGTTCAATTTATTTCGATGGGTGTTCGGGCCACGTTTGGGCACAACCACCGACCAACCGAAGGCATCTTGCTGGAAAAAGTACTGCCCTCGTTGAGTGCTCCGGTGCAAATTAGTAGTTACCAGTTATTGGATTAAGTGATGAAAAGAGCATTTAAATATATTCACACACAGAAGCATGATTATTTAGAGCGAGTTCCATGTGTTGCAAAAAATAAACAATTATAAACACATGAAAGACATCCGTTTAGTGGCCACCGACCTGGATGGCACATTTTTAAAAAATGATAAATCGATTAGTGAGGATGACATCCAAATGTTGAATATTTTGGGTGAGCGTAGCGTGTTACGCGTTGTTGCTACCGGACGTAATTTTCAAAAGGTTCAGGAAGTAATTCCGGAACATTTGCCTTTCGATTATGTGGCATTTTCTTCTGGTGCAGGAATTTACGATTGGAAAGCGAAGAAACTGGTTTATCAGCAAAATCTTTCGCGAGAAACGACTCAGGGAATCATTCAGTATTTTGTTCGTAAAAAGATGAATTTTCATTTGTTTCGCGCGGTACCTGAGAATTTTAGATGTTGGTATTTTCGGGGAGAAAATTCTTGTGAAGAGTTCGAGCGCTATTTTGAATTTCACAATGCAGTGTCTGAGAAATTACCAATACTGAAAAAACTACAACATGACGCGTGCCAGTTTCTAATCATTTTTCCGAATAAACCGGATTTGTTTTTCCAGATAAAATCAGAATTGAAAAAGCAATTTGACGATATCAAGGTTGTCAGAACTTCGTCGCCGCTGGATACCAATTTCATTTGGATGGAGATTTTTCACAGAGATGTGTCGAAAGGAAATGCTGTTAAGTTTTTGTGCGATCAGGAAAATATTCATCATCACATGACATTTGGTATTGGCAATGATTACAATGACCTGGATTTGTTGAATTTTACTTCGCACTCTTATTTGGTCGACAATGGGCCGGAAGAGTTGAAATCTCTTTTCCGTAAGGCATTGTCAAACGAGGAAAGTGCTTTCAGTCAGTCGTTAAAAAAGTATTTGTAATTGAAGTCAGAGTGATAGAAAGCATTGCATTATTTTGCAAAAAAATAAAAATTTGTCAAATAATTGTGTAAGCGGATTCTTTATATAATGGGAGAAGTGCAACTAAAAAGTTTAATAAACATTCGATAAGTCGGTTTTCAGCATGCATTTTTACCCTTCGATTAAAAAAAAATGTTTTAGCGTGAAAATAATCGTGTCGGTCCCTCTATAGAGGCTCGTTTATGCAAATTCATTTTGACATGGTGCGCTATACTATATTTTCTACCTCTGAGCTATCGTCCACCTCAATCTACTAGCTATATGGAAAAGACGCTGAAGGATCGTCGTTAAAGTAAGCCACAACAAAAATTCCCCGAGTTAGGGAAACGAGATTAGGATACAGGTAGCATCGCAGATGAAATGGGCAATGAATAATTAGAACATCATAGAAAGCTAACTGATTCAAATTTCATCATCGAATAACAAAAGGCTTTCAGTCCTAAAAAAAATAATGGTGTTTTCAGTTCGTTGTGGTTCGTTAAGCTGTTTGACAATCAATGATTTTTGGTAGCATGTTTACCAAACTTGTTACATAAGTGACAGCTTTTGTTATAAAAGTTGAAAATGTAACATGGTTGCTAAACACCGTATCATTAACTAAGTGGGTTGGATACGGAGCATCGTAAGTTTGCTCTAAATCTATTTAAACCAATACTTCGAATGAAAACACAAAACGTATTTACTGTTGCAATCATTATTGCCCTAGGAGGATTTCTGTTTGGTTACGACATTGCGATGATGTCAGGAACTACTTCACAGCTTGAACAGCTGTTTGATTTAAATAGCTTCTGGCTGGGATTTACAATTGCTATCGCTATTTTGGGAACTATTGTGGGGACTTTAATAATTGGGAAGCCTGCTGAAAGATTTGGTCGACGCCGTTCGCTGATTGCTTTGTCCGGTTTATTTGCTTTGTCTACTATTGGTAGTGCGACTGCTATAAATTGGGAGCTTTTATTATTCTTTCGTTTTATAACAGGTGTGCTATTGGGATGTATTTCAGTGGTTACTCCCATGTTTATTGCCGAAATATCGCCAGCCAAAAAGCGCGGACAGCTGGTATTGTTAAACCAGTTTTTTGTGGTAACTGCCATTTTTATGGCATTTGTAGTCAATTATCTTTTGGCACAAGTCTTTGAAACTGGATCATGGCGTTGGATGATTGGTGTTGAAGCAATTCCGGCTGCCTCCTTCTTTTTACTGCTGAATTTGGTGCCCGAAAGTCCACGATGGTTGGTTAATCAGGGGCGCAACGACGAGGCTCTTGCCGTTTTTACCCGAATTAAAGCTGAAAATCCGAAACAAGAAGTTCGTATTGTTCAGGAGTCTGTAGCGCAGGAGATTTCTATGGATCAGGGGAAATTATTTACGAAAGAAAACCGATTTCCTATTCTAATTGCCATTTTAATGGCCGCTTTTAATCAGTTGGCCGGTATAAATGCCATCATGATTTACGCACCACGGGTTTTCGAAATGGCCGGATTCGCAACTGGAGCGTCATTGCTGCAGTCGATCTCAATTGGTGCAACAAACTTGCTATTCACCTTTGTCGCATTGTTCCTAATTGATAAATATGGACGCCGTACACTTTTAATGATCGGATCAGTAGGTATGGTATTTTTTCTCGGAATGCTTTCAAAGTCATTTTTCACTGGAAACTATTCTGATTTGGGAGGTTACGGAGTTATGATTTATTTGATGGGATTCATCGCCTTCTTTGCTTTCTCTCAGGGAGCGGTTCTTTGGGTTGTTATTTCAGAAATCTTCCCTAATAAGGTGCGTTCAAAGGGACAGGCACTAGGTACATTTACTCACTGGATAATGGCAGCAGCTTTAATTTGGGGATTTCCGGTTTTAAATAACGTAGTTGGTGGCGGGCCTGCCTTTGGCTTCTTTGCCATCATGATGGTGCTGCACTTTTTCTTTGCCTGGAAAGTACTACCCGAAACCAAAGGTAAATCTTTGGAAGAAATACAAGTAGATATGAAAAAACGTCATCAGAAGTTGTAACTAAACTAAATTCAAGAATAATGAAAATCAAAAATAAGCAAATACTTTGCATTGGAGAGGTATTGTGGGATCGTCTTCCATCAGGAGCAAAACCCGGTGGAGCTCCTATGAATGTGGCTTTGCATATGAATGCTATTGGTCAAAACGCAGCGATTTCAAGTCGAATCGGGAATGATGAAGCAGGTAGAGAATTGAAGACCTTTATCGAACGTTCCGGTTTAAGTTCCGAATATATTCAAGTTGATGAAAAGTTACCAACCAGTGAAGTGCTGGTGCATTTGGATGCCAACAACAATGCGACCTACGAAATATGTGAACCAGTTGCATGGGATAATCTCCAGCTGACTGATTCATTACAGTCTAAAGCAAAAGAATGTGGGCTTTTAGTATATGGTTCGTTGGCTTCGCGAAATGAGCAAACCCGCAATACGCTTGTCAAACTCCTCGAAGGTGATGCGATAAAACTGATTGATGTTAACCTCCGAAAACCTTACGATAGGCGGGAAATTGTTGAGCCTTTGCTACAGAAATCTGATATGATCAAGTTAAATGACGACGAATTGCGTGTTTTTGCTGGCTGGCATAATAAACACAACCTCACTGAGAAAAAGATGGTTCAGTGGTTGTCGGAGCATTATGATGCTGAGTTGGTCTGTGTTACAAAAGGAGAAAATGGTGCAGAGTTATATTGCGAAGGTAATTTCTATGAGCATCCGGGATTTAAAATTAATGCCGTAGATACTGTTGGTGCTGGAGATGCTTTTCTGGCAGGACTGGTTTCTGCTATGTTCGAAAATAAGTCATACAAAGATGCACTGGCATTTGCATGTGCCACAGGAGCATTTGTAGCTTCCAAAGCAGGAGCAACGCCGAAATACGATATGCAGGAAATCAAACAAATCCTGATGTCGAACATAGAATAGCAACCATATCAGGTTCTGGGAGTTTTTTTTGAACCTGATTTTCCTTTTAATTCAAGATGCAATTCTTCAGATATCAATTAGATATTTCATTGTTGTATCTTTTATATGATGCTTTATTTCAGTTAATTAATTCAGATAGTTCTGATGGTATCCTCAATAGTAGAATTAGATGATTTTCTTGTCATTCAATTAAGAAAAGGGAATGAATCAGCTTTTGAAAGAATCTTCAAATTGAATTATAATCAGATTGTTGGTTTTTGTACTCAATTTGTTAATGATCGAGATAAAGCCAAAAGCCTGGCGCAGGATTCCTTTATTTACTTGTGGACAAACAGAGAGAAAATAGAAACGCGGAGTGGCATTAAATCTTTTTTGTATACACACGCGAAATCCGGCTGTCTAAACGAAATTCGTCATCAAAAAGTCGTTAGTAAATATGCTGATAAGCATTTGCAAGAAAAAGAAGACCAAATAAACAGGGAAGTCCTGGAGTCGTTTGATTTTGATTCACTCGAGTTTTCTGAATTGGAGAATATCGTTGAGCAAGCAATTTCTGACCTGCCTGAAAGGTGTCAGCTGGTTTTTCGGATGAGTCGTTTGGAGGGAAAGAAAAATCAGGAGATCGCTGATGAACTAAGGTTGTCTGTTAAATCGGTTGAAGCCAACATCACCAGAGCACTGAAAACACTTAAGGTAAATATAGCCGAATATCTTCCGGCTATTGTCGCACAATTGGTTATTCATTTTATCTCTTAATTTTCAACGAGATGAGAACAAATAATGCATTTCTGAAAAATATCTTAACATTCTAGGCAAAACAATATAGGGTTTCGGGGTACGAGCGTGTACCTATTATAAACACCGTAGAAAATGGATCATTCAATCATTGTAAAATATTTAAAAGGTCAGACTTCGGAGCAGGAAGTGAAGGAGGTTTTTGAGTGGATTGATTCTTCACCTGAAAATAAGACTGAATTTATTCAGATAAAAAGAGCGTGGGCTTTGACTGCTCATGCAACAGAAGATCAGGATAAGGTATGGAATCGTGAAATTCGTGCGAATGTATTTAAAAAAAGCAAGATCACTTTGGTTATCAATATTGTGAAATATGCAGCGGTTATCTTTATCTTTTTCTTTTTAGGAATGTATTTGCAAAATGAACTTGTAGGTGATCAGTTGAAACAACAAGTGTACATAGCCGAAACTACAATTGAGGTTCCATTGGGTCAAATGTCGAATGTAAGGCTTCCTGATGGAACAACGGTTCAACTGAATTCAGGAAGTAATTTAAAATATTCAGGAGATTTTAGTTCTGGAGAACGCATGGTCAGCCTTGAAGGAGAAGCCTACTTTGATGTTGCAAAAGATAAAAGCCATCCGTTTGTAATAAACACACCTTTCCTCGATTTCAAAGTATATGGAACTTCATTTAACATTCAAGCCTATTCTGATGAAACCGAAATAAATACAACGCTGGTTGAGGGGAGCCTTGGTATTTTGGGAAAATCGGGGAAAGAATACCTCAAACTAAGTCCAGGGGAAAATGCTAATTACGATAAAGAAACTAAAGAAATAAAAGTAGGCGAGGTTAACTTGGATATGTATACTTCCTGGAAAGAAGGAATGATCAACTTCAGAAATGAAAAGCTACAAGATGTTGCACTAAAAATGGAACGCTGGTACAATGTGGAAATTAGAATTTCAAACCAGCAATTGGCCAATGAATTATACTTTGGTACAATCATGAAAAATAAACCCATCGATCAAATTTTGGAGGTATTCAAAATGACATCGTCATTAAACTATCGAATTGTTCCCCGAGCAGGAGAACCGACTTTAATTTACTGGGAGTAATTGGCTACTCTATTACAAGTAAGAATCTTAACTATGAAAAAACGAACCTGTCATGAAAATGAACTCTCTATCTAAAAATAGAGATCGTAAATACTGGACATATTTACGATCTGCTAGGAATGAATTAAAATAAAAGCCTTCTGGACAAAGGCTAATATTCACTTAAAACATCTCAAATTTATGAAAAAAACGGAATGTGTCCCATTATTTAGGGACCTAAAAAAAAATTTACGGATTATGAAAATAACTGCGGTTATCGTATTCGTTTTGAGCATGCATGTATATGCCGGCTCATATGGCCAATCAGGGAATATTTCCCTGAAAATGAATTCCACTTTTCAGGACGTGATTGAGGAGTTGGAAGAGGTTTCCGGCTATCACTTTGTCTTGAAATACGATGAAGAAATACTGAATAAGATGGTTGATGTGAATTATGATGATAATGACATTGATCAAGTCCTTAATGATCTTTTAAACGGAACAGATTATACCTATAAGATAATTGACAGATATGTTGCTATAACTCGTGCTGATGAAGTACAGAACACGGTTCAGAATCAGATGAAGATTTCCGGTCAGGTGACTGATAATTCAGGAGCACCTTTACCAGGAGTAACTGTCGTTATAAAAGGAACAGCCAATGGAACCATCACGGACTTTGATGGAAATTACACCATTGATGGTGTTTCTTCAGATGCTACTTTGATCTTTTCATTTGTTGGGATGAGTTCTCAGGAAATCGGAGTTGCAGGGCAATCGGTGATCAATGTGCAACTTCAGGAAGAATCAATTGGGCTCGAAGAGATTGTGGCTGTTGGGTATGGCATCCAACGAAAAGCTGATTTAACCGGAGCGATTGAAGTTGTCGAGTTAAAATCGATTGAAAATCTGAGCATGTCAACCGGAAACACCATGCAGGCTTTGCAAGGACAAGTTCCCGGACTATACATTGAGAAAACAGGATCGCCAAATGCGGCGAATAGTCGCATCTTGATTCGGGGTGTAAATACACTTGGGGATAACAATCCACTTTATATTATTGATGGAGTTCCTACAAAAAGGCCTGAAGTTTTTCAGAGTCTTGGTGGTTCGATCGAATCGGTTCAAGTATTGAAAGATGCATCCGCTTCATCAATTTATGGAGCGAGAGCTTCCAATGGAGTTGTAATTGTAACCACTAAAAATGGTTCAAAAAACAAAGGCGGCGTTAGTATCCGGTTTAATTCAAATTTGTCGATTCAGTCTGAAAAGCCACAACGCTTTAAAATGATGAATTCACTGGATCGTGGGAGAGTTTTATGGCGTGCATCAGTAAATGATGGTGTTAGCCCTGAGTCTGGATATGGCGAAATTTATAATTTTGATTGGAATGGTGATTATGACAATCCTGTTCTTAATAATATCAGTAAGCAACAGTATGTCGGTGGAGATCCAAATGTGATAGCTGGAAATACGGATTGGCAAGAACAGGTTTATGAAACAGGCTATGTTACCAATAATGAATTAACGATTTCGGGTGGAGATGATAAATCGTCGGTTTTAATGAGCATGGGGTATATAAACAACACCGGGATGTTAAAATTTACCGACTACGACAGAATAACTGCCCGTATTAATGGTTACACTAGTTTTTTTGATAAAAAACTGAAAATAGGAATGAATACCCAATATGTTTCTTCGAACGAAACTCTCGAAACGATTGACTTGGGTAGTGCTCCTACTCCGGGATTGGCTATTAATCTGGCTCCAACAATTCCTGTATATACCGAAGATGGTCAATATGCCGGTCCGATTGGGTCAGGTTACTCAGACCGGAATAACCCGCTGCACATGCAGGATATAAATCGATGGGATAATACAAATAAAACTTTTTTCTTCGGTAATGTTTATGCCGAAGTTCAACCAATTAAGAATTTGGTTTTCAGAACAAATTTGGGTGTTGACTATGCAACCTACAAAGATGACGACTATGAATTAAAGTTTACGGAAGGTTTCATCACTCGCTCTGTTAATAGTTTGATCGTTACCACCAATAAATTTATCAATGTAACATGGTCCAATACCCTAAATTATAAACTTGATATGGGTAAAAGTAAGTTCGACTTTTTACTAGGGGTTGAGGCTGTAAGTGATGACTATAGTGATTTAATTGGACGGAAAAATGGTTTTTCAACTCAAACCAAAGAATTTATGGTGTTGAGTGCCGGAACAAGTGGAGGTAACAGCTTTGGTACTGGAACTTCAAGCCGGTTATTCTCTCAGTTTGGTAAAATAAACTACAACCTTTCTGACAAGTATCTTGCTTCGGTTACAATAAGACGTGATGGTTCCTCTCGATTTGGAGCTGATAACCGATATGGTGTTTTTCCGGCTGCAACTTTTGGATGGCGAATTTCGGAAGAAGCATTCATGGACAAGTATGAGAATTTATCAAATTTAAAACTTCGATTAGGTGCAGGGCGTGTTGGTAACCAGGATATTGGTGATTTTGCCAGCCTTGGTTTATTTGAACCTCGTTATGGAACTGCGGCCATTCAAGTTAGCGATGTTGGTCATGTCGAATTCTTTGATCAGTATTGGAACGTTGGTACTGCTTACGATTTAGGAGGAGTAAATACCGGAAGCTTGCCTTCAGGTTTTGCTGCCGTTCAGGGAGCAAATCCGGCCTTGAAATGGGAAACAACAAATGAGGTTAATGCAGGTATTGATTTTGGATTTTGGAATAGTCGATTAATTGGAGCATTTGATTATTTCTCTCGCAAAACCAGCGATATTCTTATTGTGCCTCCTGTTGCTTCTGCTGTTGGTGAAGGGCAACAAAAATTTCTGAATGGAGCTACGAAGGAAAATAAAGGATGGGAATTTGCCATCAGCTATTTTTCTGAAGAGAAGAACGATTTTTCTTATGAAGTTACCGCTCAGGCTAGTCATTTTGCTGATCAAATTACAGAACTTCCAGAGGAAGTAAGAACTGCTTATCCAGGCAATGTAGAACAATCAATTTTGGGACATTCTGAGCTTTCCATCTTCGGGTATGAAACCGATGGACTTTTCCAAAGTCAGGCAGAAGTTGACGCACATGCCGATCAAATTGGAGCGGCACCTGGACGGATTCGTTACAAAGATTTGAATGATGATGGAGAAATCAATGATTTGGATCAGAAGTTTCTGGGAACGTTATTGCCTGATTTAGAGTACAGCTTGAGAGTCGGGTTAAATTATAAAAAATTCGATTTATCAATCTTTGGTTCTGGTATTATGAATAAAACCAGCTTCGATCTTTATTCGCAAGCAAACCAGTTAGTCAGAGGTCGCGACAATGGTGGCCCGGGCTTGCTAAATGCCTGGACTCCCCAGAATACGAATACCTCTATTCCAGCTTTGACTTTGAGCGATAGAAATGGAGAACTGGTAAAAACGTCTAATTTTTTCAATGTCGATGCTTCATACTTCAAAATTAGAAACGTTCAATTAGGATATAACTTGCCAAAATCAATTTTGGATCGCATTGGATTCAAACAAGTACGGGTATATACAATGGTCGATAATTTATTTGTTATCAAGAGCAAAGAGTTTGAGGGGCCTGATCCTGAACGCACAAATGTTGATGCTATTCCAATACCAAGGACCGTGTCATTTGGTGTGAACGTTTCTTTATAAAACCGATAAAAATAAATAATTATGAAATTCAACAATAGAATATCAATTTTTATACTGCTGGTGTTCCTTTTCGCCTCATGTAGTGAATACCTTGAAACGGAACCACAGGGAGCAGTGTCCGCCGGATCTCCATCTGTAGAGAGTGCAGAGGGGTTGGTTGTAGCAGCTTATGCTGCAATTGGAAACGATGATATGATTGGCATGATGTCAAGCATGTGGGCCTATGGAAGTGTACGTTCTGATGATGCCTATAAAGGTGGTGGAGGTACCGGAGACGTTGCTGATGTCAATTTTTACGAACAATACAACCTGACAAGACCTGACCAGGGATGGCTACATCCATACACTTGGGAAAATTTTTACAGAGCTATTTCAAGAGCTAATTCTGCCTTGCGTTCGTTAAACGAGTTGACTGATGCAGACTATCCTGACAGAACAAAGCGTATTGCCGAAGTGAAGTTTTTACGTGGTCATTCGTATTTTGTTATGAAGACTTTATTTAAATATATTCCCTATATCGACGAAACCATGTCAAATGACGAAATATTACAAGTGTCGAATAAGGTTTATTCAAATGATGAATTATGGGATAAGATCGCAGAGGATTTTGAATTTGCTCTCGACAATTTACCACCAAGTCAGCCAGAAGTTGGACGAGCGAATAAATATGCTGCTGCAGCCTATTTGGCTAAGTTAAGATTGTATCAGGCTTATGAGCAGGATGAAGACAACCAGGTGACCAATATCAATCAAGAACGTTTACAGGAAGTGGTAGATTTAACCGAAATGGTAATTAGCTCAGGACAATACGATTTGCAGCCTGATTTTGCAGAAAACTTCCTGGATGGATATGATAATGGCGTGGAGTCGATTTTTGCCATTCAATTCTCTATTAACGATGGAACATTTTATGGCCGGTTGAGTTTTGCTACCGGATTAAATTATCCTCACGGTGCCCCTCAGTACGGATGTTGCGGATTTCACGCACCAAGTCAAAATATGGTTAATGCTTTTGGTACTGGATCTGATGGCTTGCCAAAGTATGACACATTTAACGATGTAGAATTAAGTGCTGAAGATATCACAACCGATGGCGTTACTGTCGATCCTCGTATCGACCATACTGTCGGGATGAATGGACATCCTTATAAGTATCGCAACGATGAGGCTTATATTTTTAGTAACAGCTGGGTGAGAGACCCGGGAGTATACGGATTCTTCCATACCATGAAGGAACAACAAGCTGCTGACTGTTCTTGCTATAAAAAGGAAGGTCCTTTTATTGGTACGTCTGTTAATACAGATGTTATTCGTTATGCTGATGTATTGCTATGGCAGGCAGAAGCATACATTGAAATGGGACAACACGACAATGCGATGCCATTGATTAATGAAGTAAGATCTCGCGCAGCCCAAAGTACCGGACGACTGAAGTTAGCTGATGGTTCGCCCACTTCTAATTATTTAGTTGAAGAATACGATGGTACCAATTTGCCTTGGACACAAGAGAATGCCAGAGAGGCACTTCGTTGGGAGCGTCGATTGGAATTCGCTTGCGAAGGACCTCGTTTTTTTGATCTTGTGCGATGGGGAATTGCTGAAGAAACGTTGAATGGCTACTTAGCGAAAGAAAAAACAAGAAAGGACTTTTTGAATGAAGCTGTGTTTACGGCAGCACGTGACGAATACTATCCAATTCCCCAACGTGAAATTGATTTCACCAAAGGGTTGTATATTCAAAACGTTGGCTACTAATAGCAACATAACTTTTCAATATAGAGTGACACACAGTGTGTCACTCTATAATTATAAACTTACTGACTCTTAAACTTAAATCTCACTTTTTTGCGATGATCAAATTTGTAATTCCTATACTATTTGTATTGTTTGTTTTTGGCTGTAGCAATAAACCTGCGGATGATTCAACTCGTTCCAAACTTCATTTTACTACTGATAGTATGGCACTTGATAATCCAGTTGAATTGATTCATTTTGAGCATGAATATTTGCTGTTTTATCATTGTTCTGAGCCCGAGTTGAATGAAAAAACACGGGCTTTGTGTCTCGCAAAAAGTAAAGATCTAATTCACTGGGATACTCCAAACAAAGTGCAATTCTCGAAACCTGCCGATGAAATTGAAGTCGGCAGCATCATAGTAGACTGGGAGAACTCATCCGGATATGGAAATGAGCTTCCACCGTTTGTCGCATTTTATACTGCTGATAAGAATTCAACCTTTCACGAAGATGGTATTCAAAAGCTGTATCTCTCAGTAAGTAATGACCGGGGGAAAAACTGGATTCCAAAGACTGATTTAACGATATCGCTTGATAATTTTTATCATCCATTATCGGATCTGAAAGTTTTCTGGCATGAAGAAACTCAGCGATGGATCATGTTGGTTTTGACGGATCATGAAGTGCGTATTTATTCTTCAGGCGACTTAGTTAATTGGCAATATGAAAGCGTGTTTGGTGAAGATGTGATTTTGAAAATTGGTAACTGGACAACACTTGATTTTTTCCCGATTCAAACTGATTCAAATGAGAAAAGATGGGTGCTGTTCATTAGTGGTGATAAAGGTTCTCCAAATGAAGGCAGCGGTATTCAATATTTTATTGGTGATTTTGATGGATACGTGTTTAAGTCATTGACCGATAAACAAAGGTGGTTAGACAATGGTACTGATTTATATGCGGGTATTACACTCTCCGATTATTACCGGGATGGGTTGCCACTCTACATGATTGGGAAAATTGATAGCCAAAAGGATAATGGACTAAAACAATCGAAGAATGAGGAAATATCATTTTCAATTCCTCGACAGCTATTCTTAAATAAGAAACTGGAGCAATATTTTTTGTCTTCAAAACCAGTCAATTTGAATAATGTAAAGGGGAAAGAGCTCAGTCCGATAAAAGACAAAGAGATTCACGGGGAAGTAAAATTGAATAGATTGTCCGAGTTCCCTCTCGAAATTAACCTTTCGTTTAATCTGAATAATCGGCTATACCTTGATATGGCTCAGGTTTTTGGTATCCGTTTTACATCCAAAGATGGACAGGAGTTAGATATCGGTTATCATACGCTCAGGCGCTATTTCTTCATCATCAATCAACATACAATTGGCGATGGATCTAAAGAATTGGATTCTTTTAATTACATGCCCTACATTATCGATCGCGAATCAATGGATATCAAGATAATTATGGGTGAAGGATCAATCGAATTGTTTGCTGTGGATGGGGAAGTATCGATTACAAAAAAGTGGATTGGGAAAAACGATTGGGATGAGGTCGTTCTTTTTGCTGAAGATGGAAAAATTACGCTCAATGAGTTTGTGGCATACCATTTTTAATATTGTTATCCGTATTGATTCATACTTATCATTTTTCAATTTAATTAAATCTAAATCAACAAAGAATATGAAAATCTTAATTTACATGATGTTTTTGGCAGCAATCATTTTTAGTTTTGGTTGCGATCCCCAGTCTGAAAAAAAGACGAACGCGAATGATGGAGTCAATTCCTCTTATTATACCGAATCGCATCGACCTCAATATCATTTTTCTCCGGAATTTGGATGGATGAATGATCCGAATGGAATGGTTTATTACGAAGGTGAATATCATATGTTTTACCAGTATTATCCAGACAGCACAGTTTGGGGACCGATGCACTGGGGACACGCCGTTAGCGCGGACCTGGTTCATTGGGAACATTTGCCAATTGCAATATTTCCGGATAGTTTAGGTTATATTTTTTCAGGAAGTGCAGTGGTTGATTGGAATAATACCAGTGGTTTTGGAACCGACGAAAATCCTCCAATAATAGCCATTTACACCATTCATGATATGGAAATAGAGAAAGCTGGAGGACTGGAAGATGAAACACAAGGTATTGCTTATAGCTTGGACAAAGGTAGAAACTGGATCAAATATGAAGGCAACCCGGTACTTGGCAATCCGGGAGTTGCTGATTTTCGCGACCCCAACGTGATCTGGCATGAGGAAACCCAAAAGTGGATCATGGTGCTTTCAGTGCAAGACCGGATACATATTTACTCCTCTGAAACGTTGAAAGAATGGCAGTTTGAAAGTGAGTTTGGCCACGATGCCGGTTCGCATGGCGGTGTCTGGGAGTGTCCCGATTTGTTTCCCCTGCAAGTTGATGCAACGGAGCAGACCAAATGGGTTTTGCTGTTGAACATCAATCCGGGTGGTCCCAATGGAGGATCGGCGAACCAGTACTTTACGGGTGATTTTGATGGACACATCTTTCAGGCGGATACCAAGGAGACTCGATGGGTTGATTACGGACGGGATAATTATGCGGGTGTTACCTGGTCAGACATTCCGAAAGAAGATGGCAGACGTATTTTTTTGGGATGGATGAGTAACTGGAATTACGCCCAAGTAGTGCCGACTGAAAAATGGCGCAGTGCGATGACCATCCCCCGAAAATTGTCCTTAGTTGAGGATCAGGGAGTGTTTAACTTACATTCGGAGCCCGTGGAAGAGCTCGAATTACTCCGAACTCCAAATGCAGAAAAAAATATTGAATCGCAAAGTATATCAGGAATTCAGCCGATTGATGTTGCAGGTGTCAATCTGTCTACAAGTGAGTTGATGATTGATTTTCAGTTTGACGAAACCGATGAATTTGGAATTATATTAATGAATGAAGAGGGGGAAGATATTAAAATAGGCTATTCTGTTTCTGATAAGCAATTATTCATTGATCGGACGAACGCCGGTAAAAGTGATTTTGCTGAAGACTTTGCAGGAATCTCGATAGCTCCATATTCTGCCAATAAAAAGCTTAAAATGCATGTTTATATTGATGTTTCCAGTGTTGAATTGTTTGTGGATGACGGAAATATGGTGATGACTGAAATCTATTTCCCGACCAGCAATATGAACAAGCTCCAACTCTACTCCAATCACGGAGAGGTTGATATTTTAAATGGAAAGCTAGTGGAACTGAATCGTATTTGGTAAAATGTAAACTGATTGAATTGCCAGAATTTAAATAGGGGAAATAGCATAGCGCTTTTCCTCTATTTTTATGCCTTTTTCCGGTATGCTGATGGTGACCGGTTAAATTGATTTTTAAAACATTTGGTAAAATAGGAGGGACTTGAAAAACCAACTTCATAGGCGATTTCTGAAATAGACAGTCCACTATTTCGCAGCAATTCAAGCGAATGTTTTAACTTAATGGAAACAACGAATTCACTAACCGACATATCTGTCAGTTTTTTGATCTTTCGATACAAGTGAACTCGCGATATACCTAGTTGTTCACTCAATTTTTCTACGGAAAGATCTTCGTTCTTTTTGTTGTCTTCAACGAGGGCAATCAACTTGTTCAGAAATTTTTTATCAAGCCGGTTTAGCTGTTCGTCATCTGCTTTAAAATCCAGATTGTCTTTATAGTGCTCTCTGATTTTATGGCGATGCTCCAACAATTTTCGCACGCGAATAACCAAATGCTGACGGTTAAATGGCTTTGTGATGTAGGAGTCGGCTCCTTCCTCTAGCCCCTCTAGCTTTTGTTCCATCGATGTTTTTGCAGTAAGCAAAATAATGGGAATGTGGCACGTTTTTAGGTCAGTTTTGATTTGTTTGGTCATTTCCAAACCATTCATTTTTGGCATCATTATATCGCTGATAATCAGATCTGGTTCTTCTTCAGTAGCCACTTTCAACCCTTGCATACCATCTGCGGCTTCAATTATTTGGTAAGCATCTCCCAAGCAACTTCGCACATATTCCCTAACATCAGCAACGTCTTCAACAATCAAAATCACAGGGCGGTTTTCTTTTGATGCAGGTTCGCTTTTTACGGCTGTTTCCCAGTTATGGTCGGGCGATGCTGCTTCCTCTTCAATGGGGGTCGGAGAAGCTTGAACATCTGTTATTTGCTCAGGCAGCAAGTGTGCATTGCCCAGTGGTAAGGTAATCGTAAATGTTGTTCCTTTACCAACTTGACTTTCAACTCTGATTTTTCCGCGATGAAGTTCAATGAATTCTTTAGATAGGCTGAGTCCCAGTCCGGTGCCTTTAAAGTTGTGTGATTTCTCAGCTTGGAAAAATCGATCGAAAATACGATTGACATGTTTTTCATCAATGCCTTCTCCCGAATCCCTGATTTCAATATCAATCTCGTTTAAATAAAGCTGGTTTATAGTCGGTTTGGGCTGACTGACAACAATCAGAATTCGACCTTCATTTGGTGTGAATTTAAAAGCGTTGGACAACAGGTTAAAAAATACTTTGTCTAATTTATCCTGATCTATCCATATTGGTTGGTGTTGAGTTTCTGTGATTAATTGAAAATCGATGTTTTTCTTTTCGGCCAGGTTTCTAAACGAATCAATTTTTTCTTTCAAAAAGGCGATCAAGTCTTGTTCCGAAGTAATTAGCTTCATTTGCTTATTTTCCAGTTTTCGGAAATCCATCAATTGGCTAACCAACCGAAGTAATCGAAGTGAATTTCGGTGCATTAACTCAAATTGACGTTGTTGTTCTGGGGTAAAACTTTTTGACTGCATCAGGTTTTCCAGTGGTCCGGTGATTAAGGTCAAAGGTGTACGAAATTCGTGTGAAATATTGGTGAAAAATCTGAGTTTGGTCTGTGTAGCTTCTTCCAACTTTTGGGTCACTTCAACCAGTTGATCACGCTGCTTTTTTATGGCGAGGTTTTGCTTTTCAATTTCAGTATTTTTTGCCTCCAATTGTTTGTTGGCTTCTTTTTTATTCTGAAAGGCATTCAAGATCAGGAATACTAAAACGACAATCAATAGAAGCAAAGCGATGGTGAAAATTAAAATCAATCGTTGCGTTTGATACTTTGAAACCTGCACATCGAGAATTGACACCTGAGCTTCAATTTTTTGCTGAAGCAATTCTACCTGATCGGTCTGTACTTTCAACACTTCAGCGTTTGTAGAGTCAATAACAATGGTTTCCAGAATGTTCTCTCGTTGGAAGGGGAGCTTGTTGAGTATTTGGTGGGCTATCTGGATGGCATTTGCTCCGCCCGTAGGGTAGTAGAAGGTGGCATCGAGTTGACCATCAATAACAGCCTGCAATCCTCCCTGGTTTCCTGAAAGCCCATCAACGCCAAGGAAATAGGCTTTTTCTCCTGTATGGTAACTATCTTTGACCTTTTGTGCTTCGCGAGCCATCACATCATTATACCCAAACACGAGATCAAAATCAATCCCTTGTTCCATCACCTGCTTCATTACGACTCTCGCTTCATCCCAGTTCCATCCTCCCGATTTGGAAAATACAACTTCCATTTCCGGGTATTTAGACAAGATTTCATTAAATCCCTTTTGTCGTTCAACAGACGGAGAGGAGCCATCAAGCCCCCTGATTTCTACAATTTTCCCTTTCCCATTTAGTAATTTGGCTGCATATTTACCAGCTTCCAGTCCAATTTTTTAATTATTTCCGCCAACGTATGCTGAATATTTACTGGTGTTTACTTTTCGATCGATTACAATAACCGGAATGCCAGAGTTGTAAACTTTTTCTACAATTGGGGTGATTGGAGCCGATTCATTGGGTGAAACAATTAATAAATCAATTCCACCTTTAATCAATTCATCTATTTGTTGAATTTGTAATTCGGTGTCGTCATGAGCATCTGTAATTTTTAACTGTAAGTCAGGATAGAAAGCCAACTCAATTTCCATGACTCGTTGCATACTTTGTCGCCAATAATCAGATGTCGTACATTGCGAAAAACCAACCGAATATTTTTCATCTGCAGTAACCGAAAATTGAGCCAGAAATAAGAAGCAAAAAAAGAGTGTTGCTTTGGCAAAAAACTTAAGCATAAGTCAGCGTTTAGTACGCTCAAATATAATGAATTTGAAGGGAAGTTCGTGCAAAAAAGAGTGTGTGATTTCACGAAACAGCACTGGCAGACACCTATTCATGCAGGTCAAAATGGGATGTTATCAATTCAAGAGATACCCGTTATTTATTGCCTGGTCAGAGTTATTTGATACCCTGCTTTTTTTGTTCAAATTGAGTAGTTATAGCAGTAGATATCCATTAGCTATTGAGCCAACGGATTAATACCAGCTAATGGATAACCACATTTCTGTTGGAGAACTAATGTTCTTCATGCCACGTTTGTTTCATTTGGCTATGTGCTGATTTCTGATACAGGAAAACTCTAACTTAATATTTCAGTGATTTTCTGACAGTGGGGTATCAGGAAAGCACAGTATCTCGGAGAGCTAACATCTTATTCGTTGTGATCTAAGGTTTTTTTTATTCCTTTATTGTCAGAAAAATAAATGTAACTCTTGAATTCGTACATTCCTCATAGTGATTTGAATCTGGTGCGGTCGCTCCGAAAGAGTGACCATGATGCATTTGAAAAGCTTTTCAAACGTTATGGTCAAAAGCTTTTTATATTTTCTTTGTCGTACCTGAAAGATGCCGATCAGGCTGAAGAAATCGTGCAGGAAGTTTTTTTGAAGGTTTGGACCAATCGCTTTTCGTTAAAAACAGGAACATCGTTTCAATCTTATTTATTTACGATTGCTTTTAATTCGATCAAAAAATCATTCAATCGAAAAGCAAAGGAGAATCAATTCAGATTGGAGTTGGTAGATCAGTTAGATGATGGAAGGGATTGTGTTGAATATGAAAATAATTTTCAGTTGGTCGTAGCAAAGTTGGATGGTTTTATTAACGAGATGCCCGAAAGAAGAAAAGAGGTATTTATTAAACGTAAACAACATGGAATACCTGTAAAACAAATTGCTGAAGAATTGGGTGTTTCTGCCAAAACTGTCGAAAACCAGATTACCGAAGCTATGAACTACCTAAAGAAACGGTTTGAAGAGGAGCTCCCTGGCGGATTACTCTTTTTTTCATTATTCCTTGAAAATTAAATTCATTCTCATCTTTTTATTGGTTGATTTCCCCCGTTTTAGTTCGTTATTCTACGATTCTTTTGAACCCATCTCAGATTTTTTTCGAAAAAAGATCAGTTTAGGAATAGGGGTTTTTGAGAATTTGGGATAAAACAAGCAAACAGGTATAAACAGAGGAATTATTTAAGTGCTGCATGGAGAATAAAAAAACGAATAAGAAACCACTGGATAATTTTGCAAACGGAGATTATAGCCGGAGCGATTATCGTCGAGTATCCCAAATGTTTTCTCATCCGGATGATACTTTGAAAGATCAGATGCAGCATCATTGGGAACGAATTCCTGCTGATCAAGCTCTGGATGATCGTATGTCCCGAATACTTCGTCTTTTGAAGATGCAGACACTGATATCGACTCAATTGATAAAAAGACGTTCATTTATAAACTACTATCAGAAGGTTGCGGCAGTATTGTTGATTCCGCTTCTGCTTGGATTTGGTTATTGGTTATTGCAAACACCTGTAATGCAGTCACAGGCAATGGCAACGATCCATTCGCCGATGGGAGCGAGGACGGAATTTGTTTTGCCTGACGGAACTTCCGGCTGGCTAAATAGCGGTTCTGATCTATCGTACTGTGTCGATTTTTCAAAGAATAGGGAGGTAAAGCTAAATGGTGAAGCCTATTTCGATGTTGTTCACCAGCAAGGGGCGCGGTTTCGTGTAAAAACCGCAGAAATTACTGTTCAGGTATGGGGCACCTCTTTCGATGTTTCTGCTTATGAAGATGATCCTCAGGTAAATGTCATATTAGAAAGAGGTGTTGTTAAGGTGTTGAATGCTAATGAAAAGAACCTGTACACCATGAAGCCCGATGAAATGTTTAGTTATGATATTCAAAAAAAGAAAGCTGCAATTCGTTCTGTTGATGCAGCCGACCAAACATCTTGGACAAAAGGGTTGCTTAAGTTTAGAGGTGAGCCTTTGTCTGATGTCGTGAAAGAACTTGCCCGATGGTACAATGTCGATTTTGAAATTAGGGACAAACAACTACGTGAGTATAATTTCAAAGCTACTTTTAAAGATGAAGAACTGGATGAGATTTTACGCATGATTTCGCTTACAACGCCAATGAAATATCGAATTGTAGAACGTAAAACAAATGAAAACGGAGTCTATGAAAAGAAAAAAGTAATAATAGAAGCTAATTAGATAAGGGAAGTGGTACCAGCACTTCCCTTATAAAACGTAGAGTCACACTAAATTAATTTATTAACCCTACAAATGTAAATTTATGAAAAAAACTAAGAAGGCAAAGGCCAGGAATTGGTCTGTGCTAAAAAAAACGTTATTGTTTATGAGAGTAACACTAACCCTTCTGCTAGTTGGAGTTTTTCAGGTTTCAGCGATCAATAGCTATTCGCAACAAACCCGGATCTCCATGGACTTCTCCGACACACGTATTTCAGAAGTACTGAATGAAATTGAGAATCAAACTAATTTCTATTTTCTCTATAATCAGGATTTGATCAATGTCAACCGAAAAGTTAGTTTGAGTGTAGATAACCAGGAGGTTGGGACTATTCTCGATCAGCTGTTTGTGCATACCAGTGTCAAATATGCGATCCAGGACAGACAGATTATCCTGTCCAATATTGATGAAAATAAGCTGTCATCGCAGCAAATCGACGTAAGTGGATCAGTCAGAAATAGTGATGGAGAGTCACTTCCCGGGGTTGCTGTAGTTATTAAAGGTACCACCATTGGAACAATAACCGATATCGATGGATATTTTGTGTTGAAGGATGTTCCTAACGATGCTGTTCTTCAATTTTCTTTTGTAGGAATGAAGATGCAGGAAGTGCCTGTTAATAATGAAACGACACTCAATATTATAATGGAAGAAGATGCCATCGGGATTGAAGAAGTCGTGGCTATTGGTTATGGGACAATGAAAAAGAAAGACTTAACCGGATCGGTTGTGTCAATGAAGAGTGAAGAAATTACCATTGCTCCAACAAGTAACGTAATGGAGGCCCTGCAAGGAAAAATTGCAGGTATGGATATTGTCAAAACCAGTGGCAGAGTTGGAGGTGATGTTGATATTCTTTTAAGAGGTAGTCGTTCCATTTATGGAGATAATTCACCGCTCTTTATTATTGATGGAATTCCAGGAAGCTATAGCGAGTTGAATCCTTCGGATATTGAGAGTGTCGATGTTTTAAAAGATGCTTCTTCAACAGCGATTTATGGTTCAGCGGGCTCAAATGGTGTGGTTATGATTACAACTAAACGTGGAAGCGAAGGAAAAACTGTTGTGAATTTCGATGCTTATTATGGTTTTAGTGGTGAGCCCGAATATTTTCACGGAATGATTGGTGATGAATGGACTGGCTATCAAAGAGAAGCTTATAGATATTTGAATGGTCAGTATCCGGCTGATATGTCAGCAATATTGACAGACGCCGATAAATTACAAGCTTATAATCAGGGGAAATGGATTGACTGGGTGGATGAAGTGGCCGGAAATGTGGCAACCGATGAGAAATACAGTTTGTCAATCAAAGGGGGAACCGAAAAGACAAAAGTCTTTACGTCATTTTCATACAATAAACAAGAAGGATTGTTAAGCAATGAAAATTTAAATAAATACGCTATTCGGTTAAATATTGACAAAGAGATTCTGCCTTTTGCAACAGTTGGGTTAACGTCTAATCTGACTTATACGATTCGTAATAATGGTGTGAATAATACCTTTACAAAGGCTTTAAGTTCATTTCCGCTGGGAGATGCTTATGATGCAAATGGAAACATTAATTACGAATATGCCACCAATGAATATACACCACTTGGTGACTTCATTCCCGACCAATTTGTCAATAATACGCGTAGCACTTATTTCACCACCAATGCCTTTATTGAAATCAGTCCAATCGAAGGACTAAGTTTCCGATCTGTCGTAAGTACGACTCTTTCAAATTTTAGGCAAGGACAATATTGGGGAGCCCAGTGTAATGCTAACAGACCTTCATATGCGGGGTCTCCTCACGCTGAAATTGATAACAACTATGGTTATGGCTATACGTGGGAAAATATTCTGAATTACAAAACATCAATTGGTCAAAATCATACCCTATCTGCGACTTTAGTTTCTTCGTGGAATAAAAGTCAGAGTGAGTTTAACACGGCTGGTGGCAGTGGTCAGAATCTTGACTCCTGGAGCTTTTATCGTTTGATGTCTGCTGCCGCACCCAATGTTGAATCAGGTTATACTCAAACGCAGAAAAAATCGTATGCCGCACGTGTGAACTATTCATTTAAAGGGAAATATCTGATTACATTCTCTAATCGCTATGATGGTGTTTCCTGGTTATCTGCCGGACATAAATGGGATAACTTTCCGGCAGGTGCTTTTGGGTGGCGTATGTCAGAAGAGACTTTCATGTTGAGGTATAAGAATTGGCTAGATAATCTGAAGTTGAGGGTTGGTTATGGTGTTACTGGTAACTCTGGTGGAGTAGGGGCTTATGGTACAACAACAACACCTTATGCCTACTCTTCTTGGGGAGTATCAGCAGACGGCCAAATCGCACCTTTTACGCAATATACAGGTACTTATGGAAATCCTGGGCTAGGTTGGGAAAAATCATACAACTTTAACTTCGGATTGGATTTTTCATTTAATAATAGTCGGGTCAGTGGAAGTATAGATTGGTTCAATACAAATACCGATGGATTATTGTTTAAACGGAAAATGCCTATCACTAGTGGTGTTACTGGATGGGGATCACCACTTATTAGCTGGCAGAATATTGCCGAAACCAGCAACAAAGGAATCGAACTATCTTTAAGTTCCAGAAATGTTGAAACCAAAGATTTTTCGTGGAATAGCACACTCTCTTTTACTTGGAGTAAAGAAAAAATTGAATCACTTCCCAGTGGTGATTTAATTTCAGAAAATTTGTTTGAAGGAAGTCCTATTCACTCTCTGTACGATTATAAGTATGAAGGTATCTGGAGCTCATCAACATCAAAGGAAACATCGGATGCTTATGGGGTTAAACCAGGTTGGATTATGGTTGAAACAGTACCTCAGGTAGATGAAGAAGGAATAAGTGATGATGGCATTCATAAGTACAGCGAAGGCGATAAGCAAATCTTGGGACATACGAATCCGGACTACATTGTGGGCCTTAATAACTCGTTTGCCTATAAAGACTTTGACCTGACTGTATTTGCGATGGCTCGTTATGGGCAAACGATTGAAAGTGACCTGCTAGGATGGTATACTGCTAAATTGAGCAACCAAATTGCAGGTGCTGACTACTGGACCGAGGATAATCAGAACGCTTATTACCCGGTGCCAGGCAGTGGTGATGAACAAAGTGTGATGAGCGCTTTGCGTTACAGAGATGGTTCATTCATCAAAATTAAAAATATCACGCTTGGTTACACCTTGCCCCAAAGAGCTGTTCGAATTCCTTATTTGGATAAATGTCGATTTTATGTAACAGCATATAATCCATTCCTTTATGTGAAGGATGACCAGCTAAAAGGAACGGATCCGGAGACTGGTGGGGCTGATTCGTTCCCGTTATACAAACAATATGTATTTGGTGTAAACATTACATTTTAATAGAAACTGAATAAGAAATATACAATGAAAGATATACTATATAAAGGAATCGCAACAATTGTAATTCTAAGCATGTTTTTCTCATCATGCTCACTTGAAGAAGAGAATCCAGGCGGATTTACAATGGAAATAACAGCTTCAACGCTGGATGGATACCAAACCCTGATTAATCAATGTTATTTTGCTATGGAACGCTACTTCTATGGGACAGATAACTGGATGACTTTAACGGAAGGGAATACTGACCTTTGGACTTATCAGGCCAATAAATCGACCTCATGGACACAATGGTTTTGGTTTTATGCTGGTGCCGCTCCAAACACAACATATACCAATAACTGGTGGAATGGGACTTATGATGGTATTGGCTCTTGTAACAATGCTATTGCTTTAGCCGACTTAGCTCCTTTTCGTTCGGAAGATGATCGAAATAAAGTGGTTGCAGAGGCTCACTTTTTGCGGGCAATTTACTATTTCAATGCCGTTGAGCAGTTTGGTGAAGTTACGCTAATAACGGAGCCTGTATCTGATATTGATTTTCATCCAGAACGTACTGATCCATTAACTGTTTATAAAGAGGTAATCATTCCTGATTTAGAATTTGCCTTTCAATGGCTGCCAGTGGGTGATTATAGTACAACTACTCGCCCAACACAAAAAGCGGCATTGGGATTTCTGGCTAAAGTATGCTTGCAAACTGTCGAGTATGATGAGTCAAAAGAATATGCAGCGAAAGCACTGGAATATGCTAAAATGTTGATTGAGGACTCGGAGGCTGGAGGCACGCAGTACAATGCTTACATGTACCCAACTTACGACGAAGTTTTTGCCGAAGAAAACAACTGGGCCAATAAAGAAGCTCTTTGGAAACACCGATGGTACTCTGGTGAAGACGGACATGGTTCAAGTAATGGTAATTACAAATTGAATCGTAATAATGAGTATTTCTATTGTAAAGTAACCAATTTTGGGGCTCGTGTTGATAATCAGGAAGCGCGTTTGGCTTGGGGAGGATATCCTTCAGGCATATTTATGCCTTCTCAGCACCTGTTAAACCTATATGTGCAAAGGGACGGTTCATTAGACCCCCGGTTCCATAAGTCATTTCAAACAGAATGGGATGCCAATAGCGAATATACTTGGGATGAAGCCGCTGTAAATAAATATGACCGAGAAAGCTCCGTGTTGGGACAAACACTTGAAGTGGGAGATAAGGCTATCAAGTTCATCATGCCTCAGGACGATAATTATGAGGATGAAGCTGCTTCAAAATTATCAAAACCATATCTGGTTGTCGATTATAAGGATGTGTATCATGATGAAAACAACAACATCAACATGACCTATGCTTACTCCAATCCGTCAGAAGGGTATACTGCAGATGGTGCTTCAGAGAACCTGTTCAACTATTTCTATCCTTCGTTAACCAAGCATAATAGCAGTAACTATTATGTAGCTAACGAATCAAAAAAACGCAATGGGAACCTGAATGCGACATTTATGATGCGAATGGCCGAAGTTTACTTGATTGCTGCAGAAGCTGATATTTATGTTAATGGCGGTTCGGGAGCCTTAGCTTATATTAATAAAACGAGAGAAAGAGCAGGTGCCGACTTGTTAAGTGGAACTCCGAACTTGCAAGATGTTTTAGATGAGAGAGGTCGTGAGCTGTGTGGTGAATATTGTCGTTTTTACGATTTAAAACGAACAGGTATGTTTGATGATAAAACTTATCTGGAAGAAACACACCCTGATTTGGCTCAATTCTTCAAACCCGAATACGCGTTAAGACCAATTCCAACGACTTATTCCGCAACGCTCGAAGATGGAGGTAGTTATTATCAGAATCCAGGCTATTGAGTGTCGCGAACAATGCAAGTTGGAGCTGTGTAAGCGATGGGAGCAGGCCTCCCGGAACCGGCGTGCAGGCGCTGGTTCCAAACCACCTTTGAGCTGCTGCGGTTAAATGCTGTGGTAGTGAGCGTTAAAGGAAAAGGAATTGCAAAACCCGGGTTATTAATATTCCGGTTGGCTGAGAGAGGTTTTCAAAAAGGCAGGAACAGTTTGATTTTGTAAAATCAATGTTCCTGCCTTTTAGGATGCCTCTTTTCTTTTTCGATACCTTCGGTGGGAATTTTGAATATTAACCTTCACAAATAAAAATGAGTATGAGACTTATCCCGTTTAAGAATTGGTTGAAAAAGCTTGCATTGGCCATTTTGGGTCTTCACTGCTTGGGTACTCAAGCTCAGGAAAAACCGGAAACTGATGTGACAACGCCCTTGCACTTGATGAAACCCGACTATCCGATTCCTTATGGAATTCCTGAGCAAGCCGAGGTGAAGGTCGTGCTTGACCGTGTTTTCAATTACCTGAATGAAGTGACACCGGCAAAGGTGATTGACCGCAATACTGGTCAGGAAGTTCAGAACTTCGACAAGATCACCCGTGATGCCATGTTGCAGCAGGGAGACTTTCGTCTGACCAGCTACGAGTGGGGGGTAACCTATGCCGGCATGACCTTGGTTGGCGAGATTCCCGGCGATAAACGTTACACTGACTACACCGAAACGCGCCTGAAGTTGCTGGCGGACCTCACCGCCTTTTATCGAGAAAATCCGGATTTGGATGTTGATCGCCGTTCACCGGTTCATTCGGTATTGCCCGCATGCCCTGGATGATGCCCGCGCCATGTGTGCTGCCATGATCAAGGCTGAACGTGCCAAACAAGATGGCAGTCTGCGGCCGATGATTGAAAACTTTATCGATTACATTCATACCAAAGAATTTCGACTGGAAGATGGAACGCTGGCCCGAAACCGCCCGCACCTGAATACTTTGTGGCTCGACGACCTGTTTATGAGCGTTCCGGCACTGGCTCAGATGGGAAAACTGACCGGCGATGTGAAATATTATGACGATGCCGTGAAGCAGGTACTCCAATTTTCACAACGCATGTTTAACGCTGAAAAAGGACTGTACATGCTTGGCTGGGTGCAGGGCATGGATGTTCATCCTCAGTTTCACTGGGCCCGGGCAAATGGCTGGGCGGTGATGACCTTGGTCGAATTATTGGAAGTGCTCCCCGAATCCCATCCCGGCTATGCCGATGTGCTTGCCCAACTGCAAGCTCACATCGCAGGGTTGGCTTCCTATCAGCATGGAACTGGCTTTTGGCACCAGCTGATCGACCGGAACGATACCTACCTCGAAACGTCGGCTACGGCCATCTATGCTTACTCCATTGCCCGAGCCATCAACCGGGGCTACATCGACAAACAAGCCTACTCGGGCATGGCCTTCGATCCGGCTTTCTATTATTTTCGACCGGTTAATCCGTATGCTACCCATGGTTACGGACCGGTACTACTGGCCGGTGCCGAAGTCATCAGCTTACTGAAAAACTCATTTCCCAAAATGAACGACAGTGCCGTGATGTTTTATCCCGAAGAAATAGAAACCGATCAGCCGATTTTTGGTGTGGAATAAGCGGGAAGTGCAGGAGCAAAAACTTCAAAAGTACATAAGTTGGCATCGAGTGGCTGCATCGCTTCGATGGAACTTATGCACTCATGTACTTCAACCAAATCGTATGAGTATGAGAACTATTTGCCTTCTGACGTTCGGTCTGTTGTTGACGCTGGTGATTCAGGCGCAGGAAAATCGGGGCTATAAAGTCTTTCAGTTTCCGGCTGACCTGATTCCGGGTATCGATGGAAATGCGGACGATTGGGCTTTGGTACCCGATGACTATACCGTGGGAATGGATCAGCTTTGGGATGACAGTCGCAAACATGACGCAGCTAATCCCGAAAACCTGGAGGCGAGCGTGAAAATTGGCTGGCTGAAAGGGACGAACCGCCTCTATTTTCTGTATGAAGCCTACGACGATTACTGGGACTCTTAAAAGTCAAAAGAATACCAATCATCAAACATCGAGTGGGCGTTGATAAAGAAAGCAATAATCCGAACTAAAAAAGCGGATAACAAAAATCGGATAAAACAAGAATCATTTTTTTGGTTTGGAAATGGGAAAGCTTTAATATTGGCTGTTTGTAATTTAGTTTTTTCCGATTATTAAACAGTTAAGGTCACGGACCTATCTATTATTTTTGTTATCACTTCTCTCATAGTTTATTAGAAGACAGAAATACGACAACAATTATTGCTTAATACTTATTTTATGGCTACCGATCGATTTACCGAAGAATATATAAAAAGACACATTAATTTTCACACGTCCAGCGCGGTAGCGAACCGTGGTCGGCAATTGTATAAAAACGACAAAGTGTTTTTCGATGATTACATCGAAAAAACAGATAGTTGGAAGCTTACAGTTCAAGGTTCTCAAAAATACCAGGTTTCGGTAAGAGGAGTGAAGAGCAAAAATATACAAACCAGTTGCACCTGTCCTTTTGACTGGGGAAGCATGTGCAAACATTCGGTGGCAGCCTTGCTTTTCGTGTCAGCCAATCTTGCTGATCAATCAATGTTGCGAACCCAAAATCAATCGACAATTACCTTGCCCGTCAGCAAAAGAAATCCCAAAAATTTAGGATATGAAATTCCGGATTATCAGCACATTGATTTCGACTTTGTAAAGAAAAATACTTCTGCAATCGTTTTGTCGCAGCTGATGTATCAGGTCAATTATATTTTTTACAATTCCGTTGAGATTACAGCAGAATCCGTGACTTTCATTGCCTCCAATGCTGATGCCAGCGTGAGGTTTTTTAAGGAAGATGGAAAAGTTTATGTGTCGTCGCCCCAGGCAACGAAATCGTCGAAATTATCAGCTAGCGAAGCGCACTGCCTGAGAATGATTGCCAATTCGCCGCTGCCCCAATTGTTGGATGAAGTGTTTAGTGGCAGAATCCCGGAAAAACAAAAGGAATGGATGAAAAACTATGGACTGAGAGAAACTGCCGATTTCAAAGAGTATTTCTCTTACGCCTTCAGTGAAGAACGGGGCTTGGTGTATTACCCGTCGAGAAAGGGAGATGGATTGGTTCCGGTAACCGAAAACACCAACACGTATATTTCGGGTTTACTTGGAATACTGAATAACGATGAATCGTTTTTGGATGAACTTCCGGACAAAAAAGAACAACGGGAGTTGGGCTTCGTGTTAATCAAGGGCACACGATTTATCGGAGGCTATCCGAATTACTACGATGATTTTCATGATGAACAAAATGAACCGTACGAAATCGTTCCGATTGTGGGCAAAACACGGAAGAACGATCCATCTGCGCTGGCCACGCACATCAAAGAATACGATGGAGCCATGGATTATCAATTTATCATCAATAAAAGCGAAAATGCAGCAAAACTTCTGCAATTGATTGATGAAATGGACGAGCATGAAGACCATGATTTCAACCGGATGAAAAAGGCTTTCGGTCGTTTGCAAAACGAAAAGTTTGTGTATGGACTGGTAGAAAATGCCCATCAAATCAGAAAAAAGGATTTGGTTGACATTACACTTTCACCCGAGCCTTTCGACGTGGTTTTTGAAGTGTCAAAAGACAAGGAGTTTTTAAGTCTGAAACTGAAGCTGAAAGTTGGTGAGGAGCTGTTAGATAGAAAATCGCTGAAGTCGGAACCAGCAGACCATTATTTATATGTAAATGGCAATACCTACCATTTGATAAAAAGCGAAAAGGCGGCGCAGATAATCGGTGGTTTTCCCGATAAAGTTAAAATGGTTGCCACACACAAAGACGAATTTTACAACAATGTTGTAGCGCCTATCTCCGAAAATTTTGAAATAAGGTATAAACAGGGAACGTTTAAAAGCGAAACCATTGAGCTGGATTTTCATAAGAAGCAGTTGTTTCTTTCGGAACAAAATGACTATGTGGTTTTTACACCCCGCGTTGAGTATGATAACGATGTTTCGGCAAGCTTGAATACCATCGGCAACAGGCTCGTAAAAAATGGCGATGTCATTACCGAATACCGCCGAAACTTCGAACTTGAAAATGATTTTTTGGATTTGCTTGCTGAATTGCACCCCGATTTTGAAAGCCAGAAAAGCAGGAAGCTGTTTTACCTGCATTACAGCGACTTCACTAAAGATATGTGGTTTTACCGGTTTTTCGATCAATTGCAGACGCTTAACGTGGAAGTGTTTGGCTTGAAAGAACTGAAGAACTTCCGGTATTCGCCATACAAAGGTAAAATCACCACGTCGGTAAGCTCGGGGCAAGACTGGTTTGAAGTGGATCTGTCCGTCAGTTTTGGTGATAACCGCGTTTCTCTGAACGACATTAAGAAAGCGGTACTAAACAAACAACGTTACATCCAGTTAAAAGATGGCTCGGCGGGTGTTTTGCCCTCGGAATGGTTTCATAAACTCGAAAAATATTTCAGGCATGGAGAAATCAGAAAAGACAAGCTGGAGATTTCCAAACTGCGGTTTTCGGTGATTGACGAACTGTTTGACAAGCTTGACGACCCCGGCGTTTTACAGGAAATAGCAGAAAAGCGGCAGCGCTTAAAAAACTTCAATAATATAAACGAAACCATGGTTCCCAAACAGATAAAAGCTAGTTTGCGGCACTATCAAAAAGAAGGGCTGAATTGGCTCAATTTTCTGGATGAGGTGCAGTGGGGAGGCATCTTGGCTGACGACATGGGCTTGGGAAAAACCTTGCAGATGTTGGCATTTTTGCAACACCAATCAAATAAGAACAGGGGTGTCAACCTGGTTGTGGTGCCAACCACCTTGCTATTTAATTGGGAAAACGAGTTGAAGAAATTCGCTCCCAAATTAAAAGCGCTCTATTACTATGGAGCTGACCGCACAAAAAATACCGAAGATTTTACAAACTACGACCTGGTTTTTACCACCTACGGAATTCTGGTACGCGACATTCAAATCTTGAGTCAGTTCCGGTTTAATTACGCGGTGCTTGACGAATCGCAAGCCATAAAAAATCCGGCATCACATCGCTACAAAGCGGCTTGCCTGATCAATGCCCAAAACAAGATCGCGCTTACGGGAACGCCGATCGAAAACAGCACCTTCGATTTATTCGCACAAATGAATTTTGTCAATCGTGGTTTTCTGGGCAGTGTTCAAAAATTCAAAGAGCACTATTCAACACCCATCGATAAAGATGGGAATGAGGCGATGGCTGGCGAACTGAACAAGATCATCAATCCCTTTATTCTGCGTCGTGCCAAAGAAAACGTCGCATCGGAGCTTCCCGATAAAACGGAAAACATCCTTTATTGCGAAATGGAAACGGGACAGCGCCGTGTATATGATGCCTACCGCAACGAATACCGCAACCGCTTGCTCAGTAAAATTGAAGAAGATGGAATAGAGAAATCGAAAATGATGGTGCTGGAAGCGCTGACCCGCTTGCGCCAGATTTGTGATTCCCCGGTACTTCTTAATTCGGATGAAGTGACTGAAAGCCAGTCGGTAAAAATTAAGGAGCTTGTACGGCACATTACCAATAAAACGGGGAAACATAAAATCCTTGTGTTTTCGCAGTTTGTAAAAATGCTGGGATTGATCCAGGACGAGCTGGCCAAGCTGAACATTGAATACGAATACCTGGACGGGCAAAGCAGCAGCAAGCAGCGTGAGCAGTCGGTCAATCGTTTTCAGGAAAACGAAAATCTGCGGGTGTTCCTCATTAGTTTGAAAGCGGGTGGAACGGGACTGAATTTAACTGCCGCCGATTATGTGTACCTGGTTGATCCTTGGTGGAACCCGGCGGTGGAGAACCAGGCCATTGACCGTTGTCACCGGATTGGACAAGATAAGAAGGTATTTGCCTATCGCATGATTTGCACAAATACGGTGGAAGAAAAGATCCTGACGCTTCAAAATAAAAAGAAAAAAATCGCCGGCGACATCATCCAAACCGATGAGAGCATTCTGAAAAAAATGAATCAGAACGACATTAACGAGTTGTTTTCATAAACTTCCGTTACGTGGGTAACTGTTGTTCGCGTAACAAAATCAACAAGCTTTTTCTAAAAACTGCTAAGACTGCAAGCTGTGGTGGGATGTCTGATTGCCGCGATCGTCCTCAGACTTCCGATTGAAAACTTGTGCCTTTTTTTTCTAAATTGCACGGCAGTTTGCGACACCATGATTGATCTATCTTTAAATACAGGCCTTAAAAACGGAGATGCATCCAGTTATGATGTGTTGTACTCACTGACGGCTGCTCGTTTAAAGAACTACTGCAAGATTTTTATCAAAGATCAGGTGCTCGTTGAAGACCTGGTTCAAAATGCCTACGTGCGGTTGTGGGAAAAGCGACTCCACATCAAGCCGGATCGATCGGTGGAAAGCCTGCTGTTCACCATCATCCGCAATCAATGTTTAAATCATATTCGCGATCAAAAATTGGTAGCGGAATCTTTCTCCCTCGATGAATACTCGTGGAGCGAATTGCAACATTTGTATCAAATTGACTTTTCGGGAAAAGAAGATAGCACCTTGGAGGAACAACTGTTTGAAGCCCTGAAAAACGCGATTGACCGGCTCCCGGAACGTCAAAACCAAATCCTGGTCAAATGTAAGCTGGAAGGACGCAGGCAGCAGGAAGTGGCCGACGAATTGGGGATCTCACTAAAAGCCGTCGAGAAAAACCTGGCTAAGGCCAGGACTCATCTGCGGCAGGATTTACTGGCCCGTTTCCCCGAACTGTCCTTACTCATTCTGATGATCCTCCGGTAAGCTGGGTGAAAATATTCGCCCTAAGGGGGTAGGGATTCTTGATGCCCGGTGTATTGATGATGAAAGGGTATTCATTTATGGAGAAGAAAATACAATCCTATTTAGAAGGAAAACTTCCGGAAAACGAACAGGCAGCCTTGCTCGAGTGGCTTCGGGAAGAAGAGCACAAGCAGACTTTTGATTCGGAGAAAGCCCGTTGGTGGAAAGAACGGAAATTGAGCCGCGAAGGACGAATAGCCGACTTGGGGCAAGTTCGCCTTCGTGAGCGATTAAAGGAAAAGCAACAACTGAAGCGGTCGGCGCGGTTGCTGAACTGGTACCGGTATGCGGCTATTGCCTTGTTGGTGATGGGCTTATCCGGGGCTGCATTCGTGTACAATAACTATTTCAATACCGAACTTCAACTCACCCAAATTCATACGGAACTGGGACAAATGTCAACGGTGATTCTACCAGATGGAAGCAAAATTTGGGTGAACGCCGACACCAAATTAACTTACAATAACCAGTACGGGATTCAAAATCGGGCGATCCAGGTTCAAGGCGAAGCTTATTTTGAGGTGGCCAGAAATCTGAAGGATCCGTTTATTGTCGATTTGGGGGCCATTCAAGTGAAGGTGACTGGCACCCAGTTTGGCATTTCCAATTACGACGATCTGAATGAGATGAACGTGGTGCTGGAGGAAGGGAGTGTGGAAATCCAATCGGCTTCAGATGAATTGATAGTCAAACTAAAACCGGAAGAGCTGGCGGTTTTCAATAAAAAGACAAACACCATCCATACGATGAAAGTAAAATCAGCGCATTATACTTCATGGAAGGATGGAATATTAAATATCTTCGAGTTGCCACTCGATCAACTGGTTGTTAAGCTTGAGCGGAGGTATAACCAGAAATTTGAAGTTGATCCTTTGGTGAAGGATCTTCCCTATACATTTAGCATTGAAGGTGAGTCGCTTGCTGAAGTGATTCATCTAATTGAGCGGATTTCACCAGTCAAGGCACAGCAAGAAGGAAATGTTATCAAATTCAAGTATATGAAGCACTAAACTATTCAAAAAAAACAGGAAAGTGCGGGAACACTTTCCTGTGGTTAACTCTGTCATTGGTAGATGACAATTTTATAAACCTTTTAATTCAGTTTAAAATTATGAAAAAAAAATTAGGAATCTGGGGATTCTTGTCTCCATTTGTTAAATCTCAAACGGGAAGAATTATGCGGTTAACGTTTCTCTTTCTTCTGGCCGGGCTCCTGCAGGTAACTGCAAGTTCATTTGGTCAAAACACGAAGCTCAGTTTCGAGTTGCAAAATGTAGCGGTCCGGGAAGTGATGCAGGCCATCGAAACCCAAAGCAAATTTCGATTCGCCTATAGCTCTGAAATTATTGATTTGGAGCGAAAAGTGGATCTTTCGTTGAAAGATCAAAGTATTGACCAAACGCTGAAGGCTTTGTTTGAAGGTTCAGGAATTACTTATGAGGTATCCGACCGGTTAGTCATGCTTTATGGCAAGACGGACCGCTTGAATGCACAACAGCAAAATGTAACGATGACGGGTAAAGTCACCGACTCCTCAGGGGAACCGCTTCCAGGTGTAGCGGTGATCATTAAAGGAACTACCCAAGGCACCATTACCGACCTTGATGGAAATTATTCGATTTCAAATGTTCCCGTTACCGGCACTTTGGTGTTTTCGTTTGTGGGGATGAGGAGCCAGGAGATATCCGTTTCAGGGAAAAGTACAATCAATGTGGTGATGGCGGAAGATGCCATCGGGATTGAAGAAGTGGTTGCCATTGCTTATGGTACCCAGAAGAAAAGGGATATAACAGGTTCTGTACAAAATGTAAATGCAGAAGAACTACAAAGTATTCCTGTTGGTCAGTTTGCTCAAAAACTTCAAGGTCAGGTAGCAGGTGTTCAAATTAACCAAACAACAGGTCAGCCTGGAGAAGGAATGCTCTTTCGTATTCGGGGAGCAACTTCAATAAATGCTGACAATCAGCCCTTATTTGTAGTGGATGGCTTCCCCATTGTAGGGGGTATTAATAATATTAACCCCGATGAAATTCAATCTTATACGGTGTTGAAGGATGCTTCTGCGACTTCATTATATGGATCTAGAGCAGGGAACGGAGTTATTCTGATTACAACTAAACGGGCAAAAAAAGGGAGAACAGATTTCAATTTCAATGCTTATTATGGCGTTCAGAGCACTCCAGAGAGAGGTCGTCCGGATTTGATGAATGCGCGACAATTTGCACAATATCAAAAAGAATTCTTCGAAGATAAAATCCGTTACGAAGGATGGAAGAATGCTGATGGAGAGGCTGTTGTCCCTGTGCCATATCAAAATCCTTCACAGTATGGAGACGGGACTGATTGGTACGATGTGATGTTGCAGACTGCTCCAATTCAAAGCTATAGTTTAAGTGCGACGAGTCGGAAAGACAAGTTTGTTTCAGCTGTTGTCGGTTCTTATTTTAAACAGGACGGAGTTATGCTGAATACGAGTTTTGAACGCTTCTCATTAAGAGGAAATAGCGAATATTCGGTGAACGACCATATTAAAATTGGTTTTAATATAGCTCCTTCACTGCAAATCTCGGAGAACCAGAATACAGATGGGTTTCGCGAGATTATTGGAACAGCAGTTACCGTTTCTCCAATTTTAAGTCCATGGGATGAAAATGGCGACCTAAGATTGGAATTGAGTGCTCCGAACATGTTTGCACAGCCAAACTGGTATCGTGTTTTGACGGAGCAGGAAAATAAGCGGACTAAACTCCATTTGCTAACCAATTCATTTCTAGAGCTTGATATCATTGACGGACTGAAGTATAAGTTTCAGGCAGGAGTTGAACTGGAGAGTGAACATTTGAAATCATTTTCCCCATCTACAGTTGGAGGTAGATTAGGACAAGCGCCTCCTCAGCCTGCTGAAGGCGAATACAATACTGGTTATTATTATTCGTGGTTAATTGAAAACATTTTAACCTATTCAAAGAGTTTTGATAAACACAATGTCGAACTTTTGGCTGGTTATACATCCCAGAAATACCTATGGGAAGGTAGTGATCTTTCGGGTACAGATTATCCGGATGACGAAATTTCGTGGTTAGATGCTGCCGCAACAACAACTGGCGGTAGCAGAACAAGTGCTTGGACCATGCTTTCTTATATCAGTAGATTGAATTATAACTACGCGAATAAGTACTATTTTCAAGCAACTTTTCGCCGGGACGGTTCTTCCAGATTTGGAGCCAATAATAAATGGGCTACTTTTCCCTCATTCTCTGCTGGCTGGATTCTTTCAGAAGAAGATTTTTTTCAGAATATTAGTTCTAAGATAAACTATATGAAATTAAGAGCAAGCTACGGAATTACCGGAAATAATAATATTGGAAATTATTCACACATTGCCGGGGTTGCTGCTGCTAATTATGTATTCGGAGGAACGCTGCAAGCAGGCAAAGCGTTGACCGGATTAGGCAATTCTGAATTAACCTGGGAGGAAACAACTCAGTTTGATGTTGGTCTTGATTTGGGCTTTTTCAAAGATCGACTTTTTCTAAAATACGACTACTATAGAAAATCGACTGACAATTTACTTTACCAGTTAGATATTCCAATGGCTTCAGGATTCTCAAATGTTCAATACAACGTAGGACAAATCGATTTCTGGGGACATGAAATCTCGCTTGAGACGAAGAACATGGTTAATGATTTTAAATGGAGTACGAACATTAACCTCGCTTTCAACGAAAATGAAGTGAAGCAATTGGGAACAGAAGATGTTCCGATTGGTGGTTACGACAATGCAGGAGATATCAACCGTTTGGCTGTTGGAGAACCTGTCGGTGTATTTATGGGATATGTTTATGATGGCATATACATGACCGAGGAAGAATTTAATACACAGCCTAAACATGCTTCATCTGAGGTTGGTACTGTTAGAATGAAAGATATCAGCAGAGATGGAATAATTGATGAGAAAGACCGCACAATCATCGGTGATCCCAATCCGGATTTAGTCTTTGGTATCATGAATGAATTTTCTTACCGTAATTTTGATTTGAGCATTGTAATGAGCGGTGTTGTCGGTGGAGATATTATTGCTCGTTCGTATGAGAATACGAATAACCTGGATGGTGTTTTTAATGTTGAGACTAACGTTGCCGATCGCTGGAGGTCGTTGGAAAATCCTGGTGATGGAATTGTTCCCCGCACTAAGGCAGGAACAACCGAATTGTTCCGTTTTAACAATACACGATGGGTGTCTGACGGAACACATTTGGCCATTAAAAACGTGACTTTGGGATATACTCTTTCTCCTAAGAAATACATTAAACGAGCTCGGTTTTACTTGAGTGGACAGCAGCTTGCCATTATTACAAAGTACACGGGAGGAAATCCTGAAGTTAGTTCCGGTCTGAATTGGAATGGATTGGGTGTAGACAATACAGCCTATCCCGTACCAAGAACTTTTACAATTGGATGTAATCTAAACTTTTAATCAACTAATATGAAAAAAATAATATATACGGGAATCATAGCTTTAATGACTATTTCCTGCTCAGATTCGTTTTTGGAACTAGCGCCTGAGTCGTATACAAATTCTTCTGGCTTTTATAAAACAGAGAGTCACTTTGAAATGGCAGTCACAGGAACCTATGAATCACTTCGGTCGATAACAAACGACCGTGGACGGTGGTTACTGACTGATCAGCGTTCAGATAATGCCCACTATGATTATTATGCCGCAAACCGTGGCACCGGATCAGCAGTCTCTTTAGAGCACATTGCCGATTTTATTGACGAAGAAGATAACCGTCATGCAAACAATTTTTATTACAATTGCTACGAAGGAATTTCAAGAGCAAATACAATTCTTGATCGCATTGAAGGAGTTGAATTAGATGCTGATTTCGAAGCTTCAGTAATCGGGGAAGCAAAATTTTTAAGAGCGTTCTTTTATTTCGACCTTGTTCGCCTTTATGGCGGTGTGCCACTTTACTTAAATGAAGTGCAAACAGCTGATGAAGCTTTTTTACCGCGTGCTTCTGTTGAGGAGGTTTACGCTCAGATTGAATCAGATGTGACTGATGCAATCTCTAAACTTGATGCTCCTTCGTTTCCACAGGATGGAAGAGCAACACAGGGAGCCGCCAGGATGTTGTTAGCCAAGGTTTTAATGACCAAGCCATCACGTGATTTTGCAGGGGCTGAAACTCAACTACGCGAAATTATGAAAATGGGGTACGATTTGCTTCCTGATTATGCGGATATTTATGATCCGGCAAATAAAAACCATCGGGAGTCAATTTTTGAGGTGCAATATCAGGAAGGCGATCAGGGACAAGAAAGTAATTTTGCTTATCGTTTCTTCCCAAAAACAGGGAATGACCTTCTTGTTACCGGACTTGGTTCAAACATTCTTACCCGTGGTGGATGGAATATGCCGACACAGGAAATGGTTGATTCGTATGGCGAAGGAGATGAAAGATTGGCCAAATCAATAGCCGTTGCCGTTGGTTCGGCTGATGGAAATGGAATGATTGTCATTGAAGATGTATTAAATCCGGAAGATGCGGCAATTGATAATTATCAGCTGAAACGGTATTTCGTTAAGAAGTACCTTCATCCGCATTCAAAACCCTATAATATGGATGAAAACTGGCCATTTTACCGTTATGCCGATGCTTTGTTAATGCTATCTGAATGCTTGTTGGAACAAAGCAAAGGTGATCAAGGTCTGCCCTATTTAAATGAAGTCAGGTCGAGAGCTGGGTTAGAACCTGTAGGCACATTGACAGATGATGTAATTGCCAACGAGCGGCGTCATGAACTGGCTTTTGAAGCTCATCGTTGGTTTGATTTACTAAGAACCGATAAAGCGATAGAAGTTATGACAGCTTTTGGAGAACGTACAAAAGCGATGTATCCCTACTTGCAAGACCGGACATATGATATCTCATCAGATAAATTATTGTATGCGATACCATATCGAGAAATGCAGCTAAACGACGAACTGGAACAAAATCCGGGGTATTGAGTTTCACGAAAAATAAGAGATTCTGCAAAAGTAACTTTAAGAATAAAATTACTTTTGCAGAATCTTTAACAACGACCTAAATAAGTTATGCAACGATTGAACTAAACGTTTTAAAACATGTATGTAGAAGCTGTTAAGGCATATAGCCGGAATAGTTGAAAACGTTTTCATAAAGTGTCCTGTTTTTTCTACTTTTGGTGGTTAGAATTACAATTATCAAGAATTGTCTTCTTGGTTGAATGATAATCAAACGTGAAATATGAAATCAAAAAATCGAATATTGTTTTTTTTAGGAGTGCTAATTCTTCTATTCTCAAATTATAGTTATGCCCAAATTCAAATCCGGAATTTAACCTGTGAGCATTTAACCAATCCACTGGCCATTGATGTGCTAGAACCTCGTTTGAGCTGGCAATTAGCTGGCAATGAACGTGGGATTGAGCAAATGGCATATCAGGTTATTGTTGCTTCTACAAAGGAGAAACTGAATGACAATGAGGGTGACTTGTGGAATTCAGGAAAAGTGGAGTCCGATCAATCTATCAATGTTGTTTATGATGGCGTTGAATTGAAAAGCAAGATGGATTGCTTTTGGAAGGTAAAAGTATGGACCAATAAAGGCGAATCTTCTTGGAGTGAGACTGCCAATTGGTCAATCGGCTTACTTTTTTATAACCAATGGTGGGGACGATGGATTGGATTCGACCGCCCTTTCCCCTGGGATGATGACAGCTTTCATTCACGGCTTTCAGCACGATATCTCAGAAAGGAGTTTGAAGTAACGAAACCGATTAAACAGGCGAAAGTCTATCTGATGGGCTTAGGACTCTACGAGTTGTATTTCAATGGCCAAAAGATTGGCGATCAGGTATTGGCTCCGGTTCCAACCGATTACGATGAAAATGTCAAATATAATGTGTTTGATGTGACTGAGCAGTTGAAATCAGGCGATAATGCTGTTGGTGTTATTCTCGGAAATGGACGTTATTATACCATGCGTCAGCATTACAAACCGTATAAAATCAAGAATTTTGGATTCCCGAAGTTGATGTTTCATATGGAAATTGAATATGAGGATGGCACGAAAGCTTACGTTCTTTCAAACAATAGCTGGAAAGGAACTGCTGATGGACCAATTTTGTCGAATAACGAATACGATGGCGAAGAATACGACGCCCGCAAAGAAATGCCAGGTTGGAATAAGGTTGGCTTTGATGATAAAGATTGGCTGGAGCCTGAATATGTGCAAGTGCCAAACGGAACATTTGAAGCCCAAATGACTCCCAATATGAAGGTAATGGAGAGTATTAAGCCCGTTTCTGTGACTATGATTGGAGAAGATCGATATATTCTGGATTTGGGGCAAAATATCGCTGGTTGGATGAAAATGACTGTTCAGGGAGACGCTGGCGACACGGTTCAACTTCGATTTGCCGAGGTACTGCAAGATAATGGTGAACTGTTTACCGAAAACCTACGCGATGCAAAAGCTACTGATATTTATATCTTAAAAGGTGGTGATAAAGAAACCTGGGAACCTCGTTTTGTTTATCATGGTTTTCAGTTTGTTGAAATAACGGGCTACCCGGGAGTGCCAACGGTTGATGATTTTGTAGGGCAAGTGGTTTACGATGAAATGGAAACCACAGGTACTTTCGAAACTTCAAACCCGATTATCAATCAAGTATTTAAAAATGCTTATTGGGGAATTCGTGGTAATTATAAAGGCATGCCGATTGATTGCCCTCAACGAAATGAGCGTCAGCCATGGTTGGGAGATCGTTCCACCGGTTGTTATGGGGAGAGTTTTATTTTCGGAAATGAGATGCTTTACTCCAAATGGCTTGATGATATTGGCTATTCGCAGAAGGAAAATGGTGCGATCAGCGATGTTGTTCCGAACTTTTGGCGTTACTACTCTGATAACATGACCTGGCCGGGAACCTACCTGATGGTGGCTGATATGCTTCACCGACAATACGCCGATGTTCGTCCGATTAAGGAGCATTACCAGTCGATGAAAAAATGGATGGATTATATGAAAGACCGCTATATGAATGAGGATTACATTGTTACTCAGGATCGTTACGGTGATTGGTGTGTGCCACCTGTTACAATTGAAGCTGGCCGTGGGAAAAGCGCTGATAAAAAGCACCCTCGGGAGTTGATTTCAACCGCTTACTATTATTACTACCTCGGCTTGATGGAAAAATTTGCACTTCTCTCTGGAAACGGACGCGATGTTGCTAAATTTCGAGAGCTGGCTCAACATATTAAAGAAGGGTTCAATCAAAAATTCTATTTGACAGAAAAGGCTGGCTACGGCGAAAATAAATTAACCGACAACCTGTTGGCGCTTCAAATGGGGCTTGTTCCCGAAGAAAATCATGAGGCTGTTTTTAACACCATTGTCGATATTATTCTGAATAAAAATAATGGACATTTAAGTACGGGATTGATCGGAACACAGTGGTTGATGCGAACACTAACAGAAAACGGAAGAGCCGATATTGCCTATCAGCTAGCTACAAATACCACTTATCCCAGCTGGGGATACATGATTGAAAATGGGGCGACAGCCATTTGGGAACTCTGGAATGGAAACACAGCAGCACCACATATGAATTCGTACAACCACGTGATGATGTTGGGCGATTTGATTATTTGGGATTATGAGCATTTAGCAGGAATTAAATCAAGTACCGAGGATTCTGGTTTTAAGGAAATTGTGATGAAGCCTGAATTTGTTGAGGGATTGGATTTTGTGAATGCGAGCTATCAATCCGTTTATGGTGAAATTAGCAGCGAATGGCAAAAGGATAGATTGACAATTGAATGGAAACTGACTGTGCCTGCCAATACCATAGCCAAAGTTTATATTCCGGCAAAATCGGCTGCCGACATTACCGAAAGCGGTGTCGAACTATATCAGGCTAAAGGGGTGAATTATCAGTACCAGGAAGGAGATCGCGCATTACTTGAAGTTGGATCGGGGGAGTATCATTTTCAGTTTAAACGATAAGGTTTACAGGCAATTGGTTACCTAAATTCTTTCCGATACTCCGACGGTGTTTTTCCCATTATCTTTTTAAAATAGTGGTTAAAGTTCGCCAGATTGTTGTATCCGCAATCGTAGCCAATTTCAGTAATTTGTTTTTCGGTTTCGGCTAACATTTTGGCGGCATAGCCAATCCTGATTTTGATGACGTATTCCATAAAGGTGAGATGGGTTTTCTTTTTAAAAAAACGACAAAACGAGCCGGGAGCCATATTGAGTAACGAGGCAACTTCATTCAACTTAATTTCCTCCTGAATGTGTTGAAATACGTATTCGTAGATTTTGTTGATTTGGTTGAAGTCTTTGTCGAATGCGGTGTTCGAAATGGGCTGCTGCGAGAGGTACTCTCGTTTGTCACATTCAATTAATAAATTGAAAATACGTAATAAACTAATATAGCTATTCAATCCTTGTTGAGTCGTTAGCTCTTTTAAAATTGACTTGATCTTTGGGATTCGTGAACCATAAAAAAAGATGCCCGCTTCGGCTTGTTTCAATAGATCGACAATTTTTTCGAGTTCAGGCTTATTAAAGAAATCAGAAGAAATTAAATTTTCATAAAAATGAATGACAATGCATTTGGGTGGTTCCTGTTTGGTGGTTTTTAGTATTTCCCAGCAGTGGGGCAGGTTGGGGCCTAGTAGCACCAAGTCGTTTCGCTCAAAACTGGAAATGTTGTTGCCGACAATTCTTTTACCGACTCCTGACAGAATGAAATTCAGCTCAAAGTTTTTATGTGAATGGACACGAGGAGAGTTCTTTGTCAACTCCATCTCACGAGTGATGAAGGAATGCTGATGGGGAACATATATTTTTTCAAAAACGTATTCCATTTGTTAAATATTGACAATAATTTATTGAATGTATGAAAATATAAAATATAAAGGTGAAAATACAATGTAAATACGTTAAGATTTGATTGAAGATAATTAGCCGGATTTTATTTCTTTGTTTAGAGAGGAAGTCCATTTGTAAATGATAAGTTTTAAATGAAAAATTGTAAAACCATGAAAAAAAATAGTGTACTAGTTGTTCTCCTTAGCTTTATAGTTGTATTTGCCGGGTGTACTTCCCAAAAGGAGCGTACCTTCAAAGAAGGTATCGTTTTGGAAGAGTTTATTTACGAAACTGCACCGTTCCCCTCGAGCCATGCCGGAACTATTGTTGAAACCACCGATGGAACATTGGTTACCTCGTGGTTCGGTGGAACCTACGAACGCGACCCTGATGTTTGTATTTATGTAAGCCGAAAAGTTGATGGCGAGTGGACAGAACCTGAAAATGTAGCAGATGGTATTCAGAACGATACGCTTCGTTATCCAACCTGGAATCCGGTGTTGTTTCAGGTACCCAATGGCGAATTACAGCTCTACTATAAAATTGGCGCACACCCTAATAATTGGAAAGGATGGATGAAAACTTCGGAAGATGGAGGTGTGACTTGGTCGGAAGCGATAGCATTGCCGGATGGTATTATTGGGCCGGTAAAAAACAAACCGGTGTTAATTGATGGCAAGATCATCAGTCCGACGAGTACCGAGGAAGATGGCTGGCGAGTATACTTTGAGATTTCGGATGATCTCGGAAAAACCTGGCGTAAAACAGAGCTCATCAACGATGGCTATGATATTATTGCTATTCAACCCAGTATATTGGAATATTCTGACGGACGATTGCAGGCGTTGACTCGAAGTAAAAACCGGGCTATTCTGCAGTCCTGGTCTGATGATCGGGGCGAAACCTGGTCGGAGATGACCAAAACTTCGTTGCCACAGAACAACTCGGGAACCGATGCCGTAACACTTGCCGATGGTAGACAATTGTTGGTTTATAACCATGTATTGCCTCCCGACGAAAAGGTAAAAGGCGGACGTTCACCGCTTAATGTTGCTGTAACTCAAGATGGCGAACATTGGATGGCAGCGCTTGAATTGGAAAATGAACCGGAACAACGTTTTTCGTATCCGGCGGTTATTCAAACCAACGATGGAATGATTCACATTTTGTACACCTGGAAACGAGTTAAAATGAAACATGTGGTTGTCGATCCATCTAAAATGGAACTCACTCCAATTGTTGATGGGCAATGGCCTGAAAAATCAGAATAATAATAACTACTAAGAATATTTTTTTGAGTGAAATTAATTTCGACTTCATTTAATACAAATTGCATAAAGTATATGAAACCAAATTTTCCGATGCCATTAAAAGGAATAGTTCCTCCGTTGGTAACTCCTTTGATTGATAATGACACACTAGATGTTGACGGGCTGGAACGCCTGATTGAACGGACAATTGCAGGCGGTATACATGGGCTTTTTTTGTTGGGAACAACGGGAGAATTTGCCAGTTTATCGTACAAAATACGTGAAGAGTTGATTGAACGAAGCTGCAAGCTGGTCAACGGGCGAGTGCCTGTTTTGGTCGGCATTTCGGATTCAGCTTTCACCGAAAGTTTAAACTTGGCCAACAAGGCTGCGGAGTATGGTGCTGATGCAGTTGTGATTACTCCTCCTTATTATTTTAGCGCTAGCCAACCCGAGCTGTTGGAATATCTGGAGCGAATTATGCTGCACATGCCGCTTCCTTTATTCATTTATAATATGCCGGTGCACACAAAGGTTTCGTTTGCTCCCGAAACGGTAAAGGCAGCAGCCAATATTCCCGGAATTATTGGGATGAAGGACAGTTCTGCAAACCTGGCGTATTTCAATCAAATTAGCCATCTGTTGCAGGACCGTCCTGACTTTACGTTCATGGTTGGTCCTGAGGAGATCATGTCTCAGTTTGTTCTTTTAGGTGGTCATGGTGGTGTGAATGGCGGTGCAAATATGTTCCCTAAATTGTATGTCGATTTATACAATGCCTCTGCAGCTCGCGATTTCGATAAAATTATTCCGCTTCAGCAAAAGGTAATGCAAATTAGTAGTACTATTTATAGTGTTGGGCAGTATGGCTCCAGTTACCTGAAAGGCTTGAAATGTGCGCTATCTGTAATGGGCGTTTGCAGTGATTTTATGGCGGAGCCATTTCATAAATTCAATGCTCCTGAACGTAAAAAAATTGAAAAAGCATTGGATGAGCTAAATTACAAAGAGCTCTTGTAATCATGAAATAGCAAGGAAGACAATTGGAGCAATCGATACTTCAGTTGTCTCCCCTGTTTTCTATTATCGCAACAGCTGTAATCGGGAAACTGTTTGGATGTGTTCATCCGGTATTATTAAACCTAACATAGTTGATAACCGAACTAATAAAACAAATTGAATGAGTACGATTGACGTCATTATTTTTATTGCTTACCTCGTTGGAATAGTCTTATTCGGAAGTTCTTTTTATAAGAAGAATAAATCATCATCGGCATTTACTTTGGGTAATCAATCGATTCCAGGGTGGGTGATAGCACTGTCGATATTTGCCACTTTTGTGAGTAGTATTAGCTATTTGGCATTGCCCGGTCAGGCTTATTTAACCAACTGGAACGCCTTTGCATTCAGCCTGTCTATTCCATTTGCTTCGTACATGGCGGTTCGATTTTTTGTGCCGCTCTATCGCTCTATCAATAGTCCATCGGCCTACACTTATTTGGAGAAGCGTTTTGGGCCATGGGCAAAAAACTATGTTTCGGTTATGTATTTGCTCACCCAGTTGATGCGGGCCGGAACGATTTTGTTTTTGTTAGGTATTATGCTGCATACATTGCTTGATTGGGATATTTCAACCATTATTATTGTTACCGGATTTAGTGTTATGGTTTATTCCCTGCTTGGTGGTATTCAGGCTGTGGTTTGGACTGACGCGATTCAGGCAATTATTTTAATTGTTGGCGCGATTGTGTGCATTCTCACGTTGATGTTTTCGATGCCCGAAGGTCCGGGACAAGTTTTTGAAATTGCAGCGGCAAATGATAAGTTCAGCCTCGGAAGTTTTGGAGCCAGTTTAAATAGTTCCACTTTTTGGGTGGTGTTGATTTACGGTATTTTTATCAACCTACAGAACTATGGAATTGACCAAAATTACATTCAGCGTTATATGACTTCAAGTTCTGAAAAAGAAGCTAAAAAATCGGCATTGTATGGAGGTTTACTTTATGTGCCTGTATCTGCCATGTTTCTATTTATCGGATCTGCACTATACAGTTTTTACACCGCACAACCCGGATTGATTGATCCGAATATTCAGGCTGATAAAGTTTTTCCTCAGTTTATTGTCAATCAACTTCCAAACGGGTTAACCGGATTTTTGATTGCATCGGTTTTTGCAGCCGGAATGAGTACAATCTCAACCAGCATTAATAGCTCGGCAACCGTAATTTTAACCGACTATTTTAAGATTGACGGTAACTCGGGTGATGATAAACGCTCGATGCGAATTCTGTATTTGGCATCGTTTATTTTCAGCACCTTGAGTATCGGTGTTGCCATCGCAATGATCAATGTTCAGAGTGCGCTGGATGCGTGGTGGAAATTGGCCTCAATCTTTAGTGGAGGCATGCTGGGATTGTTTCTGCTTGGATACCTTTCGAAAAAGCTTACCAGCTTATCAGCTTTTATTGGAGTGATTGCCGGAGTTGTTGTAATTGGTTGGATGAGCCTTTCGCCCATCTTTTTCCCAGGCACTTCTCTGGAACCATATACCAGCCCATTCCACAGTTATTTATCAATCGTGTTTGGTACTGTAGCGATTTTTATTGTGGGATTTTTAATAGGAGTATTTGTTAATAAAAAGGTGATTACTGAGAAGACAAATTTGTAATGATCTGATTGTTTGTAGTGAGTTGTTATTTCTTAAACGCAGTGGTGTTTTTTCGATATCGGCAAGCAGATGTCTCAGAAGAAATAGATTTGAGACTGTTAAAAAATGTTAATTCAGATTGTTTTGTTTTAATCCATTTTTTATACTTTGCATTCCTAAAAAAGCTTGGATGTCAGATTTTGATCATATTTTTAGAAAATATCACAATTCACTCTATTTGTATGCTAATAAATTCGTTCGTAACGAAAGTATTTCTTTAGATATTGTACAAGATGTGTTTGCCTCGATATGGGAAAAGGGAAAGCTTGAATTGCATGATGAGCACCTGAAAGCTTATTTGTTTAATGCTGTTAAAAACAGTTGTTTCAACTATTTGAAACATGAGAGAGTGGTGCAGGATCATCAACAAAGGCATATTGAAAGAATTATGCAACTCGAACAGAAATATTACAAAAGCGGTGAACAGTCTTTAATTGAAAAAGAAAACCTGGACAAAATTTATAAGGCCATTAATGCTTTATCCGTTATCAATCGCGAAGTTATTGAGCTAAGTAGATTCGAAGGATTGAGAAACAAAGAAATTGCTAAAAAACTTAAGCTACCTGTTCGCACTGTTGAGACTCGATTATTTCGTGCGCTTTCCGAATTGAAAGAAAAATTGTCAAAAAACAATCTTCGTATTTTGTTGAATATTTGCGCGTTAATAAAAAGTTAAGTTTTTTTTGAATTTTGATGACGTAATTTCCCATCCTTGGTTGTGTTAGTAGTAAATGATGAAAATTTAATCATGACTACAGTAAATTCATCCGAAATACAACAAATGATCTCAAGGTACCTTAATGGAGATCTTTCGCGCACCGAACAAGAAAAATTAGTTAACTGGATTAAGGACAGTCCCAAAAATCAGAGACTGTTTTTTGAGCTGAAAGACGTTTGGGATGCAAGCCACAAAGGCTCCAATGAAAAGGTAAATGAACAGCTTTTAAAATTTTATCGAAAGCAAGCAACTCAAAAAAGAACAAAGTCAATATCTTCATGGAAGTCTGTTATTGCTGTTGCTGCCATTTTAGTATTTGGCTTAGTGATTGGAAGTGTGATGCAAATGCAATTTGGACAGGATAACAGTCAGTTGGAATCGTTTTATGTGCCCAAAGGCAGCCGTTCCGAAGTTACTTTAGCTGATGGCACGAAAGTTAATCTGAACTCAAACAGCTATCTTAAATTTGACACCCATTTTTCAAAAAATAATCGAATTGTGCACCTGGAAGGCGAGGCATATTTCGAAGTCAAATCAGACAAAAATCATCCATTCACCGTTCAAACCAATAATTTTGATATTGTAGTTACCGGCACCAAATTCAATGTAAGTAACTATCATGATGACCAGTTAATCGGCGCTACACTTGCCGAGGGTAAAATAGAACTGTTTACGGACGATCATCAACAATTTGAAATAAAGCCAGGTGAAAAAATATCTTTAGACAGAAAGACTAACCATTATGAATTGAATGACGCAGACGTTGAATCGGAAACAGCCTGGATAGATAATGAATTTATATTTAAAGAAATTCCTTTTCCCGACTTGATTAAACGGTTGGAAAGATGGTACGATGTTCGCATTTCATACAGCGGCAACGAATTGAATGAGATGATGTATTCCGGAAGTTTTAAAAACCAGGAAACAATCTGGCAAGTGCTGGATGCATTGAAACTGACTAGTCCAATTGATTACGAAAAAATAAGTTTTAGAAAGTTTGAACTAAACTATAAGCCTATGTAAAAAAATAAAGGCAGCGTGTCGCCACAACACGCTACCTAAATCAAAAAAACAATCAAGTTTTTAATTGTCTAAACATTTCAAATTTATGAAAAAAAAACGAAACAATGGGAGGATTGGCTCCAGTGCTGACGTCCCAAAAATCTATCGAATTATGAAGTTAACTTGCTTCTTTATTTTAGTAGCATTGCTTCAGGTTTCAGCTGCTACTTATTCGCAAAACACGAAACTAAGTATCGAAGGAAAGAATCTCTCAATCGAGAAAATATTGGGACAGATTGAAGATCAGTCTGAGTATTCATTTTTCTACAACAACAAGGAAGTCGATTTGTCAAAAATTGTAACTGTTGATATTAAGGACAAAGAAATTGATGAGGTTCTTGGTATGTTGATGAATGAAGCCGGCTTGGATTATACGTTGAATAATAAGCTAATCATTATTCATCAAAACGAAAAGGGAAAATTCTCCAACCTTTCGGTACAACAAGCCATTAAGGTGAGCGGAACAATAACCAACGAAGGGGGAGAGCCTATTCCCGGAGCAACAGTTGTTGTTAAGGGTACAACGGTGGGTACTATTGCTGATTTTGAGGGTTACTATACTCTTGGTGATGTTCCGGCTGACGGAACGTTGGTTTATTCTTTTGTAGGAATGAAATCTCAGGAGGTTCCGGTTCAAGGTCGACAAACGATCAATGTGGCAATGCAAGAAGAAACGATTGGCCTCGAGGAAGTTGTGGCTGTCGGTTATGGAACAATCAAGAAACGTGATTTAACCGGATCAGTAGGAAGTGTTGATTCTGAAACGCTAGTTGAAAAAGGAACAACAAGCCCAATGGAAGCCATTCAGGGAAGTCTTGCGGGGGTGCAAATTACTTCTTCTACCGGACGTATTGGCGATGGTTTTGATATCACCATCCGTGGAAAGAACTCCATGAGTGCTGATGCAAAACCATTGTATGTTGTTGATGGTGTGCCAACTGATGGAATTGACTTTTTGAACCCACAAGATATTGCTCGCGTCGATGTTTTGAAAGATGCTTCCTCAACGGCTATTTATGGATCTCGTGGTTCGAATGGTGTTGTTATTGTTACAACAAAAAGTGGCGGAGATGTAAAGAAAGATGTTTCTGTTTCTTACAGTGGATACTATGGTATTCGAAAAGCGGCTCGTTTACCTGAAATGATGAGCGGCGAAAAATGGTGGTATTATCACCAGTCGGCCTACCTCGCAACCGCCAAGACTGATCCGGTAACAGGAACGGTTACTGAAGCTACTTTGCAAGATGCCGTTGGTGCTGGAGGAAATAATAACTTGTTGTACGAACGTGCTGCAAGAAATGAAACAACTGATTGGTATGATGTTGTGTTGAAGGATGGGCAGCAACAAAATCATTATGTAGCCATTTCAGGAAAAACCAATAACAAGTTGGGGTATACATTTGGTATTGGTTATCAAAATGAAGAAGGAAATATCCAGAACGAATCAATTGATAAGTACTCATTTAAAATGAGTGTGAATCAGGATATTAGTGAGAAAGTAGATTTCGGTACTAATTTTTCTGCTTCGTTAACCGAACAGGAAATGGGAAGTGAATTCGCTATGCGTGAGGCCTTCCGCTTAAATCCATTTTTATCACCAGTTGATTCGGTAGGCAACTTGTATCCACAGCCAGGAAAATACAAAGATGCAGATGGCAATTGGTTGATTAACAAGACAAGTACATTTAATCCGGTATTGGAAATACAAAACTCCACCAACAATGTACGTCGCTGGAATGGAGTTGGAAATACTTACCTATCATACATGCCAATTGAATGGTTGACCTTAAAAAGTAGTTTTTCGTTTAATTACGATGCTAATCGCCAGGGACAAGCGTGGGGAGCATTAACCAACAATGGAATTTCAAACAATAACTTACCGTCAGCTCAACGCGACACGTATGAGAATTTTAGTTATACCTGGGATAATCAGTTCAATATTGAACGTAAATACGATAAACATTCTTTTAACTTATTAGGAGTGCAAAGTTTTTACTCAAGCGTCACTGAAACTTCAATGATGTATTCCAAATACATGCCTTTTGAAACAACATTCCATAACTTAGGGTCCGGTGAGCAAGGAACATACAATATCAGTTCTGCTTATATCAAACAAACCTTGACCTCGTATTCTTTCCGATTAAACTACTCTTACAACGATCGGCTGTTAATTACCTTATCCAATCGTTGGGATGGATCGTCTCTTCTTTCTGAAGGGAACAAATGGGAGTCTTTCCCATCAGGAGCTATCGCATGGCGTGTTAGCGAAGAGCCATTTCTCGCAAATTCGGATTTAATATCAAATTTGAAAGCCAGAGTTAGTTACGGTTTTACAGGAAATAACATTGTATCGCCTTATGCAACTTCAAATACACTGGATCGCCAGATGTACTATGACTATTTCGGTTCAGCGGCTAATGGATGGTTGCCTCAAACAATAGCAAATAGTAAATTGACATGGGAAAAAACCAGCGAGATAAATGTTGGTGTTGACTTTGGCCTTTTCAGTAACAGTCAGGTTTACGGATCGATCGACGTGTATAATCGGTTGTCTGATGATTTGTTAATGCCTCAACAGTTACCAAAGGAATCTGGATGGAACGAGATGGATGCCAATGTTGGATCAGTTCGAAATAGAGGTATTGAGGTTGCGTTAACAACGGTTAATATCGACAAGAATGATTTTTACTGGAAAACCTCATTTACCTTCACGTCTAATAAAAACACCATTGAATCACTTTATGGACAGGATAAAGTCGATGATGTTGGTAATGGATGGTTTATTGGTGAGTCGGTCGATGCTCAATACAATTATAAGTTTGATGGAATCTGGCAAGCCAGTGAGGCCGCTGAAGCCGCCATATACGGACAATCAGAAGGTCAGGCGAAAGTTGTAGACGTTAATAATAACGATGATATTGATCCCGCTGATGACCGTATGATCCTGGGGTCTTCTGATCCCTCGTGGTCAGCAAGTATGAACTCAAGTTTGAGTTATAAGAATTTTGATTTTTCGTTTTCATTATATGGCAACCAAGGTGTATTCGTTAACAGTGGTTTCCACAGTAACTTTGTTGATGTTCGCGACCGTGGACGTAATAAATTAGATATTGCTGATTGGTATATCCCTGCAAATGACGCTGGTCTTCCAGCCCAGGTATCGAACGAGTATCCACAACCTCGTAATGCCGGGACATACTGGAGAAATGATGGTGTTGGATACTATCGCGATGCTTCTTTTGTTAAAATTAAGAACATTGCTTTGGGCTATTCTTTAAAACCTCAACTAGCTGAAGAATTGCATATGAAAAGCTGCCGGATTTATATGAATATTTTAAATCCGTTTGTATTTACATCCTATGACGGTTATGACCCTGAATGGGCAGGTGCTTCCTACAATGATGGGGGAGTAGGCTCCGTAATTTATCAAATTGGTGTAAATGTTAACTTTTAAGAATTTTTGATATGAAAAAAATAATAATATTTCTCGGAATAATTGGATTGATTTTCACTTCATGTACAGACTATATTGAAGAGGAAAACCTTTCAAGTGTAAATGCCGCAGACTTTTATTCCACCTCGGAAGGTTTTGAGTCGCTGGTAAATGCAAATTACTCCTACTTAAGGGAGATCTATGGAAATGATGCATTCCTTTTTTGTGATGGAACAGATTTATATGGAATTGGTCGGGACCCCGGTGTTATTGAAATAGCAACCTATTCAGAGTTGAATCCTTCAACTGATGGAGTCGAATTGTTGTATAATAATTGCTATGAGGCTATTCAAATTGCCAACATGGCTCTATTCTACTCTGATAAAACGGAAAGCTACAGTGATTTAAACAAGCGTATCGGTGAAATTAAATATTTACGTGCGAATGCCTATTTCCTATTAGTGCAAACATATGGTGGTGTTAGTCTGGTTACAAACTATATAGCAGAACCAGAACTGGCCTTTGACAGGAGCACTGCAGACCAAATTTACGAATTCATCATCGTAGAACTCGAAGATGCATTGAATGCCGTTGATGCCGGATCGTACACTGGCAGGGTGAATAAGCGTGCTGTTCAGCATTTGTTGACAAAGGTACATTTGACCCGTGGCTACGAAAGCTATGGTGCTGCAGATGATTTTAGCAAGGCTGCCGCTTATGCAGATGCTGCAATAGGCGGGCAAACGCTTACCATTCCTTTCGAAGAACTTTGGACTCCTGGTAATGAAGGGAATGAGGAAGTTGTTTTCTCTGTTCAGTTCGATCCTTCTTCAATTGCTACTGATCCAACAGGTTTGGGTCATAAACAATGTAATTACTTCAGCTCGTATCTGGGAGGTTCAGAAGTTGCGGGAGATGCGCCATACAGAACATACAATCTTTGTCCGACACAGTTTACAATAGACTTGTTTACACAGGATGACGAGCGTTGGGCTGCTTCATTTATGGTAGAACTTTACAATCGATACTATGATTATTACGATGTAGAAGACCACAGTGGATTGAGTGTAAGAGATTATTATGTACCTAGATGGATGACAAGCGTTGAACTGGATGCCTACATTGCGGCTCACCCTGAAGCAACGATTCATCCATATGGAGAATATGTACCTTCAGTGAGTCGCAGTACCGACTATGCAACAATTCCACTTAAAAAGTTTGACGATCCAAAATCAGCTTTTGGTGGTAATGGCGATGGAAGAGTTGGAACACGTGATATTATCCTTTCGCGTTTAGGAGATACTTACTTATTGGCAGCGGAAGCTTATCTGAAGGCTGGCTCGCCTGGTACTGCTGTTGATAGAGTCAACGAAGTACGTCAACGCGCTGGAGTGCCCGATATAACAAGTTCAGATTTGGATATTGATTTTATTCTCGATGAACGTGGTCGCGAATTATTGGGTGAATATCACCGTTGGTTCGACCTAAAACGTACCGGAAAACTTGTAGAGAGAGCATCCGCTCATAATTATATGATCGAAGCCTCTAACTTCACAGGAGCTAATGGGGAGTTAAAAATCCTAAGACCTATTCCTCAGGAAGCAATTGATTTGAACCAAAATAAAGATTTTAGTCAAAATCCTGCATACAACTAGTCTGTAAATTCAAATACCGAAGATCAATTGATCTTCGGTATTTCCCACCTAACGAATCTATAAATACGATACTTATGAATAAAATATTATCCTATCTGATTGTCATACTATTTATTTCGTGCAACTCGAAGCCGAAGAAAGAAACCCAAACGAATGCAGCGGAAAAGGAAAAGTGGTCGGTTCGTATGGCCAATTCCGTAATGCACACGAGCGACACCTTATTATATTTTGAAAAAATTAATAACCCCGCTCGCAACTATAAAGACGGAGATTGGGATTACGACGTTGGTTATATGGGATCAGCGATTGCAAGACTTGGGAATATTGATCCTAAATATTCCAAATACCTGGCAGATTACATCAACTATTTTATACAGGAAGATGGCACAGTGAAAGGTTATGAGAAAGAAGAATACAACATTGACCGTGTTAACCCAGCTAAAAATTTGTTCAGTTTATATCAAAAAACCGGAGAAGAAAAATATAAAATCGCATTGGAGCAATTTGTTGATCAAATGCGTACACATCCGAAAACCAGCGACGGCGGTTTTTGGCATAAAAAAATATACCCTCATCAAATGTGGTTGGATGGTTTGTATATGGCTTCACCCTTTTTAGCTCAGTACGCCAAAGAATTTGATCAACCCGAATGGTTTGATGTGGTGGCTCACCAAATACTTTTAGTTTACGAAAAAACATATGATCCTGAAACCGGGCTTTTGTATCACGCCCAGGATGAAAGTAAAGAACAGGCATGGGCTGATCCAAAAACGGGCCGATCGTCGTATTTCTGGGGGCGATCAATTGGTTGGTATTTGATGGCCATTGTGGACGTGTTAGATTATTTGCCGGAAGATCATCCCGAAAGAGATCAGATTATAAAAATATTTCAACAGACAGTTGATGCTGTGTTGAAAGTGCGCTACCCGGAGGCAGGTGTCTGGTACCAGATTATGGACTTACCTAACCGTGAAGGCAATTACAAAGAAGGCTCGTGTACGGCGATGTTTACTTATTCGATTGCTAAAGGAGCAAAGAATGGCTACCTGGATGAAAGTTATCTGGATGTTGCCAATGATTGTTTCGATGATATGGTTGACGTATTCATTACTGAAGATGAAGATGGCTACATCAAAATGCAAAATATTTGTGGAGGTGCCGGCCTGGGCGGAAATCCATACCGTGATGGCAGTTTCGAGTATTATGTAACCGAAGATATTGTCGTTAATGATTGCAAAGGAGTCGCCCCTTTTATTGATGCAGCGATTGAATTAGATCGATAAGGATTAAATAAGAGTAAATATGGATCCTATCATTATTATCCTGACAGGCACAGTTGTTGTCTTGTTCTGCATCATTGTGCTCAAATTGCACGCTGTGGTGTCGCTGCTCCTTGCTGCTTTGGTAACCGGCTTGCTTACCTCTCCCGACTTGATATACGGCTATGCAACCCATAGCGGAATGACGAACCAAGAGGCTCAGGAATTCTCGAATTTGGTTATCGGAAAACGTCTGGCAAATGCTTTTGGAAATACGTCAGCTAAAATTGGAATTTTGATTGCGCTTGCCTCAATACTTGGGACAGCACTAATGCGAAGCGGAGGAGCCGAGCGAATTGTGAGGGGAGTATTGAGTTTATTCGGTAAAAAAAGAACTTCTCTGGCGTTGTTAAGTGGAAGTTTTACTCTGGCTATTCCGGTATTTTTTGACACCGTTTTCTATTTAATGATTCCGATTGTGAAATCGATGAGTATTCGAGACCCCAAGAAGTTTAGCATGTACTTGATGATGGTGATGGCAGGTGGCGTAATGGCTCATTCGCTTATTCCACCAACTCCGGGACCTTTGTTTGTTGCTGAAGAAATGGGGATCGACCTGGGAACCATGATTATTGGAGGGTTAGTTGTTGGATCAATTACTTCGCTTTCGGGCTATTTGTTCGGAAAGTGGGCCAGTAAACGATGGGTTTTGCCGATGCGAGATACACCCGATATAAGTATCGATGATTTGAAGCAGTTCTCAGCAAGGGAAAATAAAGATTTGCCAAGCCTTTGGTTATCGTTAATGCCAGTTGTTTTGCCTATTTTGTTGATTACTGGAAACACGATCTCAAAAATGCTTACCGAAGGAAAAGAGGTAATGTTATCTCCGTTTGAAAAAGGGGCGACGAACTTTTTTGCTATCGTTGGAGATGCCAATATTGCTTTAACTCTTGCCGCAGGAGTGGGGATTTACCTTCTCTGGGTTAGGTTGAAAGATGTGAAAAAGTTTCAGAAATTTATCTATGAATCGCTAACCAGTGCCGGCGTGATTATTTTAATTACTTCAGCAGGTGGTGCCTTTGGACAAATGCTTCAGCAAACCGGGATTGGTATCCGGATTGAAACTCTGGCTGCCAATTATCAAATGGCTTTACTGCCCATGGCTTTTATCATAACAGCGGCGGTACGGTCAGCTCAAGGTTCAGCAACAGTAGCAATGGTCACAGCAATTGGTGTTATGAGTGGATTAGGAAGTAGTGCAGGCTTGCAATTTCATCCGGTGTATTTGGCTTTGGCAATCGGCTGTGGATCAAAAATATTTGCCTGGATGAATGATAGCGCATTCTGGATCATTTTAAGAATGAGTGGCATGGATGAAAAGGAAACCATCCGACATTTTTCGTTACTTTTAACTGTCATGGCAATTTCTGGACTTATTGCCATCATGATTCTATCAAGAGTATTTCCATTAATATAAACTGAAAATGAATGAAAACCCAATCATAATAAAAACAGCGGAAGGCGACAATGTTGGCGTTGTGGCCAATATGAAGGGCTTGCCTGCCGGAACTATTTTGGATGATGGAACAGAATTGACGCAAAATGTTCCAATCGGACATAAAGTTGCTCTGGTTCCAATTGCCAAAGGCGAAAAGATAGTCCGATACGGGCAGATCATTGGATATGCTGCTGAATCAATTGCTCAGGGAGGTTGGGTTCAGGAAAAACAGGTTGAGCTTCCTATCCCTCCCGATTTGGATACGATACCTTTAACGTCTGCTCCATTGAAGGAGCTTGAGCCTTTGGAAGGATATACCTTTGACGGATACCGAAATGCAGATGGAAGTGTGGGAACCAAGAATATGTTGGGAATTACAACCAGTGTTCAATGTGTAGCCGGATTGACGGATTACGTTGCGAAGCGCATTAAAGAAGAGTTGTTGCCAAAATACCCAAACGTTGATGGAGTTGTTGCAATGAATCATTCCTATGGATGTGGAGTGGCTATTAATGCTCCGGCTGCCGTTGTGCCAATTCGCACGATCAAAAATATGGCGACGAACCCAAATTTTGGAGGTGAAGTTTTGGTAATTGGTCTGGGATGTGAAAAACTGATTCCGGAAACCCTTTTGCCAGCAAGGAGTAATGATTCAACTAAATTACCTTCTATTTTAGTGATGCAAGATGAGTCTTTTCATGGATTTAATGAAATGGCCGAAGGGGTGATGAAATTGGCAGAAGAATATTTGAAAAAGCTCAATAAGCGAAAAAGAGAAACTTGCCCGGCCTCGGATTTAATTGTTGGAATGCAATGTGGAGGGAGTGATGCTTTTTCCGGGATTACGTGCAACCCGGTGGCTGGCTTTGCTGCCGACCTTATCGTACGTGCCGGAGGCAGTGTGATGTTCTCTGAGGTTACCGAAGTGAGGGATGCTGTTCATCTTCTGGTTCCCCGAACGATTAATCAAACTGTTGCTGAAAAATTGCTGGATGAAATGAAGTGGTACGACGATTATTTGCTGAAAGGGCAAGTTGATCGAAGTGCGAATCCATCTCCCGGCAATAAAAAAGGCGGTTTAAGCAATGTGGTTGAGAAAGCCTTGGGGTCTATTGCAAAATCGGGAACAAGTCCTATTGTTGATGTGTTGGCTCCTGGAGAGAAAATTCGCAAGAAAGGGCTTACTTATGCAGCCACACCAGCCAGCGATTTTGTATGTGGTACTTTACAAATGGCCTCAGGAATGAATATACATGTTTTTATGACCGGTCGAGGCACTCCTTACGGATTATCTATGGTTCCGGTGATTAAAGTTGGCTCCAATTCAAAACTCAGCAACCGTTGGTTCGATTTGATTGATCTTGATGCCGGGCAAGTAGCCTTGGGGCAGAAAACCATTGAGGAAATGGGCTGGGAGTTGTTTCAGCTAATACTGGATGTAGCCAGCGGTAAAAAACAAGTGGCCTGCGACAAATTAGGCTTGCACAATGATTTGGTTCTATTTAATCCGGGTCCTGTGACCTAGTCTCCTCAAATTTGAAAATATGTTACAGATAAAAGATATAAAAGGAGTCATCCCGCCAATCATCACACCGGTTGACAGTAATGAAAATGTTGATGTTAATGGGCTGAAGCGTGTCATCGACCATGTGATAAATGGGGGTGTGCATGGTGTTTTTGCTCTCGGAAGCAATGGTGAGTTTTATGCGCTTGATCACCAAAATCAGGCGAAGGCGTTACAAGCGACGGTTGAGCATGTTAATGGACGTGTTCCGGTATATTCCGGAGCTGGTGCAATTACAACCAAAGAGTGTGTCGCATTGGCTAAAATGGCTGAACGGTCGGGAGCCGATGCCTTGACTGTGCTTACACCGATGTTTATCAATCCCTCGGAGACGGAGATGTATCAGCATTTTAAAACGATTGCAGAAAGTACGAAAATGCCGGTTTTGCTATACAACAATCCCGGAAAAACAACCAACAATATTTCAGTTCCTTTATTGAAAAAACTTGCTGCTATCGACAATATCGTTGGAATAAAAAACACCAGTCTCGATTTTTCCCAAACAGTGCAATACCTGCATGCAACAGCAGATAATGAAAACTTTAAGGTGTTGGCCGGAACTGATTTCTACATCTATTCTACTTTGACATACGGCGGAGTGGGCTGTGTTGCCGGAACGGCTAATGTTGCACCAGCTTTGGTGGTGGATATTTACGACAAATTTTTAGCGGGAGATCATGATGGAGCTCGACAAGCACAATTTAAACTGATGCCTCTTCGGACAGCATACAGTTACGGTAGTTTTCCCGTGGTGATGAAAGACTGTTTGAATCTGATGGGATTAAATGTGGGACATCCAGTCAAGCCAATTGATCATTGCACAGAAGAACGCATGGATGCGTTGAAAAAGGTTTTACGTGAACTTCAACTGTTAGATTCGTTTCTATGAATACGATGAGAGACGATGCACAAAAGATAATTGATGAGGCTATACAGGCTGTATTACCAGAGAAGGCTGTTGAGCGAGCATTGAATTCGATGTCGGTAAAGAATGGCGCTGTTATCGTAGCTATTGGAAAGGCTGCCTGGAACATGGCAAAGGCAGCAAAGCATCAGCTAGGTGCTAAAATCAGTGGTGGGATTGTGTTGACCAAGTATCATCATTCAAAAGGCGACATTGAAGGGCTGGATATTTTTGAAGCAGGACATCCGCTGCCAGATCAAAACTCAGTCATCGGAACTTCAAAAATACTGGAACTAGTCAGTCAATTAACATCCGATGATGAAGTCGTTTTTCTAGTTTCCGGTGGGGGATCTGCACTTTTTGAAAAACCATTGAATGGCGTCACACTAAATGAAATTGTTTCGATAACCGATCAACTTCTAAGTTGTACCGCCAGCATTGTGGAGATAAATACGGTCCGCAAACATTTATCGGCGGTTAAAGGCGGGCGATTTGCCTCACATTGCAATGGCGCAAAAATTCATGCTGTTGTTTTATCTGACGTGATTGGCGATCCGCTGGATGCAATTGCTTCGGGACCTGCTTATCCTGATCAGTCAACTTCGGAAGAAGCTTTGGCTATCATCGAAAAATATAATCTTCAGATTACCGAAAATATTCGAAAAGCACTACAAGAAGAAACACCAAAAGTAGTTGAAAACTGTGAAAGTGTAATAACAGGAAGTGTTTCTGAATTGTGCGAAGCCGCCGCCGCAACTGCTTCAGCTTTAAATTATCATCCCTATGTTTTGTCTTCATACATTGAAAACGAAGCAAAAGAAATTGGGCGCTTTTTGGGGTCGATAGCAAGGGAATTAAAAAAAGAAAATAAAAGCCAATATGCTTTTCAAGCTCCTTGTGCCATCATTTTGGGAGGCGAAACAGTTGTGGATCTAAAAGGAAAAGGGAAAGGCGGTCGAAATCAAGAACTGGTATTGGCAGCTGCTATCGAGATTGAAAATCTTGATGATGTAATTATTTTCTCGCTTGGTTCGGATGGAACCGATGGGCCGACAGATGCCGCTGGAGGAATTGTGGATGGACAATCTATTTCCCGGATGAAATCAGCAGGCAAAAATCCCGCATTGATGCTTGATAACAATGATGCATACCATGCTTTAGAAGCAAGCAATGATTTGGTAATCACCGGACCAACAGGGACAAATGTAAACGATCTAATCGTTCTGCTATGTCGTTGATAAAGAGGGCTAAAAGAATACTAAGTTGTAATTAAATAACAAAAAAATCAAAAAGTTATGAAAATAGGTTTTATCGGTTTAGGAATCATGGGAAAACCCATGGCGAAAAATTTAATTAAAGCAGGACACGAATTAGTGGTACTCGACATTAAAAAGGAATCTGTTGCTGAGTTAGTGGCTCTTGGAGCTGAAACTGGAGAAAATGCAGCTGATTTAGCAAAAAAGGTAAAAGTGATTGTTACGATGCTGCCTAATTCTCCACAGGTTAAAGAAGTTGTTCTGGGCGAAGGTGGCGTAATTGAAGGAGCTACTTCCGGATCGGTGGTGATTGATATGAGTTCGATTGCTCCATTGGCCAGCCGTGAAATTTCGGCTGCTCTAGCAGAAAAAGGTGTTGAAATGTTGGATGCCCCTGTAAGTGGAGGCGAACCAAAAGCTATTGAAGGAACCATTGCTGTTATGGTGGGAGGTAAAAAAGAAGTCTTCGATGCCAATTATGATATCATGATGGCCATGGCTGGTTCAGTAGTTCACGTCGGGGATATTGGAGCAGGAAATATTGCAAAGCTTTGTAACCAGGTTGTTGTGGCTCTAAATATTGCCGCAGTATCAGAAGCCCTTGTTTTAGCTCAAAAAGCAGGAGTAAGCCCCGACCGGGTTTACCATGCAATTCGTGGGGGGTTGGCAGGAAGTACAGTCATGGATGCAAAAGCTCCCATGATGATGGACCGAAATTATGAGCCTGGATTCCGCATAGACTTACACATCAAAGATTTGAATAATGTGTTGGAAACATCCCGTGGGGTAGGAGTTCCATTACCTCTAGCTGCGCAAGTAATGGAAATTATGCAGGCAATCAAGCAGGATGGTTGTGGTGTCGAAGATCATTCAAGTATCGTCAAGTTCTACGAGAAATTGGCGAACATTGAGTTGGGACACTAATCAGGAAGGTAATTTTGGATGGTGTATTATTCAGGGTACTTTCGGATCGAGAGAATTGTGTCTAAAAGTACTCTGAATTTTAATAAAATTTGCGTGTTGTCTTTCAAAGGCCTTATACGGTATTTTTTCAGTAACATTCTTTACAATACGAATATGCAGGGGAAGACACTAGTCTAGACTAATAAATATTGATAGCTAACTAATTAAACAAATGAGGCTAATCATTCTTGTATTCTTTGTAACACTTTATGCTTCACTAGCAGCGCAAAACTACACGAACCCAATTATTCCGGGGTTTAATCCTGATCCATCTATCTGTAAAGCAGGTAATGACTATTATCTGGTAACTTCCTCATTTGAGTATTTTCCAGGAATTCCTATATATCATAGCAGTGATCTGGTTAGTTGGAAAATGGTGGATCATGTTTTAAGTCGGGAATCCCAGATTAATATGGAAGGATATCCAGCCTCAGAGGGAGTCTATGCCCCAACAATACGCTATCATGATGGTACGTTTTACGTTGTCGTTTCTGTTTTAAGAAGAAATCCCAGAAGAGTGAAGAATATATTGATCACTACCGATTCGTTAATGAGTCGCTGGTCGGATCCGGTTGAAATTACAAATAGCTCATTGTGGGGGATAGATCCATCGCTATTTTTTAATGAAGACGGGAGGTGTTACTTTACGGCCAATCGAAAAGATCAGGTAGCACAACCCTATTCCAGTTACCGTGAAATCGTATTACAGGAACTTGATCTCCGACAAATGAAACTAACTGGTCCGATCGACATAATCGGAAAAGCTGCTGTTGTTGGAGGGGCAACCGCTGAAGGTTCACATATATACAAAAAGGATGGTCACTATTACTTGCTGATTTCAGAAGGAGGAACACGAACCAATCATGCTGTAACGATCAGCCGAAGTGAAAAAATCAGAGGGCCGTACGAACAGTGTACTTATAACCCAATTTTAACACACCGTCATTTGCAGGAAACCATATCGCTGAGAAATATTGGTCATGCAGATATCGTTCAGACCCCAGATAATGAATGGTGGATGGTTTGTTTAGGAGTAAGGTTTACGAATGATTGGTCTCTAATGGGACGCGAAACATTTCTTGTTCCAATGATTTGGCCGGACAATTCATTTCCCATTATTAATCCGGGAAATGGATTGGTGCAAATGGAGTATCCTTTGCCTGGAATAGCGAAAGAAACGAATAATCTTGCAAATACTTTTTTTGATGATTTTAGTACCTCGATATTAAAACCGGAGTGGACTTTCTTGAGAAATAACCCAACGTGTTATGAATTTACCGATAATCGACAATTGAAAATAGACTTAAAAAAAATGACCGTTGCAGACTTGTCTTCTCCGGCTTTCATAGGGAAGCGCATTGAGAATTCTGATTTTGAAACGACCATAAAACTATCCTTTAGTGCGACGTCTGAATCAGAAGAAGCTGGATTGGTGTTATTGAGCAACAATGAAAATTACTTCCGGTTTACCTTATCAAAATCGAATATCCAGTTAAAAGAAACCATCAATGGGAGGACGATAATTCTTGCTAAAGAACTGCTTGAATATGACAAGGAGGTATATTTAAAGGTTTTGTCGAAGAATAGTCTAATGGATTTTTATTATTCAATGGATGGGAGAGATTGGCATTTGATAAAAAGGAGAGTCAATACCTCCTGTTTAAGGAATTATAAATATACTGGCAATTTTATCGGCTTGTATGGTACATCAAATGGAGAAGAAACAACGAATCATTTTTTGGTTGATTGGTTTAGGTATCATCAGAAAATCCATGGAAAATATAATTAAAGCAGGATACGAATTAGTGGTTCGCGATATTAGAAAGATATCAGAATCCCTTGTTTTAGATCAAAAAGCCGGAGTGAGCCCCGATCAGGTTTGCCAGGCAATTCCTGGTGGATTGGCAGGAAGTACAGTCATGGATGCAAAAGCTCCGATGATGATAGATCGAAATTATGAGCCTGGATTCCGCATTGACTTACACATCAAAGATTTGAATAATGTGCTGGAAACATCCCGTGGGGTAGGAGCCCTATTGCCTCTAGCTGCGCAAGTAATGGAAATTATGCAGGCGATCAAGCAGGATGGTTGTGGTGTTGAAGATCATTCGGGTATCATCAAGTTTTATGAGAAATTAGTTAACATCGAGGTTGCCCGGTAAGTTGATCCTGTTGTGAAACATATTCAGATAGTGATATTTTGTTTATGAAAACGATATCATAAATAATGGTTCTTGTGAACTTCTTTTAACTGCAAATGAGTCCGGGTGTAGTTTGAAAAAAATGAAATCTTAGCATGGGCGATTTGAAGTCCTGAGGAATATCTATTTTCCTCAGGACTTTTTTTGTGAATTTTCCTACTGCCTTGTAAATAGATGGGATTTAGGGTTTTCCTGTGTTTGTAGATGGGATTTAGCTCTCGTTTTTGACTTTCATTGCGAATTGAATATTTCGTAAAAAATTGATTCTGAAAATTTCGAAACTAAATTATTTGGATATCTTTATGGAAACGTTTACATTAGTGGTGTTTTTTATCGTTGTTTTTGCAGAAAGATGATGATTGTTTTGAAGGTTGAAAATCCGGGATGCTCTTTTTTGCCTCTATTTATAGCTATTTAAGAGGCTAGTTTGCAAAATGATGATGATTGAAGCTGTTGTAAACTTCTTTCTTATTTGAATGTTAACGATATCACAGTTAGTTAGATTGAATAGTTAAAGAGAGACTAAATTGAAAAACGTTGATAGATAATTAATAATTTCTAATTACTAAATTTTAATGCTTATGAAAAAATTTACGTTGCAAATTTTTATGATCGCTTGTATGCTTTTTACTGCAGGCTTTTCTTATGGTCAGGCAAAACCAGAAGATTACCCTACGATTGGACAATCTTATGTGAAGAGTGTTGAGACTCAATCCGGAGTTTTTACAATAGACTTTAATACAACAGCACCTACGAGTACGTGGACTCAAGACGAGGATACAACTATTTTTTCTTGGGGAAAAGCTCGAACTGGTCGAGGATTTGCCGTAACTGTGTGGGATGGCGAAGGCAATTCATTGAATCCAAATGAAGACTTTAAAGTCAGAAGTGGAAGGTTTAGAAGTAATGAAAATCCTAACCATGTTGCTAGTGTTGATTCTATGCAAGCACTTCTTGCGAAGTGGGAGGAAGTGCATGCCGGAACTGACAATGCTGAAAAAAATACTCTTAATGCTCATTCTGTATGTGTCTTTGACGTAGATGGAGATACAGCAAACCAAGCATATGGAGTACACCCTGGAATTTATAAAAAAGTAGAAGCTGAATTTGTATTTAGGTGGGCTGACATGACTTTGAAATCTGATTTTCAGTTTACAATTGATACCTATGATGCAGGAAATACAAATGAAACAGCTACTTATTCTCTACGTGTAAAGTTTAGCTCAATCGATACAACTGTAGTGGATTTCTACGAAACAGGAAGTGGGTTAAAGCAAGTTAATCTTGCTGAAGCTACCGGACTGGATATTTCTGATTTTAATGGTCAAAGCGAAGTCCATGTTTATTTAGCTACAGAGGGAACGAATACTCCAATTGCAGAAGGTGTTTACGATCCTGTAATCGTAGTTGATGATATGACCGTTACTTTTGCTTTGCCTGTTTGGGTGGAACCGGCAGCTGGTGTTGATACTCCTGGAATTCCTTTTACAAATGAAGATGACCCATTGGTAGGACCTATTGGAGAAGAAACTACATTGGGCATTGCTCTTAAAACAGAAGGTCGTTTAGCAGACTTGACAATTGTAGATAATTTATACTTAAATGGTCAAGGGGATAAGGTGAACAAGAAGCTTACTTTTGCTGAGACTGGCGCTGTTAAAGCAAATGATGGAAGCGGAAACTATACTGTCGATGTCGATTATACATTAGAACCCGCTATACTAGATGCTGGAACCATGCAGTGGACAAATCAAAAGATCACTATTCCTGCCCCTGCTGAAGGATCAGTGGATGATGACTTGATGCTTTACTTTGACGCTACTCCTCTTGAAGATGCATATAGCGCGAGGTTAGAACTCAACAACGGAAATCGTATTTTTTATGATGTGTTTATTGAAGGTGCTGCAGCTCCCATAGTTCAAGAGTGGAATATTAGTGATAGTGATTTTAATGCTCTTGGAGAAGTTACAGAGTCAACCACTATTAATGGTTTGACTGTTTATGCAACATCCGATAAGAAAATCACGGTTGATGAGAACTCAAAATCGATCGATGGGATGGATTTTACCTCTCGTTTAAAGTTAGGAGGATCTGGAACATTTACTGAAGGAACGCCTGAGTCAAGAATACTTGCTTTTGACGTTACAGGAAATTCAACGATTACTGTTGCCGCTATGTCTTCAAGCAGCTCAAGCGACCGCGAATTAACTATTGCAGCCGGAACTTCTGACAACGTTATTGGAACATTTCCTGCGTTAGGCGCATCGATTGGTAAACAGGAGTTTGAATATACTGGAGGACCTACCACAATATACATTTTCTCACCATCAAGTGGCGTTAACGTATATTACATAAAAGCAGTAACTGCTGCTCCGGAAGCCGCTAAAAAAGTCGCTTACTTGAATAGCAATGAAAAAGTAATGGCTGAAACCGCGACTCAGTTGGATAATGATCCAATTATTCAGATGTTGATGGCTGATCCAAATATTGAATTAGATGTTATTCTTGCACCTACAGATACTGCCTCGTTAGACTTATCAGGTTATGATGCTGTTGTTGTACAAGAGGGTTGGAGCTCTTCGGGTGCTATTTATAACCCGGGTGCACCTCTTGGGTTAGCAAGTATTCCAGTACCATTTGTATATAATAAGGTATATGCAATGAAAGCGGGGCGTGGATTTGCAGACGGTGCTGCTGGTAGTGGTGGCGAAGAAGAAGGTACATTGTCCATTAAAGTAGAAGAAGCTAACCAGACAAATGAACTATTCAATGGTATCACATTCGATGCCGGTGTAGCGCAATTGTTTAATACAGGTGCTGATGATGACGGTAGTGATGGACGTAATAAAGGATTGCAATATGCAACTGATGTTGTTATCTCTGCTGAGAATACATTGCTTGCTTCAGGTGTAAATGATCCTGAAAATGCGACAGTCTGTATTAATGACATTCCTGCAGGTGCTACTGTCGGCTCAGAGACTCTTCAGGCACGGATGATCTCAATACCTAATAACACAGGTGCGATCAATAAAGATAATGGTACCAATCTAACTTCTGCTGGACTAACATTGTGGCGTAATGCTGTTTATTCAGCGGCAGGGCTGACTGTACCGACAACTCCTGTTGAGGCGTTTGAGGTTCCTGTTTCAACTTTGGCAACATTATCTGCCTCTGTTGGCGAAATGACCCCTGACTTTGATCCAAGTGTAACCACTTATCAGTTGGTTCTTCCTAAGGGAACAGCAGCTGTTACTTTGTCGGCTACAGCAACAGATGCAGAAGCAACGGTAACAGTTCCTGGAGAAACAGCAGTTACCGAGGGAAATGATATAAGTCTGGATGTAGTGGTTGTCAACTCATCGGAAAGCGATACAACTACCTATACGGTAAATGTTCACCTTATTGCAACGGCAGTAAATCAACTTGATGAGTCTGCTTCAGTGCGTGTTTATCCAAATCCGGCTTCTGATTATGCAAGAGTTAATTTCTCTGCTGATAGGAACGGAAGTGCTTTGTTTACGCTTTATTCTATCACAGGTAGACAAGTACTGGAGGCGAATAAATCCTTTACCAAAGGTATTAATGAGATGACTATAAGTACATCTGATTTTTCAGAAGGATTGTACATTTATAAATTGAAAATTGACGATAAAGTCTCTACAGGTAAATTGAATATAGTTAAATAGTTTTGAATTACTAGTTTGAAAATAAAAGTGGAGCATCTTGTTGATGTTCCACTTTTACAAATTTAAAAGCTGAGTTCACCAGTAATTTTATCATCCGAAAACTGACTGAGATTGAGAGGAATACGAGCAATCTAAGTTTAAAAGGAATCGAAAGTGTTTATTAGAGTAGAACGAGATATTGAAACTGATAAGAGCAAAACGACAGATCTTCGTTTTGATAACAAACATTTGAATTTTTCATGTGTAAATAGAAATTCCTCTGCGAAATATTCGCTTGGTTTAAATCATTCACTTGAAAGTGATAACGTATTAACAGACAGAGAACAGCCAATAGATAATGTTGAAACCTTAATAGAAACAATAAAATATTTTGAGCGGTTATTTGTAACTCAAAGGCGGCCTGACAGTATGCACAAGGTACTCAATCATCTTATTGAAATGATATGTGCCTCTCCAAATATATTCTGTCAACTGTCGACTTTCCAACAAAAGACCTTGTCCAACCAAAATTTGTTCCAACCAATCGACTGCGCTTCCTACTCCATTGAAAAAGCAATGGAAGCACTCGTATATAGCTTCGAGTTGATCGGTTGTAAAAACAAAAACAAAGTGCTTGAAGCAATCGCTCAGGAAGGAATTCGATTAATTACTCAAAATTTAGAACATGCCAGCTGCGAGAATGAGAGTCTTTATTCGAAGCAAAAAGTGATATTTGGTATTATTTTGGCACAAATTTGTTTTAAACTACAAGCATATAGTCCACTGTACGCTCTTGCTTATCCTGTTGCAACCACAGCAAAAATACCTATAGATCAAGCAAAACGTATTATGCTTCCACATTGGGTGGAATTTAATTTTGATGAAAAAAAAGATGATTATAATAAAGTTGTGGACTGCTTAGTGCATGCAGAGAGCAAAAAGAACTCGATAGAAGGACTACAGTTACTTAAGAATTTGGTGACAAAATACACCACTATTCATAAAATTAGGGAACTTCAGATTTGTAAAGACGAAATCGTAAGTATGGCTTACTTGGCGATGGATCGAACAAAGCTCTTAAATAACAATATACGCGACCTCTCATTTACAAATGTCATTTATTTGTACCTGAAGGCTTATTAGTGTGTATTGCATAAAATGCCAATAGAAAATTATATAAACAATCAAAAAAGGAATAAACGATGAAAGAAAAAATTTTTACACTGTTTTTATTCGTCTTGATCGGCGGAAGTATGAGTTTATATGCTCAGGTATTAAATACGGGAACCGGGGTAGAATGGGGAACGTTAGGAGCTAGTGAACCTCTGGTTCTTGATGAAGATTTTCAAGGGTTCGAATTTTTTCACTCTGATGAAATGCCGAATGACGGAAATAGTTCTCATTCTATTGATCCTATAAGTAATGATACTATTTTTGGATATAAAAATGATACTGTTGAAGCTGCCATTTTAGGTAGCTGCTGTACTACGGTAAAATATTACTACTACCAGTGTGCATTTGCGCCTGAATGGAAAACAGCTTATGCTTTTCGTGATTCGACTGATAATACAACAAATGTTTCGGATGGATTTGTAGAAATAAGTAGAGACTATCCATATGGTGCCGAGCCGTTTACAGTTCATGGGTGGTTTGTTGTTGACTTGAGGGCGATTGATTTTGTTGAAGTTATTCAATGGTCACATTCAAGCACCGGGGGTAATAAACGGGGTGTAATGTGTGAGTTCAGCCTTGATGACGGCGCGAACTGGGACACTTTACGTTATCAGCCTGGGAATACATGGGCTTTGAGTTTTACTAAAGATCCAACTACAGGAGTTAAAACATCAAACGGATATCGGTGTGATCCATCAGCTTATGGAATGACATGGGAAGACGGTATTTATACGTCAAATGTAATGTTGCGCTTTGCTGAAGCGGGAGGGCAAACTCCACGGATTCATGATCTGAAAGTATACGGTACGTTTGTACGTCCTACATCTTCGAAGGAAATAGATGTTGAGGAGCTCAACATATATAGTTTCAATAAAGAAATTAATATTTCAGAGCCAGCCAAAGTTGCGGTATATAATCTCAGTGGTTCGCTGGTAAAATCGGCAGACGAAGCAACTACTATTTCTATGGATGATATGCCTGATGGAATTTATTTGGTTAAAGCCCAGGCGGGAAATAAGTTAAAAACTTCAAAAGTATTGATTAAATAATTGACGACATAACAATTTATTTTGGAAGAGTGGCTTAAGGGTCGCTCTTCATTATAATTGATCGTTTACCATGAAGCAGAAACACATTCAAAAAAATAATGCAGAAGTCTAATTAAACAAACTTAGTCTTAATGAAAAAAACTATTAGGAAAAAGAAACTAGATCAAAAAATTAATCGGTTTCTTATCAGATCCATCCCTTTCATATTTTTAGTTTTCGCCCAGATACTTATTGTTTCTACTTCATTTGCGCAGAAAGATCAAATTACAGTGTCAGGAAGCGTTACTGATGAGTCAGGTGAACCCATGATTGGGGTTAATATTATTGTTAAAAATCAGATTCGCGGAACAATTACCGACATTGATGGTCATTACACCTTACAGGTCAGCCCAACAGACACCTTGCAAATCTCATTTATTGGCTTTGTTACAGAAACAATTCCAGTAGGTGGACGAGCAACTATTGATGTTGTGCTAGCTGAAGATGCAACTGACCTTGATGAAGTTGTGGTTGTTGGGTACGGTGAAGTAAAAAGAGCTAATCTTTTAGGTTCTGTTTCCAGTATCTCGGCGACAGAAATTGAAGATATACCTGCAACGAGCCTTACCAACTTATTGGAAGGTAGGTTAGCCGGAGTGTCTGTTTCTCCAGCTCAGCCCACAGGTAACCCCGGAGCATCAACCCGTATTCGGATTCGCGCTGAAACCACTTTTGGAAACTCAGGAGCAGGGGCGAAAGATCCATCTCCATTGTATATTGTCGATGGTTTTGAGGTCTCTCAGGAAGAATATGATATTCTTGATCCCTCGGAAATCGAAAGTTTTTCAGTCCTTAAAGACGCTTCTGCAGCAGTGTATGGAAGTAAAGGAGCTAACGGAGTTGTTTTGGTGAAAACCAAAAGAGGAAGAGAGGGGAAACTGAGGGTAAGCTATTCAGGTAGTTATGGTATTATGGATGCAACTCAGCAGACCGAGATGATGACCGCATTTGATCATGCTCGAGCTATTAATACCCGCAATGTTGATGATCCAACTGTTTTGGTTTCAGCTTCAGAATTAGAAAAGATGAAAAATTTAAACTATGATTGGTTGGAGGAAGCCTGGCAGCCTTCTTCAATTACACGTCATACAATGAACTTCTCAGGAGGTACTGAAAAAGTAAAATATTTTGCAGGAGGTACCTATGTATATACAGAGGGAAATTTCCCGGGACTAGGTGTTGGAAAATATTCCTACCGTCTTGGTCTTGATGCAAATATTACTGATCAATTAAAAATATCTGCTACCATTGCTCTTGATAATCGTGATTATAAACGACCCTACATTTCAGGTGCAGGAAATAATACTATGGAGGACTTATTTCAGGAGCTACTGCAGGCACCAAAATGGACCCCGTCATATATTGACGGATATCCGGTAGCAAATAACCTGGATTTTAATCCGTTATATTTATTTGAGACAAATAGCTATAAACAAACAGAGAATAAGGGAAATACTGTTAATATTCGTTTGTCGTATGAATTTGAAAATATAGAAGGATTGGCTGCGTCGCTATCATACAGTCGAAGGGAAGGTCATAGTTATTCGAAAGACTATCTGATTCCTTACACGCTGTATGAGTTTAAACTTCAGGATGACAATAAGTATATAATCGGGAATGAAATTAATACCCCAGTAACTGTTCAGAATAGTAATAGAATTTCTGAAACCTATGGGTTCAATCAAAACTATCAATTAAACCTGAATTTGAATTATAACCGTAAAATAGAAAAACACAATATTGCTGCCTTTTTAACATACGAACAGTCGGAAGGAAATTCCCATGACTTTAGAGCTTTGGCAGAAAATATTGAAACTTACGGTCTGGAAATTCAAGATGCTTTTCAAACAAAGTTTACAAATGGAGCGATGTATGAAAGCGGCGATCTTGGTGCTGTATTTCGCTTAAACTATTCATACGACGATAAGTATTTGTTCGAATCAACGTTTAGATACGAAACCACAACCAAGTTTGCACCCGGAGAAAGGGAAGGGTTATTCCCATCTGCATCAGTTGGTTGGGTGGCTACTCAAGAAGACTTTGTTAAAGATAAATTGTCTTGGGTTGATTTTTTAAAACTACGCTATTCAGTGGGATTAACCGGTTATGCCTCAGTATCTCCGTATGAATACAACTTAAAGTTTACGTTGTCTAACGATCGGTATTTATTTGGAAGTGAGACCCCTGTTGGAGGTATTGGTATTGGGGGACAAACAGATGTTGTGAGTTCGGGTGTAAGTTGGGAGAAATCATTGATGCACAACTTAGGATTAGATATGAAATTTCTGGATAGCCGTTTGAACGTTAATCTGGATGCCTACTACACCTACCAGTATGATATCTTAGACAAAAGAACAGTTGAATTTCCCGAAACTGCAGGTTTAGGTCAATTGCCGGGTGAAAACCTGGGGCGACTGGAAGCTTGGGGGTACGATATGTCGATCGGTTATCGAGGGCAAATAACAAATGATATTTATTGGAATGTAAATGCAATTTTCTCATATGCAACTAACCGTGTATTAGAAAGGCCTACCGAGTACGTTCCTTCTGATTTTCGGTATCCAATTGGTCAGAGTACATCGGCGGCAGGACGCGAAGAGGGATACATCTCACATGGGATTATCCGTAGTCAGGCACAGCTGGATGCAATTAATGCCGAATGGAACGAAAGATGGGGCTATGATTACCAGATTGAAGGTAAACCAGCCGGTTTGGGAGCCTTGCATTTTGAAGATATTGGACGTCCGGGAAATACCGGTGCAGGAGAACCACGTACTGTTTTTGAACCGGATGGAGTAATTAATGAGTTTGACATGACCTATGTTGAGCGAATTGGTGATAAGTTAACGTGGAGACATTTTTTACCTTCGAATGTGTCTATTGGCGGAGGATGGAAGAACTTAAAGGTAAGTATGCTATGGGGAATGGCTTATGGTGTCTCTAATCAGGCTGTAGATAAATTAGCTCGTACAGTTCCTACAACAGACGAGAATTCACCAGCTTTCTGGAAAGATTTCTGGACTCCGGAAAATCCAAATGCCAAGTATCCCAGCCCGTATTATGCCACATCAAATCAGTGGGTTTCAACATTCTGGATGAAGGATGTTTACCAACTTAGGTTGAAAAACCTTAACATCTCTTACAGTTTACCTAAAGAACTAACTAAAAAGTGGGGAGTTCCGGAATTACGAGTGTTTTTTGCAGGAACAAACTTGTGGTCTCCAATCAGTACGTTCGACTATAAAGAAGATGCTATAGCACGTTACAATACGTATCCGTTATTAAGAACGTTTAGCCTTGGGTTAAATTTCAAACTGTAATGAAAATTAAAATTCGACAAAGTATATTATGAAACGTAATACACAAAATATCAGATTAATTCCCTTGCTCCTATTATTTCTTATTGCTATAGGGTTCAATGCTTGTAAGGATGTATTGGAAAAGGAAGACCTTAATGTGTTGAACGAGGGGATTTGGGATGACCCCGCCCAAGCGCAGTTATATGTAAATAACTTATATGTGAAAAATATGCCGATTGACTATTTTGGAGAATACAGTCAGTTGAGTGATGAAACATATTCTCCGGAAGAGCAATTCAATGACTTAATGTATGGATTTAAAACTTCAAGCGATGTTAACGCGGTAACAGTCATGCATAAAGACAAATTTGAGTTGATACGCCATATTAATATTGCTCTTGAAGGCTTGGAAGGTTCTCCACTGGATGAGGAAATAAAACAAGAGTTGCGAGGGCAGGCTTTATTTTTTAGAGCGTGGCGGTATTGGGAGTTAGTGCAACTTTATGGAGGTGTTCCAATCGTTAAGACTGTTCAAGATCCCTATAATGAGGATCTTGATGTTCCAAGGAGTAAAGCTTCAGAATCAATCGATGCTATTATTGCAGATTTGGATGAAGCAATTGCGGTATTGCCTGTGGATTGGACATTGGATTCAGATGATGGGCGGATTACTAGTGGAGCTGCGGCTGCATTTAAAGGACGTGTTTTACTTAACTGGGCTAGTCCGTTGTTCAACCCGAACAATGATCAGAGTCGCTGGCAACGCGCATACGATGCCAATGTACAAGCTATTGATCTTTTGGGGCAGATGACGATTCCTCGGGGCCTGTATCCTGATTTTGATGGGATTTTTACCACCGATGTTTTGAGTAATAAAGAGGCAATTATTTATAAGCGCTTTAGTTTAAGTGCTGGAACTGACTATACTCATGGTTGGGAAAATAGTGTACGTCCTCCTTCGGGCGGCGGAAATGGTGGATTTTCTCCAACATGGGAGTTAGTTCAAGCCTTCCCTATGGCTGATGGTAAATTAATTAATGAGCCAGGATCAGGATATGATGAGACTTATTTTTGGCAAAATCGCGATCCTCGTTTTTATGCGACTGTTGCCTATAATGGTTCAGAATGGGATATGGCCGGTCGTGATGAAACAAATGTTTGGACTTTCAGAAACACGCTGGAGAATAACCGAGTACCTTCGTCAGGATTTTATAATAAGAAAGCTTCTGATCCAACTATTGCTCGCGAAGATATTTCACAAACAACTACTGCGTGGATTGAGCTGCGCTACGCTGAAGTATTGCTCAACTTTGCCGAATGTGCTAATGAGCTCGGTAAAACCGGAGAAGCACTTGAAAAAGTTCGTTCAATTCGGGAACGTGCTGGAATTGAATCAAACGGAGGAGATTATGGTATCTCCGATTCAGTTTCTAAAGAGTTATTGCGTCAAATCATTATGATTGAACGTCAAGTTGAATTTGCTTTTGAAAATAAACGTTATTGGGATATTCGTCGTCGATTGCTATTCCGAAATGATATGGGAGAATATGTAAAAAGACTTAATGGTACAATGAGAACTGGATTTACCTACCGTGCGCTTGCCGGTTGGAATGCTCCGATAACTGATGAAGCATCACCCTATTTCGGACAATTACGTATTGATACCGCTTTAGCCAATGGTTACCTGGATTTAAACGATGTGGAAAGTTTTAGTCAATATTTTTCGATTAGTCCCCGAACATTGGATATTTATCAAGGTGCAAATCAAAATATAAACTACCCTGAGTTGTATGACTTTTTCGCTATTCCAACTTCAATTATTGAAAAGAGCCCGGCTGTTGAACAGACTGAGGGATGGCTTAATGGTACTTTTGATCCTTTAGCCGAATAAGAGAGTTGGGGATGAAGATTACATACAACTTGTAAATCCTGCGAATATAATGTAGAATTAAATAGCTATATCGTTTATCGTTTGATCAAACGATAAACGATATAGCTATCGGGTTTTAGCAACTAATCGCATATGGTCAATTTGACCAATCAAAAAGCAAATATTGAATTACATTAATTAAAACAAAAAAAAATTGGATAAAATGAAGAAGTTAGGATTTTTACTAACCTTGTTTATGATTAGTTTCAGTCAAGTTCATGCACAATATCCGGATATTCCGGAAGATGTTCAGAAGGCTGCAAAGGAATTGATTGAAGAGACGTATCAACTTTCGGATGAGGCTTGGGAAAAAGCGAAACCAATTGTTGATAAACAAGCAGAGGAAGGCCGTCCTTATATTCCATGGGCAGGTCGTCCTAGTGATTTGCCGCAGGCTAAAATTCCTGCGTTTCCCGGTGCCGAAGGTGGTGGCATGTATACCATTGGCGGTCGAGGTGGAAAAGTAATTACAGTGACTAGTTTAGCTGACCATGGCCCCGGAACATTGCGCGAAGCTTGCGAAACCGGTGGTGCACGAATTATTGTTTTTAACGTGGCCGGTATTATCCGTCTTGAGAGACCGATTATTGTTCGTGCTCCATATGTCACAATTGCCGGACAAACTGCTCCTGGTGATGGTGTTTGTCTTGCTGGCGAGAGCTTCTGGATAAATACTCACGATGTAATCATCAGACACATGCGCTTTCGCAGGGGAGAAACCTGGGTTGGTCGCCGCGACGATGCGATTGGTGGTAATCCGGTTGGTAATATCATGATTGATCACGTTTCAGCAAGCTGGGGATTAGACGAAAATATGTCCATCTATCGCCATATGTGGAGTGACGGAACAGGTAAAAAAGATCTCAAATTACCAACTGTAAATATTACCATCCAGAATTCGATTTTCTCAGAGGCATTAGATACCTGGAATCATGCTTTTGGAAGTACACTGGGAGGAGAAAATTGCTCGTTCATGCGCAATCTTTGGGCGAATAACGCCGGTCGGAATCCTTCGATTGGTTGGAATGGAGTTTTCAATTTTGTAAACAATGTATTGTTTAACTGGGTACACCGCTCTGTTGATGGTGGCGACTATACTGCAAAATTCAATATTATCAACAACTATTTCAAACCAGGTCCGGCAACTCCAACTGACCGCCCGATAGGACATCGGATTTTGAAACCGGAGTCAGGTCGTAGTACCTTAACACATCGTGTTTATGGTCGTGCTTTTGTTGATGGAAATATTATAGAAGGAAACGAAAAAGTGACAAATGATAACTGGGCCGGAGGAATTCAGCTCGAAGATGTCCCGGATAAAAATAATCCTTATACGGAAGTGTTGTTATCTGACGATATCAGTAAGTATAAAGACATTGTTTATTGGGATGAGCCTTGGGAAATGCCTTATATGACAATTATGCCAGCCAGACAATCATTCGATTATGTGTTGGAAAACGCAGGTGCCACTTTACCGGTGAGAGATGCAGTTGATCAACGTATTTCAAGAGTTGTTCGTACCGGAGAAATAGAGTATGCCGATGATATTAGCTTGGACGGAATTCCAAAATTTAAACATCGTCGTTTGCCCGAGGACAGTTATAAAATTGGAATTATTACCGATGTTTCGCAAGTAGGCGGATACCCCGAGTACAAAGGAGAACCATACGTTGATACGGATAAAGACGGAATGCCTGATGAATACGAACAAAAGTATGCTGATTTGGGCTTTGATCCGAATGATCCGTCAGATGCCAACGAAGATTGCAATGGTGATGGTTATACAAATATTGAAACGTATATTAACGGGATCAACCCTCGATACAAAATTGATTGGACAAACATGAGTTTCAATTACGACACACTCGGTGAGAAGGGTGGAGTAAAATAAGCTGTACAGAATCTTTGGGTTAGTTTTAGGTAAATAGTTTTAGGCCGGTTTCATTTGTTGAAGCCGGCCCTTTTTTTGCTTCAATACTTTTACCAGCCAGGTAGCGTTGCTACTTTTTCTTTCGCTTAAACAATTGTATAATATCACTTAGCCCAATTGTTAAGCCTAAGTTTGTTGGGTTGGGATCATACGGATTCGTATCAATCCCTTTGTATTTAGGTGTAAGATAGCCAACCTGACGTATTTCGCGGTTGAGCTTAACGATGTTTTTGTTAAAATTTTGATAGTCTCTACGATAAGGCTCAGTTCCTACTAAATTCAATTGATACCTTCGGTAAGGGATGTAATGGTTGTTTTGTGTCGCTCGTTTTTGATTGGCGTAAATTACTTTGGCTTGCAGCGACATGTGATTGACCATCAAGGAATCCCCTTCATGCAAAAAAATCGTAAATCGACCTGTGCTGTCGGAGGTTACAATCTTGGTTGTTCGGTAATTTATAATGTGTGCGTTTTCAACAGGAATAGAATCTTCAGAAAAAATATAACCGCTAAAAGTGATGGTTTTGTCTTCTTCTGGCGATTTCGGTCTGACCGTGCCACACTTTTCGGTTTAAACCGTGCCACTTTGGGAGATGCTGCAATTATACAAAAAATTTAATCTTCATTCTTCAAAATACCTTTTCTCAATGATTCCCC
>Ga0163223_100019_pt1 | contig 112151 bp, 81 predicted proteins | sample MSEWel2016_02_17_2_FD_113147 | JGI IMG/M metagenome (GOLD analysis project Ga0163223, IMG submission 113147) | Subsurface microbial communities from deep shales in West Virginia, USA - MSEEL Well Study Marcellus 5H_2016_02_17 ...
GAACTGCCACGGGTGCGCTCGCCATCAGATTTTTATGCCTTGAACACTGCCTGGAAGTTGTAAGCCTCTGCCATCCCATATTGACCTGCCCTTGTTGGGCGGACGGGGAAGCTATTGCCCAAACTAAGCGAAAACCGGCTAAAACCCAACATCCGTTGAGAACCAAAGCCATAAAGGAAGAACAAAATGAAAAAACCAGCCGACCCGGTTCGTAATTCTGCCAGAGATCTGTCCTAAAGAAAAAGGCTGAGAAACCAAAAAAGTATTAATAAGTCCATAGAAAATACGACGGTGAAAAGGATTGTAGTTCAACCGGGGCTCAAAGCTGGGCACTACGTGCCGCTTAAAGCCCTATTTATTAGTGCTGTGAGGACAAATGAGAAAACGAATATTTTTTTCATATACATTTTAATAATAGAATTCTTTAAAAACAGGTTCTCCGATTTCAGGAATGCCATCTCTATCGATAGTTGTCAGAGGAATATAGTTGCCTTCAACTGTATCAAAGTCCTCATATACTTTAACCTCAACTCCTGATAGTGTATTTATATAATAGTCGAACCTTAATTCTGTCATAAGACAGAAAGTCTACACCGCTAAAAGTTTCATCCAATATTGAGGCAATATAATCACCATCATATACAGCCAGAAATATATCAAACGAAAGCAATACTGCCGTCCATAGGCCCGATTTAAATGTCTTTTCTTCAGTTACAGACCGAATCCTACTAATGCAATTAAAGTCAAATGAGTTATTACAAATTTCATGTTCCGGTTCCGGCTCATTATTTGGCACCTCATCACACAAATTGCAAGTACTATGCCCTTCTGCACCGCAGCAGTCGCAAATTATAGGATCTGGATCGCAAAAATCGCAATGACTATGTGCTTCGCTTCCACAGCAATCACAAACTATCGGATCTGGATCAAAACAACAGCAAGGAGTACCTGAACATCCACAATAAGGGCAGTAATCTCCTTCCTCCGCATTTGAGGCAAATGACGCCCACTTGATCCCCATATTCCTTGAACTTCTGCTTGCAGCTTTCCTCGTCAGGGAACTGTGTTATAAAATCAATTAATTTCATAACATCTATGTTTGCTCAAAGACAATTGTTTTAGGTAAATATGCAGGTATACATATTATTAAAATTAAATACTAATCGGCGTTATTTGCTTCAACAATCTTATTAATAAATGAATCGAACTTTTCTTTACCGGGAGAATAAGCCCTGTAAATTTCATCGATTGGGTAGGTTGTATCATCGTCTGAATTGTAAAACTGGAATTTTCCATAACTATAGAACACCACCGCAGGGATAAAGAAAGCTCCTGATCCATATTTTATAGCAATTTCAAAATATAAGTCAGACTTTTTAAGAATTTCGATGATTTGGCTTTCTTTAAAGGAAGCATGAAAGGTACCCGGGGAAAAAGGGCTGTAAGAGTTTCCAGTAAGCCGGAACGTGCCCACAGGGCGTCCATCCTCCAGAATATAGATGGTGGAAAACTTTAAATCGAGTTTTCCTTTGTCAAGGTAGCTTAACATATTGGTATTATCTTTTTCCAGTACTCCTGCCGGAATTGTTAAGGCAGGGACAACTAAAAAGCTTTGTCTTGAATAATCCATGGTAAATTTCGGAAATTTTTTTTTGATGTAAGCCGAATACTGCTCAAGCCAATCCGATCCGATCAAGGGCTCTACGGCCAAAGGATAGGCCGCAGAGAGAGAGTCCTGTTCTCTTCCCAGTCTACTAATGGTTTGCTCTGAAACCGGATGATCGCCCGTTGAACAACAATATAGTGTAGTGGACAATAATAGTATTAATATTTTTTTCATAACTGATTTATTCGATTAGATATGTTCTCCAATGGCAGGAAGTCCCTCTCTATCGATAAGCCCAAGAGGAATAACATTGCTTGCAGATACAGGAAACATACCGTAATTTATCTCTTCACCTGTTGAATTATTTCGTCTTTTTATAGTAAGATAACTTGTTTGTTCAATTGGATTTGCAAGATAACGTACAGTTAAAGCTGTCCTGTTTGTCCTGGTAATAATCTCTGTGGAACAATCATAATAGAGGGTTCCATACCAATTGTATAGCGTTCCTTGCGTGTATTGTATGCCTACTTTAAAATCGTACTCCGAAGGATCAATTGGTTCATATATTATCGAAGGATAGTTTCCCTCATTTAACAAAAAACACATCGAGCCAAAACATATTTCATACAGAAGAGACTGTACTTCTCTTTCTTGGAAGACAATAGTTCTATCTTCCAGACATCTTAACGGACTATATGCTTGAGAACATTCACCCTCTTCCTCCGGCTCATTACTTGGCGCCTCATCACACAAATTACAAGTACTATGTCCTTCTGCCCTACAGCAATCGCAAATTATAGGATCTGGGTCGCGACAACAAGAAATACCGTAACATCCACAATAGGGACATGCATCATTATTTCAGTCACCGCAGATACAATGAATATAATCACAGTCAGGCCAAATATGCTCGGGTTAAGATCGAGAAAATTGCATACTAATTCGTTTTTAGCAGACTATACAAATCGGCATCAGCGACTAAAGATCCTGAATATTAACACCATAAAGGTCCTTTAATAGAAATTTCTTTGGAGCATATGGTGTTGATTGAATAAGCTCAAATTTCCCCTGTTCATTGATCTTATACTTTTTGTTCACCCGGTAAGCTGTAAAGGCAGAAGAATCATTCTTGAAAATGTTTATATAAGCATTGCCGGTATAAATAATTTCATTGACTATAACCACCCCATTCCCATTAATTTGGGCTTGAAGAAAATCAAGAGGCCTATTATCGTCAAAATAGCCTAACGTACGCCTAACTTTCAGGTGGTCTGTGATACTACCTGAACCATCCATCAAAAACAAGTAGCTGTCGTTTGCTTCACCTGCTTCACTTCGGGCTAATACGACGATATAATTATCCAATTTAATTATACCATATGCAATGGGTGAAACATCCTGATTAAAAATCATGGAATCTTTGTTACTACGTATATCTATTGAGATTGATTGGCCTATTCCCGACTTTTGAAGGATATCATTTATTTTCCCTGCCAATTGTGTTCCTTTAGTCGGATTTTGTTCATTTGAGAAGGAATAAGGCAAACTTATTTTAGCCAAAGGATTGTTAATATAGGTCTGTAGAAAAGGGGATATCGATATATCTCTTTCTTGTTTTTGAATTTTCGCAGCAGAATTCTTATTGGTTTTACTATTGAGACAAGATACTAGCAAAACGATCATCAGTATAATAATAATTACATTTTTCATTTGTTTTACTTTTTTAATATGATTGTGTTGCCGTACAATTCCCATTATTAGGTCTTATCTGAGTTACTGTATAATATGCATCTGTACCATACGATCTATTTCCTCCAAAAGTATTGTTCGTGCTATCATAATACAGTTTATTTGTCGTACTGGATACTGCTGCATCAGCATTTGCCGAGTATCTCGCAGTCTCTACATACGTATAGTAATATTGTTTTCGTACCGTATCATAGCCCCTACCAGTAACTACAACAAAATGATCTGTTGTCCCCTCATTTATTGTTCCATCTTTATAATCAACTCCAATCATAATGGGATTTCCTCCATCTAAATGTTCATCAATAGTATTTATTGCATTTTCCATCCGACTGGCCCCATATGAATTGATAATGTGACTACCGTTAGCATCCGTTCCTTCATAACCCAAGAGAAAAACACATGATCGACTACCTGTATTGTCTAATCCTACACAGTTCATATAAGATACAGCTCCTGCATAACAATCATGTGTTGAATCATATCCGTCAAAACAATAGACATCGGCTAAATCGACACTTGACTTTAATGGTTCTTCTGGCGTCGGTTCCGGTTCCGGCTCATTGCTTGGCGGGTCATCACACAAATTACAACTACTATGCCCTTCTGCACCGCAGCAGTCGCAAATTATAGGATCCGGATCGCAAAAATCGCAATGACTATGTGCTTCGCTTCCACAGCAATCACAAACTATCGGATCTGGATCAAAACAACAGCAAGGAGTACCTGAACATCCACAATAAGGACAGTAGTCATCATAATTTAAAAGATCGCATATACAATTTTCATAACCACAAACAGGACATACTGTGACAAGTACGCCATCACAACAACAAGGTATTCCACTACAACCACAAAAAACACAACCCGCATCAAACTCATCTTCATCAGTCCATTGCCCGTATAATGCAGTTGCTCCAAATCTTGGAGCAAATATCGTTAAAATAATGTACCCGATAAAAAGAAAACTTAACTTTCTTATTCGTTGTAAGATTGTTTTTTTAATTCGTTCCATTGATTGCAGGTTTTTATAAATAAGTTGTATTTTTTATCATCTTCATTCTTCCATTTTTCAAATTTCTCTTTCCCCAGTATTTCCTGCAGGTTAGCCATATACGTGTCAAAATTGTGTTGCATCATATCGAGGTGCTGCTCCTTTTCAAGCTTCATATTCTCTATGGCACTCCTTCCTTTTAGGAATAGTAATTTGCATTCAATAAGCTGATGCCTTTTGTTGTTATCATCCTGGAAAGATTCCAGAATTTCTTTCGCGAAAAGATTTGAAATAAGCTCCCAGTTTGACGAATCTTTAAAATCGATTGCCCTGTAATTTTTATTGATCTGGCTCTTTAACTTTATCGCCAGCCTTTTGATGCTGTCCGGTTCTGGTTGCAGTTGCTCTATATAGTCATTCTCTGAAGCAACTCTTTTGGCCGATGAATTTGATTGATTGTTTTTGCATTGAATAAAGAAGAACACCAACAAAAGGGCCATGGATATGCGCAATAGATTCATCTTCATTTTTTTATAACCATGATACTTTTTTGCTGATTATGGCTCCTTACCGACAAAATATAACTGCCGGGAGGTATTTGTAAAATAAACTCCCTGGAAAATTGCCCAACAGCTCTGTGTCCTGAGAATAAATTCTGAACCAAATGGCCGGATAAATTATATAACGCAACGCTTACAATCCCTTCCGTATCCAGATATCCCTGGACATTAAGTTGGTTGGTAAATGGATTAGGATAGACTTTTAGGTTTAGTCCTGAGACCAGCTTTTCTACCAATTGATCTTCTGTAACTACCTTTGAAAAATTACTTTTCGGGATTGTATCAGGTTCGTTGTAGGCTACCTCGTCATATTCAGCTTCCACTTTATTTGTGATCGTGTCAATTGGGTTAACCGGTTCAAGCTCTTTGGAAAGCAATAATATGGTTGGCCTTCCGGGTTCCTTGATGTAGCTCGAATACAGGTAAATATTCCCGGCCAACACTTGTCTGTTTCCTTCGGTATAACTTTCCAAAGTGCCCCCTTCAATTGCCCAGTCAAGCGAAACCTGGTACCGGTCGGGTTCATCAAAATCAGCATTCGTAAAGAACAAGAGGGAATCAGTCAGGTAGCCTTGTATGTTAAGCTGCAATGAATCGCCCAGTTGCCAGGAACCGGTGATATTTTTTCCATTTTGCTGTAACACCAGGGTGACTTTCTTTTTCTTGATGAGGTATTTCCCCGAAAAATCATACGTGGCTAATTTTCCTTCCCATGAACCTTGAAGGTTCATGGAACTGGAAACACCTTTTATCTTTTTATAAACTTTAGGCGTTTCCAATACGATTTCGTCAACCTTTGCTGACTTTAGCGTTGGAGTTGTGTTGTTTTCTTCCTCTCTGATCAATAACTCATCGAGTGCCAAATCGTATCCATCCTGTGCAGCCGCTTCCAGCCATTCCCTTGCTTTTTTAAGGTTTTTTTCTACCCCATACCCATTACGGTAGCTTATGCCTAACATGTGTTTACAGGAAGAACGTCCAAGTTTGGCGCCTTTAGAAAAACAATTAAAGGCTTCTTCATAATTTTGATCTACACCAAGCCCTTTAAACAGGAAATATCCAATACCATACATTCCTCCCGGATATCCAGCATCTGAGCATTGCTGAAAATACTCATAAGCTGTTTGATAGTCTATCTCAACACCGTAGCCAAACTTATAGATTAGCCCGAGGTTGTACATGGCTTTCCCTGATCCCAGGGAGGCAGCCTTCTTGAAAAGCGAAACTGCTGTTGACTCGTCCTTTTCCCGTCCAATCCCTTTTTGTTCCATGATGGCCATGCAGTTAAACCCATCGGGATTGCCCAGGGTAGCAGCTTTCAGGAAACAATTATACGCTTTCTGGTAATCGGGCGCTTCTTGTCCTCCCAGCCGGAACTGGTGACCCATTCTGAGGAGTTTTTCGGATTCGGGGCTGGCGCTTTGCCCGTAAACATAAGATAATAATTGTGCCCATATTATAAGCAGTATGAATATACTAAGCCGTTTCATGTGTCATTTCCTTTTATGGTTAAAATCGTTGATTGTGGTTGAGTTTACCACTGGAAGTTGCCTTGGTATTTTTTCCCCTGCTCGCTAAATTTTTTAGCATGTTTTAGCTGTACCAGTATTTTAGGGCGGTTAGCTTCCAACCGTTCTTTTGTGTCGATTCGCGTTTTATCATCATTGGCATAACGCTTGTTTGTTTTCTCCACTTCAAGGTAATAGTTGTAAACAGCATTTTTGGCTTTCTCCTGGTTTTCATTAGTTACCAGGTCGTATTTTTGCAACTCTGCCATTGTCAGGTCCAGTCGGGATTGTGCTTTCCCTTTACATAGTAGCCCAAGGTAAAAATCGTATTGCTCAGCGGTCAGTATTTTCTCAAGAGATTGGCTATATCTCTTGTTTATTTGCTTGTCGTTCTTGGAATCATATTTCCCGTTCTTTTTGATCTCAGAAAATTCAGCTACTCGTTTGTTATAGGCTTCTGCAATAGCATTTTTTTGATTCTCTGACAACTGGAGCATGTCCTGGTACGCGAAGATTTCACTATATTTTGCATCCCTGAGGTTGCTGATGAAAAGATAATTCCTTTTTAATTTGTCATGTCTGTACTCTGATTCGTTTAATTTACTCAATCCTTCGGGCGTATCTCCGTATTTTTTTAGCAAGACAAGCTGGTCTGCATATTTCTCAACCAGGATTGATTTGATTTTATTGAGTTGTGCTGTAGTTGGCTCTTTACAAAAGTTCAAATAATTAATCTCGGTCTGAGCTAAAGCTGTGGCTTTGGATATTATCTGTTTTTTAAACAACACTTCAAGTTGCGCTTCTTCAAGAAAAGGGGAGATTATCCCATCAAGATCAAAATAATCTTTTTTTTCGGATAACGCCTTTTCAATGCTTTCTTTTTGTGATTGAGTTAAACTGATTTTGTTTTGAATTGAAGTAAGTATAGCTTCTGTGGGAGATTGTCCCCAGGATGGAAAGATAAAAATGAACAGGGTTAGGAATACAGTGATCTTTTTCATGACAAATTGAAATTATGATTAAACGATTTCAATAATACATGTCACCCTATTATTTTATATTATATAATCTATGAATAGTATATGTGAATATCCCAAAGATATGAATTCGTCTCCGGGGCGATTTAAAAAAAGGCGTGATCAGGCAAAACTAACGATCTCCAAATCGCTTGATGCTTTCAATTAAAATGTGCAATTTTTCACTGGTAATTGGAAGAATGGTTCCGTCTGTTAGCTTAATCCGGCTTTTCCCTCCCCGAAGGATGCTGCATACACTACCTATATTGATTAGGTGGGAACGGTGTATGCGAAGGAATAGGGTTTTATCCAGATCAACTTCAATTTCCTTTAAGGGTTTCGATGCAAGGTGGGATGTCCCATCAACAAAATAAATCAAAGAATAGCAACGGTTCGATTCAACCCTGATGATCAAGTTCTGGTCAACAATCTTTAATTCTTCGCGCTCATAAAGAATAATTTTCTTTAATGAAACAAATTGATTCAAGGTGGTTTTCGTTTTCATTTCGCTTATGAGATGGTTACCAATACATTAGTTCATCTTTATCGTTTAGTGTAAAAATGCGTTCTTTACCCTGACTGTATTCCGGCACCAGAACCATCAGCGAGTTTGCAGGGACGTTTTTGAATTCAATGAAACTTTTAGAGGAGGCTTTTTGGGTGGAATGTTTGACCCATTTACCATCCCAATATCGCAGCGTGTAGCTTTTCCCATTTCTTAATATTAAATAGCGGTCTTTATTTTTAATCACAACATTTCGTTTGTCTTTATCCGAGCACTGTATAAATTCCGGAGGTCTTTTGTCTCGCACTAAAACCGGAAGCCCGGCCGGTGTCAACTTGCTATAATTATAAACCATTGGAAGGTAAACGATGTTGAGCCCAATGTCATTGAAATGGACCTCGCCATTGTCTGCAACCTCTGCTGCAACCGGCCTCCATTGCAATCCATTAAAGACACATAAATAGATCACTTCGTGATTGAGCGTTGAATCAAGCTTCACAGACAAGTTGGTCGTTTTGATGTAGTATTTGGTTACGTCCATTATGTTTGGAACTTGAAACAGGTCGGAATGTATTTTTTCGGCAGGTACCCTTGCTGCAATATGGTCTTTTTGTTTGCTATACATGATCCGGTAAACTTTTGCCATATCCTTGTTAATAGAATGGTCATAATAATTTTCACCCGCTCCCATGAAGCTATAACCATATCTTAGGCTGTCGAATGTAAAATTCCAAAAGTGTGATCCTGTTGAAGTCGCCCAAAATGGAGTGAAATCCACGGCTGCCGGAATGCCAACGCTCCGTAATGAGTAAGTAGCTAAATTAACCATGTCCGGGCATCCTCCTGTTTTTCGGTGTAACAATTGCAAAGGCCCCAACAATGGAACTGGATCTTTGGAGTTTTTCAATGCAAATGAGTTGGTAAACCACAATTTGAGATCAGAGTTAATGGCTGCCCCAACAATTAATGGGTCATCACTGTGTTGCCTTTTTGCAATGTCCAGAAAACGTTTTTGATAGCTATTCTCCCAGGTCTGAATAGGTTCCGTATTCACCCGGTATGGCAATATGTATTCACAAAAAAAGTTGAATGGAAAATGTTTGGCCCAGGATTCTTGCCAGTTGCTAAATGCAAATTCAACGTGGGCTATTAATAAATCGGCTGTGATCGTATCCTGGTCAAAATATCTTTGGATTCCAGGAGTTACACTGAAATCCCTTGTCTGTTCCTTGAACTCTTTAATAGAGGTCTCGTAATCGGGGTAGTCAAGTTCATTAAATGGAAATACATCTCCATTTGATGTTGTCCATTCAACGTTTTCTGAATAGTGCAAAGGCATATTTTCGATCAAAAAATACAATGCTTTTAACTGTAACGAATCTCCTTTTTCCAAAAAATAAAATATGGCCTTTTTTAGCTCTTTGCCATTATCTTTTGATTGGGTAATAACATTTTGTACCTCTTTGGGAACTTCGTTTGGACTAGGATGACCGTCATTACTGCAAGCCGTGGAAAGAAATAAGACTGCTAAAAGAGAATAATTAATTATTGTCGTTTTTAGTTGCATAAAGAAATATTTTTGCTTCGGTTTTTATTTTTTCGGTTTTTCTATTTTTTATTTTCACTTGAAAATGCTCAATGTCATGTGCTAAATCGATTGCACAAGTGATATCGTCTTGTGCTTTAGCAATCAGAAAAAGGAAATACAAGGGCGTAATCCGGTTTGGTAACTGATTTCTGACCTCTTTACAAAGCACCTCTGCTTTGTTGTATTGTTGAATGTCGATTAATATTTTTGCCTTGAGTAATTTGGCTTGAGATTTCTGAGTTGTTTGTATCGATCGGTCAAGATATTTCATTGCTTCAGTGTGTTCTCCTCTTTGATAAGCTTTTGCCCCACATAACATTTGAAGTCTGCCATATAAGGGGTATTGGTCTGCGAGCTTCCTGAGATAATCATCGGAATCATTATCAATCACTCTTGTATTTTGGATTTTCCTGATCTTAAATGAGTTTGGCAAATAATCACAGATTCCAATGAATTGAATTGTAGCCACTAATAACCAGATACTTAAAAACAGGTACAGGTATTTCTTATTTATAATCCAGACTGGTTTTAAGTCATGTGACACGAAGCTTAATGCGATTAGGAATATGAGAAGAATTGGGTATACAGAGAAAGTAAAATTAACCAGTGAAATAGTAGTAAAAACGACGAAGATCCCTAACAGAGCCAATTGGATATCTGAAATATTATTGGTTTTTCTCCAGTTTCTTATGATCGGCCAAAAGGCAGCAGTCAAAAGTCCAAGCCATAACAATGCCAATGGGATACCACCTTCAAAAGCATGTTCAATTAGTTCGTTATATGCCCATTCGGGTTCTCCCGCAATCCATTTGAATTGTTCGTTAGTGGACGTGTTTAGGAAAGCAGATTGGAAACGTAGATAATTTTGACTAAATGAATTGATACCAAAACCTAAAAATGGCTTTGTGGTAATTGCGTTTAATGAGACTTTCCAAATCAGTAGACGACCAGTCATCGAATCATGCTTTATGAGAAAGAGTAAACAGGTCAGTAGCGTAAATATTAGAATTGATATAATCCTCTTTTTTCGGGACAAAAAACGAAAAGAAATAACTGTGAAAAATAGCAGGAGACCAAGAATTGCTCCTCGTGCTTTAACAAAGAAGATGAAGGAAATGCTCAGTAAAAGAACAGTTAAAATCAGCAGTTGATTAGATTTTTTTGACTCATGTTTAAACAGAAACAACAACATAGGAACTCCCAGAGCCAGTAGTTCCGCAAATACATTAGGATTACCTAAAGTTCCTGCAATCTGAAAATAATCGTTGATATTTTTAATCATTCCAAGAAGCTGAAGCAGTGCAATTAATATTTCGAATAAGCAGACTATTGAAATTATTTTTGCTAACAAGTCAAAATTTCTCATCTTTCCTGAACCAAACAGAAAGTAAAAAGGAAGGGTGAAGAAAATAATCTGATGCTTAGATATGATGGCATAATTTGGAACAAAGAAATAGTAAATGATGATGTAGGAAGAGTAAAGGATCAATAGAAGGTCTATTGAATTAACATTGATAGTTTTAATCTTGCCCGGAATTGTTTTAAAAAGAAGAATTATGCCAAAAAAAATTGAAACAAAACAATAATAAGCCCAACTAAAATAATTCTTTTCAAAGAAATATGAAAAACAAATATAAATTGGTAAGATCATGCCGGCAATGATAACTGCTGTGTATTTTAATGGTTTAAAATAATTGTTCATTCTTAATGAGGTGGAATTATGTTCGAAAATACTATTTTAGCTAAACATATTAACCAAACCTGCTTAAAAACATAATATAATGCATGATTGATGCGTGGTGTTTCACAATAGTTGCAGCAACTAAAATATCTCTATCTTCACCCCTTCAAATCGGATAGCAAATGGACTTACCCAATATCACCCATACCAATGTTGATATTTTCCTGAATCGGGAAGATATTATTCTGGACACCATTGCTCAGATTATGAAGGATTTTGGCCTGTTTGGAGTGGAAATCCATTTTTCGGGTCGTATTGATGACGCTTACCATGAACTCCACCAGCAATTGGTTGAGCAGATCGATACCTTATTGATCAACAAATCGGACTTGTTGCTGTCCATTTTGTACCAGGTTGACATTACCGACCGCGATATTGCCTGCACACAGGCCGATTTCCCTCGCTATAATCAAGTAGAAGTCATTGCCCATCAAATTATCTTCCGCGACCTGAAAAAGGTCTTGTTTCGCCGCTATTTTAGTACTAAAGGATAACTTCCCGAGAATGAAACTGCTTTAATTCTTTTTGAGTGAAAAGGCGGTTCTTGTGAAAACGTTTTCAGTTGAGTATTTTTACCTTTTGCTTACGCTACTATTATAAAATTCACCTTTTAAAATTGGAAAAATGAGGTACTCATACACCTATCTGGTCTTAACTATTATTAGTTTATATCTGACTGCTTGTCAATCGTCTGAAAAGAAGGAGATATGGCAACTAGCCCAAATTCCTACTGTTGAAGAAGTGGGCCAAGCTAATATGCCCGATGAAATTGCACCGGTTAAAGCGCCTTTCGAAACGGTTGATTTCACAAAGCCTGTTTTTCCTGACGATACTGTTCGTGTTGACCTTTCGGACGATAAAATCAATACTAGCACCATTCAAGATGCCATTAATCAACTCAGCTTAAAGGGAGGTGGAATGTTGATGCTTCCGGAGGGAGAGTGGTTAACAGGGCGGATAGAGCTAAAAAGCAATGTGAATCTGCATATTCCCGCGGGCTGTACCTTAAAGTTCAGTGCATGGGTGAAAGATTTTCAACCCGGCGTTTTTACCCGCATCGAAGGCGTGGAAGTCATGTCGCTGGGAGCTTGTATTTATGCGAACAATCAGCAAAACATTGCGATTACCGGAAGAGGACAGCTGGTTGGTCCGTCGGCCTCAAAGGGCGATATTCGCGAGCGTATCGAGCGGTCTGATGTAATTGAAAATGTAGTGGCTTCCGGCTTGGCTGTTGAGCAGCGTATTTATGATGGAACACAAGAGTCAGGGAGTATTTTTCCTCCCATGTTTATTTCCCCCATCAATTGTAAAAAGGTCTACATCGAAGGTATTTCACTCGATCAAACGGCTTTCTGGAATATTGTACCTATTTATTGCAACAACGTTATTATTCGCGGTGTGAAGGTCAACTCGGTCGGAATAAAAAGGGGAGACGGCATCGATATTGAATCGAGCAGTAATGTATTGATTGAATACAGTACGTTGAATTGTGGTGATGACTGTTTCACCATGAAATCGGGTCGCGGTCATGATGGACTTCGAATTAATAAACCGACGGAGAATATAGTTGTTCGGTATTGCCTGGCACAGGAGGGGCACGGCGGGATTACCTGCGGAAGTGAAACGGCTGGCATGATTCGGAACTTGTATGTTCACGATTGTGTTTTTCAGGATACCGGAGTTGGAATACGTTTTAAAACCAGACGACCACGTGGCGGCGGTGGCGAGAACCTCATTTACGAGCGAATTCGGATGAATTTGAAGCATACCGCTTTTAAATGGGATATGCTTGGAGGAGAGTTGTACGTTGGCGAATTAGCCCGAAGGCTTCCAGCACTTGACATTAACGAGTTGACCCCTAAATATAGTACTATTTTTGCACGCGATATTCTGATCGAAAAAGCAACTCATTTTGTCAAAGTTTATGGTATTCCGGAGTCACCACTCGAAAATTTGCAAATCGAAAATGTAGAAGCAAATTGTACCAATTTCTTCTATGCTCACGATATCGTTAACTCATCGTTTAAAAATATGAATTTGACAGCTAACGACAGCATCATTGAGTTGGTTGATGCCAGAAACATATCGTTTGAAAACATTCATTTCAATACTACTTATGCACCCATACAGCTATCGGTAACCGGAGAATTATCGGATTCAATTTCGATCAATAATTGTACAAATATAAAGGATCAAAATTGGGTTGCTGATTAAATGAATTAATAGAATAAAATACAAAACAAAACAGCCGGATCAATTTGTGTCCGGCTGTTTTATTTTATTCTATTTTGTGGTTTTTAATTGCTCAGATCTACAAAATCACGTTGCGACTTAATCAGGTTAACTGAGTGTAGCACCAGGTTTTTGGTTTCTTTGATGACATTGAAGAATAACAGGGAGTTACGTGTGCTCACGTCTTTTGCTTTTATCCGCTTGATTTGCTTTTTCTCCAACTGAGTCAACCTATCGGATAGCGACTCTTTCATTGACAAGATATCATCAAACTTCTCGTATTGATCTTCTTTAACAATGTGCAAGGCAAGGTTGAAAAATTCATCAACGAGACCAATCAATTCGGTTAATTCTTCCAATTGGACTTCGATGAATGGTTTGTGATTGTTATCCAGATGTTTGAAAAGTGGTTCGACCATGAAATTCAAGGAATGCGAAATTTCACGTTGGTAGTCGACAATCTGTACAAAACAATGTCCGCTGTCCATTGATTCTTGATGTAAGGTTTGAATCATTGGGAATACTTTGTCCTTCGCCTTTTTCACTTTCTTCTGGAACTTCTTATTTAGTTCTAATGATTCTTTTAGGTGCGCGCGGTCTTCTTTTATAAAACTATCGATACAAACAGAGAAAATCTGATTTGCATTAATAACCGTATTTAGGACTTGTTTTTTCGTTTTCTCCTTAATCATTTCTGAAACGTCAAGTTCCTCTTCTTCCTCTTCTTTTTCTTGTGCTTTTTTCTTGAAAAAGAAGTAGGTTCTTCCAACCATTAGTATAGCCACTAAAATAAAGACGAAAATCATAAAGTTTCCACTGATTGAAATGATCCAGGCAATGAATCCGGCAACACTAAAGGCAACTAAGGCTGTCATAAACCAACCGCCAATGACGGTAAATACTCCGGAAATCCGGTAAACAGCACTCTCACGATCCCAGGCCCTGTCAGCTAATGAAGTACCCATAGCCACCATAAAGGTTACATAGGTCGTTGACAGTGGTAATTTCAGTGAAGTACCAATCGAAATTAGGATACTGGCAACAACCAGATTAACCGATGCCCTGATTTTATCGAAAGCAGGTTTATCCTTTTCTTTTATTGCATTGCTTTCGTTCTCGGTGTTTGGGACAAAGCGATTGTCCAATCCTCTAATCACAGAGGCTGGAAGAACTTTTCGAATACCTTTGTTAATCGTCATTGTTGTTCTTACCGCGGCTCTTGAAAAAGCTGATGAACCAAACCGCTCTTCGCCTTCAGTCTGTCGTGATAAGTCAACTGTTGTGGCTACAACCGAACGTGCTTTGCGAGATGTAATCAGCGTGATAATCATGATAAGACCTGCAATAAGTAGCATATACGTGGGTGTGGGAACTTTCCCGGTTAGCATTCCCATTTCAAAGCTGTCTGGCGCAAGTGCACCATTAGCGACCCAAGCTTTGTACGATGAGAATCCAGCCAATGGAACTCCAATGAAGTTCACCAGATCGTTTCCGGCAAAGGCCATGGCTAATCCGAAAGTACCAACCAGTACAATAACTTTAGGGATATCAATTTTGAAAATCAGGTAAAGTAATTGCAGAACAATAGTCCAGCCTACAAAGCTAATAAGTAGGATCCTAACCATGTTGGTTTTTAGAAAATCTACCGTGTCAGCCGACATGAAAACGGCTCCTTTGGCTCCCTTAATAACCATGAAATAGGTCATTGCAGCAATGGCAAGTCCACCAAATGCCGAGCCGTAATATTTTAATGTTTTGTTTTGTTTAAAACTGAAGATGACCCGGGCGATGTACTGGACAATGGCACCGACTATAAAAGCGATAAATACCGAGAGTAAAATTCCAGTAATAATAGCAAGTGCCTTTTCCGAGTTAATGTATTTATGTAACTCGCTAATTGACTGACCGGCTCCACTAATTTTTACAAGAGACACCGCGACAGCAGAACCCAAAAGTTCGAAAACAATTGATACGGTGGTCGATGTTGGAAGGCCGAAGGTGTTAAATAAATCCAGTAGGATCACATCGGTAATCATGACCGCCATAAAAATAACCATGATCTCCGCAAAGAAGAACATGTCGGGATGGAAAATTCCTTTCCTCGCAACTTCCATCATACCACTGGAGAACGTAGATCCGACAAGTACGCCAAGACTGGCAACAGTAAAAATAATCCATTTGGGGGCGGCTTTTGATCCAATCGCTGAATTCAGGAAATTAACAGCATCATTGCTGACTCCAACAACCAAATCCGAAATTGCTAGTGCAAAGAGCACGATCACAAGAATTAAGTAGAATTGTTCCATCATATTAGATATAAGATTGACGGTGGCAAAAATAGTGCTATCAATTAACCTACCACCCCTTTTGTGTTAATTTAATGTTAACGAACGGTCAAATTACTATTAATGAGCAAACAAGCAAAATTTTGTTATAAATTAGCCGCCAAACAAAAAGGTTTATGAAGACTTATTCTCCAAGAAAGTTAGCGCTGTATTTGGCACAAGCACTAACATTGTTAACCATTGTATTCGTTGTGGCGTTCTCATTTACAGCTTTTTCACTCTGGTTATATCTTGTATTAATCATATTTTACTTCGCGATCGTTTATTCTCTGATTCTTTTTATTATGCGAAAGTACGTTGATAACAGAATTGAGCCAATTTATAAGATTATTCGCAAAATTCCGGTAACAGGGAAGAAAATCAAGAAACGCGAAGATAAAGTTGACATGGTTTCTACAGCACGACAAGAGGTGGAGGAATGGGCCAAAAATCAAACTCAGGAAATTACTCGTTTGAAAGATCTGGAGAGGTACCGGAAAGAATTTGTTGGTAATGTATCGCACGAATTAAAAACTCCTATTTTTAATATTCAAGGTTATATTTTGACTTTGCTCGAAGGAGGGATCGATGATCCGAAAGTGAATAAGCTTTACCTAAAGAGGACGGAGAAAAGTATTGATCGGATGATTTCCATTGTCGAGGATTTAGAGTCAATTACAAAACTGGAATCCGGAGAACTGAAGCTTAAGCTGGAAAGTTTTGACTTGGTTCGCCTGGTGGATGATGTGATTGAATTGGAGCAGATGATGGCTGTTGAGCGAAAAATACAACTGAATTTTAAACGGCCAGAAAAGCCGGTAAATGTTTTAGCCGACAAAAAGCGGATTATGGAAGTGATGACTAATCTGGTTTTAAATGGCATTAAATACGGTAAAAGAAAAGGATTCGTTAATATTTCATTTTACGACTTGAAAGAAAACCTGATGGTGGAAGTTGCCGATGATGGTTTGGGAATAGATAGCAAACATTTACCCCGTATTTTTGAGCGTTTTTACCGGGCTGATAAATCACGTTCCAGGGAACAAGGAGGAACCGGGCTTGGTTTATCAATTGTAAAGCACATTATCGAGGCACACGAGCAAACGATAAATGTAAAGTCTTCGGTGGACGAAGGAACAACTTTTACTTTCACGCTTGAAAAAGCCAAATGAAAGTAGTAATTTGCCTGTGATTTGAGATTTTAATCGTTTATTAACACATTTTCTAAGCTCTAATTCTACTTTTAGCAGCAGATAAGTTTTACCATTATGAGTGATACGAAGTACAAAATTTTACTGGTCGACGATGAAGTCGATATTTTAGAATTTATTAGCTATAATCTTGAAAAAGAAGGTTACAAAGTTTATACGGCTCAAAATGGGTTGGAAGCTATCAAAGTGGCTGAGAAGAAAACTCCGGATTTGATCATTCTGGATGTGATGATGCCGGAAATGGATGGAATAGCAGCCTGCGAAGAAATTCGTAAAATACCGTCCTTAAATAGTGTGGTCATCGCCTTTTTAACGGCACGTGGAGAAGACTATTCGCAAATTGCAGGATTCGAGGCAGGAGCAGACGATTATATTACCAAGCCCATTCGTCCAAAAGTGTTGGTTAGCCGTGTTAAAGCACTCTTGAAACGTACTGGAGGGGTTGCACCTGATCAAGTTGTTGAAAATTCAACCACCATAACGATTGGTGATTTGGTTATTGATAAAGAGCGTTACCTGATTAATACCAGAGGTCAGGAAATGATTCTTCCTCGAAAAGAATTTGAATTGCTTTCATTACTGGTTTCGAAACCTGGTAAAGTGTTTACCCGCGAAGAAATCTACTATTCGGTTTGGGGTGAAAATGTTGTCGTGGGAGACCGCACAATTGACGTTCATATTCGAAAATTGAGAGAAAAAATCGGGAACGATCATATAAAAACATTGAAAGGTATTGGCTATAAGTTTGTCGAATAGCATGAACAGAATCCCTTAGAAATAAGGGATTTTTTTATTTCTTTCCGTAACTTTGTTTAAAAGCTCGTTGAATATGAAACTACAATACCTGTTCGTATTATTGCTTGTAATCGTTGTTGCATGCAAGACCAAGGAAAAGAAGCAAGATTTGCAAGTTGAAGTTAATCCTCAGGATACCGTGCAAGTTGTTGAAGCTCCTGAGCCACCACCACCTCCGGTTGAAGAAATTGATATGGGGGTCAACCTGGACGACAAATACTTTTTGGTTGTTGACACGTACACCGTAAAGGAATTTGCTGAAAGTTGGAATAAAGAATACCAGCAGCAAGGTTTTAAATCGGCTGTTATTATGCGTAATGAAGATGGTTACTACCGTTTAGCTGTTCAGTCTTTTAATGATTTTGATTTAGCTCAAAACGCCCTTATGGTGCTTCGTCAGGAAGAGGATTTTAACGATGCCTGGATTATGATTATAGATAAATAATGATCAGATAGTTCACCATAAATCCGAGAAAAAAGCCGGCATAGATTTGTAGCTGACTGTGTTTTTTCAAGATTAAACGGGCAGTTCCAAGTATTCCGGCCAAAATAATTAAGCCGCATAATAGCATAGAACTATTGATTCCCATGCGAAATGATAAGGCAATTACAGCCCCAATAAGCCCTCCGATACCTGCCATGTGATTGCTAATTTTCCATTTCATGGATATCAGTAGCAGCATAATGATGATGAGGATTGTGGCGAGCAAAAAGACACGATAGATTGGGTAAACATCCAGCCGCCCTAAATAGTAATAGCCCAGATAGTAATAAATAGCACTCATAAAAAGCGGGAGAACCCGATCGGTACTCTTGCTCATTGTCGCATCAAATCGCTTGTTAAATGATAGCAGTCCTAAGCTTAATACCGGAAGTAGAAAAGTGCTTAAAAAGATAATAATAAGCAGGAATTTTTTACCCTCAAAGCTCATCATCGAAAAATAGAAACCGGAATTCATGAGTAATAGAAAGCCCAGTGTAGGAATTATCAATGGATGAAAAACCAAGGAAAAGAACTGGGCGATGGCTTGCTTTGCATTCATAGTGTAGTCGTTATAATTTCTACAATTCCTTTCTTAGACGCGCAACCGGAATTCCCAGTTGCTCACGATATTTTGCAACGGTACGCCGTGCAATCGGATACGATTTTTCTTTCAGTATTTTAGCCAGCCGATCGTCTGTTAATGGTTTTCGCTTGTCTTCTTTCGAAATACATTCTCCCAAAATGTTTTTAATCTCCCGGGTGGAAACTTCTTCTCCGGTATCTTTTTGCATACCCTCTGAAAAGAAATATTTCAATGCATAAATGCCAAAGTGTGTTTGAATGTATTTGCTATTCGAAACTCTGGAAATCGTAGAGATATCCAGGCCTGTTCGGTCGGCAATATCTTTCAGAATCATCGGACGAAGCTTGGTCTCTTCCCCTTCTTTAAAGTATTCTTTTTGGAAGTCAATAATTTCCGACATGGTTAAAATCAAAGTCTGCTGGCGCTGCTTGATAGCATCAATAAACCATTTGGCCGAGTCCAGCTTTTGCTTGACGAACTGAACGGCATCTTTTTGGTTCTTCGAGGCGTTCTTTTTGTTGTCGGTATAGCCTCGAAGCATGTCCATGTAAGTGTTGTTCATTCTCAGATCAGGAACATTGCGCTGATTCAATGTCAGGATCAGTTCTCCGTCTACATTATCGAGAATAAAGTCGGGAACAATGACTTGGTTCGACTGGTTGTTCGGATTATTAATTGAGCCACCGGGTTTCGGATTAAGCTTCAGAATCTCATTCAACGCTTCTTTTAGCTGGTCCTCCGAAATTTCATACTTATGAATGATTTTATCATAGTGTTTTTTGGTAAACTCTTCAAAATTTTCTTTCAATATCCGGGAGGCGAGCAAGGTCGATTCATTCCCCTTTTTACGTTGAATTTGAAGCAACAAGCACTCTTGCAACGAACGCGCGCCAACACCGGCTGGATCAAAGTCCTGAATCGTTTCCAGTATCTCTTCCAGATCTTCTTCTGCAACGTTCATATTCATCGTGAAAGCCAGGTCGTCGCTGATCGACATCAAATCTCTTCGCAAATAGCCATCTTCGTCAATATTTCCGATAATGTATTCTGCCAGCTTCTTTTGCTCGCCATCCAAGTCGGTAAGGCCGAGCTGTTCAGTAAGTGATTCATAAAAGCTTGTTCCTGTGCTAAAAGGGACATCGGGTTGTTTATCGTCTTTCGAGTAGTTACTGGTGTTTAGTTTATAAGTCGGAATTTCATCATCTTCAATGTAATCCTCAAGTGAAAATTCATCACCTTCGGAATCGCTGCTTTCCGACTCTTCACTTTGATCAATTGGCTCATCGTCAAGCATTTCAAGAACCGGGTTTTCTTCCAGCTCTTTCTTTATGCGTTGTTCCAGCTGCATCGTAGGTATCTCCAGAAGCTTGATCACCTGAATTTGTTGAGGTGAAAGTTTCTGCAGTAGCTTTTGCTGTAAACTTAGTTTCTGAGATGGCATATTATAATTGTTTTCTTCTTATTTCTATAACAAATATAACCTTTGTTACCTAAAAGAGGTTGACTATTGCGGTCAACCTCTTTATATTTCTTTAGTTTTTAATGTTTTTTTAGAACTCTGCATTCTTTGGCGTTCTTGGAAATGCGATTACATCGCGAATATTACCCATGCCGGTTGCAAATAAAATGAAACGTTCAAATCCTAACCCAAATCCGGCGTGAGGAACCGTTCCGTAACGCCGGGTATCCAGGTACCACCACATTTCGTCGGCAGGAACATCCATTTCTTCCATTCGCGCTACCAGTTTATCGTAATCAGATTCACGTTCCGATCCACCAATGATTTCTCCAATTTGAGGGAAGAGAACATCCATGGCAGCGACTGTTTTGCCATCTTCATTTTGCTTCATGTAGAAGGCTTTAATGTCTTTGGGATAATCAATCAGAATAACCGGCTTTTTGAAATGCTTTTCAACCAAATAACGTTCGTGCTCACTTTGCAGGTCGATTCCCCATTCAACGGGGAACTGAAATTTTCCTTTTTTGAAGGGCTTTGAGTTTCTCAGAATATCAATAGCTTCAGTATATGTACAACGAATAAAGTCGTTTTCCAACACAAACTGAAGTTTTTCAATTAGCTCCATCGAACGTTGATCCTGTGGCTTATTTTTTTCTTCTTGCTGCAGACGATTGCTCAGGAATTTAAGATCATCCATGCAATTGTCCAATGCATATTTGATGAGGTATTTCAGGAATTCCTCAGCCAAATCCATATTGTCTTTCAGCTCATAAAATGCCATTTCGGGCTCAATCATCCAAAACTCAGCCAAATGGCGGGTTGTGTTTGAGTTTTCAGCACGAAATGTTGGGCCAAACGTATAAACTTCACCCAAGGCAGTCGCCCCTAATTCACCTTCCAACTGACCAGAAACTGTCAAATTCGTCGGACGACCAAAAAAATCTTGAGTATAGTCAATTTCGCCGTCTTCAGTCGTTGGTGGGTTTACCGGTGGAAGCGTTGAAACGCGGAACATTTGTCCGGCGCCTTCAGCATCCGAAGCCGTTACGATTGGCGTGTGCAAATAATAGAAACCTTTATCGTTGAAATATTTGTGGATGGCAAAAGCCATGGCATGACGAATACGGAACACCGCACTAAAAGTAGCCGTACGAAAACGCAGGTGCGCATTTTCGCGCAAAAATTCCAAGCTGTGTTTCTTCGGTTGGATCGGGTATTTTTCGGGATCAGCTTTTCCATAAACCGTAATTTCCGATGCGACTAACTCAACAGCTTGTCCGCTACCCTGCGATTCAACCAATTCGCCGTTAACTCCAATTGATGCGCTCGTGTTAATATCGCGAAGTAATGCTTCACCAAACTTTTCAACATCCGCAACAATCTGCAAATTATTGATAGTCGATCCATCATTCAGCGCAATGAAATTAACATTTTTACTCCCGCGCTTGGTTCGAACCCATCCTTTAACTAACACTTGCTGGCCTACTTGTCCACCGGCGAGTACTTCTTTAATTTTCAGTCGTTTCATGTTGTCGTCTAATTTTGCAGATTTTTTATTCTCCTGTTTTGCAGGTTTAAAATGTGAATCACAAAAGTACATTTTTCTGTTGAAAAACATGAATAGCTCCAATGAAAGTTAATTGGCTAAATAAGTAGTGCGAATAATTTAGTGTCATGTTTCGAGTCTTTAACAATTTGTGATAGAAGCGAAACCGAAAATATCAAATAGGTCCGTGACCTTAACAAGCTTAAAGAAATGATGAACTCATTTTTAAGTTCGATGTAAAGTTTAATGGAATTTAGGTTAAACGTTTACCATTTTAGAAATTGTAAAAAACAAATAAGCTAAAGCGGTACAAGCAAACATGATGGTTCCGAGCGGAATAATATTTCCTGTGTGGAATATTGCCAAAAGGGAACCGATTGCTCCGCTAAATGCAAACCGAACAACCCCAATAACCGCATTGGCTGAACCGGATATGGCATGAAATTGTTCCAGGATCAGAGCCACTATGTTTGCAAATACAAGTCCCAGGCTGCCAATGAAAAGGACAATACAACCAAAGACCAGCCATAAGTTCGGCTCGTTCTGGCGAACAGCAAAGAACAAAACAACTCCTGAAATAAGCTGCATGATTAAACCAGCATGCAGTAACTTTGACGGAGAAATATGTTTTACTAATCTGTAATTCAGAAGTGTTAAAACCACATTTAGCACAATATTAGCTCCAAAGAATAAGGGGAAATTGCTCACCTTAACTTTAAAAAAATCGATATATAGAAAGGAGGCTCCCGTTAAAAAAGTGAACATACCGGAAACAGCAAAACTGCTGCATAAAACAAGCATTACTGATTTTGGCGAGCTAAAAACAGTTCCGTAAGAGACTCTTATTTTTTTTAATGAAATTCGGTTTGTAATCAGTTCTTTATCTCTTGACTCAGGCATTAAGAAGATAAACAGAATAAATGCGACAAACGACATCAGAAACATGAAAATGAAAATCGCCTGCCAACTAAAGTGAATTAGCAAAAATGTTCCAATTACAGGTGCGACAAGTGGTGCAATCATCATGATCATACCTATTAAGGACGATATTCGTGCAATATCTTTTCCTTCAAACCAATCGCGAACAAAGGCCATATTTACAACAGAAGCAGCACCACCTCCAATAGCCTGGATAAAGCGAAGAACCCATAAAGAATACACATCGGTAACAAATATGGCTAGCAGACTTGATACAGAAAAAAGGAGCAAGCCAACCAGAGCGATCTTTTTTCTGCCAAATGTATCTGAAAACGGACCACCAAATAACTGGCCAACTGCCACCCCGATAAAATAGATTGTCAACGAAATTTCAACTAGATTAATAGGTTGGCCAAAAAATTCAGCCATCGTTGGCAAAGCAGGAATATAGGTATCGGTTGCAAAAGGCGAAAGCGAAGTTAATAAGGCTAAAAGGAAAGTTATTTGTGCAACAAAAAAGCGGTTTTTCCGCGAAATCAGGAATCGTTTTGTCATCGTAAATTTTTCAGACTTTATAATCGGACAAAATTACAATTGATATGCTCGTATTGTTCATTTGTACAGGCTTTCTTAATGAAAGCATTACATGGAAAAAGTTTAAGTGGGGTAGATTACAGATCGTTTTTATCACCAGGGAGCAAATAAAGTAAGAACAGGCATTGATCAGTAAGATGAATTTCCCCGACGACTAGCCTTGCTGTTTGCCTTCGTTGTTTTTCGCCAATAAAAATACTTTCGCTTTAAACTAAGTTTTATAACTTTGAGAAGTTACAACTAAATCAATAAACCAAATACTATGAGTAGGAAACTTCGCATGGGCATGATTGGCGGTGGAGCTGGTGCCTTTATTGGAGCTATTCACCGAATTGCCGCGATCATGGATAACCAGATCGAACTAGTCTGTGGATGTTTTAGTAGCAGTCCTGAAAATTCCCTCAATTCCGGCAAGTCTTATTTTTTACCCGAAAACCGAATCTACTCTTCCTACCAACAAATGCTTGAGTTAGAAGCTCAATTGCCGGAAGGTGAGCGAATGGATCTTGTGGTTATCGTGACGCCGAACCACGTACATTTTGATCCGGCGATGCGGGCAATGGAACATGGCTTTCATGTGGTGATGGATAAGCCAATTACCTTGTCGTTGGATGAAGCACTTCAACTTAAAAAGAAACAGCAGGAAACCGGTTTGGAGCTGGCTTTAACCCATACTTATTCTGGTTACCCTGCGGTAAAGGAAGCTAAGATGCGCGTTGCCCGGGGCGACTTTGGGAACATCCGCCGCATTTATGTCGAATATCCACAGGGATGGCTTTCAGCAAAGGAAGAGGATGACAACAAGCAAGCTGAGTGGCGAACCGATCCTAAGCGATCAGGGAAAGCAGGCTGCATAGGCGATATTGGTACACATGCCCATCAATTGGCAGAATATATTTCGGGATTGAAAACCACCGAGATTTGTGCCGAATTAAATAAGTTTGTTCCCGGACGTTTGCTGGATGACGACGGCGCTGCACTATTGCGCTTTAATAATGGAGCACGTGGAGTACTGATGGCTTCTCAGATTGCGGCCGGTGAAGAGAATAATGTCAAAATACGAGTGTATGGCGAAAAAGGCGGGTTGGAGTGGCAACAGCATGAGCCCAATACCTTGTGGGTGAAATGGGCTGATCGTCCAACTGAGATGGTACGCGTTGGAACCGGACAGATGGGTGAATGGGCGCAACACAACACACGCACGCCCGGTGGACACCCCGAAGGTTACCTGGAAGCATTTGCCAATATTTACCGGAACTTTGCATTAACCGTTCAAGCAAAGATGAATGGGGAACAACCCACTTCAGAAATGCTTGATTTCCCGGGTGTGGAAGATGGAATACGCGGCATGCAGTTTATCGATACCATGGTAAAAGCCGGCTACAACGATGGGGTAAAATGGGTGAAATTTGGGGAGTAAAGCTAAATGTGGGAAGAAGGAAGTCCGACCACAGTAAGCTTGGCTTTTCTCAGTAAATAACCATTTAACGAATAAACCAATTACAAACTAAACTTAAAACTTAATAAACGATGGGTAGACCAGTAACATTATTCACCGGACAGTGGGCCGATTTAACAATTGAAACCATGTGTCAAAAAGCAAAGGACTTTGGATACGATGGTTTGGAACTTTGTTGTTGGGGCGATCATATGGAAATTGATAAAGCCGATCAGAAGTATTGCAATGACCGTATTGCCTTGTTAAAAAAGTATGATTTGAATTTGTACGCTATCTCGAATCATTTGGTCGGCCAATGTGTTTGCGATCAGATTGATGAGCGCCATAAAAGCATTTTACCGGATTACATTTGGGGAGACGGCGACCCTGAGGGTGTTCGTCAGCGGGCAGCAGCCGAAATGATTAACACGGGCAAAGTTGCCAAACGCCTAGGTTTGGATACTGTAGTTGGTTTTACCGGAAGTTCCATTTGGCATCTGTTGTATGCTTTTCCACCCGGATCGCAGGAAACGATTGATAAAGGATACGAAGATTTTGCCAGGCGATGGAAACCCATTCTGGATGAATACGAAAAGATGGGTGTAAAATTTGCCTTGGAAGTTCATCCTACCGAAATTGCTTTTGATATTGAATCGGCCAAGCGCGCTTTAAAAGCATTGGATAACCACCCGGCTTTTGGCTTCAACTACGACCCGAGCCATTTGGGGTATCAGCATGTCGATTATGTGCGCTTTATATACGAGTTTGCCGACCGTATTTTCCATGTTCATATGAAAGATGTGTATTGGAGTGATGTTCCAACGACAGTGGGTGTTTTTGGAGGACATATTCCTTTTGGTGATAATCGCCGATACTGGAATTTCCGCAGTATGGGACGAGGCAATATTAATTTCGAAAATATTATGCGTGCATTGAATGATATTCAATATACCGGATCGCTTTCAGTGGAGTGGGAAGACAGCGGGATGAACCGGGAAGCCGGAGCTGCTGAGTCGTGTGAGTTTGTCCGCTACAGCGATTTTGATCCATCGGATATCGCTTTTGACGATGCCATGCAAAAGGAATGACCTACCAACTAATTTAAGTATAAATGACAACTAGAAGATCTTTTATTAAAAGTACCACTGCGGCAACTGCTGCAGTCGGTTTGGCCGCTTCAATGCCGGCGGCGATGACGGCCTGTGCTCCAAAAATTGTTCGCTGCGGACTGATTGGAGCCAAAGGAATGGGATTTGCCGATTTGAAAGCCTTTTTAGGACAGCCGGACACGGAGTGTGTCGCGATTTGCGATGTCGATCAGCGGGTGTTGGATGCGCGCATATCAGACACTGAAAAGCTGCAGGGCAAAAAACCAAAAGGCTACGAGGATTACCGCCAGCTAATTGCTGATCCGGAAGTGGATGCCGTTATTATAGGAACACCCGATCATTGGCACTGCCTGCCTTTTGTTGAAGCTTGCAAGGCAGGAAAAGCTATTTATTGTGAGAAACCGTTGGGAAACACCATCGAAGAAATCAATATCATGGAAGCTGCCGCCAACAAGTACAACACTGTGGTGCAGATTGGGCAGTGGCAACGAAGCGATCCCCATTGGCGCGATGCTGTCGATTTTGTGAGATCCGGGAAATTAGGCAAAATCAGGACAGTCAGAACCTGGTCCTATCAAGGCTGGATGGGGTCTATTCCGGTTAAGCCAGATCGTGAAGCGCCCGAAGGTGTTGACTATGATTTTTGGCTGGGACCTGCAAAAGAACGCCCGTTCAACCCTAATCGCTTTCATTTCGATTTCCGCTGGTTTTGGGATTATGCCGGCGGATTGATGACTGATTGGGGGGTGCATATTATTGACTATGGTCTTTTTGGTATGCAGGTTAAAGCACCGAAATCGGTTATGGCAATGGGCGGCAAGTTCGCCTATCCTGAAGATGCTGCAGAAACACCGGATACCTTGCAGGCAATTTATGAATTTGAAGACTTTACCATGTTGTGGGATCACGGTATTGGGATTGATGGAGGTTATTATGGCCGCACACATGGTGTTGGTTTTGTTGGAAATAATGGCACGTTAGTGGTCGATCGAAGTGGATGGGAAGTCATTCCTGAACGTAAAAAAGATCAAGATTTGATGGAGCGTGTTGAACTCCAAAAAGGAACAGGAAAAGGGCTTGAATACCACATGGAGAATTTTCTGGATGGTGTTCGTGATAACAGGCGTGATTTGAATTGCAGCATTGATATTGCCGCGAATACTGCCCGGGTAGCTCATCTGGGAAATATCGCGTTGAAAACCGGACGACGATTGTATTGGGATAGCGAAAAAAGCCAGTTTCTCAACGATGATGAGGCCAATCAACATCTGGTTCCAAGCTATCGAAGTCCTTGGGAGTTACCAACAGTATAATTGATTTTGTCAGAACAAATCTGATGGAGATTTAATTGGCGAGATATTTCTTGAAAAAGTAAAAACTCCTGAGCACGTTACTCAGGAGTTTTTTTCTGGTCTTTCTAAACTAAAAATCTCATTGTTTAATTGTTCCCACATCTATGTGGGGTATATCTTGTTTTTGTGGCTGAAATGAGTATTACAACATCTGTGCCATTTTATGATGTTGTCGATATTTTTTCCTCAAGTTTTTTTTTATGGATAATCGGTCAGCTTTTCATACTTATTGCTGCTGAAGTGCTGTTTGTGGCAATGGGTGACTAGTTTAGCACCAGTTTGGCCAGTTCAACCGAAATCTGACTAATATTTTCAAAGAGAAAACTTGTAAACGAATCGTGTGCCTCTTCGTCTGCTTTGTCTGATATCACGCGAATTACGGTGCACGGAATTTTGTAATCTGCTCCAACCTGTGCGATTGCGGCTCCTTCCATCTCTGTACATAAAATCTGCGGAAAGCGTTCGCTAATCTTCATTTTACCATCTTTCGATGCAATAAACTGGTCGCCGGTACCAATAGCACCTACATAAACGGTTGGATTGTAGGTGGAGCTAATGGAGGGATAGTCTCCTTTTTTCAAATTGAGAAGGAATTTCTCAACAGCCTCAGAGGCTTTCTTTTCGGAATCAGACATCACTTTAAAGCTAAACTCTTTCCAAAAGGGAGATTGAACATTAGGGAATCCATCAAGCCTGGTCAAGTCAACATCGTGTTGGATTAGTTGATTGGCGATTACAATATCTCCAATATTCAGATGAGCTTGAATGGAGCCTGCCAAGCCAATAAAAACCAATTGATCCACTTTGTAGTGGTTTATAAGTGTTGTGGCAGTGGTAGCAGCGGCAACCTTTCCCCAACCCGACAGGCACATCACCACTTCTTTGTCATGAATAGTGCCTGAATAAAATTCTCTCGACCCGAATTGCTCCGATTTTAAGTCTTTAATGTCTTTTTTTAAGAGGAGGATCTCCTCACGCATTGCGCCAATTATCCCGGTTTTCATAGTTATCAGTTCAAAATTTTGGTAAAAATAGTAGTCTATTAGGTTATAAAACATTACCAATGGCAAAAAAATCGTTTTTACTATATTTGTTTTATGCGCTTAGCTCAGTTTAAATACTTTTTTCTTGCGGTATCGCTTTTCATGAGCGTATTTTCTTACGGCCAATTAAAAGATATTGGGGTTCCTGATATTCGAAATTTCACAAAACAAACCTACGAGGGAGGAACACAAAATTGGCAAGTAGAAAGAGGGAAAAACGATTTTATCTATTTTGCCAATAACGATGGCTTGTTGGAGTTCGATGGCAATCACTGGCAATTGTATGATTTGCCGAATCAATCCATTGTTCGGTCACTTGCTATTGACGAAAATGGACGCATTTATTTGGGGCAGCAAAACGATTTTGGTTATATGGAGCCTGGTGTTGATGGAAAGCTTCGATACCATTCCTTATTGGAGCTAGTGCCAGCTGAAGCCCGTAATTTTGAAGAAGTATGGCGCATTCACCTCACTAGTTTTGGAGTTGTATTTCAATCCTATACTTATCTTTTTATCTATCGGAATGAACAGATGTCAATGGTTGAATTGCCAAATCGACTTCGATTTTCGTTTTACGTCAACGGTCAATTATGGGTTCAGGATGAGCTTGAAGGAATAAGGGAATATCGGCAAGGACATTTTTTTGATCTCCCCGGACTTGAATTGTTGAAAGATAAAGAAGTTTGGACAATCTTGCCCATTTTTAATAACCGCCTTTTGATTGGGACTGCAAATCATGGTGTTTTTACTTATGATGGTGCGAAACTTAAGCCTTGGACAGGGCCTGCTAATCAGTTCTTAATGGCTAATCAAGTTTTTTCGGCTACCCGGTTTATGGAGGCGTACTACGCATTTGGAACCATTCAAAATGGATTGTTGATTACAGACGAAACCGGAACGATAATCCAACATATCAATAAGAAAAAAGGTCTCCAGAATAATACAATCCTCAGTGTTGGTACCGATCAGGATAACAATCTTTGGCTGGGGCTTGATAATGGGATTGACTATGTTGATGTTAGTTCGCCTTTTACTTTTATGTATGATGAGGAAGGGCTTGGGGCAACATACACAACCTTAGTTTATAAGGGAAAGCTATATGTTGGAACAAACCACGGTCTTTTTGTAAAAGATTGGCCGGAGGAAGTGGATCTAAATCCAGAGGGGTTTAGGTTAATACCAAATACAGTGGGACAGGTTTGGTGTCTGGAAGTTCATCAGGAAGTGATTTTATGTGGACACAATAATGGGACTTACGTTATTGAGGGAGAAGAAGCAAAATTAGTGTCGAATGTGAATGGGGCCTGGACATTCCTCGAGCTGAAGGATCAGGATGATTATTTAGTTGGTGGAAATTACAATGGGCTGACTCTTTTCAAAAAAGACAATGATCGTCAATCGTGGGAACTTGTTAATCAAATTAAAGGGTTTTCAGAATCATCCAAATTAATTGCGCAGGACAAAACTGGTGATATCTGGATGAGTCACGGATTTAAAGGCGTGTTTCGCATTCGACTGAGTCAGCGGTTAGACAGTGTTATTTATTACGACTTTTTTAATTCAAATGATGGATTTCCTTCAAATATTTATCTGAACTTGATGACAGTTGGTGATGATATTGTTTTTACCTCACCTAATGGTATTTATGAGTACGATGCGGCTCTAAATCGATTTGAACGATCGGAATATTACAACAGCATTTTTGAAGAGCAGAAAGACATCGATTACATTAAGGAAGATCAGTTTGGAAATATCTGGTTTGTGGGAGGAAATGTCCCTGGTGTTTTAAGGTTTCAGGAAGATGGTACTTATAATAAAGTGATTGGTCCCTTTGAAAAGTTGTCAGGACATATAATTTCAGGTTTTCAGCACATTGAGATTGTTGATCGTCAGAATACGTTCATTACGCTTGTTGATGGTTTGGCACATTATAGTCCAAATTACCAGGCAAATCAAGAAGAAAAATTTAATGTATTTATTCGGGATGTTACCAATTTGCATAATGGTAGAACGTTTAATCCTTCCCTGATGTCACCCGGTATTCCTGAGGATTCGCTGGTATTTCAATATAAAGGCAATAATCTGGAATTTACATATTCTTGTCCCGATTACAACAGCTTTAACAATACAGAGTTTAGTTATTTTCTTGAAAACTATAGTAGCGAGTGGTCAGAGTGGTCAGAAGAGTCGAGTTGTGAGTTTATGAATTTACGCGAGGGAGACTATGTTTTTAAAGTGAAGGCAATGGATCCTTTTCAGTTGGAAACCGAAACCGCCAGCTTTTCATTTTACATTAAGCCACCGTGGTATCGGTCAATCGTTGCATTTACGTTGTATACCTTGTTTGGGCTTAGTCTGATTGGGCTAACAATTTGGTACATGTATTATCGGGTTAAGATTTCCAAACGAAGAGAACGCTTAAAAAGCCTACAGGAACATCGGAAGCAGCTCCAGCAATATCAGCGTGAAGCATTGATATCTGAGCGTGAAATTGTGAAGCTTCGTAATGAGAAGTTGCGTGGGAAAATGATACATCTGGATAAGGAATTGGCTAATCAAACGATGAGCCTTGTTCAGAAAAATAAATTCATGGCTCGGTTGAAAAAGGAACTGAAAGGTTTGCAAAATCAAGCAACAGATAGTGCCATGAAGTCGAAAGTTAGCTTAATCATTAGTCGTATCGATAAAGAATTCGATGATAAAAAGCAAAAAGAGCTTTTTGAAACGTATTTTGATGAGGTGCACGAAGACTTTTTTAAGCGTCTTAGTGAAACATATCCTTCCTTAACTCCACGAGAGCAGAAACTGTGTGCTTACATTAAAATGAATATTCCCACCAAGGAAATTGCAGCTCTTCAAAATATATCAACTCGTGGAATAGAGATCAGCCGTTATCGTTTACGGAAAAAGCTAGATTTGGATCGGGAAACTAATTTAGGAACGTTTATTTCCAATATTTAACTATCCTGTTGTATAACACATTGCTGTGTGATGTATCAAAAAACAATACTTGTTCTTTTTTAATTGTCTGTTGTACAGATGTTAAGTGTTTTATTGTAGTATTTTTGTAGTAGTCTGAGATATCCTTATGTAGTATTATTGAAGTACGCAATAGTTTTACTGTCCTGCTTGTAAAGTACATATTTGAGTCAAAATTAATTTGTAAAAAAGATTATTTGCTACTTAAAACTTAACGCATGAAACGAATCTTATTTATTTTATTCTGTTCTTTCTTTAGCTTGAGTTTATTTGCCCAGGAAGTATCCGTTACGGGTAATGTAACTGCGAAAGAAGATGGACAACCCCTGCCGGGTGTGTCTGTTGTTATCCAAGGAACAACCACGGGTACAATTACCGATTTTGATGGTAATTATACGCTTGAGGTTCCAGCCTCTGCAACCTTGGTGTTTTCATACATTGGTATGAAAGGCCAAACGGTGGCCGTAGATGGACGGTCTAGTATTAATGTTGTGTTATCTGAAGACTATACGGACCTTGACGAGGTCGTTGTGGTTGGTTATGGAGTACAAAAGAAAAGTGTTGTAACGGCTGCAATTAGCAGCGTGTCTTCTGAGGAGATGGAAAATTCAACCCCAACTCGGATTGAAGATGTTATGAAAGGACGTGTTTCCGGAGTCCAAATCACACAAAGTTCCGGTCAACCGGGCTCTGACTCGAAAGTCAGAATTCGTGGTATTGGTACCATTAACAATAGTGAACCTCTTTATATTGTCGACGGAATGGCTGTTGGTGGTGGTATTAGCTACTTAAATCCATCTGATATTGAATCTGTTGAAGTGCTGAAAGATGCTGCTTCTGCAGCCGTGTATGGAGCAAGAGCTGCCAACGGAGTTATTTTAGTAACAACAAAAAAGGGTAAATCTGGCAAAGCGTCTATTAATTACGACTTTTCTTATGGAATGCAAAATCCCTGGAAAAAGAAATCAGTGCTGAATGCGAAAGAGTACATGATGATTATGAACGAAGGGGAGTTGAATGACAATAAAGCGCCTCGTTATTCTGCTGACCAAATTGCCAATGCCGGAGCTGGAACCGATTGGCAGGATGAGACTTTTAACTACGATGCTCCGGTACAATCGCACCAAATCAGCATCAACGGTGGTAGTGACGATGTGACCTACTTTTTATCTTTTGGGTATCTTAACCAAGAAGGTATTGTAGGAGGTGATTATAATCGTTCAAACTATGAGCGTTACAGTATTCGCTCGAATACAACGTACAATGTTTTTGAGGCTGACCGCTCTTTCCTGAATAACGTAAAAGTAGGGGTGAACGCAGGTTACTCGCGTGTTTTATCTAGCGGTATTGAAACCAACTCAGAGTATGGTTCTATTTTAGGAAGTGCTCTCACTTTCAATCCGCTTGTTCCGGTTTATGCTCAAGACCCGGATGCTGTTTTGGCTGCTCACCCCAACGCGGTGACCGATGAAAACGGAAATGTATTTTCGATTCCGCCAGCAGGGTTTCAGGAAATTGCCAACCCGGTGGCTATGTTGAATGCACCTACCGGAGGTCAAAATAACGAAGATAAATTCGTCTCTTCCTTTTGGGGAGAAATCAACGTGGTTGAGGGCTTGAAACTCAAATCAAGCTACGGAGTTGATCTGGCTTTCTGGGGAGCAGATGGTTACGAATTTGAGCACTTTTTGGCAACACAGGGAAAAGACCTGACGCAAAGCCATGTCTACTCAAACATGCATCGTGGTTTTGCCTGGCAGCTTGAAAATACGCTGACCTATGCCAAGACAATTAATGAGAAACACAATTTTACGGTACTGCTAGGGCAGTCGGCTCAGGAATATACAGTTCGTCACTTATATGGTGATGACTACGATTTGTTGGAAAGCGATCCGAGGAAAGCTAACATTGATTATGCCATTGCTCCTCCTACCGAAGGACGCGTAGCTGGCGGAACCGGAGGTTTCTCCAACGAAACGCTGGCGTCTTACTTTGGTCGTTTAGATTATAACTTTGATGAAAAGTACATTTTGCAGGCTACTATTCGCCGTGATGGTTCTTCCTCATTCGGACCCAACAACAAATGGGCTATTTTCCCTTCATTCTCTGTGGGTTGGAACGTACTCAACGAGGCATTTATGGAAAACGTACCAGACTGGTTTAATTACATGAAGATTAGAGCGAGCTGGGGAACCAACGGGAATAACCGGATTGGTAACTTCGCCTACACGAGTTTGATGGCTGGTAATCAGAACTACTACTTTGGAACGGATGACGATATGTACATGCAGTACGGTAGCAGTCCTTCAAAATTGGCAAACGCCGATGTGAAATGGGAAGAATCAGAACAAATTGATATTGGTTTCGATACCCGGTTCCTGAACAGTGCATTATCCTTTGGTTTTGATTATTTCAAGAAGACAACTAATGGGATGTTAATTGATCAGCCAATTCCTGGTTATGTTGGAAAAGGTGCTCCTATTGCTAATGCTGGAGATATGGAAAACAGCGGATTAGAGTTTGAATTCGGTTACAGAGGGAGTGCAGGAGACTTTAGCTACAATATCTCAGCTAATGCTACTTACCTGAAAAACAAACTGATCAATATGGGGAATGACTCCGGTGAAGCGATTTACGAATCCGCTGGGGCGTCGGGTGTTGGAAGTTATGTGAAAGGGATGAATGGCGAAGTATTTCCTTATTTCTATGGTTATGAAACCGATGGCCTGCTTCAGAATCAAGCAGAAGCAGATGCTTACAACAGTTTGTATGGCGAAAATGCCAAGCCTGGAGATGTTCGTTTTGTTGATTTTAATGGTGATGAAAGTATTACAGATGATGATAAAACGAAAATTGGTAAAGGAATGCCCGACTGGACCTATGGTTTTACAGTGGGTGCTGAATGGAAGCAGTTTGACTTCAATATGTTTTGGCAAGGATCTTTAGGAAACGACATCTTTGACTTCTCGCAGCGTGGTGATATCCCCGCAATGAACCGTCCAAGCTGGATTCTGGATCGCTGGACTGGCGAAGGAACATCAAATTCAATTCCTCGCATAACCAATTTAAACAATAACCGGAACTGGAGATCATCTGATTTATATATCAAAGATGGTTCTTATGCACGCTTGAAAAATATTCAACTCGGTTATTCTTTGCCAAAGGCATTATTGCAAAAAGCATCGATCTCACGCCTGCGCGTATTTGTTTCGGCGGAGAACCTTTTGACGATAACTGATTACGATGGTTTCGATCCTGAAGTTGCATCTGGCGGCTATACAACAATTGGTATTGACCGGGGAATCTATCCTCAATCAAGAACAATTAACATTGGAGCTAATATTACTTTTTAATCAATAAAAACAGAAGAAGTTATGAATAAATATATTAAAGCAATAGTCTTTATTGCGATATTAGGATTTACATCGTGTACGGATGACTTCCTTACAAATTATCCGACTGATTCTCAGGCGTCAGGAGGGACAGCAACTGAAGGAGCTATCTTATCAAACTTAGGTTCCTGCTACCAGGTTCTACTGTTCGATAGTTATGCAAACAATAACTACAATAGTGTCGTTTTGATGTCTGACCTTCGCTCAGATGATATTTTCAAAGGTGGTGGTGACGCTGGTGATCAAGGGCAATTGTACCGCTTGTCTCAGTTGGATGCTACTCCGGACGAATTGCCCGAAGGCCTTTGGACGATTTACTATAACGCGCTGGCTCGTTGTAATAATGCTATTTCGGCATGCGAAAATGCAGTAGGCGTTGATGAAGATCGGCTGGCTCAATACAATGCAGAAGCTCATTTCCTGCGTGCCTATTACGTGCATTGGTTGTGGAAATTCTGGGGTAATATTCCTTATTTCGAAGAAGATTTGGCTGAACCTTATTTTGCACGTCAATATACGGCTGATGAAATTTACGCTGAAATTATAGCCGATGTCGATTTTGCATTGGAAGGTGACAAGCTGCCAATGAATGCGTCCGGTGCTAAAGAAGGACGGGCAACTAAAGCTGCTGCTATGCTGCTGAAAGCCCGCGTAGTGATGTATCAAAACGACGAGTCAAAGTACGCTGAAGTATTGGCCGACATGAATGCAATTTATGAAAGTGGCGAATATAGCTTGGCTAACTTCGCATCTATTTGGACCAGAGAAGGTGAGTTTGGTGCCGGATCTATTTTGGAAGCAAATCATCTTCCGGGTGAATATGGCGGTAAAACATGGTCAGATGGTTGGACTGGTTTTGGAACCAACCTGCCTGCTTTTATCTCACCAAACGGATTGAGTGGAACTGACCAATTAAGTGGCTTGTCTGTTTTCCAAGGTGGCTGGGGTTTCGGACCCGTACGTTCTGAGTTAGTCGATATTTTTGAAGATGGAGATGAGCGACTGGCTACTTCAATCAATCATTTTGCTGATGGAACCTATACGCCACGTTTTCAGAATACTGGTTATTTTATGGGCAAATATGCTGCTCGCAAAGGCTATAATGAGCCACCGGGTGATGTTGACCTGAACTACGAAAACAACCTGCGGATCTTCCGTTATGCTGAGGTCTTGCTGAATGCTGCTGAATTAATCGTCATTCATGGCGTGGCTCCTGTGGGACAGTTGACAGCCGAAGTAGCTATCAACGAAATCAGAGACCGTGCTGGCTTAGATCCGGTAGCACCAACTGCAGAATTAGTTAAGCTTGAAAGGCGTCGTGAGTTTATTGGTGAAGGCATGCGCTTCTGGGACCTCGTTCGCTGGGGTGAAGGCAGTACCTTAACGGAAAACCTTCCTGAATATTCTTCAAACCGTACGTGGGATGCTAATAAAAAGTACCTGCCGATTCCTCAGTCAGAAATCGACAAAACGGAAGGGGAATTCAAGCTAGTTCAAAATGATGGTTATTAATCGCTAAAATTGAAAAAACGATGAAAAATATATTTAAAATTAGCTTGCTAATGTCTATGTTAGCGATGCTATTTACCGCTTGCGAACCGCAAGAATTTGACTCGGGCGATGCCAGAGAAAGTTATCCTCCTTCAGAAGAGGAGGTAATGGCAAATGTCAGCCAGGGAAGTGATGCGTACCATTTCAATATGGTTAACAATACTGAAGTTTCTGGTATTCATCTGGTAAAATGGGACCTGGGAAACGGTAGTGTCGCTGAAGGGAATGAGGTTGAAGCTTATTATCCGCTTCCTGGTACCTACGATGTGACCCTGACCATTACAACTAATACGGGAGCATCTACTCAGAAAGTAGTTGCTCAGATTGTTCAGGAAGAAACTGACTACTCTATTTTTACCAGCGAAGAATTTATTTTCCTGAGTGGCGGGGCTGATGACCTGGATGGAAAAACCTGGGTGTTGGATAGTTTAGCCAAGGGACACCTTGGGGTTGGACCAGCCGGTTCCAATGGTTTGGAATGGTGGAATGCTGATCCATTGGCAAAGCAAGCTGTTGGTGTTTTGTACGATGATGAAATTAACTTTCAGGTGAATGGATTTGGTGCAACATTGACTAATCACGGACAAAGCTACGTGAAGGGTTTTGTAGCAGATGATCCAGCTTACAGTAATGGATATGAAGATGATTCTGATTTTGTAGTTGACTATAGTCCGCAACCCGGTAGTTGGTTTTTAGAGGAAAGAGATGGCAAGTGGTATTTGGCACTTTCTGGACCTACTCCCATGTTTCCCTGTTTTGATGTAGGAGCTGTCAATGGTTCATACGAGGTTTTGAAAATCGAAGAAAACTTGTTAGAGCTAGTTGCCATTGACCGTGTTGAAGGTAACGCTTGGCATTATCAACTAATTCCAAAAGGCTATGTGAAACCTTCTGTAACAGCTGAACTTTTGGTGACTGATGTTTCTGCAACTGAAGTTAATACCTATGAGGCTTCATTGACTAATATGGATATCCCAGCAGGGCAAGCGATTAATGGAGTGATTTTCGACTTTGGAGATGGAGAGACAGTTGTTGCTGACAGTAATACCGATGTGGTTTCGCATACATACATGCGTGCCGGAACTTACATGATCAGCGCGCTAGTAAGCACATCAATTGGAGACTTGAATCTTTTTGAATCCGTTACTGTTGATGCCAATCACCCGGATTACGTTCCATTCTTATTGGACGAAATGGTGATGTATAACGACTTTAGCGAAGTGCAGCTAGCACCAATCGTTGGTGAAGACTGTTTTGTCGCAAAATCCGATAACCCAAGTCGCATTTATCCGAATAGAAGTACAAACGTTGCTTTTTACTCGAAAACCGATAATCAGTGGGCAAACGCAAATATGCAACTTCCGGCAGGATACCGTTTTGATTTGAGATCAATCTCAACCTTCAGAATCATGGTTTATGGAAATGCGGGTGATGTGGTACTGTTGAAATTGGAAAATACGGATATGGGTGGAAATGCCTGGCAAACAGGTGTGGAGCTCACTTACACCATTCAGAATGACAATACCTGGGAACTAGCTGACTATGATTTTTCTGGAGCGGGAACTGCTGATCTATCATGGGATGCGGGATTAGCTCCATTGATGGCTAGTGATGTTACGACTGACAATCGCTATAACCACGATTATTATGATATCGTTCGGATCATGCTGAATCCTGGTAACGGAGAAGGCACACACGAATTCTATTTCGATGAATTGGCTGGTCCTCACGTAGAGGGAATTAAGTCGGCGAAAATTAATTAGTTAAACTTTGATTTTAAATTGAAAACTGACCTGCCCTAATCCGGGGCAGGTTAGGTTTCTTACCCCCTTAAAACATGAAAACAACATTTCTATTTTTAATAATCGGATTATTAATTTCAACCGAGGCTGTTGCAACGGTTTCTCCGGTGAAGGATGAACAAACAGAGAAGAAGATAGAGGAACTCATTTCAAAAATGACACTGGATGAAAAACTGGGACAAATGGCTCAGTTTGATCCAGGACAATTTGGAGATGACGAGCAAACCAAGCAAGCTATTAAAGATGGAAAAGTTGGCTCTATTTTAAACCTGGTTGGTGCCAAACGAATTAATGAACTACAACGGATTGCTGTTGAAGAAAGCCGTTTGGGAATTCCGATTATCATTGGTCGCGATGTGATTCACGGCTATCGGACGATTACACCGATTCCTTTGGGAATGGCAGCCAGCTGGAATGCTGAGCTGACAACCAGAACAATGGCTGTGGCTGCAGAAGAAGCAGCAGCTGAAGGAATCCATTGGACGTTTGCACCTATGATTGATGTGTCTCGCGATCCCCGCTGGGGCCGTATTGCCGAAAGTTGTGGCGAAGACACCTATCTCTCTTCGGTAATGGCAAAAGCAATGGTGCAGGGTTTTCAAGGTGACGATTTAAGCGATCCGAAAACCATTGCAGCTTGTGCAAAACACTATGTTGGTTACGGTGCAGCGGAAGGCGGCCGCGATTACAACACCACTTACATTCCCGAAAATCAACTGAGGAATGACTACTTACCCCCGTTTAAAGCAGCAACTGATGCTGGTGTTGCCACGTTTATGTCAGGCTTTAACGATTTAAACGGTGTTCCCGTTAGTGGTAACGAGTTCACACTTAAAACGATCTTACGCGAAGAGTGGGGGTTTGATGGTATGGTGGTGAGCGATTGGGCGTCGATCGCCGAGATGATTGCTCACGGATATGCAAAAGACACCAAAGAAGCCGGCTATAAAGCCCTTCGAGCTGGTGTTGATATGGAAATGGTTAGTCGATGCTATTTGGATAATGTTCAGGAACTACTGGATGAAGGCAAGATTGAGATGGCAACCATTGACAAGTATGTTGGTAATATCTTGCGTGTCAAATTCCGTTTGGGACTATTTGATCACCCTTATACTGATGAGACACTAGCAGAAAAAACGATCCTTTCAGAAAAACATAAAGAGATTGCGAAAGAAGCAGCAAGCGAAAGTTTTGTATTGCTTCAAAATAAAAATGAAATTCTACCCCTATCCAAAGATATTAATTCGGTGGCTGTAATTGGTCCCTTGGCCGATGCTCCACACGATCAAATGGGAACTTGGGTATTCGATGGTAAAAAAGAAGATACTGAAACTCCTTATGCTGCCTTAACAGAACTGCTGGGAGCTGAGAAAGTCAATTTTGCTGAAGGATTGGTAACCAGCCGCACAAAAAACACAGACGGATTTGCAGCAGCCATTCAAGCCGCTGAAAAATCAGATGTTGTGCTGTTGTTTTTAGGTGAAGAGTCCATTCTATCTGGTGAAGCACACAGCTTGGCCGATTTAAACTTCCGTGGTGCACAATCGCAGCTGCTGGATGCAATGGCAGAAACCGGAAAACCGATTGTGTTGGTTATTATGGCCGGAAGACAATTAACGATTGAGGATGCCATGGTTGAAGCTGATGCTGTCTTGTATGCATGGGCTCCAGGAACCATGGGTGGACCGGCACTGGCTGAAATGATTTTTGGAGAAACAATTCCGTCTGGAAAATTGCCTGTCACTTTCCCAAAAACGGTAGGGCAAATTCCTATTTACTACAACCATAAAAATACAGGTCGACCGGCTGATTATAGCAATTGGACGCATATTGACGAGATTCCGGTTGAGGCAGGGCAAACTTCGCTGGGAAATACATCTCATTACCTGGATGCAGGATTTGAGCCACTTTTCCCATTCGGATACGGTTTAAGCTATACAACATTTGACTATTCTGATCTGAAGTTATCATCTAAAACAATGGGAGTAGATGGCTCGATTCAAGTTTCTGTAAATCTGAAAAATACAGGGAAATATGAGGGATCCGAGGTGGTGCAATTATACATTCATGATCGTTTTGGTAGCCTGACACGTCCGGTAAAACAACTAAAAGGCTATCAAAAAGTGAGCCTGAAGGCCGGGGAAACGAAGCAGGTAACGTTGACTTTGCACGCTAAAGATCTCGAATTCTATAATGGAACCGACTATGTAATTGAGCCCGGCGATTTTGATATTTGGGTGGGAACCAACTCAAAAGAAGGATTGCATGATGAATTTTCAATCAACTAACAGATATCAACTAAACTTAAAATCTTCTATGGTCAGGTATCAAACAAAAGCCTGATCATAGAAGATAAACCAAAAAAATCCGCGATGAGGTTAACCGTTAAAATTACCATCCTTTTATTCGTTATTTCAAACTGGGCTTCTGCTCAATACTTACATGTGGATGGCAAAAACATCGTTGACGGCGATGGTGAGAATTTTATCTTGAAAGGGATTGGAACCGGGAACTGGATGTTGATGGAAGGCTATATGATGAAGACGGATGGTTTTGCCGGAACTCAACATGAAATTAGAGCTAAACTAGAAGAAACGATCGGAACCGAAAAAACCAATATTTTTTATGATACCTGGCTCGCCAATCATTTTACAAAAACTGATGTCGATTCCATGAAAGCATGGGGCTTTAATAGCGTTCGGGTTGCTATGCACTATAAATGGTTTACCCCACCAATTGAAGACGAATTAACTCCTGGTGTAAATACCTGGCTGGTTAAAGGGTTCAAAATGATTGATAACCTGTTGGATTGGTGCGAGGCAAATCAAATGTACCTGATCCTTGACATGCACGGAGCACCCGGAGGACAAGGCTCAAATGCCGACATCTCGGATTATGATCCCTCCAAACCATCACTTTGGGAAAGTCAGGCTAATAAAGATAAAACAGTGGCCTTGTGGCAAAAATTAGCTGAAAGGTATAGCAGTGAGCCATGGATCGGTGGATATGACTTGATTAATGAAACCAACTGGACATTTCCTGAGGGTAATAATTCGCAAATGCGTGAGCTTTTCGGTCGCATTACTGATGCCATTAGAGAGGTGGACACCAACCATATTCTATTTATTGAAGGAAATAGCTGGGCAAACGATTTCTCCGGCTTGACCCCACCATGGGATGATAACATGGCCTATAGCTTTCATAAGTATTGGAGCGGCACGTCAACCGCTGATCTGGACTGGGTTTTAACCATCAGAGAGGAGCACAATGTACCGATTTGGATGGGTGAGTCCGGGGAGAACTCAAATACCTGGTTCACTGAATTTATTACAACATGTGAAACAAATAATATTGGTTGGTCGTGGTGGCCGGTAAAAAAGAACGGAATTAATAATGTATTGAATGTCCCTATAAATAAGGGATATGAAGATTTAGTAGAATATTGGAAGGGCGAAATCACAACGGCACCAACTGAAACCGAAGCTTATAATGCGGTGATGCAGTGGGCCGAAAATCATAAAATAGAAAACTGCACTGTGCAGTACGACGTGATTGATGCCATGATGAGACAGCCACATACCGATGCGGTGATTCCGTTCAAACAACATCAATTGTCTGAGCCCATTTTCTTTAGTGATTTCGATTTAGGAAAAAATGGAATAGCTTATTCGGACAACGTTGTGGCGAATTACGGAGGAGAATGGAATGCATGGAACAACGGATGGGGATTGCGAAACGATGGTGTGGATATTGAAACCATCCAGGGTGCGGAAGATATTACAAATGGTTATAGTGTTGGGTGGACAGAGAAAGGTGAGTGGATGCAATATTCGCTCAGCGCCGATTCCACCGCGATTTATACACTCTCTATCCGCCATGCTTCAGGTGGAAGCGGATCAAAGATGCACTTCGAAATGAATGGAGCTAATGTTTCCGGAGAGCTGGATTTGCCGGCAACAGGCGGATGGCAAAAATGGGAAACTGCTACTTTTGAGAATATCGTCATTCCGGGAGGTAATATCAGGATCAAATGTGTCATTGATGGAGGGAGCTCTAATCTAAACTATTTTAAATTTAACGATCCAAAATCGGCTAAAGAGGTTGATTTTAAAGCTTCGTCTGCCCGTACCTCTGAAGATGGATTTGAAGTTTACATCGCTTTAAACAAGGATATTACGAATAGCGATGATGAGTTGACTTCGAGCGATTTTGAGTTGATGATTGATGAAACCCCGATTAGCTTGGAGTCAGTCAGCAAAGATTTGACTTTATCCAATGTGCTTATTTTAACGCATGACACAAAAGTATATTCAGACAACGAAGTTACAATATCCTACAGTGGTACGTCCGTAAAATCAGGCACACAAAACCTGACTGAGTTTTCAGAACTTGTGGTTCAAAACAGGCTTCCTGTTACCCATGTAATTCCAGGTAAAATACAGGCGGAGGATTTTTATCACAACAACGGATTTGCACTTGAGGACTGCAATGATATTGGAGGTGGTCAAAATACTGCTTATGCAGCTGCTGATAAGTACTTGGATTATGAGGTACATGTAACCAAAGCCGGTAATTACAAAATAGATTATCGGGTAGCAACTGAAAAGTCTGATGCTGAAATGATACTTCAGATAGGGGATGGAGAAAGTTTCACTTCCCTCGATACGATAAGGTTTTCGGCCACCGGAGGATGGCAAAAATGGGAAAGTCAGTCGACCAGTGTTCATCTTGATGAAGGGTATTATTTTATCCGCATGTTGGTTAAGCAGGGAGAGCATAATCTCAACTGGTTCGAGTTTGATTTTAGTACAGCAACCTCAGACATAAAAAGAAAGGATGATGGATACCGGGTCTACCCAAATCCAGCAATAAATAAGCTATACGTCGATTTTGATGCAACTCCAAAGGCTGACTATCAATTGCTGATTTGTAACTTATTAGGTGAGGTATTAAAAACGGAGAAATCGCAGCGAACCAATCAAACAGTTCTCGATATAAATGGACTGCCGGGAGGAATCTATTTTTTGCTAGTTGAAGGAGATAAAAAGTACACGAGCAAAAAATTTATAGTAATGAACTAGTCTTAACAATTGTCAGTATGGAACGAGCATGATTGTCATGCGATTTGCATACGATGCATTGAAAAGAAAACAATTATAAACACATGAAATTAAATGAATTGACCCTGGTTTCTGTTTTGTTTATTCTGGTACTCGGAATAGCGTGTAATTCAGAGAAAGAGAAAAAGGATGAAAATAGTCAAGATGGTTATAAACTGGTGTGGGCAGATGAGTTTGATTACAAAGGGCTGCCTGATTCATCGAAGTGGAGCTATGATACCAAAGGAAATGAATGGGGTTGGGGTAATAATGAAGAACAGTATTATACCAGCCGTCGCATGGCGAATTCAGAGGTAAAAGACGGCAAGCTGGTTATTACCGCAATCAAAGAAAATTACAAGGATCATAAGTTTACGTCTGCAAGGTTAATAACAAAAGGTAAAGGTGATTGGCTGTATGGAAAAGTTGAGGTTTGCGCAAAGCTTCCCGAAGGGCGTGGTTTGTGGCCCGCCATTTGGATGTTGCCTACTGACAAGGAATACGGAGGTTGGCCGGCCAGCGGGGAGATCGATATCATGGAAAATGTGGGGTACATGCCTGATACGATTTTGGCCACTGCGCATACTCAGGCTTACAATCACAAAATCAATACCCAGCGTGGAGATACAATTGTTGTGCCGACCTGTTACGACCAATACCATTTGTACCAGCTGGAGTGGGAGCCAGACCAATATCGGGTTTTTGTTGACGGAAAGCACGTATTCACTTTTGAAAATGAAGGAACAGGCTACAAAGAGTGGCCGTTCGACAAACCGTTTCACTTGCTATTGAATGTGGCAGTTGGAGGTAATTGGGGAGGAACCAAAGGAATTGATTATTCCATATTCCCTCGATCAATGGAAGTGGATTACGTTCGGGTATATCAAAAAATATAAACATAAATTCGTTTAGTTCCTTTCTCAATGTAAAAGAGCAAGAATGAAAAAAATTCTATTAATAGGTGCGGTCTTGTTGGTTGGAAGTTTGATCAGTGTTCGGGCACAGGATTCGAGCTGTGAGAGCCTGGTTTGGAGTGACGAGTTCGATACCGACGGAGCTCCATCTACAGCTAAATGGAATTACGACACAGGCGGCGGTGGCTGGGGAAATAATGAATTACAAACTTATACGAACAACCGTACAAATTCATGGATTGAAAATGGCCATTTGCACATTAAAGCCACGAAGTCAAGCGGCAGTTGGACTTCGGCAAGATTGGTGACACGGGATAAAGGCGATTGGTTGTACGGACGCATTGAAGTGAAAGCAAAACTTCCTTCCGGGAGAGGTACCTGGCCGGCTGTTTGGATGTTACCAACTGATTGGGAATATGGTGGCTGGCCTGCCAGTGGCGAAATAGACATCATGGAGCACGTCGGATACGATCCCGGGGTGGTGCATGGAACCATCCATACCGAGGCCTATAATCACGGCATTGGCACACAAAAAGGGGGACGCATTACGGTTGACGATGCCATGTCTGTTTTTCATGTTTATGCTATTGAATGGACAGCTGAAGACATGAAATGGTATGTTGATGATCAGCTGTATTTTACCTTCAATAATGAGGATAAAACCTATAAAGAATGGCCTTTCGATAAACGTTTTCATTTGTTGTTAAATATCGCCATTGGTGGCGACTGGGGAGGAGCACAGGGTATTGATCCAAATCTGACTGAAGCCGTGATGGAGGTTGACTACGTTCGGGTTTACAACGATAAGATGGCTCAGCCTGTTGTTCAGGGACCAACAATCAATGCAGCGGGTGACGAGCCAACTTATTCTATTGACGCTGTTCAGGGAGCTCAATACAAATGGCATTTTCCGGAGGGAGTAACGGTAATTAGTGGAGAGGGTACAAATTCTGCTTCAGTACGGTGGAACGATTCGCCTGGTGATATTCAGGTGGAAGTTTTTACGAGTTGTGATACGGTTGTTTCCGATATCTTTCATGTAAACTACTTGGTTAAACCAGACGCGGAGCAGTTGGAAATTTCAATTCTGAATGATGACCAGGAGTTGCTTTGGGGAGCAACTCCTGGCTCTGACAATACAGTAGGCTTGTCGGAAGAGGATGGAAATCTGGCTGTTGCATTTCAGATAAGCAAACCATCTCAGAATCCCTCTGTTTATTATGATTTTGATGGCTTGTTCGACTTGTCTGAAATTAACCAATTCGCTTTCGACCTGAAAGTTGATCCAATAAATCCACCTTCCAACATGCGAATTGATTTAGTTGATATGAATGGGAGTGTCAAACTTTCGGACCTGTTTAAAATTGATTCGTTTGAGTTGGATGGCTCTTTTCATGCATATAACCATCTGTTTACAGCAAGTGCTGATGGTTCCTTTCGAATTGATCGGGTGGCACAAATACGTGTGTACTTCAATTATGGTATTTTGGGGAGAAGTGGAGGCGGAGCCTTTCAACTAAAAAATATGCGCATGCAAGTTCCGGTCAATACCGCAATCGAAGAGCTGGTATCGGACACCGAGTTCAAGGTTTTTCCTGTTCCTGCTAGCGAGTTTGTCACGATCACTTCTACTTCATTGATTCATGAAATCCAGCTTTATTCATTGCAAGGGAATTTGATCCTGTCAAAAAGTGATGTTAGCGATAAAAGCTATCAGCTGCATCTGGGGCAGCTGACTCCCGGAGTTTACCTGTTAAAAATAAACGGACAGCACACCCGGCGCATTTTGCTTCAATAAATCGTTAAACTTAGCTTCCAATTTTCTGTTACAAGAAATACATTGAATAGATTTGTGACAAGGTATGATTGAAATAGAAAATTGAATAACATGAAGCAAGTTCCGGAAGGAGTACAAAATATTATTTTCGATTTAGGTGGTGTTTTACTGGATATTGACCCCGATCGCTCTATTGAAGCGTTTAAAGCGCTGGGGTTGACCGATGTCATAAAACCCGGTGGTTGGGGGTACAAACATGAGGTCTTTCTGAACATGGAAGAAGGATTGCTGACCGATGATGAATTTCGCGATGGCGTGCGTAAGTTATTGCCTCAAGAGGTTACCGATCATGATATTGACACGGCCTGGTGTGCAATGCTGATCGATTTTCCGGTTGACCGGATTGCGTTGTTGAAGGAACTGCAGGCGGATTATCAATTGTACCTATTCTCCAATACCAACAACATTCATTTACAGTATTTTCATCACCTGTTTCAGCAAAAATTTGGGTATTCGATTACCGAATTGTTTGAAAAGGACTTTTACTCCCATGTCATTCAAAAGCGAAAGCCAAGCTTGGAATCGTTTCAAATTGTTTTGAATAATGCCGGCTTGAGTCCACGGGAAACGCTTTTTATCGACGATTCCAAAGATAATGTGGAAGGGGCTCAAAAAGTAGGGATGCATGCTGTTCACCTAACTTCCGAAAAAAGCTTACACAAAATTTTTGCTACTGATTAATTATCTTCCGGCTCGTTCCAGTCGCCATTCTCTTTGATGAGGGTTTCCAGTTCGTAAACGGCGTTTTCGAAAGGAATGTGACGCTTTTTGAGGGTTTGACCTTTATATAAGTTTACCTTGCCGGGACCGGCTCCTACAAAACCGTAGTCGGCATCACCCATTTCGCCCGGACCATTTACCACACAGCCCATGACTCCAATTTTAAGGTGGCTGAGATGCTTAAAGTGCTCCTTGATATTTTTAGTCGTTTCGTGCAAGTTGAATAAGGTTCTGCCACAACCCGGGCAAGAAATGAATTCCGTTTTAGTTACCCTCATCCGGCTAGCCTGCAAAAGGGAGAAGCTCAAATCTTTCAGATCGGTAAAGGTGATGTTGTCGCCTTCGTTGGTAATACAAATTCCATCACCATAGCCGTCCAGCAATAAGCCACCCAAATCAACTGCCGATTTGATCTGCAGATCATCCAGCCTTTTTTCCTTGTATTTGCGGTAGATAATTACAGGAACTTTCCAAATATGGGTTTCTAAACTCATAAAAAAGGCTCGTAATTCAGACAGTGGGTTTTTATTGAAGCTTTCAAGAATCAGAACTGTTTTGCGGGTCTGCTTAAGCTTGGTAATAATCTCCGGATTTTCGCTCATAAAACGATCAAACTCGGGCTTGTTGGTGCGGATGAATTTCATCTGTCCCCAATGCGAACCACCAAACAAATATTCTTCAACTGAAAGTATGGGATAAGAATTACCTTCCAGATCAAGTACCTCATCATTTTTCAAAAAGTACTCCGGGATCTGCTTGCCGCGCAATGGAAGAATCTCTGAGATGCTCCTGTCACGTAAATCGGCAACAACAACCGGCACTTGCTTGCCTCCCATATTCATCACCGGACGAACAGATCGACGTTCGTATTCAAATGGATTGGTTTGAGCAAAAAGTGGGGCTTTGATGGGCTCATGTCCTTTATAGGTTTGAACATGTCCAATAATTTTTTGAGCAACCGGAATCTCCTTTTCAGGCGATTCAGTTAGCGAAACACGAATGGTATCACCAATGCCATCAACTAGCAGAGCACCAATTCCAACAGCTGATCGGATTCTTCCGTCTTCTCCTTCACCAGCCTCAGTTACCCCCAGGTGGAGGGGAAATTTCATCTCTTCGAGACGCATTTTTTTGTTGAGCAGACGAACGGTATACACCATCATTCGGGTATTGCTCGATTTGATGGAGATAACAACATCGTTGAAGTTTACTTTCTTGCAAATGCGTAAAAACTCCATCACCGATTCTGAGATTCCGGCAGGAGTATCTCCAAAACGGCTCATAATCCGATCTGACAGCGATCCTTGGTTTGCACCGATTCGCAATGCCGTATTGGTTTTTTTCAGGATGCCGAGGAAGGGAATAAATTGGTCTTCAATCTTGCGTAATTCTTCTTTGTATTCGGCATCGGTGTATAAGTGATGCTCGAATCGGGCGCGCTTATCGTAAAAGTTACCCGGATTAATTCGGATTTTCGATACAAATCGTGCGGCAACTTCAGCTAAACGGGGATTAAAGTGGATATCAGCAATCAGGGGAGTTTCGAAGCCTCTGGCAACTAACTCCTTCTTAATATTTTTCAGGTTTTCAGCGTCGTTAATGCCTTTTACAGTTACGCGAACGTAGTCTGCACCTTCTTTAATAATCCGTATAATTTGATCAACGGTGGCATCTGTATCCCGAGAATCTGTGTCGGTCATCGATTGCACACGTATAGGATATTCACTTCCCATCGGGACATTACCGATTTGAACAGGGCTGGTTACCTGACGTTGATACTTCGTTAAGTCTTTGATATAATTAAAATTCCGATCTTTCATTACCACCTCTAGTTTGAGCGCCACAAAGTTAATTTAAAGTTAAGAAATAAAAAATCTCAAAGCTTAAATTCCACGCACAGCGAATACAAATCTCTCTATATGGGTGGTATTTGTGTGATTCTTACACAACTCGAGCTTTTTCTTTTTTCTTGATTCTTTTTCAGGATTGCAAAGAAAGCTAACAAGAATGACTTATTCATTACGGGAAGCTTAATTTTTAGCCGTTTTATCAGCTTTTTGGTTTGGTTGAAATCACTTACTTTTGATCAAACTTTATTTTGTATGCCGGTACAAGTTGAAACAGTTACGAAGACCTATGGAAGTCAGAAAGCACTTGATAATGTGAGTTTTGGATTTAATGACGGTGAATTGGTTGGTTTTTTGGGTCCGAATGGTGCAGGAAAGTCGACCCTGATGAAGATTATAACGGGATTTTTGGCGCCTGACGAAGGGCAGGTGATCTTGAATGGTGAAGCCATGACACCGGAAAATTATCAGCTGCGTAATCAGATTGGTTATTTACCCGAGAATAATCCGTTATATGCCGACTTGTATGTCAGGGAATCGTTGAGTTTTGCCGCCGGATTTTACAAACTTTCAAACAAAAAGCAAAAGATTGCTGAGGCCATCGAAATGACAGGGCTGGGTTTGGAGCAGCACAAAAAAATTGGTGCACTTTCAAAGGGATATCGTCAGCGGGTAGGGCTGGCACAAGCGTTGATTCATGATCCTTCGGTATTGATTTTAGACGAGCCGACAACCGGGCTTGATCCGAACCAGTTGGATGAAATCCGCTCGCTAATCCGGCAAATCAGCAGGGAGAAAACCGTACTTTTTTCGTCTCACATTATGCAAGAAGTGGAGGCTATCTGCAACCGGGTGATTATCATTAATCGTGGAAAAATTGTGACTGATGGTACGGTTGATCAGGTTCGGTCCGGGCAGTTGATCTCCAAACAACAGGTACTGGTTGAGCTCTCAACTCCAATACAAAAAGTAGCCTGGCAAAAGCTGGCCGGTGCTGAAACGATTGAGGTACTATCGGAAAAAGCACTGCTGCTGACAGCTTTGGATGACCGCGACTTACGGCCAGCCATTTTTCAATTCGCCGTAGACAATGGTCTGGTCATTCTGACGATGAATGAAAAGCAAGCAGGATTGGAAAGCGTATTTCGCGAATTAACCCGCCGTGTTTAATGTTTCGTTTGATGAACAAGCTGCCGATCTCTGTTGTCCTTCCATTTTACCAGGCTGAACAAACACTTGCCCGGGCTATTCAAGCCATCCTGAATCAATCATTCAAGGAATTTGAATTTGATAAAGGAGTTATTGCGGATAAGAAATAGATTCTTGTTTTTTTAGGCGTAAAAAAACCCGCTACTCTTATGCAAGTTCAGCGGGTTCGCGTAAAGAAAACCAATGAAGATAACTTTATGTTGGTTGCTGGGGCTCGTGTTCGCCCGAGCCTTGCCGGGCCAGCATGTTTGCATAATAGCTGCGGCCGGCATTCAATAAGTCTAATGCCTGAATAAACAAGGGTGTTTTAAGCGCTTTTGCCATGGCTAGCACGTAGCTGCAAAATTCTTTATAGATTTGGTATGTTTCCTTACGCACCACTTTCATGTCATAAGCTTCGGCGTGTGCTTCCGATTGTATGCGGCTATTGAAGTGTGCTTTAAATGCCTCGTTTTTAGTTGTCAGGCGGGTAACATAACTCTCCATGTTCAGTAGCTCTACCTTTGGACTATTGGCCGGTTTACCTAATTCATCCACCAATTTGTCAATGGCCATCGTTTCTGCTTCGTAGTTGAGCGCGGATAAGCCTTTAAAGTTCTGCAAAATAATTTTCAATCCGCGGGCAGCTTCTGCTTCTGCCTCGTCGTCTGACATTAAATACAACTTTACACACAGTTCAAGGGCTCGGCTGGCTTTGTCGCGATCATCATCGGCATGGCTAATTTTTAACGTTTCTTCGTGTGTTTGTACTTGCGCCAGAGCCTTCTCGTAAGTAGTGCTTTGAGCTGTTAGCTTTTGAACGTAAGTGTTAAAAGGCTCGTCGGTTCGTAAACCAGGATCAATACTTCCTACATCGGTAAGATGTCGGTTGATGAGCTGCCCTGCTTCCATATTGGAGAGGCTGGCAAATCGTAAAGGTTGAAGTGTTAAACTCATAAATTAATTTGATTTTTGATTAATAGGTGATGTCTAATTTAACACAATACGTTGGAATAATCATAATAAACTACTGATAAATTAAAATAAATTTTACGAACCCAACTTAAGTGCTCCCGGAAACCCGGTTGGTGAAGAGAGAAAAAATAGCTGAAGCTGGAAACTGAGTTTTCGCTCTCAACAAAACTTGTTTAGCTCAGCTACCCGGTCGATTGGACGAACAAAGATAGCTGAGGCCGAAAACCGGGTCGAAAGGCTGAAATCAACTGAATTTGCCCTAAAAATCGGGTCGATTTCACGAACAGAATTTAAAACGAGCTGGAAACTGAGTTTCCGGCGTCCAAAAAATTTAGGGTGGAAACTCAGTTTATGAGAACCAGAATAGAACTGCTGATGACTAGTTTCTAACGATAAAACAGGCAGTGTACATCGTGATTTATTCGTTTGCTATAATCAATAGTACAACAATAAATAGTCGATTTGTTATTTTTAATGAAACTAAATAGAAGCTATTAAAATCAGTTATTCTGTTGAATTGATTAACTTATAGCTGTTTTGATAGAAACGATTGAGAATTAGGTCAATCTTGTATAGTAAAGCGGTGCCAAAAAAAAGTAGTCAATCATAGAGGATGCATGTGTGCTGCCAATTAAAAAACTCAAAAATCATCATTAACAGGTAGGTGTTAATAATTGGAACAGGGATTTCGTACAATAGTTATACAATGGCTAGCACACGTTATGAAATAAATGGAGATGATTATGAACTAACCCGCTTTCTCTTTCCTGAAAATCAGGGGAGCTCTCAGCTTTTCTGCTGACAGAGGGGTGACGTAAGAAGAACGGGAGTCACGATTTGTAAGATAAATTAAACCCGGCCTTTTCGAACCGTTGAAAAGGCCGGGTTTAACTTATTAAGCTTCGTTTTCAACATGGCCAATCACCACGTGTTGAGGCGCCATTTGAAAGCCGTATTTTTTCAGTCGTTCTTTGAATAGCGGGAGTTGGTCCTTTTTTGCTTCATACTCCGGGCGGCCTTGTAGTTCTTCGAGCAGGCTTTTCATTTGCGCGTATTTTTCATCCAGAATTTGCTCTTCAAACTTGGGCTGCTTCATCTTTAAATGCGTAAACGACTCCTGTATGTCAATTTGGTTTTGGGTGATGATGGCATTGATCTCATCCGGGGTATAGGTTTCGCGATGGGAGATGCCATGCAGGCGGTCGACAAACGATTTGAAATGATGCAATAGCTGCTGATTTTTCTGAGCCTCGTTCAACTCACCATCCGAAATTTCACAGATAATGATCCATCCACCGGGCTTGGTCACCCGTTTCATTTCGCTCAATGTTGTGGTCGTGTCTTGCAAATGGTGCAGGGCGTTGGCAATGCTCACCACATCGAATGCATGATCGTCAAACGCCAGCTTTTCGCCACTCATACACTGAAACCGGATGTTGTCCTGCGGGAACTTGTTGCGGGCTTCCTTGAGCCACTGCTCGCCGGGATCGACCCCGATGATATCAGCCTCGCCTTGAAAAGTATCGTTTAGTATTTTCACAAAGTCACCCGAGCCTGTTCCAATATCCAATACTTGTTTGACGGTGTGTTTGTTGAAAAATTGTTGTAAGCGTTTCATATCGATTGTTGTTATTCTTGTTGAGCTGGTCTTTATTTATGTCTGGTTAATTCAAACTCAAATTAGCAATAAAAAGGCAGAAACTGCCGTAACTCCAATGACCACTGCCCGGTAAGCTTTTTCGGGTATCCGTTTCACCAGTAAAATTCCAAGAAATGCACCTAATGCGATAGCCGGCAGCGTGAGTAAATCAAGTTTTAAACTCTGCCAGCTAATCGTATTCCATACGAATAAATGCAGGGGAAACTTACAGAAATTGATGATGAGAAAGAACCAGGCTTTTGTACCAATAAAGTTGTTTTTGGGCAAATGCATGGCCAGTAAATAAATGGCAAAAATAGGGCCGGCAACATTGCCAATCATGGTGGCAAATCCACCCAAAACCCCCATGAGTGCAGCGAACCACCAGCTGTCGGGGAAAAGGCTACCGTTTTTCGTGCGGTCTTTCCAAAGCATCAGGCCAATGCAAATGAAAACCACAATGGCAATAATGTCCTTAAACTGTTCATCGTTTACCACTTCGCCAACCCACAGGGCAATGCCTACTCCAACAAAGGCCCAGGGCAATATTTTAAACAGGTATTTCCATTCGGCATGACGGCGATAGTAGCCCACACCAAACAGGTCGGCCATCATTAAAATAGGAAGCAAAACGCCCGTGGATTGTTTTCCGCCGAATATAAAAGCTAAAATGGGAACCACGATGAGAGAAACTCCGGGCACTCCAACTTTAGACATGCCAATGAGCATGCCACAAACAGCCATGAAAAACCATTGTAAAGCCGTTAAATCGAAAGGGGAAAGCAGTTCCATCTTGTGTGTTTAGAAATACAAAAGTAATAAAGATGGGTAGACTAGAGCGTGTAGTAACTAAAAAAGGCCGGATCACTCCGGCCTTATAACTCAAAAAAACACATAACAAACAAGTAAACAAAAACACAACTCAACTACTTGAAAAAGTATCTCTTCTTTTTAATTTTCTCCCACTTACCGGGAATCCATTTCCAGCCTTTTGACTGTTTCTGCCAATGTCCCGGTCTCCATTTTTTGTTTTCCTTCTTTTCAACCCACCGGGGGCCAACCCAAACGTACATTTTTGAGGGCCTGTGCCAGATCCAGTGCCCTGGTATCAGTTGGTAGTCTGCTCCGGGTTTTTCGGCCAGCGAAAGTTTGTACTCCGGTGGAGTTGGTTTTTGGGCGACAGTTACCTGTGCCGATGCTGTTTCCTGATTCAATAAGAAGGCAACAATCACAATTGCAAGTGTAAGTAGTGTTCGTTTCATGGCTTTGAGACTTTTAATTGCTTGTTGTTTACCAAAAGTCAAAAATAATGCCAGGAATAGAATCTTCTGTTTTGAAGCAAGATGGAAAGAAGTGTTGAAAGTACAAGACAATAACTTTAACAGGTCGGTCTGAGCTTGTTTCAGTGGGTGTTTGTCAATTGGTTCCGATCCTGAAACGACTGCAGGATGACGACCACAGCGATATCGTTTTTAGAAAATCTTAGCGTGGATTTCGTCCAGTTTTTCTTCATCAAAATCATTAAACCACGAACGAAGTTGCGATTTCGCTTTTTCCTGAAGCTCGGTAGTAATGCTGTCGCTTATTTGCGAAAGGGCAAAAATCAGCACACCCAGATCATCAGAATAACCAACCAACGGAGCTAAATCAGGGATGGCATCGGTTGGAAAAATGAAATAGCCCAGAGCGGCAGCAATGATGACTTTGGATCGGAGAGGAACCGATGGGTCTTTCATCATGTAATACAAAAGCAAGGCTGAGTAAACCACTTGGATACCGGCTGTTTTAGCAAACTTTTGAAGTTTGTTTTTAAAAGATTGCTCATTGTAAAAATCTTTGTATTCTTCCTTGTTCATTTCAAACTGACGTTTGTATAATCAACCCGTACCTCGCCATAGTGTTCAATAATTTCGTCCAGTATTTGCTGAACAGCATCCATTTCCGCAGCTTGCAAGAGTTTGATCCGGAGCGGGCGAAAATCCTGCAAGCCCGGGAAGCTCTTGGCAAAGTGGCGGCGCATCATCAAAATAGTTGGGCGTTCGTGGCCTTTCCAGTCGAGGGTCATTTGCATAAACTCGCGGGTACGCTGAATAATTTCGGTAACCGTTGGTGGCGGGAGTAGCTCTCCGGTTTGCAGATAGTGCTTAATTTCATTGAAAATCCATGGGCGACCAATTGCTCCCCGGCCAATCATCAAGCCATCAACACCGCTTTCATCCAGGCATTGCTTGGCTTTTTCGGCACCATTGATGTCGCCGTTTCCGATAATTGGAATGTGGATTCGTGGATTGTTTTTAACCGCTGCAATTTTGCTCCAATCGGCTTCGCCGGTATACAGTTGCTTGCGCGTGCGACCATGAATGGCTAGCGCCTGGATGCCGACATCCTGCAACCGCTCAGCCACCTCCTGAATTGAAATCGAATCCTGGTCCCAGCCCAACCGGGTTTTGGCAGTTACCGGAAGCGAAACGGCTTTTACGATTTCGGCGGTCATCTTTTGCATTTTATCCAGATCTTGCAGCATGCCGGCTCCTCCTCCTTTATTGACAATCTTTTTCATCGGGCAGCCGTAGTTGATGTCAATATAATCGGGTTGGAATTCTTCGGCAGCTTTGGCGGCGCTCACCATCGAATCGATATTGGAGCCATAAACCTGGATGGCCACCGGCCGGTCTTCGGGATACAGTCTCATCTTCTGTTTGGTCTTCTCCACATCACGAATTAGTGCTTCCGACGAGACAAATTCTGTGCATACCACATCCGCGCCATATCTCTTGCAAATATTTCGAAACGACTTGTAAGTAACCTCTTCCATCGGCGATAAAAACAATGGTGTTTCGCCTAATTCAATTGATCCAATCTTCACTTTGTCAAAATTTCAGGACGCAAAGATATAAAAACGTAGAAGTTTAGCATTTCAAGTTTCGAGTTCAAAGTTTCAAGTTCAAGGTTTCGAGTTGTTAATCGGAAGTGTTGGGTTTTCATTTTAGTTTTTGGAGAATATGAAGGTTTTTTTTTCGCTTAACAGGAGCTATCTTTAGGCCTCTAAAAAAAATACAATTATGGCGATTACAGCATTTCGGGGGATGAATCCCTGGTCTCAGTTTATTTTTGCTGCTTTCATTATTCTGGTTTCTTTTCTGTTGGTGTTTGTACTTTCAATTTTAGCTATTGTTCCGGTTATTGGAGTTTCTGGTATGATGAATGGACTATCCGGCGAGAACCTCTCCGATCCGTCAACAATCGCATTGCTAAAATACTTTCAGGTGGTGCAGTCTATTGGGCTTTTTGTGTTGCCGCCACTAGTTATCGCTTATTTGTACGACGGAAATATTGTTTCGTATTTGAATTTAAAGCAGAAAATCGATATCCAAAGTATTATTTTGGGATTACTGGCTGTTTTAGCTGCCGGACCTTTGGTGGGCTTTTTAGGCGAGTTGAATCAGCAGATGACCTTTCCGGAGTCGATGGCTGGATTTGAAAATTGGATGCGCACCATGGAAGATAGCGCAACCGAAATGATTGACCGTTTTATTCAGGTTGAAACCGTTTGGGGATTGTTATTCAACCTTTTTATGATTGCTGTAATTCCTGCTATTGGTGAAGAGTTATTATTTCGTGGAGTGATTCAGAAAATTTTCACTCAAATGACCGAGAACTATCATTGGGGAATCTGGATTTCAGCTTTTGTGTTTAGTGCCTTGCACATGCAGTTTTACGGCTTTTTACCACGCATGCTACTTGGTGGATTATTTGGCTATTTGCTGGTTTACTCGGGCTCTCTCTGGCTGCCAATACTGGCTCATTTCTTTAATAATGCAATTGGAGTGTTAGCTCTGCATAGCGAGCAACAGGGGAGTGAAACGGTTGAAGCGATTAATCAGTATTCCGATTCGTATGGCAGTTCACCCGGTTTGGCCATTGTCGGTTTAATCCTGTCCGTTTTGTTGTTGTTCTTTCTGAAAAAGAAGTCTTTTGCTAGTTAAAGCTTAGGTTTGTTTGGAGCTTTTCCGCTTCCATTTTTTTCAATTCAGATTGTCGAAAAACATAAACGAGACCATACTCCTGTGCTTTTTCACGCCGTTGGTCAGCAGGGAAATCTGAAAATTTTTCTTCTACCTGATTCCATAAATCCTGAATGAGGGCATCTGCATCCTCGCGCATTTCTTTCACTTTTAAAGTGGCACGGTCTACATTATTTTGCAGTATTTTTTGGTGATGAAAAGCGTCTTTAAAATTTTCGTAATGAACTTTTACCAGCGCGATAGACGGACTATAAATGGCGCTTCCACCCTGCATGCAACGTTTTTGCTCACCAGAAATAATGCGCTCGCCCCAGGCCAATACATCATTTTCTAAGTTTAGTGGAGGAACTTTAGCCGAATGAGATGGCATGCCATAAAATTCGCGAACTTCAGGTTTCATCTCTTCACGAAGAATCGCGAAATTCAGTACTTGTACAAAGTGCGAAAGGTAAAGCTTGGCCTTCTTGAAAATGGTGCCATACTCGTTAGATCTGTCAAACTGTATTTGCTTGCTTGCTTGTAGCTGACGAATGGAGTTTGATAGTCGAGGATATAGAATTTGAATTTTTCCGAGTGTTAAGGCATCAAATGCCAGCTCACTAAACGCGGTGCGTTTTCCTTTCTCCAACGCCATTTCGATGGCTTTCATCCTCGCTTGGTCTGTGTTTGGCAATCTTCGGTATGGCATAAGATATTTTTTTGCTTAGTACGAAGATATGAAATCAGCAAGTGCAGATTGGTGTCTTCGCACTAAAACTAATCAACAGGTAGTTGTTTAAAAGTCAATAGTCGTGGGCTGTTCGGCGATATTTTTTCGATATCAACTCACGATATGTATGAAATAGTGATGTGGTTGAAAGTTTTGAACAGCTATTTCGACACTTCAAGCATGCGGATAATGGGCACTTTCGCTTTCTCGATAACTTCTGCAGAAAGCTGTACTTCAGGCTGTTCATACTTCATGCAGATGTATAGTTTTTGTAAACTATTCAGTTTCATGTAGGAGCAGTCGCTGCATGCGCAAGTTTCATCTGTTGAGGGAGCAGGGATGAATAGTTTATCGGGGCAGGCTTTTTGCATTTGGTGGAGGATTCCACTTTCAGTTGCCACTATAAACTTTCTGGCATCGCTTTCCTGAACGAAATTAAGCAAGGAGCTCGTGGACCCAATGTGTTTGGCCAGCAGTAAAACCGGTTTTTCACATTCGGGGTGTGCGATAAATTCAGCATCCGGATGTTCGTCCATCAGGCTGATGATCCGTTCAATCGAGAATTTTTCGTGTACCATGCATGCGCCATCCCAAAGTACCATATCGCGACCAGTAATGCTGTTGATGTAGTTACCCAGATTTTTATCGGGTGCAAAAATCAGTTTAGCATCTTTGGGGAAGCTCTCCACAATTTTTTCCGCATTGGATGAAGTACAAACAATGTCAGTCATCGTTTTTAAGTCGGCAGTACAATTGATATACGAAATGACTTTGTGATCGGGATATTTCGCTTTAAACTCAGCAAACTTCTCAGCAGGAGCTGATTCGGCTAGCGAGCACCCGGCTTTTAAATCGGGCAGAATAACTTTTTTAGATGGATTGATAATCTTTGCTGTTTCAGCCATAAAATGAACACCAACAAATACGATGATGTCAGCTTCAGTTTTTGCAGCAGCTTGAGCCAGTTGCAGGCTATCTCCCACAAAGTCGGCAATATCTTGTAGTTCGCCATCAACGTAATAATGACTTAAAATGACGGCGTTCTTTTCCTTTTTCAGGCGATTGATTTCCTCGACCAATTTTAACTTCGGATCGATTTTTTCATCAATAAAACCTTTCTCTTCCAACATCTCCTGTATCAATAACTTTTCCATCTTGAAATACTCCTTTTTTCAGAATAGTGGGCGCAAAATTAAGAATTCCTCTAAAAAAACAGATAACAATCTTTAAATGTTTTGATTTTGAAGTGATCAGGCTTAACTTTTATCTGTTTATATAGAACGAGAATCCCTGACAGAACAAGTATCTGCCAGGGATTTGCTTCGTTATTAAGGGTAATCGGTACTAATTGAGTTTCAATTTTGCATTTTCTACGGGATTAACGCCAGATGTAATCGGGCGCATCCGGAAGGAATAGCTGTAACTTTTCCCGGTTAAACGGTATTCATCGTGTGTCCAGGCACCCCAGCTGGTATCACCGCCAACTCCCATTTGTTTATAATCGATATTTACCGAAGTCAGATCGCGTGGTTTTACATCATCGATATGCCGATGCACAGGCTTCACGCCATCTTCCTGGCGACCATCCGTGCGTTCGGGCGATTCGAAATCTTCCATGATATTGTGGTGTGCACTCACTGACAGTAGTGGTTGTCCTACGAAAAGCAGGCCATTGCCGTCTTCGTTGGTGATGGTCATCCAACGGACATCGGTTTTGTTACCATTTTCTTGCGGACGCAGGTAAGCCCAGTATTGGTCGGCAACTGATCCGGAATACTTACCTACAAAAGCGGATGTTTTACGATCCCAATAGGACTCGTGCGGTCCACGACCCAACCAGCTCATCTGGTCAAACTGGCGAGGCATTTGCAGATTCATACCCATGCGGACAATCTCAGGCAGCTCGTCATTGGCCATTTTAAACTGGTTGGCAACTACCACATCGCCGCTGCCATAAATCGTGTAAGTGGAGTTGTAGTCAGCAATTTTTTGATCTTGCTCATTGGTTAAGTCAAATTTGAAATCGACCACCAATTGGTTGGCTGCTTTTTTCGTGAGCTTGACGGAGTTTACTTTCCTATTTTCACCGGCTTTTCGCCATACACGGCTGCGCTTGTGTAGGTCGTTTCCGTAATCGTTGTCGATTGGTGCACGCCAGAAATTTGGGATCGGGCCTGCTTTTAGCAGTTCGGTATCACCAGACTGGAAACTACTTAATACACCGGATTCCTTGCTGAAAGTCAGACTAAAACCTTTGCCCTGAATGGTGATTTCTGAATCGGTTTCATTGGCTTCAAGAGTAGGAAATTCAGTGATGTTGGCCTTCGGTGCTGCCTTTTCGAAAGGCAGTTTCATTTGTTCGGCAGCCAGTTCATAATTGGCAGGAACCAGTCCTTGATCAGTTTTCGTTTTCGCTGAGAAGTTCAGGAAATATTCGGTACCCGGTTTTGGGTCGATGGAGTAATCCAGTTGTACTTGCTTTTTTGTTCCTGGAGCCAACTCAAAGTCGTTCAGCGTTCCTTCTTTTACCACTTCGCCATCTGCGGTAATGGTCCAACTCAAATTCAGCTCGGACAAGTTGGTGAAGGCATATTTATTTTCAATTTCAACAACGCCGGTTTTTAGGTTTTTAGCTGTAAAACCAATGTTCTGGTACACCTTTTTTACTTCGAGTAGATGAGGTTTTATGTCACGGTCAGGATCAACCAGTCCATTGTTACAGAAGTTCCCATCCGATGGAACCGTATCCGGTCCGAAATCACCGCCATAAGCCCAAAATTCTTCGCCTTCCTCGTTGGTTGTCAACAGTCCCTGGTCAACCCAATCCCAAATGCAACCTCCTTGCAAAACATCATACTTTTCAATGGCGTCCCAATAGTCTTGTAAGTTACCAACGCTATTACCCATGGCGTGTGCGTATTCACACTGGATCATTGGTTTTTCAGGATCCGATTTTGCGTACTTAACCATATGGTCGATGCTGGCATACATCGGACAATTGATATCGGTATTTTCGCCGCCGTGAGCTTGTTCATACTGAACCGGGCGGGTCGAGTCTTGTTCTTTCAGGTACTTGTAATTGGCCATGAAATTGACTCCGTTTCCTGCTTCGTTTCCAAGCGACCAGATAATGATCGATGGCTGGTTTTTGTCGCGCTCAAACATGTTTTTGGTACGATCAAGGTGTGCTTTTGCCCAAATCGGGTCTTTGGCCAGCGATTCTTTTCCATATCCCATCCCATGCGATTCGATATTGGCTTCATCAATCAGGTAAAGTCCATATTCATTGCAGAGCTTGTACCACAATTCGGGTTGCGGATAGTGTGAGGTACGAACGGTATTGATGTTATGGGTTTTCATCAACTCAATGTCTTTGAGCATGGTTTCCTTATCCTGCACATGTCCGGTAACATCATTGTGTTCGTGCAAGTTTACACCTTTAACATAGATTGGTTCGCCATTCACCATCAACTGCGCATTGTTAATTTCAACTGTGCGGAAGCCAACGTCCTGGCCAATGACTTCGATGGTTTTGCCCGCTTCATCTTTCAGGGTGAGCAGAAGCAAGTATAGATTTGGATGTTCGGCTGACCATTTTTTTACATCAGCGAATGTTTCTTCAAAAGAAACTATTTCACTGGGATTGGCCAATTCAACGGTTTGCTCAAAAGATTTAACAGATGTGGTTCCGTCAAACAATTCGGCTTCCAAACTTACTTGTTGAGCGGCATCGGCCGAATTAACCAGTTCCACATTCAAGACAAATGTTCCATCCTGGTAGTTTTCGTCCAGTCCGGCTGTTACCCTGAAATCGTGTATGTTTTGCTTGTTTCTGGCCATCAGGAAAACGTCGCGGGTCATTCCGCTGAGGCGCCAAAAATCCTGATCTTCGAGGTAGCTGGCATCGCTCCATCGAAAAATTTCAACGGCAAGCGTGTTTTCCCCTTCTTTTAGCAAGGGTGTGATGTTGAATTCGGCAGGTGTTTTGCTGTCCTCGCTGTAACCGACAAATTCTTCATTCAACCAAACATTCATGGCCGAACTCACCGCACCGAAGTGCAGGATGATGTCTTTTTCTTTCCAATCTGAAGGAATCGTAAAGGTACGTTTATACGAACCAACCGGGTTGTAATGGTCTTGAATGAGTGGAGGAGTTTTAGCATGCGGATACTTCACGTTGGTATAGATAGGGTAGTCAAATCCTTCAACCTCCCAATTTGAAGGGACTTTGATTTCATCCCAATCACCCGTATCGTAATCGTTTTTGAAAAACCAAAACGGACGTTCGCCTGGATTTTGTGCCAGATGAAACTGCCACGTTCCGTTGAGTGAAAGCAGCTTGGGTGATTCCCATTTTTCATCGGCGATGGCCTGTTCTGCTGTTGCGTAGGGAATGTAATGTGCTCTTGGCGCTTCTTTGTTGATTTGTACAATTTCCGGATCTTCCCATGGTTTTGGGTCAGGTTCTTCGAAAGGTACATCTTCATATTTGCTTGAGCATGAGATGCCCAGGTAAATAAATAGTAGTAGTGAAAGTAGTTTGTAGCTTTTCATTTTTATTAATTTTAGTTACTGCCCAACTGGTTGGTACTAGTAGGTAGTAAAATTCTCAAAAATATTTTTTAAAAGCAAGGAAAATTATTTGGTGGAAAGGATAAGGAATCTTTTTAAAAACAGACAGTAATGAGTTTGCTGATAAGAAGCGAGTATGTGAAATTTTGTTGATGTGGGTATGCGAGTTTTATTGAATACCTTTAAGGTAAACGATCATTGAAGATTTCAAATTATGATGAGATAAAAAAAAGGGAGCTGCTGCTACAACTCCCTTTTTATGTGTTTTTAAATTTTAGCGTGATTTAAGAAACTTTTCATAGTCAGAATGGCCATCGGGTGATATTAAATGAATTAAGTAAAGGCCCGGGCTAAGATTGGAAACGCTAATTTGATCGGTTTGATCAGTTATATCTTTTATCAATTGCCCGCTTAAACTGAAAACTTTAATGTGCTTGATTTCTTTAGAGCTTTCAATGTATAGAATCTCGGATGCCGGATTCGGATAAATTGAAGCAAATTCAGTGGCTCGCGGTATTTCCCGAGAGTCAGTTAATAGTTGGAAATCGTTTTTATCGCGCGGCAGTAGCTGGTAGGTTTGATTATACTGACTCAAAACGCCTGTTATGTTCATGTGCCCGGTTGGTAGGGTTTCGCCAACTAGTCGCGAGCTGCTGGAAACAAAGAAAACCCCGGTTCCTGCTTGGTCTGAAAAGGTAAAGGAGGTGTTTGCGTCAGGAATTGTTTGACCCCCATCTTGAAAGCTTACTTTGTTAACCGTGACTAACATTCCTTCATATTCTTCGCTAAAGTCAGCGGTTGTAATGACTTTTGGCGCCATTGTCTTGTTGGTTTTGTAATTGTATATGTAGCTGATATTGCCAATCTCGGTCAGATTGTTGTATTCTTCAATGGTACCACGCACAATTAAACTGTCGCCAACTTTGCCGCGTATTAGTGTATTGTAAATATTGATTCCACTATATTTTGCATCATCGGTTTCGAGGTAGAAGGAATAATCATAATTGGCCGTAATCCGTCCGGCAATGGTAACTTCCTGCCCAAGGAGAGGACTGGCTTGTTGTGTTCCCTGAACTTCGCTGATGGATGTGATTGATTCGGGATTGATTTCTTCTGGAAAGCGATAGCTTACATGACAGGTGTAAACTGAGTCCGTGCTGGCGGCATTAACCTTTAAATGTAAAAGCTCGTTGGGAGAAAAACCGGTTGGCATGATTGTTCCTGAATAGCTTTTACCATCCGCTTCCATGCTGACTTGGTTATCTTCCGAAGCATATTCATTACCCCAAAAAAGGGAGACTGTCTGTAGTGACTGCTCACTTTCAATTCTTATGGTAACTGTCAACTCATCGTTTATCGAAGGAAACTCCGGAGCCATTTGAAATTCAGAAAACTCAATGCCCGATGGAGATTTGTTGCCCCAAATAAAATCAGCAAATTCAGGATGATCAATAAAAGGATTGCGGTTTTGCTGCGACTCGAAAACCCGTTCATTTCTGCGTCGTTCCAAGTCCGATGGAGGATAGTCGCGATTCCATTGCAGCAAGGCATCCAAATTGCCGTGCAGTGCCGATGGATAGGTGTGATTGTGGTCGACAAGTTCCAGGTCCAGTTCATCTCCTTCGCCCTCGTATCGGGTAGCCATATAAAATAAGGTTCGGGCTACTTGCCCTTTGGTTTTTGGTCCCGGTTCCCAGGTCGAATCGGTATAGTAGCAATATAGTGCTTCCGGGTGCTGCGATCCTTGCGGTTGAATGTTGTCAAAATCTTTATTTCCCCGGTCTTCATTCACTGAAGCATCTGCCGGATGAAGGTTGTGTGCATCTCCATCCATGGGCCAGATTCCTTTAAAGTTTCCATGCGACTTTGCCCACACATGTTCCCGGTTAACGAAGTCGCCACCACTTCCATAGTTACTGGCTGCGCGGGATTCCTGCAAGTAGAACAGAATAACATTGTCCGGATTCTCAGGATCAGCATCGGCGTAATTGATTATGTTTTTTGCAAAACTGTACGAGAAATCAACATGGTTGCTGATGATCTCATTTAAGCTTGTTTTTAGTTCTTCTCCGCTTTTGTCTTCGGTGCCATTGTAATAGCCAACTGGTTGAGCAATGGATAAGTTAAAGCAGATGAGGATGGCCAGAATTGTTATGGACGGTGTTGCTATTTTGAATCTCATATTTCATCCTATTTAATGTGATGCACAAAACGAATCTGATAAAATTAAACGAAATGGGTTAACTTTTAAATGACGGTTGATTCCTTTATAAAGAAAAAGACCACCTCTGAAAAAGATGAGGTGGTCTTTGCCTTGATAGCATCAGTGTATTTTATTCGACAAAAGTAAATTGGGGATCAGGGCCCGCTTTCGTGCACTGAAATTTTAGGGTGTACTCTGCATCAGCACCATCGTAAGCAGCAATAGTGACAAGGTACATCACATCAACTCCGCTAACCTGAGTAACCGCATTCGGATATTTGATTGGCAATAATGCTTCGGCAATTCCGGCTTTTGCAGCTTCTAATCCAGAAGAAAAGCTGGAGTCGAATTTACCATCCCGAAAGTCAAAGTTTTCGTAATAGGCTCCGGCACCAAAATAGAATTCCTGAGTTCCATAACTGTCAACGTATTCACTTCCATATTCGCTTTTTACATAGTCAACAATAATCTGATAATCATCTGATGACATTGTAAGCAGAACGGAGGGGTCAAAAATCCAACCGGAACTTGTTTTCAGGAACTGATCTGTTTTTTCAATTGTGCTTTGGTATTCTTTCCAGCCTTCGGCAGTTTTTGTGTACTGTTTAGCTCTGCTCGATGTTGATCCACTGGAATAGTATTTGTAAACCACGGCAACAGTGCTTTCTTCCATGGCATACGGAAATTTCAACGACAGAAATGTTGGCAAGTAATTGCTGGGAGACATTGATGAGTCGAAGTTGTTGTATTTTCCGGGTTGTCCTGAATTTTCACCCATAGAATCATAATCGTCTGAGCTTAATCTATAGCTGGTAACGCCTTCCGGCAAATCAACTTCAATAGCTCCCCAGGTTGATCCATCAAATTCATAATACTCGCTCACGTCACTTGTGCCGCCACTGTAAAACTCATAGGTTACAAATACCAAACTACCGTTTTGTGCATCCGGATACTTGGATGTAAAGAATGCAGGCAGGTAATCTTCAGGAGGTGTCGATGAATCGAAGTTATTGTATTTTCCAGGCTGCCCCGAATCTTCGCCCATCGAGTCATAATCGGCTGTCGTTAATTCATAACTTGTCGCTTCGGTTAAATAATCCAGATAATCCAATCCACCTCTGTAATAATTATAAGTAACATTTACTGCTGAATTTACATCAAGTGTGGGGTATTTTTCAGCAAGAAAGTCTGGAATGTAATCAGCAGCCGGAGCGTAACTGCTAAAGTTATAGTAGTCGCCAGGGTCTCCTCCAATTGACTCATAATCTTCGTCTGTTAACGTATAACTAAGGTTCTCTACTAATTCAGTTGAATTGTCATCGTAGCCTTCAAACTGGTCGTTGTATTCTTCGCAACCAAACGCGACTAGTGCGAATGCAAAAAGATATATTAGTTTTTTCATAATGTTTTCTATTCAAGATGATTAAAATTTAATTTTAAGCGACACTGAACCTGTTCTTCCAAATCCATAGAAAACAAGTGCATCTTCCCAGGTTCCCGATGAACCGCTGTCGGCATCGGAGATATATTCTTTATCAAGCAGGTTATGAACGTTTCCTCTAATTGAAGCGTTCAATCCGCCAATCGTAAAATAATAAACAGCATTGGCATCAACGGTTCCGGCACCGGGCACCTTCCAGGTATCTTTTCCTTCAAGATCCCGAATACTACCCGGGTCGGCATATAAGCGTGCGTTGTACTTGTAATCAACTCCAATTTTCAGATCGGTAATGACTTTGTAATCTATACCAAGATAAGCATTCGTTTGAGCGGCATCACCCACATGTACACCACCAATATTTAAGTCAATTTTGTCAGCTTCTTCAATCGTGTTTACAATTTCACCATCGCTATTTACCAGTTGTCCATCGCGGTTAAAAACATAGGCTTCAACGTCTTCATCCCATTTCCAGTCACCAATTGAAAGCATTCCTTTTAATGTAAGGTCTTTGGTGATTTTGGCTTTTGCCTCAAGCTCAACTCCTTTATGAATCGCATTTACGCCTTCAGCATTGTAGCGTCCTGCATCGGGATCTCTTGAGTCAAGAGCTCCTGCCAGCGATTTGTCCTGCCACTCGGTGTAGTACACGTTTAAGTTGGCCGAAAGAATTCGCGATTTATATCCGTATCCAAGCTCGGCTGAGAACACTTTCTCGTTTTTAGCTCCATCGTTAATTTCATTACTGACATCATCAGCAAGAAAAACATTGGAGTAAAACGGTGCTCTGGAGAAGTAGCCAATGTTTGTAAATACATTGTTTTTTGCATCGATATTGTAGTTGGCACCACCTTTTGAGCTCCAGCCCAAAAAGCTAATATTATCTGACTTTTCTTCGCCTGGTGCATAGTACATGTAGTCATATCTCCAGTAAGTCGTGTTTGAAACAGCTCCTGAGTAAAAGATGCTCCAGTCGTTATAATTATACTCTACTTGCCCAAAAAGTCCTTCCCAAAGTACGTGGCCGTCATAATCTCTTGAAATCTTATCTCCGGTTGAGAGTTTTTCATAGATGTAATCCTCGTTTCCATCCTGGTAAGCAACATTTTCACGATCAGGATCAATAAAGAACTCACCCCCAAGTAGATCAGTAACTGTACGGTTGTGTTTTCCAATGTAGTAGCGTAAATCAACACCTCCGTAAAAATCAATGTTTGGTGTAAGTTCAGCAGTATAAGTTGAAATAGCTCCCATCCATTGATGACCGTTATTTGAACTACCTAAAATAGCCTGAGAGCCTTCCATATTTGCGGCATTATCTCGTTGGATTGCCGCGTAATCAAGGTAGCCGTTAATTGTTCTATCTTCGTCATTTGACCCGTATAATCTAGAACGCTCATTTCCTCGTTGAGTGCGTCCGCCTCCTTCGCCAATAGAATAATAAAGTGAGGTAGAAAGGCTGGAAATATTGTTGATTGTCCAAAAGTGGTTTAATGAAAATTGAGGTTTGTGGTAATAGTTCTTAGCAGCAACGACTCGCTGTCCGTCAATTCCAAATCCGTAAGTTGCATTAAATCGGTATTCTTCTTTAAATTGCTGCCATTCTTTAATGGTGTACTTGTCAAAGGAGCTACGCTGGTTGTGCCATTGAGGAGCTCCAAAGCCCGTAAGCGACAAGGTGTGTTTGTCATTAAATCGTTTTGAAAGGTTGAAGAAGTAGGAATAACCTTCAAATTCAGTTCCCTGGATGTAACCATCGCCCCAGGTTTTTGACCCTAATAATGAAAATGCCCAGCCACTTTCGGTTAATCCTGAAGAAACAGAAAACAAGACTTTACGATAACCATCGTTTCCATAGGATGTAGAGAATGAACCACCCTCTTCGGCATCAGTGGTTTTAGTTACAATGTTTACTGATCCTCCAACGGATGGTGCGGCGACCTTCGAGGCTCCCAGTCCACGTTGTACCTGCATGGAGCGAAGGACATCGGTCATTCCCATCCAGTTTGACCAGTAAATTCCTCCCCATTCCATATCATTAACAGGAATCCCGTTAATCATTACGGCCACGTTTGGTGAGTCGAAGCCACGCAGGTTGAATCGCCCATCGCCAAAACCACCACCTTCTTTGGTTGCATAAACCCCGGGGGTCGTTTGGAGGATTTCAGGAAATTCCTGTGTTCCTATTTTTTCGGTTACTAATTCAGCATCAATGGTTGATATAGCAACTGGCGTTTTACGCTGAATACCGACAGATGCCAAAACCATCACTTCATTGATTCCAACAGCGTCTGGGTCTAGGGCAATTGTGCCAAGATCTTTGGTTTGTCCGTCCACAACAGAAACAGCCATCTTTTTGTCGAGAAATCCAAGATAACTAATCACAAGCTGAGTTTCGCCGGCTTCAATATCAATATTGAAAGTCCCGTCGAAATCGGTGACTGTTCCTCGTGTGGTTCCTTCCAGAACAATGGATGCACCAATCAGTGTCTCATTGGTGTCGGCATCTACAACTGTTCCTCGGAGTGTCCCCTTTGAAAAGGCCATTAGCGAACTAAGGCCAAGTATGGCCAGAAAGGTAATTTTTAAAAGTTGTGTTTTCATAGAGTATAATTTTGGAAAATAAGTCTTTTAATGTATTACAATTCAAACACATAATAAATGATATCTTGCTGTAAGATATGAACTAGATTTCAACATGTTATTAACTCCTCGCGGTTGAAAATGTTAGTCACAATTAAACACAACAAAGGAATGCTTTACATTTTAATAGAACGTAAATTTTAAGTTAAGTATCTAATTATTTGAGAGGCGGGCTGGAACCGTGTTTTCCTAAAAAAAGACGGATAACGGATCTATTTCCGTCCAAATAACCATTTATTTGAGAAGAAAATCTCCAGCTTATTTCTGTCTGATAAACAATAATAAATGACAAAAGTCATTTTTGTCAAAATAGTTTAAAAAAATATGCTCGAGTAAAACAGACTTAGTATGCTGATTATGAAGTATTAGCAAGTAGATTAAAAAAATAAATTAAAAATTTATAGTACTTTGTATTGCATGGAACCATTTAAAGTATGTATATTTGTAATACCGAATTCAAGGTAAAAGATAGAAATAGTTTTAAAAAAGTTCTATACACAGTGTAACGAAAACGAAAAGCAATCGTCATAAAGACAGAAACAGAAAACAAATAAGCTCTCAAAGCAAAAGCAATTAAACAAAAGCATCAGAAAACAGAAAACAGAAACAAAAACACAGGAGGCCAAATCATGAAAACACAAAACAACGAAACAGAAAACAGAAACAATCAAGTTGAAAAAGTATTGTTAAGAAGTGCAGCAGTAATTATTAGTTTTGTATTAATTAGTTTTACAGTCAGCGCACAAGGATTTTGGAAGCAGTTATTGACCAACAACAGTTTTGGACAAGTCGCCTTATTGATGGTTGAAGAATCGACAGCCGATGTAAACGCAGGTGAAAGTAATTTGCCAACAGAAGCATCAAGCTCAACTTTTTATTTCGAGCAAGCTGTTGATCCGGAGTTGAACGTAGAAACATGGATGACCGATGACGTTTACTTTGGTTCTTTTATCAACATGGCAACACCGGAAGCTGAGAAAAGTCTTGAGATTGAAGATTGGATGGAAGATGATAGTCACTTCAATAGTCCACTGGCAACAGATCAAGACAAAGAATTGAAATTGGAAGCATGGATGACTAACGATAAATACTGGAGAATGTAGTTTATCGGGCGGCGGACAGATCCAATTTTAAACAGACATGAAAGGGAAGAATTATGAAGATCGAGAATACAAAAGCACAAATGCGAAAAGGGGTTTTGGAGTACTGCATCTTATTAGTACTCGATGGTAAACCTCTTTACGCCAGCGATATTATTGACGAGTTGAAAAATTCGAAAATGATCGTAGTTGAAGGAACCCTTTACCCCTTGCTAACCCGTTTGAAAAATGCCGGTTTGCTGGCTTACAAATGGGAAGAATCGACCCAGGGACCACCACGGAAGTACTATGAATTGACAGAAGTCGGAAATGAGTTCGTTGTTGAACTGGGAAAATCGTGGAGCGAATTGGTTGAAGCTGTTGGTACTATTAAGAAAAGCAAATCGTAACAAACAATACGGAAAACAAAAGCACAAACGCACAAAAACACACAGAGATGAAAAAGACATTTACAATTAATATTAGCGGCAGCGTTTTTCACATTGACGAAGATGCTTACCAAAAACTGCAGAACTATTTGCAAATGCTCAATCAGCATTTTGGTCCAAACGAAGAAGGTCGTGAGATATTACAGGACATTGAAACCCGAATCGCTGAACTTTTCAACGAAAAGATGGAAAAGGGTGACAAAAATGTGATTCAGGAGTCATGGGTTGATGAAGTGATAGCAAGAATGGGTAAACCAGAAGACTTCATGGAAGGTGAGATTGATGACGACGAAACAGAAGAGACAGGTCCGAAGGCTGAAAGTAAAACCCATACCACAACCGGAAAAACCAAAAGACGTATGTATCGTGACCCGGACAGCCGTGTTTTCGGAGGTGTTTGTGGTGGAATGGGTGCATACTTTGGGATCGATCCAGTCATCCTTCGAATTATTACTTTTATATTAATATTTGTGACAAGTGGGGTCATTATTCCAGTATACTTGTTACTGTGGATTGCAGTACCAAAGGCTCGTACAACGGCTCAAAAGTTGGAAATGAGGGGACAGGAAGCTACCGTTTCAAACATTGAAAAATCGATCAAAGAAGAAGTAGATGAAGTAAAAGCCAGCTACAAAAAATTTAAAAGCTCTGATTCTTATAATAAAGGAAAAGAGAATGCCGGCCGTTTTGGCGATGTTCTATACAGCGTTCTTCGGGTAAGCTTGAAAGTACTCATCATCATTTTTGGAGTATTGATGATTTTATTCGGTTTTATCTCTCTAATCACTTTTCTGACTTCTATGATTGTCGGTCATTCCTTTATGGAGGCTGCTCCATGGATTGCCGGAATAGGACCTGAATTCTATGTTCCAGGAATCGCCAATTACTTTATTAGCCCCGGTTCGTTAACCATTTTACTAATTGCCATTGGCTTTTTAGTTGGTATTCCATTACTCGGGATATTATTTATCGGTACTAAAATGGTGTTTCGCTATAATACTAATAATAAGGTAATCTTTTTAGGAACACTAGGTGTTTGGCTGGTTGCGCTGGTTACCGTGATTGTTGTTTCGCTTGCTCAAGTAGATAATTACAGTAAGCAAACAACCGTAACAGAAAGTAATAAAGTAGAATGCGACAGTTGCCAAACCCTGTATTTGAAGTTGGCTGATGACAACTACAGTGGACGCCATAATTACTATGTGGATCTTGATCGGATGAAAGTGATTACTGAAAATGGAGAAACGACATTACTTGGGAGACCTCGCCTGGATGTGGAACGAAGCAATACCGATGATTTCGTGATTCTGGTGCGTAAAAAGTCGCGCGGAGCGAGCTCCGAAGAGGCAAAAGATAATGTTCAGGAAATCGTCTATCAGTATCAGTTGAACGATTCAACCATCTATTTTGACCCCTATTACCGGTTGGCTGACGGTAGTCGTTGGTTGCAGCAAGAAGTAGATATTACGGTGAAAGTGCCTGATAATAAGAGGGTGTATCTGGGAGATGAACTGGTAAAAATAATCTACGATATTGAGAATACTTCCAATACCTGGGATGGCGACATGGTGGGTAAATACTGGAAAATGACTGAGCTTGGGTTACAGGAAGATTCAGGCGAACTGCAAGAAGATTCAACAAACAATTAGCACATGGTGTGTCCTTGTGTTTTTATTTTCGGAGATTGACTTTCGGGGCGATCTCCGGAAAGGACACCAAAAAAATATAAAATGATGAAACGAGCATGTTTAGTCAAAACACAAAAGTTAATGATTAAAGTGCGAGTTCCATATGATACTTTATAAATAAACAATTTAAATCATATGAAACAATTCAAAATCATATTAGGACTACTTTTTCTTGTATCGACAGTTGCGGTATTCGGGCAAAGTAAGTCAGACAAGATATTCGACTCATTCAGAAATAAACCGGGTGTTACCTACTTTGCTTTTACCAAAAGTATGACCGACGCTTTCAATATTGATTTGGACGACGAAGGAAAGACCATTAAAGGTGATTTGAATGAGATTCGCTTTTTGTCGTACAATCCGGAAAAAGGAAGTTTGACTGGAACCGATTTTATGAAAAAGGCCTCGAAACTACTACCCTCAGCTTACAATCGGATTGTTGAGGTTGACGACGATAATAATGCTGAAATCTGGATGCTGGGCAATAAGAGAAAAACAAAAGAATTTCACGTATTTATAAGGAACGAAGCTGACGATGATATGCAATTTTTGATTTCATTTTTTGGCAAATTTGATATCGATGATGTTGAAGGAATTCAGGAAATTGGTTTGAATATGACTATTGGAGATTAAAAAAGCAGAATACCATGAAACGATTAACAAAATCATACGACAAAAGAATAGCCGGAGTTTGTGGCGGATTTTCAGAGTATATTAATCCGGAGTTAGATCCGGTTATTGTTCGAATAATATTTGCTGTATTGGCATTTATGAATCCACTTTTGATTGTGGCTTACCTGGTGTTGGCTATCGCCTTGCCAGACCCGGACGTAGCTCGATAAACACATCCATATAGGACAAATAAAATCCGACCTTTTCTGAAAAGGCCGGATTTTTTATGTTTTCATTTTATTGAACCGATGACTAAGGTCACGGACCTATTTGATATTTTCGGTTTCGCTTCTATCACAAATTGTTAAAGAATCGAAACATGACACAAAATTATTTGCACTATTTACTAAATCAAGCCACGTTTCTTTAATAGTGGTTTGATGTCAGGATCACTTCCACGGAAGTCGCGGAACATTTTCCCAAGGTCTTCAGTGTTTCCTCTGGAAAGGATCATGTCGCGGAAACGTTGGCCATTTTCACGAGTCAGACCGCCGTTCTCCTGAAACCAGGCAAAAGCATCATTGTCCAGCACTTCGGCCCAGCAGTATGCGTAGTAGCCTGCCGAATAGCCGCCACCCCAAATGTGGTTAAAATAGCTCGAGCGGTAACGTGGAGGAACTTGTTTCAGGTACATGCCGGTTTTTTTCAAAGCAGCCAGTTCAAAAGCATCGGCGTCTTCCACTTTGTCGCCTGCATTAAGGGTGTGCCATTGCAAATCGAGCACGGCAGCCGCTAAAAATTCGGAGAAAGCGTAACCTTGGTTGAAGGTAGCTGACTTTTTAATTTTTTCCACCAATTCTTTTGGCATTGGTTCGCCTGTTTTATAGTGCTTAGCGTAATTGGCAAATACGGTTGGGTACAAGGCCCAATGTTCGTTAAACTGCGAAGGTAATTCAACAAAGTCGCGCGATACGTTTGTTCCCGACAAGCTTGGGTATTGTTGGTCGGCAAACAGGCCATGTAAAGCATGACCAAACTCGTGGAACAGGGTTGTTACATCGTCGTAGCTGATTAAGGCTGGTTCGCCCGGTGCTGGTTTTGCAAAGTTGCACACATTATAAATAACCGGTTTATTGCCCAGTAACTTTGACTGTTCAGTCAAGTTGCCCATCCAGGCTCCACCCGATTTGTTGTCGCGTTTATAGTAGTCGGTGTAAAACAAAGCGATTGATGAGCCATCTTCGTTGAAAACTTCAAATACACGCACATCATCCTGATAAACCGGAATGTCGTTGCGTTCTTTAAAAGTAATACCGTACAATTGAGTTGCTGCGTAAAACGCACCGTTTTCTACCACATTATTCAGCTCAAAATAAGGTTTAATCTGACTTTCATCCAGGTCGTATTTTTCTTTTCGGACTTGTTCCGAATAGAAGTTCCAATCCCAGGCTTCTAGCTTGAAACCACCTTTTTGTTTGTCAATCAGCTTTTGAATGTCGGCAGCTTCCTTTTTTGCTTTGGCGGTTGCATCGCTTGTTAGCTTTCCTAGCAGTTCTTCAGCAGCTTCAGGGGTTTTAGCCATTTGGTTTTGCAATTTCCATTCGGCGTAATTTTTGAATCCCATCAGTTGTGCTTTTTCTATGCGAAGTTCGGCCAGTCGCTCAATCAGTTCGCGGGTGTCATTTTCGTCACCTTTTTCAGCGCGTTTCCACGATGCTTCGAACAATTTTTGGCGAGTGTCGCGGTTTTTTAGCGATTGCAATGCTGGTTGTTGTGTGGTATTCAGAATCGGAATCATGTATTTTCCAGCCAGGCCTGCAGCTTCAGCTTTTTGGGCAGCTGCCGCAATTTCACCTTCCGACAGTCCGTCTAGCTCCTCTTTGGAGTCAACCACCAGTGCACTAGCTTTGGCTGCCGCAACCATGATGTTGCTGAATTTTGTGCTCAAGGTTGCTTCCTCGGCGTTTAGCGCTTTCATCTTTTCTTTGGCTTCGTCTGAAAGGTTGGCTCCGGCTATTTCAAATCGTTGATAATAGTATTCAATCAATTTAACTGACTCAGCATCTAAATCAAGACTTTCACGTTGCTCGTAAATTGTTTTTACCCGTTGAAATAACTTGTCGTTCATGAAAATCGCGTCCGAGTGAGCAGCTAATTTTGGAGCTTCTTCTTCCTCGATGCGCTGAATTTCAGGACTGGTATTAGCACCTGCGAGTAGTCCGAAAACGCCATAAGCGCGCCCCAATGTTTGGCCGCTTTTTTCCATGGCAACCAAGGTGTTTTCAAAAGTAGGGGCTTCCGGATTGTTGGCAATTCCTTCGATTTCTTCTAACTGTTCCTTCATTCCGGCCTCGATGGCTGGTTGAAAATGTTCGGTCTTAATTGCTGCAAAATCTGGAGCTCCGTACGGCAAGCTGCTTTCAGATAGTAATGGATTGTTTCCCATTGATTCGTTGTTTTGTTTTTGTTGTCCGGTTCCGCATGCCGTTGCTATTAACACAAGCAGCACTGCCGGTAAATAAATTCTCTTTTTCATGGTAATGTATTAAAGTTGTAAAGTTTCAGTAAATCGATATAAATAGGTTGACTTCAATGCTCTCGGAAGGTAACCCCCATTACTTTTCGGAGAGGTGAATATTGAGCCGGATATTAGGTTAATAGTCAGGCGAAAACAAAGATAGTGTTTATTCTAAAATTACAACAATGAGTATAGTCAGCTAAACTGCAAAATAAAGCAAGTTTCTTTTTTTGGTATGGAGTTTACTTTTAAGCTTCCGCCGTGCATGCGCATGATTTGGCGCGATAGGCTGAGGCCAATGCCCGAACCACTTTCGCGCGTGGTAAAGAAAGGCACGAAAATTTCGTCGATTAACTCCGGTGAAATCCCCGGGCCATTATCACAAACCAAAATTTCAACCTCTCCGTTTTGATTTTCTCTGCCCGATAGTTCGATGACACCCTTTTCTTGTCCTTCAAGAGCTTCAACCGCATTTTTCACCAGATTGATCAGTACTTGTGAAATCAGCTTTTCGTCAGCCAGCAATAGCAGTTTATTTTCTTGAGTATTAACGTTAATTCGGATCTTGTTGTCGGTCAAATTTGAGCGACGTAGCAAAGCCGTTTTTTCAAGCAAATCGCCAATTGAAATGAGCTTCTTCTCCGGTTTGGGCAAACGGGTTAGCTGTCGGTACGATTCAACAAACGTAATCAAGCCGTTGCCTTGCTCTTTGATCACTTCCAGTCCACGGATCGTTGTGTTAATCATTTTCTCGTTGATTTCGGCAGGCGAAATTGGCTGACCCTCTTTGGTGAAAAAATTGCTCAAGCTTTCAGAGAGAGAAGTAACCGGGGCGATGGAGTTCATAATTTCGTGAGTGAGCACTCGAATCAGTCGCATCCAGGAATCCAGCTCTTTTTCATCCAGCTCTTTGTTAATGTCCTGCACCGAAAGCAAGGTCATGGTCTTATTTTTATTCTGAAAAGTGCTGGCTTTAATCGATACATTGACCTTTCCCTGCTTGTTGTTGAACGAAATCAGTCGTTGCCCGTTTTGCTGAATCTGCGGTAATAGTTGTGCGAGTTTGTTGTCCACTTTTTCCAGCTGTTTGAGATGAGTAAATTGTCCTAATCCGAGCAATTTTTTCAAGGCACTGTTGGCGTGGACCACGAAGCCGTTTTCGTCATACGATAAAATGCCGATTCCTACCTGTTCAATCAAGGCCCGGAAATACTGTTCCTGCTGGTGATTCTTCATTTGAATCAGCTGGATTTGCTTATTTACATCGGCCAGGTGCGTATTCAGCTCCTGAATGATTTTGTCGTTTTTGTGGGCAGGAAATGCCAGGCTGAAATCTTCATTTTTAACGGCCTCAAAGAAATAATTGATTCGCTCGTTTACCCGATTCTGATAGTGAAGTACATTGAAGAGAAGAATAACCAAAAATAGTGACAGCACAATTCCGATTATTAGCTGATTGGCACTAAAAAAGGCCCAGCCAATTCCGACTGCTATGGCAATAATTAGCAGCAGCCGACTCAGAATATTAATTAAAAATGACTGTTTCATCCGATCTGGAATTTTTTCATTTTATTATAAAGCGTTTGTCGGGTGATGCCGAGTTGGTCGGCAGCGGCAGTCACATTGCCGGGGTTTTTATCCAGCGCAAGGACGATCATGCGTTTTTCCATTTCTTCGAGCCTAAGCGTGTCGTTCTCGTTTTTTATTCCGGTTACCGGACGAAGGAAAAAGTCGTCGGCTTTCAGGATGTTGTTTTCACTCAGAATGACGGCTTTTTCAATGCTGTGCTCCAGTTCACGAATGTTTCCGGGCCAATGGTATTTCAGTAATTTATCCTGCGCTTGGTTGTTCAGTTTTAATGATGCTTTGTCGTATTTATAAGCGTATTTTTTCAAAAAGAAATCGGCTAAAACCAGAATGTCGTTTCCGCGATCTCGCAAGGGAGGAACTTCAATCTGAATAGTGTTAATGCGGTAAAGCAGATCTTCGCGAAAGAGGCCTTTTTCAACCAACTCGGGCAGGTTTTTATTGGTGGCACAAATCAGCCTGATGTCAACGGGGATAGTATGGTTGGATCCAATACGGGTGATCTCGCGATTTTGAATGGCTGCCAAAAGTTTGGCTTGCAAATGAAAGGAGAGGTTCCCAATTTCATCCAGAAAAAGTGACCCTTTGTTGGCGACTTCAAATTTCCCTGAGCGGTTCTCGCGAGCATCGGTAAAGGCTCCTTTTGCGTGGCCAAACAGTTCGCTTTCAAACAGCGATTCGCTTACAGCCCCCATGTCCACATCAACCAGCATCTCATTTTTCCGGTTCGACAGGCGGTGAATTTCCCGTGCAATGAGCTCTTTTCCGGTTCCATTTTCGCCAGTAATCAGCACGTTGGTGTCAGTTTTGGCTACTTTTCGCACAATCTTCAAAACATGCATCAATTCGGGTGACGAACCAATAATGAACTTTTCTTCGCGGTTGATGACTTTTTTTAGTTCTTTTTCTTTTAATTTCAGGTGTTTTACCTCCTCGCGCGACATGCTCAACTGGATGGACGAGCGGATGGTTGCCAACAGTTTGGTGTTGTCCCAAGGTTTCAGAATGAAATCAGTAGCTCCCGATTTCAACGCTTTAACGGCCAGTTCTACATCGCCATAAGCGGTAATCAGAACAACTGAAATTTCCGGGTGATTTTCCTTGATTTGGTTGAGCCAGAAAATACCTTCGTTTCCGGTGTTAACGCCAGCTTTGAAATTCATATCGAGCAAAACCAAGTGGTACTGATTTTTTCGTAATTCTGTCGTAATCAGATTGGGATTTGATAGACAATTGACCAGATCAAACTCATTCGAAAGTAAAATTTCGAGTGCGCTCAATACACTTTTATTATCGTCAACAATGAGGATGTTTCCCGTGGCCATTTTTATTTCAAAATTAGATGACCCGTAAATGAATCGCAATAGTCTGTCAAATAATTTTACAGTCTCTTGTCAATATATTTTACAATTTCAATGGCTTTCGTATTCCAATGTGCTGATGTTTAACTTGTTGGTATTTTGGCACTGTAATCGCTATGATGACTGTGTTGAAAACAGAAAATATGAGATTGATAAGAATATATTTACTGATGTTCGGACTTGTTTCCCTGTTTGGAAATGTAAAAGCTCAGGATAAATGGAGTTTGAATGAGTGCATCAATTATGCGCTGGAGCATAACCTAACGCATCAGGGGCTTGGATTAGTTGAACAATCGGCTCAAATTGACGCCCAGCAGTCTAAGTTTAATTTGTTGCCTTCAATTTCAGCATCTTCTTCAGCCGGAGTTAGCTTTGGGCGTACGGTGGATAATTATTCCAGCACTGTAACCAATACCCAAAATTTCAGCAATGCAAACAGTCTGAGTGCTTCACTTACCCTGTTTAGAGGTTTTATCTTAAAAAACCAGATCGCCTATGCAAAATACAGGCGCGAGGTTGCTGAATGGAGGAAAGTTAATCATGAAGATGATCTTGCCTTCAACATATTGATGGCTTATTTCAACATGATTTATTATCAGGGGGTGGTTGAAATTTCGCGTGAGCAACTGAATTTGTCCGAATACAATCTGGAGAAAACTCAAACATTGGTAAAAACAGGCTTAAAAGCCAAATCGGATTTGGCTGAGATGCAGGCCAATTACGAGAAAGAAAGGCTTAACCTGATACAGTCAGAAAACAAACAAGAAGAAACAAGGTTGGTACTCGGGCAGACGATGAATTTGCCGGCCAATAGATTGGATCGGTTTGAAGTCAATGCAGGAGAGTCAGTTGTCGCCGGTAATTTATCGGTTGATCCTGACTCTCTTTTTTCTTTTTATGTTGAGAATTCTCCTTATGTAAAAATTGCCGAGACCGAACTACAGGCTGCGGCTAAAGAGGTGGCTATTGCCAGAGGACAATTCTTACCATCAATCTATTTGAATGGCTCTGTGAGTACCGGTTACTATGAAACGTACAAGAATGATCAGGGAGTGGTTATTCCGTTTGCAGATCAGATTGAGAACAATATGGGACAATATCTCGGAGCTTCACTTTCCATTCCTGTTTTTCAGAAAAACCAACGACGCAATCAGTTTAGGCAGGCTAAGTTGGCTAAGGAGCAAGCACAGGTAGAATTGGATAGTTACATGCAAACAGTTTATTACGAATTGCATAACAACGTCCGCGAATTGAAAGCTTTGTTTCGTGAGTATATTCAAACCGAAAAGCAAGTTGATGCGGAACGTTTGGCTTTTAAAGTAGCGCAACGAAAATATGATGAAGGACTGATTAATGTGATCGAACTGTTGACCGTAAAAAATCGGATGGCTGAAGCAAAAGGGCAATTGTTATTTGCAAAACTTCAATGGGAAATCAAAAATAAAACACTTGATTTCTACAAAGGTATTCGGTTTTGGGAGTAGCGGGCAGAGAACAGAGAGGATGGAGCAAAGAACAATCCCAAATGAAGAAGTCACTCTGAATTTATTTCAGGAGTGGTCTTTAACCGAAGCAGATCCCTAAACAAGTTTGGGATGATGGTTAACAGATTTATAACAGGAATTTAAAATTACTAGTTATGTCGATGGACAAGGTTATTGAAAAGAAAAAGGGACTCAAGAAGAAGCACTTTTACATAGCAGGAGGACTTTTGTTGCTGGTGTTTCTAATTTATCAGATTGGATTTGGTGATCATCAATCGGTATTTCGGGCAGAAAAGGATAAGCTTACAGTTAGCACTGTTGAGGATGGTCAGTTTAACGATTACATCACCATTATTGGGCAGGTAGAGCCGATTACAACCATTTACCTTGATGTTGAAGAAGGAGGAAAAGTAGAGGAGATTTTGATTGAAGAAGGAGAAATGGTGAAAAAAGGGGATGTTATTCTTCGGTTAAAAAATAGCGATTTGAATACAACAATAATGAACAGCGAATCGCAACTGGCTTACCAGGCAAACGAATTGAGAAATACGCAGATTAGTATTGAACAGCAGCAAATTGAAAATCAGCGTTCCAAAATGCAGGTCGATCTTAAGATTATTCAGGCTGAAAGGAAATACAAGCAGTACGATGCTTTGTACAAAGAGGATTTAATTGCCAAAGAAGAATACTTGCAAGTGAAGGAAGATTTTGAACTCTCTTTAAAAGAAAAGGCATTAACCTATCAGAAATTTACGCAGGATTCAATTTTTCGTACCAATCAAAAGAAGAACATGGATGAGAGTTTGGAGAATATGCGACTAAACCTGTCGATGGCTCGCCATCGATTAGAAAACCTAAATGTAAAAGCACCTGCTGATGGTCAGCTGGGGCTGTTAAATGCCGAAATTGGAGAGTCCATTTCGAGGGGACAACGGCTGGGAATGCTCCACATTCTGACTGATTTCAAAATCAATGCACTGATAGACGAACATTATATCGACCGGGTGCGTCGTGGGCTGAACTCTTCTTTCGATCGGGGAGGTGTTGAGTATCAACTCATGGTAAAGAAAGTATACCCAGAAGTTCGGGAAGGACAGTTTGAGATTGATCTAATTTTTGAAGGCGAGAAGCCGGACAACATTCGCACCGGACAAACTTATCATACCAAGTTAGAGTTGGGGCAGCCCGAGAAGGCAGTGCTGTTGCCACGTGGCGGGTTTTTCCAAAGCACCGGCGGACAATGGGTATTTGTGTTAAATGACGATGGCACCGAAGCAGTAAAACGCTCCATTCGTATTGGCAAGCAAAATCCGCAATATTACGAGGTAATAGAGGGACTTCAGCCGGGCGAGCAGGTCATCACCTCCAGCTACGACTTGTTTGGTGATAATGATAAGATTGCATTTAAGTAAGGTGACAGGGTAGAATGGTAAAAGGTAAAAAGGTGAAAACTTTGTATCTTTTATTTATTCATCCTAATACTATGTAATAATGGAAAATAGAATAGAGAAATTCGAAGATTTAAAGATTTGGAAAGAAGGAGTGAACATGGCAGTTGAGGTTTATTCTTTGCTTAAGTCATGTAATGATTTTGGACTTAGAGATCAAATTCAAAGATCTGCGGTCTCTATTCCTTCAAATATCTCAGAGGGGTTTGATCGTCAGTCGAATAACGAGTTTATTCGATTTCTGAAAATAGCAAAAGGATCATGTGCTGAGCTAAGAACTCAATTAATTATTGCCAACAAGATTAATTTGATTGAGAATGATGAATCGCTTATTGAGAGGACTATAGTTCTTTCAGCGATGATTCAAAAAATGATAACATATAGAGAGCGTATCAGGGAAAAAGGTGGTAAGGTGAAAGGGTAGATTTTAAGACAAGGAAATGCCCGGCAAACCTAATACCATTTACCCTATGACCTTGTAACCATTCAACCAATAAAGAGAAAAAATGATAAAAACAGTAAACTTAACCAAAGTATTCCGCACGGAAGAGATTGAAACCAGTGCGTTGGATAATGTTACCCTGCATATTCAGCGGGGCGAATTTGTAGCCATTATGGGCCCATCGGGATGCGGCAAGTCAACCTTGCTCAACATCGTCGGCTTGCTCGACAACCCCACTGGCGGGGAGTATTTTTTCGACGGAAAAGAAGTCGGGCAGTTAAAAGAACGCAACCGCACCCAGCTCCGCAAAGGGAACATCGGCTTTGTGTTCCAGAGTTTCAACCTGATTGACGAGCTAAACGTGTATGAAAACGTGGAGCTTCCGCTCATCTACCTGAAGCTGAAAGCCCGCGAGCGCAAAGAGATGGTCGAAAAAGTGCTCGAACGCATGAAGATCAGCCACCGGCGCAAGCATTTTCCGCAGCAGCTTTCCGGCGGACAGCAGCAACGTGTGGCTATTGCCCGTGCCGTGGTGGCCAACCCCAAGCTGATCTTGGCGGATGAGCCCACCGGTAACCTCGACTCGAAAAACGGATTGGAAGTGATGAACCTGCTGACTGAACTCAACCGCGAAGGCACCACCATCGTGATGGTAACCCACTCGCTGCACGACTCCGAATTTGCCCACCGTGTCATCAACCTCTTCGACGGACAAGTGATAACCGAAGAATTGAAGATGCAGTTGGGGGAAATGCTGTTGTAGGAAAAGCATCCCCCAGCCCCTCCGAAGGAGGGGGGAAAGAAGGTCTGAACTATGATTTTTGTGATTAAAGGATTAGCATGATTAAGAGAGCAGAAAATAATCAAAGTCGATCAATAAATCAGGAGAATCAAAGCTTGTCCTGGTTTATCGGGAGTTCAGACAATTGGAAAGTGGCGACGAGGAACCCGGTTGAGGCGTTGAGGTATGAATAGTCAGGGCTTCACTTCGAGTGAAACCCTGACTAGGCAAGCAAGCGCAAAAGTGAAAAACTGCCAGTGCCCGGCAGCTGACGGATCTGACAGCATTTATAAAACGATAAAAGAGATAAAAATTAACTGGTAATCAACGAAAAAATGGCAAACCCAATTAAATCCTACCTCAGAAACTTAAAAAATCAAAAGCTGATTTATATAATCACGATTGGAGGTTTTGCAATTAGTTTGGCTGTGTTGGTATTGATTGTCACATACATTTTGGAAGAAAAAAGTGTTGACAGGCACTTGCCGAATATCAATAAGATGTACCGGATCAGACAAGCCGATGGCACAGCCCAAATTCCTCAACGTATTTATCAAACTATTTTAAAAACAGCACCGGAGATTGAGGAATTATGCTTGATTAATACTAATGGGACACTTTATGGATATCATGGCGAAAAGAAGAGCGCAAAAGTTATTAGCACGAATAAAGCGTTTTTGAATGTATTTTCCATTGATGTTATTCGCGGGGAACGGAAAGGATTGCTGGAATCAAAAACCGATGTGCTGGTAACAGAAAGTTTTGCCAAGAAGGTGTTTGCTGATAAAAATCCGATCGGCGAAGTTTTGGAGTTTGGCAACAAGGAAAAAAAGGAAGTCAAAGCGGTTATTGCTGACCCTCCTCAAACAAGTTCGCTGAAGTATGATGCCATTTTCAATTTGAACCAACAACTATTTGGATCAACCAGGGGGTATAACGAGGAGTCATATAAAATGTTTGATGCTATTTTTGTCCTGAACCCGAAGGCCATTCCCGCTAAAACTGAAATGAAGATTGCGGATATACTAATACCTTACGAGGGTTATAAAGAAACACATCTGAAAATACAACCGTTTAAAGAGGTTTACTTTGATGTGAATGGGAATAATGACCAGTTTAACCACGCCAACCTTGGCATGATCAGGCTCCTTTCGTGGATTGCAATTGTTATTCTTCTTTTGGCAATTTTAAATTATATCAATCTCACTACGGCCTTTAATAATGAGCGTCACAAGGAAATATGCATCCGGAAGACATCTGGAGCACGGAACAGTTCTATTTTCTGGCACTTTTTGCAGGAATCTTATTTCTCCTGTTTTGTCGCATTACTTTTAGGTATTGGCATAGCCACATTGATTTCTCCATTATTTGAAGAACTGTTTAACCGAGAAATAAATGTTTTCGATGCCATAAAAACTCCCCAGATCCTACTGGCTATTAGTTTCATTTTTGTGTTTGTAGGTGGGCTAACCGGCATCATCCCAGCACTGGCAGTCACTAAATTCAATCCGATTGATTTGCTGCAAAGAAACGTGAGGTTAAAAAATTCAAATATCCGTGGCGTTTACAATACAGTTCAGCTTACTGTTACCTTGTGTCTGATTATCGGGTTGATGGTGATCATCAAGCAAATTAGGTATGTGAAGACAAAAGACGTTGGGTTTAATAAAGAGTATTTGTTGGAGGTTGGACTTCAGGGAAAAACCAACCATAAAGCTGATGTTATCAAAGAGAAACTCTTGAAACATCCGAATATCGTTCATGTGTCTGGTACCCATGGAATGCCATTTGCAATATATTCTTCCGGATCGGGTTCCTGGAAAAATGACAGTATCGAATATAGGATTGAAGATATTGCCCATTTGAATACAGATACTTCTTTTCTTTCTACATTTGGACTCAAAGTGATACTGGGCAGAAATTTTCGCCAAACAGATAAGGATGTTTGCATTATTAATGAGAAAACGTATAAATATCTTCAGCTAAATAATATTGAGGGTAAAACCATTTGGGGTTCTAAAGTCATTGGCGTGGTTCAAGATTTTCATTTTAAAAAAATGTACACCGAACTGGGCTTTATACAGCTTAGATATAACCCGGAAGAAATAAGCCATTTAAACATCCGTATTTCTGGGAATGATATTCCGGGAACCCTTGGAATAATTAGTCATACATTGAAAGAGTTTGAACCTGGGATTGATTTCGATCCGGTATTTTATGACGATTGGATCAATAAAATGTATCAACGGGAAGAGAAACAGGCAAAAGCGATTAAAATTTATTCTTTAATGGCGTTAATATTGTCGTGTTTAGGGCTACTTGGCTTATCCAAATTTTCCGCCGTTAAACGTACCAAAGAAATCGGCATCCGCAAAGTAAACGGCGCCCGCATTTCAGAAATACTCACGATGCTCAACAAAGACTTTGTCAAATGGGTAGCCATTGCATTTGTGATTGCCACGCCCATTGCCTGGTACGCCATGAATAAATGGCTCGAAAACTTTGCCTACAAAACCGAACTAAGCTGGTGGATTTTTGCCTTGGCGGGTTTGTTGGCATTGGGAATTGCGTTGCTGACGGTGAGTTGGCAAAGCTGGCGGGCGGCTACGAGAAACCCGGTGGAGGCGTTGAGGTATGAGTAAAAAATCTAAGAGAAAAGCTTATTGGAAACCAATATAAATTTCCAATAGAATACAATATTGGAGGAACCAAATCATGATAAAAAAGAATTTTATTATCGCCTTACGAAGTTTAATAAACCATAAAAAATATGCGTTTATCAATATTTTTGGTCTTGCTATCGGATTAAGCTGTTTTATACTAATCGCTATTTGGGTACAGGATGAATTGTCCTACGACAACTTTCATGAAGATGTGGATAATATTCACATTGTATTTCGACAACAAAACGACAAGCGGGCAGCCGCTACTTCAAAATTATTAGCGCCTGCTATAAAAGAAAAATTACCTGAAATTACGGAAGCCACTTGTTTTATGACTCTTCCTGAGTCGTTTAACTCGCTTTTTCAATATAAAGATCGAAGTTTTGTTGAACCTATTTCACTGGGAGACAAGCATTTTTTTAAAGTATTTTCTTTCCCTCTTTTAAAAGGAGAACCTTCAACTGCTTTTGCTGATCCAAATTCTGTATTAATTACAGAACGAATAAGTCAAAAATATTTTGGTGAGGAGGATGCAATGGGAAAGTCAATTTCTATTACAATACTCGGACAGAAAAAACTACTAAAAGTAAGTGGCGTATTTGAGAATCTTCATCATAATTCGCATATCCAGTCGGAACTTATTCTGCCTATTGAATTCATGAATTATTTCGGAATAAATTGGGACGTATGGTACAACTATGCACCACGCACCTACATCCGAACTCAAGACAATGTATCAATCGCTCAACTCGAGAAAAAAATTCTAGCTGTTAAACTGCAGCATCATCCCGAAGAAGATGTAAGTTATTCCATTCTTCCGATAACTAAAATTCACTTAAATACCAGCGATGTTGAATATTTCACTTCAACAGGAGACATTAAATACGTTTATATTTTTAGTGCTATTGCAGCCATTATTCTTCTCATCGCCTGTATGAATTATATGAACCTGTCCAATGCCCTTTCGTTGAAACGCTCAAAAGAGGTAGGCATTAAAAAAACACTCGGCAGCAGGCGAGGACAGGTTATTCAGCAATATTTTGTGGAGACCTTAATTTTGGTTTTTATTGCATTGTGCATATCTATTCTGCTTGCTCAAGTAGCTTTGCCAATTCTCAATTATTTATCGGCAAAAACGCTCACTTTTCCATATTACAGCTCTCAGTCTATACTAGTCCTTTTAGGGATTACTTTAGCAATAAGCTTAATTTCAGGAATTTATCCGGCATTATTTGTGTCAGGGTTCCAACCGATTAAGGTTTTAAAAGGAAAATTTGTTTCATCTCCACAAAGCACCAATATTCGGAAAGGTTTGGTTGTTTTCCAGTTTGTACTTTCTATAATAATTATCATTGGTGCAATTACCATTTCTAATCAGCTTAAGTTCATTCAAAACACCAATTTGGGTTACAATAAGGAACACATAATATGTGCACAAATAAAGGGAGATATCAGTAATAAATATCAAGCCTTTAAAAATGAAATCTTGCAAAATGGGAATGTTCTAAATGTATCTCGGTCGGGCAACATGGAGCTAAATTCAATGGGTAATACTGAAGGTGTTAAATGGCCAGGAAAACAGAAAACATATAGCACTTGGGTTATAAATGTTGATGATGAATTTGCCGAAACTTATGGTTTAAAAATGAAAGATGGTAGGTTCTATTCCAAAGAATTTGCAACTGACCTCTCACATGGATTTGTTATCAATGAAACTGCAGCTAAAGAAATGGGATTTAGAAACCCAATAGGTCAGGAATTGTCTATGTGGGGTAGAAATGGGACTATTATTGGAGTGACTAATGATTTCCATTTTAGTTCGCTTCACAACAAAATTGAACCGCTCATATTTTTTATTCCGGAACCAGAAAATGTTAATAGTAGGTGTACGGCTTTATCGATAAGAATAAAACCAAATTCAATGCCTCAAAGTTTGGATTATATCAAACAATCATGGAAATCTTATTTCCCTGACGAAAATTTCGATTACTATTTTTTTGATGATAAACTGAAAGCCAATTACCTTTCTGAAGCCCGAATGGGAACACTATTTAAATACTTTTCATTACTGGCTATTTTTATTGCTTGTTTGGGACTGTATGGGCTAACTGCCTTTACTATTGAACAAAAGAGCAAAGAAATTGGAGTGTATAAAGTGCTGGGAGCTACTATTCCTGATGTGATGATGCTTTTCTCCAAAGGCTATGTGTTCTGGATTTTAACGGCTACTCTAATTGCCACGCCCATTGCCTGGTACGCCATGAACAAATGGCTCGAAAACTTTGCCTACAAAACTTCGTTGAGTTGGTGGATTTTTGCGCTAGCCGGTTTGCTTGCACTGGGAATTGCATTGCTAACTGTGAGTTGGCAGAGCTGGAAGGCAGCGACGAGGAATCCGGTTGAAGCTTTGCGGTATGAATAAAATGTCGGGACTCCCGACAAATCTGGACAAGATATGATTAAACAGATGAAAGGATTACGATGATTATTTGGGTAAAGATCAGAAAAACATCTCGGCGCCTGCTAGACAGGACAGCGTTTGAGGGCAGAGAAACATCAGACAAATCGTGGCTCAGCCAATTTGAAACTACAAAAACAACAATAAATGATTGGATACAACATTAAATTAATTGTCCGCAGAATTTGTCAGGACAAAGCTCTTTCCACCATTAGCATAGTCGGATTGGTTATCGGAATTGCCTCATTTCTGATTCTGTTTTTGTATGTTTCAAACGAAAAAAGCTTCGATAAACATTTTGCCGACCACGAACGAATTTACCGGGTGACTTCCATTCCAGAAGGCCGGGAAGAAACTCCATGGGCGCGAAGTCTGGGAATAATTCATCCCGCCACTGCAACAATTCCGGAAATTGAAAAATCCACTCAGTTTTCGCACTGCAAAGTGGGAACCATAAAAATGGGTGAACAAACGTTTCAGCAGAACGATATCATGTCGGTTGACGAAAGTTTTATCGAAATGTTTTCGGTACAATCAAAAATGGGAGATTTATCGGAAGTTTCGAAACCCAACACCGTGTTTGTTACCGAGGATTTTGCCGACAAATATTTTAAAAACGAAAATCCTGTTGGAAAAACAATTACTATCGAAGCTTTGCAATATGCACGAAATGTGGGGGATTACGAAATCCGCGGGATTGTAAAAAACACGCACCCGAAAACGCATTTCAACTACGAACTGCTGCTTTCACAAAAAGGAGGTTTGCAGGAAAGATATGAAGCGCAGCCCAATCAGAAAACTCAATGGGTTTACAACTATATTAGATTGAATAAAACATCCTCGCCAAAACAAATTGAGGACAAATTATTAAGCTTCTTCGATACCAGCAATTTGAAACAAACCCGGGGACCAAAAGCGTATCAATTTCAGTTGGTGCCGATGGACGATATTCATTTAAAATCGGATTTTCGTTTTGAATTAAAAGAGAGTTCAAGCAAAATAAATATCGGGTTATTTGTAATCATTTCATTTGTCATTTTACTGGTTTCGCTGCTCAATTTTGTTAATCTCACCATAGCCAAACTAATAAAACGGTCGAAAGAACTGGGGTTGAAAAAATCAATTGGCGCCACGCAAAGCCAATTAACCGTCCAGATTTTGTCCGAAGTGTTTCTGTTTTGCCTGGTTTCCATACTTCTTGCATTGGGGCTCATCGAAATCATAAAACCTTATATCAACCGGTTTTTTGAAATCGACTTTAATATTTATTATTCCGAACCTGCAGTTTACCTGAGTGTACTTTTGGTGTTGGGTTTTTGTCTGGGATTAACCGCCATTTTTGTCGGATTCTTTCTTTTGGGAAAATTGTCTGCCATCGATATTCTTTCCGAAAAAATCAATTATTCGGGAAATCATATCCTGGAATCGTTGCTCGTTTTACAAATTACCATCGTGATTATTATCATGTCGTCCACTTTTTTGGTGAACAAACAGCTCAGCTTTGTATTAAATCAACCGCTGGGTTTCGATAAAGAAAATGTGGTTGTCCTGAACCTGAAAGATTTCTCGAAAGACCCAGCAATTTTTGCACGCGAGTTAGAAAAACAAAGTCAGGTTGTTTCGGTTGGAATGACAGCGCAACATTTTGGTTATCCGTCACAGGGCTTTCCTTTAGAAGGTTTAGGAATTGACGGAACAGCAGGTTTTGTTTTTGCCAATTACAATTACCTGAAAACCATGAATATTCAGCTTTTGGAAAACTGGATTAGTCCATCGGCTGATACGGTGCGCGGGATGGTAATCAATAATCATTTGTATAAACGGCTACTGGAGAGACACGGAAGTATGGATGCCTTAGAAGCTTTTAGTGAATCACAGCCACTGGAATCGGACCAGACCCGTATTAATTTTCTTGGAGTGGCCAAAGATTTTCATTACAGTTCGGCACACGAGGCAGTTGGCGACTTTGCATTTTGGCTAGATGAATCGAGAAGCAGTGCACGATTTATTCATGTTCGTTTTAATCCCGGAAATCTTCGTGCAGGAATTGACAAAATCAGGGAAGCCTGGAACACTCACTATCCTGGGCAGGAATTCGATTTTTTCTTTATTGACGAAACCATTGCATCTCAGTACAAGGCGGAAACCATTTTAAGCAGGATACTTCTCGCATTTTCAATCATCGGCATTTTAATCAGCATCCTTGGAATCAGTGCACTGGCATTGTTTATTTCGCAACAGCGCACCAAAGAAATCGGCATCCGGAAAGTTAACGGCGCCAGCATTTCTGAAATACTCACGATGCTCAATAAAGACTTTGTAAAATGGGTAACCATTGCTTTTGTCATTGCTACACCCATTGCATATTACGTCATGAGCAGATGGCTTGAAAACTTTGCCTACAAAACCACTTTAAGTTGGTGGATTTTTGCCCTGTCGGGGGCGCTGGCTCTGGGAATTGCGTTGTTGACTGTAAGTTGGCAAAGTTGGAGAGCAGCTACTAGGAATCCGGTTGAGGCACTCCGATATGAATAAATTGATATGTAAAATAAAAATTTAATATTATGATACATTTATCCAACATTGACAAGTATTACGATTCAAAGTTTCAGCGGACTTTTGTTCTTAAGTCTGTTAGCATGGAAGTACAGGAAGGCGAATTCCTAAGTATTATGGGACCAAGTGGTTCGGGCAAGTCAACCTTGCTGAATATTATTGGATTGCTTGATGCTCCATCGGCCGGAGATTATTTGCTGCACGATAAATCATTACTCGACCTAAAGGAAAAGGCTAAAGTTGAATATCACCGTAATTTCATGGGATTTATTTTTCAGGCTTACCACCTGATCGAGGAAATGACCGTGTATGAAAACATCGAGACTCCACTGATCTACAAAGGGGTGAAAAGGCGTGACCGCCAGGCGATGGTGGCCGACCTGCTCGACCGCTTCAATATGGTAGCCAAAAAAGACCTGTTTCCACAACAACTGTCGGGCGGGCAACAACAATTGGTGGGTATTGCCCGCGCCATTATTGGCAAGCCAAAACTCTTGCTGGCCGATGAACCCACCGGCAACCTGCATTCAACACAGGGCGAAATGATTATGGATGTTTTGAAGAACCTGAACCAGGAAGGAATGACCATCATTCAGGTGACCCACAACGAAAAATTTGCAGGATATGGCAAACGGATTGTTCGGCTAGAGGACGCATTAATCAGAAATGATGCCAGGCAGGTGGTGACGCAATTTTGAATGACTAACAAACGAAGAAATTACCATGCTGCGACACTACTTAAAAATCGCGTTTCGAAATCAGACAAAAAATAAAGTATTTTCCATCATCAACCTCTTGGGTTTGTCTATTGGCCTGACGGTAGCTGTGCTTATTCTCAACTATGTGAGTTTCGAGTTTAGTTTTGATAAGATGCACACCAAGCGTGATCGTATTTACCGGGTTGAAAGCCGGTTTTACGAAGGTGGTGAGTTAACCGATGACTGGGGTACAAGCTCGTTTGGCTATGGCAAGGGAATCAGCGATGAAATGACCGGTATTGAAGATTACGTGCGAATAGGCGTGCAGAATACCGAACAAACAGTGATTTACAGAGAGAAGCGGATGCGCGAAAATGGGATAGCCTATGCCGGGCCATCGTTTTTTTCGATTTTCGATTTCAAACTGAAAGATGGCGCTGCCAACGACCAGCTAAGCCTTCCGAATACGGTTGTGATTACGGAGGATGTGGCGCGTCGTTTCTTTAAGGGTGAAAACCCCATTGGGCAACTGTTGACTTTTGCTTCCGGCTCCAGCTTTCGCGAATGTGAGGTGACCGGCGTGCTGGAAAACTTTCCCAAGAATTCGCACATCCGGTTTGATTATCTCATTTCGTACGAAACATTGCCCAACTGGATGAAAGATTTTTGGCTGTTGCATGAAGCATATACGTACTTGCTTTTGTCGCCGGAGAAAGACCCGAAGGAAATTGAAGCCGATTTCCCGGAGATGGCAGAGAAATATAAAACCAGCGATGTGCTGCGGAACAAAACCTGGGCGGTGTCGCTGGTGCCGCTCGATGAAATCCACCTGAACCCTCAGAAACAGTACGAAAAAGAAACCAAAGGAAACAGGAAGTCGTTGATCACGCTGATCCTGATCGCCGTGGTTATTTTGCTCACTGCCTGGATCAACTATATTAACCTGACCACGGCGCGATCAATGGAACGGGCGAAAGACGTGGGCGTGCGGAAGGTTGTCGGAGCCCATCGCCACCAACTGGTTCAACAGTATTTGACCGAATCGTGGCTGGTGAACCTGGTTGCCATTTTGCTGGCCGCGGTTTTGGTTTTTGCATTAAAGCCCGTTTTCAATCAGATCATCGGCGAAGACATTGGCCTGTTCATTCTGAAGCAACCAGTATTCTGGCTTTCCGCCACAGCCGTTTTGTTGGCTGGCATTCTCCTGTCGGGATTTTACCCGGCTTTTATCATGACGCGCGTCAAACCAGCCATTATCTTAAAGGGCAATTATTTCAACTCCGGCTCAGCCGGAATAACCCGGCAAGCTTTGGTGGTTTTTCAGTTTGCGGCGGCCTTGTTCCTGATTTGCGGGACGTTTATCGTCTTCAGACAAGTTAGTTTTATGCAAAGACAGCCCTTGGGAGTGGCTCTCGACCAGACCATTGTTTTGAAATTCCCCGTTAGCAGGGAAAACCTCGACCAGCGGGTGGCGATGTTTGCCGATAATTTGGAGCACGAAGCGGAGATTAGCCGCGTTACGCTGACTGATGCCGTGCCGGGTATGGAAGTCGCTTATTTTGCATCGAACCGGTTGCAGGGCGTTGCCGAAGATCAGTACCGCCTGTATGAAATGTTATCTGTGGATGACAATTATTTTGAAACCTTCGATTTTGAGTTGCTCGCCGGACGCTCATTCCAGCGGGGATTTGGCAACGAACGCGAAAACCTCCTCATCAATCAGTCGGCCATGGCTTTGCTGGGTATCGAAAAGCCCGAAGATGCCCTTGGACAAAAGGTGATGCTGGAAGGCGAGGCAGATCCGGTAAAGATTATCGGTGTGGTGAAAAATTGGCACCAGCGTGGACTTAACAATGCGCATACGCCCATCATGTTTATTATGAACGGACGGCTATCTTGGGTTCCACTGAAATACATCGCCATCAAGACGAATCAAGCAAATTATGATGCTACGCTGCAGCTGACCAGAGACCGCTGGGAATCATATTTTCCCGAAGCCAGTTTCGATTACTTCTTCCTTGACCAGTTTTTTGACAGCCAGTATAAAACCGACAAGCGCTTTGGGCAAATTGTTGGCATTTTTACAGGACTGGCTTTTTTTATTTCGGTTATGGGGTTGTGGGCGTTGGCGGCGTACACCGCTTCAAAAAAGATCAAGGAAGTTGGTGTGCGGAAAGTGCTTGGGGCGCACATCGGAAATCTTGTTTTAATGTTTTCAAAAGAAATTATTGTGCTGATTCTGATTGCTCTGCTAATTGCAGTCCCCCTTTCGGTGCTGGTCATGAAAAGCTGGCTTTTGAATTATGCTTTTCGGACGGAGGTCAGTTGGTGGATCTACCTGGCTGGAGGAATAATCACCATGGGCATTGCCATGTTCACTGTATGCTGGCAAAGTTGGAATGCTGCTACGAGAAACCCGGTGGAGGCGCTGCGATATGAGTAAATATCTGAACTATGATTTGCAGGATTAAATGATTACCATGATTAGGAAAGCAGAAAAAAATCAAAGTTAATCACGTAAATCCCATGAATCAAAGCTTGTCCCGACGTGTCGGGAGTTCAGACAAACAATTGGAAGTAAAAAAGTATGAATGAATATGAAAGCGTTTTATGAAAAGTAAACGGATATGGATAGCTGTCGTTTTGATGGCACTGGTCTTTCAGGTAAAGGGCCAGAAGCTGACTAAAGTTTGGGAAACAGATTCGCTTTTTAATAAACCAGAATCAGTCCTCTTCGATGAAACCAACCAGATCATTTACGTGTCCAGTATTAACGGAAAGTACCGGACAAAGGACGGAAACGGCTTTGTATCGAAAATAGATACGGCAGGAAACATCCTGAACCTGAAGTGGATTGGCGGGCTGTCCAGCCCGCAGGGAATGGGCATTCATGGCGACCGCCTTTACGTAGCTGACCTCGACCAAGTGGTGGAAGTAAACATTCCGGAAGCGAAAGTATCGCAAGTGTTTCCGATTGCCGAAGCAATCTTCCTGAACGATGTCACAACTGACCGGGAAGGGAATGTTTATGTTTCGGACTGTGTGGGCAATAAAATTTACCGGATTAAGAATGGGGACGTTCAGGTTTGGCTCGACGACCTTTCGCTGAAAGAGCCCAATGGACTGCTTGCAGCAGATGGGGGCTTGTTTGTGCTGAACATGCGGGACAGCAGTGTGTTGGTGGTTCAGCCTTCAACGAAATCGATCACGAAATTTGCCGAAGGAATCCCTAACTGCGATGGCATTGTCTCCGATGGCGAATCCGGATATTTTGTATCGGGCGCCTGGCAGGGTCAAATCTTTCATTTGGATGAAACTGGCGCCAAATCGCTTTTGCTCGACCTCGGAAATGAAAAAACAATCACGGCGGATATCGCCTTTATCCCGGACATGTGCCTATTGCTTGTGCCAACGCTTCATAAGACCGTTATAGCCTACAGATGGGATGAATAAAAAGAATCATATAACTAACACTGATACATGATGAACCTGAACTTTCTGAAGATCTTTATCCGTAACCAGCGGAAACACACCACAATCTCCATCATCAATATGGTTGGTTTAGCCATCGGCATTCTGAGCTCGCTATTCATTATGGAGTATGTTTTTTTCGAACGCAGTTTCGACCGTTATCATGAAAACGGCTCCCGGGTTTGCCGGATTGTTTACGACCGCTACCAGAATGAGAAGCTTCAGTGGAAAACGGCCAATTCATTTTTTCCTTCGGGAAAATGGCTGCAGGAGAATTACAGCGAGGTGCAGGATTGGGCGGTAATTTCCCGGAAGTACAATATTTCGGTAACTGCTGAAAATGCCGTGGGCGACAAGGTTTTTTTCAACGAAGAAAAGACATACAATTCAACTGGTTCAATTTTCAGGTTGTTTACAATTCCCCTGATACAGGGTACAAAGTCGTGCCTCGAACAACCCAATACGGTGGCCATTTCGGAGCGGGCTGCGCAACGGTATTTTGCCGGCGACAATCCATTGGGCAAAATTCTGAAGGTAAACGGAACCGAGAATTATACGGTTACGGCTGTTTACAAGAATATTCCCGCTAACTCGCACCTTCAAACCGATTTTCTGTTTTCGCTCGAAACGTATTTATCAAGCCGGCCGGGCTTATACGCCAATTGGTCGTTCGATGGGTTCCATACCTATATTTTACTGGCGCCGGGGGTCAATCACGAGGAGTTTTGCAAGCGGGCCATGCCCGATATGGTTGCCAGAAACTACCTTTCGGGCCTGGAGGCCAGCCAAACGCGCGATCAGTATTATCTTCAGCCAATTCCTGATATCCATTTGTACTCGAACATCGAATATGAAACCGAACCGCCCGGCAATCCGAAGATCATGAACATACTTTTCGGGTTTGCCATTTTTCTGCTTGTTGTTGCCTGGATCAATTACATCAACTTGGTAATAGCCCGGTCGTTGGAAAGGGCACGCGAAATTGGTATCAGAAAAATAAACGGCGCCCGGAAAATCAGTCTGGCCGTTCAGTTTCTTTCTGAAGCCCTTCTTTTTAACCTGGCTTGTTTGTCCATCACCCTGGTGTTGTTTTTGCTGATCAATCCTTTCTTTAAAGCAGTCACCAATATCCGCGATTTCAACTTATTTGTTGAGCCAGGGTTTATCCGGGCCGGGTTGCTGGTTTTTGCCACCGGTATTACGGTGTCAAGTTTATATCCGGCTTTGGTGCTTTCGTCGTACAAACCGGTTGCTGTTTTAAAAGGGAAGTTTAAGAACACGGTCCAAGGCCTGACTTTCCGAAAGGGTTTAATTACGGTTCAGTTTGTCATTTCGATCGCCTTGCTCATCGGCACCTTGGTTACCTTTCGGCAAGCTTCATTTTTAATGAAAAAGGAAATGGGCGTTGATTATCAGTCGAGCCTGGTGATCCGTGCACCGCGAACAGCCGACCAAGAAGATGCACGGGCCAATAAGCTGATGCTGTTTAAAAACCGGGCGCTCGAATTGCCCGAGGTAACCGACTTCACATTTTCGTCCGATATTCCCGGGCAGGAAATCAACAACTGGTTTTCGGGACGGCGGAAAGGGTACGATGAAACAGACAAGAAGGCCTATTTCCTGATTGCAGCCGATGACCGATTCCTGGACTTTTACAACATCAATCTACTTGCCGGACGAAAGTTTCATAAAAACGAACAGGCCAGCCGGCAAACGATTTTGATGAACAAACTGGCCATGGAACGTTTTGGCTACAGCAAACCCGAAGACGTGGTAAACCAGATCATGGTAAATGGGCCCGACCGCGAATGGCTGATTATCGGAGTGGTTGATGATTTTCATTATAAATCGATAAAAACTGAGCCGGTGCCAACCGTTATATCACTGAGCGACCGGCAAAAAACGTTTATCACCCTTAAAATAGGGAGTCTGCACTCCGGCGCTTTTGCTTCGCTGATACCCAAATTGCGCTCTTTGTACGAAGCGGTGTACCCTGATCAGCCTTTTGAATATTTTTCGCTCGATGATAAAATGCAGGTTGACCTGAAACCCGATAACACTTTTGCATCGGTTTTCACCTTATTTTCGAGCCTGGCTATTTTCATTGCGGTAATCGGCATGGTTGGTTTGATATTAATAACCATCAACCAAAACCTGAAAGAGCTGGGCATCCGAAAAGCACTGGGTGCCGAAATTAGCCATGTGGCGGGGCTGTTGTCGAAACAACTGATGCTGCAGTTTGTAATTGCCGTGGCGTTGGCTGTTCCGCTTTCATTTTATGGGTATAAACATTGGTTCCTCGACACTTACATTTATCACATCGACATGAGTGTCTGGTTTTTTGTGCTGCCTGCGCTGCTTTTGTCGCTGATGATTTTTTCAGTGATCCTGATCCTGGCGCGTAGGGTTTTCAGGATAAACCTGCAGGATGTGCTTAAAAACGAATAATCTTTCAACATAAACAAAATACCATGAACCTGTTACAACTGAAAGCTTTAATCCGCACCTTGCTGAAGCGGCGTTTTTTGTCTGGAGTCCAAATTGCCGGACTGGTTACCGGCTTTGGTATTGTTATTTTTCTGTTTGCCAAAATCAACTATGAGCATTCGTATGACAAATTTTGGAACAACCACCGTTCGGTGTACCGCGTGGCACTCGACCTGAAACATCAGGATGGCCGGTCCACCGTTTCAGCAAAAAACTTCCATGGCTCATCGGAACTGCTCGATGAGGAGTTGCCCGGAATTGTCGCCCACTGCAACATGGCCCCCGACAAGATTACGGTGTACCATCAGGAAAAGATGATCCAGGATGTGGACTGGTTTTGGAGCGACACGACCTTTTTCAGCGTGTTCGAACGAAAAATCCTTTACCGCGAATCTGCGCAGTTGTTTGGCGACGTGCACGGGATCGTCATTTCCGCTTCGTTTGCCCGGAAATTGTTTGGCGATGAAAACCCGGTTAACCGGGAGATCAGGTTGAACGAAGGCTGGCGTTTTTTGGTGAAGGCTGTTTTTGAAGACATTCCTGCCAACAGCCATATGAAGATTGACGTGCTGGGCAGTTATCAATCGCTGAGCTACTATATGCGCAACTTCGACAACCGCGCGCAGGTTTTGACCGAAAACCCGGATTACACCTACAGCAAAGCTTCGCCTTACATGGGCAGCCGTTGGCTTTCGGCAATGCAGCACCGCCCGTATTGTTATATCCGGCTTGACGAAAACACGCGTATTGCCGGCGTTGAGGCAGCCGTTGCCCCGTCGTTGGGCAAGGTGGCCTTTCCCGACAACCTGACCGACAGTAAGATGAATTTCATTTTTCAACCCCTTGCCTCCATCCACCTGCGCTCAAACCTTGACGGTGAATTGCGGGCAAGCGGAAGCAACATGCAGGTGAACTTCCTGATCTTGATTTGCCTGGTAGTTATGCTTGTTTGTTTTGTGAATTATCTAAACCTCAGTACCATTTCGACCCTCGAAGACCGGAGAAGTTATTCCATCCGGCTGATCAACGGATCGGGGAAAGGAAACGTTTTTCTCGAAATGTTTGCACATAACTTTTTGTTGTTTTTTATTTCCCTGTTACTGGCCATACCGTTCGCCATTTTATGGGTAAACAGGCAGCTCCCTGATGCTACCGTTTCCGGAACAATATTCGTTTACCTTGGCCTGGGGGCATTGGCCGGTACATGGCTGGCTACCCTAATCCCATTTCTTTCGGTTTTCCGCCAGCCGGCACATTTAATGCTGAAGGGAATGGCCCGCAATCCCGGAGCAAATTGGTCTGGGCGAAAAGTCTTGGTGGTTGTGCAGTTTGCCATCACCATTGTTTTGCTCATCTCAACCGTCGGCATTTACAAACAGATGCAATTTGTGATGAAAGAACAACTCGGATTTTCAGGCGGACAAACGATATTTAGTTACACACCCATGTCGATGACCAACCATCCGGACATCCCGCTGAAGTTGGGCACCTTTCGCAATGAAGCGCTTGCCTTGTCCGGTGTCAAATCATTCAGTGTCAGCTCGTCAGTACCGGGAAGGATGATCAAACGCCGTCAGGAGAATGTGATGCCTTCCAACTCGGACGAACCTTTTGCCGCGGCTTTTGGCGAAGTCAGCATCGACGACCAGTTTCAGGACACCTATAACCTGAAGCTGTTGGCGGGCGAAAACCTTCGTCAACAATCAAACTGGATTTCCGATGAAGTTTTGCTGAATCAGTCTGCAGCTAAAGCGATGGGATTTGTTCATCCGGCCGATGCCATTGGGGCAGCTTTCTCTATTGGCGACCGCTCCTTTAAAATACGCGGTATAGTAGCCGATTATCACCATGTTTCGCTGCATTTCCCCATCCAGCCGATTATCTATTTTCAAAACCTGGAGTGGGAACTGTCGGTGGGGTACTACTCGTTTCATATTGATGCTGTTAATGCACGAGCCGTTGCACAGGACCTGTCTAAAATATGGAGAAAGCTCTATCCAAAGGATGAGTTTCTTTATTTCTTTTCGGATAAAGAGTTTGAAGCCCAATATCGCAGCGACTTATCTTTTAACCGGATCTTGACCTTCTCGGCTCTGATGGCGCTGCTTATTTCCTGTCTTGGTTTGTTGAGCCTCGCCATGTTTAATACCAACCTGCGGGTGAAAGAAATCGGCATCCGCAAAGTCAACGGTGCCCGCATCTCTGAAATCTTAACCATGCTCAATAAAGATTTTATAAAATGGGTGGTAATCGCTTTTGTGATTGCCACGCCAATTGCTTACTACGCCATGAATAAATGGCTCGAAAACTTTGCCTACAAAACCGAACTAAGCTGGTGGATCTTTGCTTTGGCCGGTTTACTGGCGCTGGGAATTGCATTGCTGACAGTAAGCTGGCAAAGCTGGAAAGCGGCTACGAGGAACCCTGTGGAGGCGCTGCGGTATGAATGATTAATTCATTCTTTTTTGCCGAAAGCAATTGTGGTAATAAATGAAGAAGAGACCAGCTAAACGTGCTAGCTGGTCTCTTCTTCATTGACTATTATGAACATCTCTTTTTCCTGAGTTTTTATTCTTGATCGTCATCCTGATCCCGAACTATTGCATCAGATTTGTAATAAGAAAACTTAACCATATTTGTGCTTCCTTTTTTATTCAATGGCAATGTTCCAACGCTCACAACTAATTCACCAGCTTCAATCTTTTTCTGGTAAAATAAGGTCGTAAGGGTGTATTCTACGGCATCATTGGTAAACATAAAGTCCTGACAAGGATAGGACTGCACTCCCCAGTACAAAGACATTTGACGCAGTAAAAGTTTATTGGGTGTAAATCCATAAATGTCAGCCTTGGGGCGGTAGCTCGCTATTTTTCTTACACTATCACCCGAATAAGTCAGCACGATAATGTTATTTACATTTGACTGAATAGCCATAAAGGATGCGGTATGGCAGGTCGAATCCAAAATAAATGATTCTTGTTCAATCTTTGGCTCCTGGGTTCGGTAATATTTATAACCATATTCCTCCGAGTCGTGAATAATGGTGACCATGGCCTTTATTACCTCGATGGGGAATTTACCAATACTCGTTTCACCGCTTAGCATTACAGCCGAAGCTCCATCAATAACAGCATTTGCTACATCATTGGCCTCGGCGCGCGTAGGGCTAAAGTTGTTAATCATGCTTTCCATCATTTGCGTTGCAATAATAACTGGTTTTGCATGCTTAACACATTTATCAACAATCATTTTTTGCTTGATCGGAACTTCCGAAAAATGCAATTCAACACCCAGATCTCCACGTGCTACCATTATTCCATCGCTAACGCTGATAATATCGTCAATAACTTCAAGAGCTTCTGGCTTTTCAATTTTTGCGATAATACCAGTGTGTTTTTCTTTGGCTTCAACAAGCTTGCGTAAATCAAGAATATCCTGAGCTTTTCGAACAAACGATAATGCAATCCAATCCACGTTGTGTTCCAATGCAAACTCGGCATCGGCAATGTCTTTTTCGGTCAAACTCGGTAACGATATTTTTGTTTTTGGCAAGTTAACGCCTTTCTTCGAAGATAAAATTCCACCGTATATCACTTTGGCGCTTACCGAGTCGTCTCCGTTTGTAGCTGTTACTTCGAGCTTCAATTTCCCATCGTCAATCAAAATGGTATCACCAATTTGAACGTCTTTTGCAAATCGGGAGTAACTCATGTACACACGCTCGAGGTTTCCCATACACGGTGTGTTTACAAATTTGATTTCGGCACCTTCAACTAACTCAACGCCATTGTTTTCAACTTCACCAATCCGTAATTTTGGCCCTTGTAAGTCGGCCAGCAATGCAACATGCGTGCGCAATTCGTCATTGAGTTCCAGTATGCGATCAATAACCTCCAGATGATCGGCATGTGAACCATGACTAAAGTTCAGACGGCATACATTCACTCCGGCTTCAAATAGCTTCTTTAGCTGTTCTTTCGATGAGCTTGCAGGCCCTATGGTTGCAATAATTTTTGTCTTCGTATTGTAATTTATCATATGTGTGTTTTGTTGATTGCTTTGTCGTAAATTTTACCTCTTCCCAGTCCCGGTTCTTGGGGATTTACAATTTCCAGATCGGTAAAATCTGTTGATTTAAAGACAGCCGTTATTAACGTATCATGTCTCAGTATCTAATTGCCCGTTTTATCTGTGATTATGAAGAGATGTGTTTTTAAGAAATACATCAACGTAGAAATTAGATATAAATCAGCTGCAAATGTAGGAATATCGTGTTACAAATATTGCTGTTGTCTGTTTACCGGGCATGCTTGTTAACAATTATGAAACGACCATACACCTTTGCTACGCAAACAAGCGAGATTGAATTTCATAGAGAGCTCCATGTGTTTCGATTTTAAAGACTAAATTGAAAACACATCGAATAAAAGATGAACGTATAAAAGTTACTGCTTTTCAACAAAGGTTGACGGGAAGCTTAGCAACTGATATTGAATTGTTTTTGCCAGTCGATAATTGCCAAGTGATCCCGGATGTAAGCGATCGGTTTTTTCATTCATAAAATACTTTACCTGCGAATCTTCCATCGGGTAAAGTCCACTTATCGAGTGCAAGTCGATTAAAGGAACCGCCCAAACTGAGGCAGCTTGTTGTAGTGTATTTACATAGTCGTCAATGTATAAGCCAAGTGCGTTGGCAAAGCTTTCTTCGGGCTGAACGTTTGTAGCATTAAATGTTGCAAAACCACGATGAATGGGTGTCATGATAATAATTTGCTGGTCAGGGTAGTTCTTCTTCATAAAAGCCATCACTTTATTGATTCTTCCGCAAAAGGTGGTATCACTTGCTTCCATAACCCGGTATTTCCGAACAACATTTGTTCCGTTGAAGTTGGTTTCTTTGGCGGTTTCACGATAAAAGCTACCCATTGGCGTATTATGCATATAATCATTTGTTCCGGCAAAAATCAAAATCGCATCAACATCTGTTCCGTGCTCTTCTTTTAATTTCAATGCCTGGCCGTAAATCCCGGTCCATTGATGTCCGCTAATGCCATAAACATAAGGTTCAATTCCCATCATTTCTGCCAGGTACTCCCAGTAAACAATTCGGGTCGAATCCTTTTTCCATTTCTGCGTCATCGAATCTCCTAAAAATGCAAGTTTTTTTCCATTCCATTGAGATTGCGGAGCATCTTTGGATTTTATTGCTTTGGTTAAAACTTGGCCATATCCGGGCACGATTAACACAAAAATTAAAATAGAAATCCCTATCAGTTTTTTCATAATTATTTCTTATACTGGTTTTAGTAAGATAATACCAGTTATTTAAAGAACGATTTATCGTCTAATCCTTTTCAGCATTGATAAAGTTCAAACCGTTTTTGAAGATTCACAAATTTAAACATCTTTTTTACGAATCGCTGAACCGGAGCAGATAAATTGAAAAGGTTATTTTGTTTTCGATACGAATAATTATGTACCTGAAATGATTTTTTCTACCTTTAAAAGAAAAATCAATCATGAAATTTTTTCTGATTTTACTGTCAATTTTTGCTTTCCATATGAGTGTTTTGGCTCAAGATACTTGGTTCCCGGAACTTACCCTTGGGTTTACTTCAGCACAAATTGATGATAGCTATAAAGCGAGAGGGCTAAGCCCGAGTTCGTTTTTTGTTGAATTTAGCGAATGTTGGAATCGAAAACACGAGCAGTCTTTTTCGGTTGTAAAAGCATTTGGGCTCGGGCTGAATTATCATTCTTTATCCAGTAATTCTGTATCGCCGGGGGGCGAGAGTTATTATTCTGGAGGCTTTATTTATTCAACTTTTAATCTGGCATTGATGGCTCAGCAACGATTTGGGAACGCCTATTTCCTTCAATTCAGACCTACTCGAGCCGGAATTTTCTAAATGATTTTCAGCAAGATAATCCTCGTCAGACTTTCCTTTTGAATGCCCTGCCCGAACCCAAAAAATTTCTATATTTGTACCTCTTAAAAAAAGAACGACAAAATAGGAATCCAATGAGCGATAAATTCCCAGTATATAAGCAATTAGACCTTTCTCAGGTGAACAAAGATGTTCTGAAAAAATGGGAAGACGATGATACATTTCACAAAAGTATAAGCACCCGCGAGGGAAATGAAACCTTTGTGTTTTATGAAGGACCACCCTCTGCGAACGGGATGCCGGGAATTCACCACGTCATGGCTCGGGCTATTAAAGATACCTTTTGCCGCTATAAAACCATGAAAGGTTTTCGGGTTCACCGTAAAGCTGGCTGGGACACACATGGCTTACCGGTAGAGTTGAGCGTGGAAAAATCATTGGGAATTACCAAAGAAGACATTGGTGGTAAAATCTCAGTTGAGGAGTATAATGCTTCTTGCCGCCGCGAGGTGATGAAATATACCAAAGAATGGGAAGAGTTAACCCGCCAAATGGGTTATTGGGTGAATATGGATGATCCGTACATCACTTACGATAATCGCTACATTGAATCGGTTTGGTGGTTGCTGAAAAAGCTGTACGACAAAGCATTGATTTATAAAGGATACACCATTCAGCCCTATTCGCCGGCAGCAGGAACCGGATTGAGCTCGCACGAGTTAAACCAACCAGGTACTTATCGCGATGTGAAAGACACGACAGCGGTTGCTCAGTTCGCGGTGATTCGCGATGACAAATCAGAATTTTTATACGAAGAAGTCGATACTCCGCTATACTTCATGGCATGGACAACTACGCCATGGACTTTGCCTTCGAACACGGCATTGTGTGTTGGTCCGAAAATCAGGTATGTGAAAGTAAAATCGTTTAACCCATACACCGGAGAGCCAATGACGGTTATTTTGGCTAAAGATTTGTTGAGCGCGCATTTCAATCCAAAACATGCCGAACTTCATTTTGACGAGTACAAACCAGGAGATAAAAAAATACCTTTTGAAGTAATTGCTGAATATACCGGAGAGAAAATAGCAGGGGTGAACTACGAGCAACTGATTAACTGGGTAAAACCCAATGGCGATGCTTTTAGGGTGATAACCGGCGATTTTGTAACAACTGAAGATGGTACCGGAATCGTGCATATTGCACCAACTTTTGGTGCCGACGATGATCGAGTGGCCAAGCAAAATGGCATTGTTCCTTTATTTGTTTTGGATAAAGAAGGGAAAAACCAACCAATGGTTGATCGTAAAGGTCGTTTTTTCCGAATCGAAGATATGTCACCGGAGTTTGTTCAGTCGAATGTGAATACTGAAACCTACGGCGAATTTAGCGGCCGCTATGTGAAAAACGAGTACGACGAACTGTTGGATGAATCGTATTCAACAGTGGATATCGATATCTCGGTTATGTTGAAGAAGGAAAATAAGGCCTTCAAAATTGAGAAACACGAACACAGCTATCCGCATTGCTGGCGGACTGATAAGCCGATCCTGTACTATCCGTTAGATAGTTGGTTTATTAAAACCACTGCCGTAAAAGACAAGCTGATTGAGTTGAACAACACGATCAACTGGAAGCCAGCATCGACCGGAACCGGACGCTTTGGCAACTGGCTAGAAAACCTGGTGGACTGGAATTTGAGTCGTTCTCGCTTTTGGGGAACACCGCTTCCTATTTGGCGTACAGAGGATGGTTTGCAAACCAAATGTATTGGTTCGGTTGAAGATTTGATGAGCGAGATTGAAAAGGCCGTTGTTGCCGGAATGATGGATAAAAATCCGTACGAGGGATTTGTCGCAGGTGAATACAGCAAAGACAATTACGATAAAATTGATTTGCACCGCCCGTTTGTCGATGACATCTTTTTGGTGAGCGATGATGGACAAAAGATGTTTCGCGAACCCGATTTAATTGATGTTTGGTTTGATTCGGGAGCAATGCCCTATGCGCAACGTCACTTCCCTTTCGAGAATGACGACATCTTTAAGGATGTGTTCCCGGCTGATTTTATTGCAGAGGGAGTTGACCAAACACGTGGATGGTTTTTTACGCTACATGCTATTGCAACCATGATTGATGAGTCGGTTGCATTTAAAAATATTATTTCCAACGGATTGGTGTTGGATAAGGCTGGCAATAAAATGTCGAAACGTCTGGGGAATGCCGTTGATCCTTTCGAAACAATTGAAATGTACGGTTCTGATCCGCTGCGGTGGTACATGCTAACGAACTCACAACCTTGGGACAACCTCAAGTTCGACGTTGGAGGTGTGGATGAAGTACGCCGTAAGTTCTTCGGAACACTCTATAATACTTACGGATTTTTTGCATTGTACGCGAATGTGGATGGTTTCCGGTTCAAAGAGGAAGAGATTCCGGTAAGTGACCGGCCTGAGATTGATCAGTGGGTTATTTCGTTGCTAAATTCGTTGGTGAAAGAAGTTGGTGAGAGCCTTGAAAACTATGAGCCAACACGTGCCGGACGAGCAATTTCTGAATTTGTGAGCGAAAACCTGAGTAACTGGTTTGTGCGTTTAAGCCGCAAGCGCTACTGGGGTGGTGAGTACGATCAGGATAAAATTTCGGCTTACCAAACCCTGTACACGTGTTTGGTGACTGTGGCAAAGTTGGCTGCACCTATCGCGCCTTTCTATGCCGATCAGTTGTACACTGATTTGAATAAGATGACAGAACTGGAGCCTGATCAAAGTGTTCACTTAGCTGAATTCCCAATTGCAGACGAAAGCCTAATTAATAACGATTTGGAAGAGAAGATGGCCATTGCTCAAAAAGCTTCGTCAATGATTTTGGGCTTGCGTCGTAAAGAGAAGTTGAAGGTTCGTCAGCCACTCGCAAAAATTATGGTGCCTATTTTGAATGATCGTTTTAAAATGCAGTTCGAAGCCGTGGAAAACATCATTCTCTCGGAGGTGAATGTAAAAGAGGTTGAATATCTGACCGATACTGCAGGAATCATAAAAAAGAGGATAAAACCGAATTTTAAAGCTTTAGGGCCAAAGTATGGTAAAATGATGAAGCAAATTGCGGGCGCAATTGCACAGTTCGGGCAGGATGAAATTTCAAGCCTTGAGAAAATTGGTACTCATGAGTTGGCGGTTGGCGACCAACAAATAACTATCAGTATCGATGATGTTGAGATCACGACGGAAGATATCCCAGGATGGTTGGTTTCAACCGAAGGCGATATGACCATTGCTTTAGACATTAATTTGACTGATGAGCTGAAACAAGAGGGAATTGCCCGGGAATTCATCAACAAAATTCAGAACCTGAGGAAAGAAAGCAACTTTGAGGTGACTGATCGTATTAATATACGAATTGAGAAAAATGATTCGTTTAATGAAGCGGTTGAAAACTTTAAAGAATATATTAGTAATCAAACGCTTGCAGAAAGCCTTAAGTTGACCGATAAGCTTGATGAAAAGGATGTTGCAAAAGTTGAAATTGATCAGGATACAGAAGCACTTATTCATTTAAATAAAATAAGTTAAACTTACGATCGTTTAGTATGTTTTATGACCTTAAACAATTCAAAATATTTTTATAATTTAGGGTCCGATATAAAAATAACGATATACCCACAGGGATAACTAAATTTTAGGGTTATGACAGAGAAAACTAGATATACAGATGCTGAATTAGCTGAATTTAAAGAGCTGATTCTTGGTAAACTTGAAAAAGCGAAGGAAGATTACGAACTCTATCGAAATTCGATCACGCTAAGTGATGGGAATGATACGCAGGATACTTCACCGACTTTTAAAGTTCTGGAAGAAGGTGCTGCGACTCTTTCAAAGGAAGAAGCCGGAAAATTGGCTCAGCGACAGCTAAAGTTCATTCAACACTTGCAAGCAGCCTTGGTGCGTATCGAAAACAAAACATTTGGTATTTGCCGTGAAACAGGTAAGCTAATTGCTAAAGAGCGTTTGCGTGCTGTTCCTCATGCTACTTTGAGTATTGAAGCTAAAAACAGCCAAAAATAAGCTTGACAGCCAGCAAAAATAGTTCGATGATTGGAAGTGTAGATTCTCTTTCAATCATTTTTTTTTGTGCTGGAATGAGTCGTTGGCGTTATCGCTTCGACATCTGGTATCTTTGAAAACAAACAATTATAATGAGAACGAACAAGAAATTTATTAGCGATATCTCATAAATAAGCCTGATTAAATTTGTTGAGAGTTCTATGCGTTGCATTTGAAAAGTATATATTATAAACGGACGAAATTACAATCATGTCTAGATTAGCAAAATCCCTACTCATCATTTTTTCTGTTCTTTTTGTCGATCAATTTGTAAAAATATTGGTGAAGACCAACATGTTTTTGGGACAAGAGTTTTCTGTTTTAGGCGATTGGTTTTTAATTCATTTTGTTGAAAACAATGGAATGGCTTTTGGGATTGAATTTGCCGGAGAGTATGGTAAAATTGCATTGAGCTTGTTTCGGGTTGTCGCAGTAACCGGCATCGGATGGTATTTATTGAAGCTTGTTAAAAATAGAGAAGTACCCATCGGGTTTATCGCCTGTGTTGCTCTCATTTTTGCGGGTGCCATTGGCAACATCATTGACAGTGCTTTTTACGGTCTTATTTTTACAGAAAGCTATGGACAGGTTGCCAGCCTGTTTCCCACAGAAGGAGGCTATTCTTCTTTTTTACACGGGAGAGTAGTCGATATGCTTTACTTCCCTATTTTTTCAGGAAGATACCCCACATGGTTGCCATTGATAGGAGGCGACAGCTTCTTGTTTTTCAGACCGGTTTTTAATGTCGCTGATTCAGCCATTACGGTTGGTATCTTCAGTATAATCTTGTTTTATCGTCAGGCATTTAACAAGCTTGAAAAAGAAAATGACGATACCAAAGAAGCGGCTGAATCGAGTTCTTATTGAGAATTGCTGATGGTAGAAAATATCGGATTTTGCTTGTGTATTTTAAGCAAATGTAGTAAACTTGCAAGCCGAAAAATAAGAATATTTATTCAAGATATTTGGGGCCTATAGCTCAGTTGGTTAGAGCACCTGACTCATAATCAGGTGGTCCCTGGTTCAAGCCCAGGTGGGCCCACACTAATAATCAGAGAGTTACAGCAAATAAGTTGTAGCTCTCTTTTTATTTGCACACAATTTGCACACAGGTTGTAGTCATTCAAATATTCCGAGATTAGCCGTTGATGCATTGTAAAATTGTCAAATGCTGGCTTAATTGAACGCTTAGGTACCCAATGAAGAGAAGGGGATGAAATGGATGGATAAAGGAAAGAGAATAAATAATGAATGGAAAAATTGAATGTGTTGCTGCGGGATTCAAAAAGTTTTAATCAGAGTTTACGGAGATTAAGTCTTTTGGGAATTGGCATTAAGCGATGGGTAAAATCAACTCTTTCAATTTTGAAATAAATGGCTTTATGTCGTAAGCTTTTGGCGGGTTCACTCCCGGGTTTAAATTGCATAAGCGTTCGATTAATCAGCAGCCCACTCAGTCCCTATCCTTATGCTTCGAATCAGTTCATTGGCGATATTCGAGCTTTCGAGTCGCATGATACTTTCTTCGGCACTTCCAAAGCTTAGCAGGTTGATGCTCCCGTACCAAACAATCTTTTCATCCATAACCGCGAATTTCTGATGGATATTTGATTTAAAGACGACCACTACTCCTGAACTTCTTAAAAAATCCAGCGTCGTTTGCCAGGCAGTCAAATCCTTGTCTTTAAAATCTTCAGCAGGGCGGGTCACTACAATTACTTTAGCGCCCTGTAAAAGCGCTGTTTTAAGATTTTGCATCATCTGGAAAGCCCGTCGTTTAGTTACAAACGGGCTTACAATTAGGATCTCCCTTGACGCACTGATGATATCATTGGAATACACCGGCAAGAAATTGGTTTTATCAAAAATGATATCGGTGGATTCTGCTGGCATATTTTCACCTTTTGCCTTATAGCCGATAGCTGCGTACCCGGTAAGCCGTTTGTTGTACATCTTCTCAAGCATCCGTACCCGGACATCAACATAGTCATAAATTAGCACTTCCTTTTTCGTTTCAAACAGCCGGTGAAGCCTGCCTGCATATTGTTGTAATGTTCCTTTCCATGATATGGGCATCGATAAAAACAGGGTGTCAAGTCTTGGTTCATCGAAGCCTTCGCCAATGTACCGGCCTGTTGCAACTAAAGTCAGCGATTTATCCTTGGGGATTTCTGAAATCCGGGCCATAGTCTCTCTGGTTCCCTTTACCCCCATGCCGCCCGTGAGTGAAATTACATCCGGGATTCTTTTGCTGAGTTCATTGGTAAGTAACTCAACATGGGTTGTCCTTTCTGTCAGTACAAGGCAATTCCTGCCATTTTTATGACATTGTAGTACATCATCAACAATCAACTGATTTCTCATTTCATTTTCGATGATCCCGGCGTACAATTCCTGAATTGAAATGTCTTGCTCTTCTTCGCTCAAGGGTGCATTGAAAGAAGTAAACCGCGGAATCAAATAATGATCAAAAGGCCTTTTATCCGCTTGCGTTTTTGCATCGTCCCGGAACCTGATTGGACCACATTGCATAAAAATAATGGGATGGTGTCCATCCTTTCTGGTCGGAGTCGCTGTTAAGCCGTAAACATATTTGGCGTTCACATTTTTCAATATCGTTTCAAAGCTGAAAGCGGAAACGTGATGACACTCGTCAACGATTACCATGCCATAATCTTTCACACATTCCTTTACTTCTCCCATCCTGTTCAGGGATTGCATGACAGCAATATCAATTACACCGTTCAATGCCTGCTTCCCGGCTCCCATCTGTCCGATAATGCTTTTATTTTTTCCTCTTTTTCTGGCTCCGGGAATATCTGTAGCCGGGAATGGCTCATTGATCGTCAAAAAGGATAAAAGTTTTTCCCTCCATTGAGCTACCAGACTGACTTTGTCAACCAGAATCAGTGTATTGACCTTTCTTTCGGCGATCAGTTTTATGGCTGCGACTGTTTTTCCGAAAGCCGTTGTTCCGCATAAAATTCCATTATCATGTTCCAGTAGTTTTTCAACAGCTAGAGGTTGATCATCCCTTAGACTACCTTTAAACACAATATCTATCGTTTTGCCGTGATTGGTTTTATCGGCTCACGACACTTTCGTTTTCATTTCCTCAAACAGCAATTTCATATCCGTTTCGCATCCTCTTGGTACGGACAGGTATTCAGCCGTTTCATCCGAACAAGATATAATCCTTGGTTTATCAAAGGTCGGTAAGCGCATGGCTTGGGCTTTGTAAAATTCAGGATTTTTGAAAGCAGACAGACGTTTCAGGTGGTTTAATGCTTTTTGAGAAAACCCGGCTTTAGGGATAAACAGCATATTGGCTTTAAAGATATCTGTTTTTACAGGAAAGTCATTTTTGCTGATCTCTTTCTTTTTTTTGTTTTCCCATGGCTTGGGCGTTTCTTCGTCGTCTGTTTTCAATGTTCCAAGCTCATTTCCCGGGCATAATTTTGATATCAATGCTTCCAGGTTCCCTTCGGAAAGCCTTCGAACGGATGCCAGAAAGACCCACTGATCTTCTATAGGCTGAAAATGCTCATTGATGAAGATGCTATTATTATTTTTTCTCGCTGTTTTTTGTAGGGGTAGCGCTATTAAATTGCCAAAACCTCCTTTCGGCATGGTGTCCTGGTTAGGGAAAAAACGGTCATAAGATTTAAAAGTGATCTCGTGCCGCTTGTTCATGGCATGGGTTAACAATGCACTTCCAAACTTACGGGCCAAAGAAGCGGGAACAGGATGATCAAAGAAGAACCATGCATGAGCTCCGTTTCCTGACCGTGACCGTTCAACTGCAGCGGGAACACCAAATTGGTAGCATACCTCCCTGAGCGTCATGATATCTTTTTGCCATCCATCGTCATCAAAATCAATAGCCAGAAACCAGCAGGTTTCGTTTGATAGCAAAGGGTAGATCCCGGCAACAAGATTTTGTTGACCTCGCAGATGCGCATCAACGACCATTTCGCTCAAAGGGAGAAAATCCTGATGTTTACATGCTGAGCATTTTATTTTTGGCTTCTGACAAATGCCCGGCTTCCATTCATTACCACAGGCAGGTGAATAGCCGGCAGTTCCTTTTGCTTTGTTTTCCCATCTTTTTGCATACACATCATCCCTTCCCCTGAACAATGATTGGAAGAGTCTAATTTTTGCGCTGGCATCAGATAGTTTGTCTATAGCTTCAGATGGCGCTGAAGGTTTGGATTCTATGTTCTGATCAAACAATTCCGGCTCAGGAACAGCAAGATATTCAGAAATTATGTTACTAGCCTGTGAATCTTCATGAATTGTGTCCATACCAAGTTCAGTCCTCAGACTTTTTATTTCTTGTTTCAGGCGGTTGTTCTCAAGGAGTAATTGCTGGTATTTCTTTTGCAAGGCTTTAAAATCCATTTTTTTACGCGTTACCTTCTTTTGAATGACTTTCGTTTTACACAACAAGTAAAATTAAGTTTTTCCCGGGAGGAATTGGCCAATACACCAGGCGCTATGGAAAATTAGGTTCTAAATGCAGCAGCCATAATTACTTGTTCGCTTCGTGGTATCCCTATTTGGTTTGCTATTCTTTGCCAGTAGGATACAGATGATTTTACCTCGTCAAGAATGTTGTTCATTTCTTTTTCGCCCAGACGGAAAAAAGGACCTACACTTTTGGCAAGTTCTATATCAAGCACATTATTATCCATGTCGATATTCAATGCAAGCCCGTTTTTGTCAATTGACGGGTTAACATCGTATGCCGGAGACAAACGCCAGCCTTCATCGGTAAGAATAAAACCGTGATTCCGGAGGTGATCATCCGTATTGGAGATAAGTATATTGAAAACAATCCTTCTCCAAAGCTGCTTTAGATCTTCATCCACATGCGTTCCTGAGAATTGGATAAACTCTACAATATCCAGATATGAAGGGGTCTCGTCCCGGATGAGTTCTTCGCTTCTGCCTGTCATGGTCATAGCTGAAGCGAAATGGATCCGCTCTTGCTTATCCCTGTCAAATCGTTTCGTAAAAAACGTATCATATTTCCCTGCAATATGTTCGAGTCTTGATTCAGCCATTTCGATGCCGGCGTTAATAGCAAGCTGGTATGCCAGGTACTCCCATGCCCCTTTATTGACTGTGTCGTTTTTTGAAGGAAATTTGGCAATCCACGGATGATTATCCAAATCCAGGATATTGGCTTTCGGTCTCGCCCCGCCAAGGGAAGAACCGGGAGCCATCAATATAGCAAGCCATTTCCTTATTTCATCGGTGTCTGCATCAGACTCTACCAGTCCGGCACCGTGCTGCAATTCCCTGACAGTTGCCCAAGGTGGCGTTGGGGATACCGCGTCGTTGTCCAGGAATTCCCCGTCAGGTTCTCTTTTAAACCGCAATGCACCCATCCTGCAAAAATCATGTACGCCCAGCAAAAAGTCAATATCATATAATACCGGGACTGGTCTGTTTTCTTCTCTAGCGTATATTGCAGCACGTCTTTTCATCAATGTTCTTCCCCAGGTGTCAGGCATGGAATCTAAAAATACGCCGAAGTTTTCCTTTTGATTAGGAAATTGCTGTCCGCTGTACCAAGCAATGTCTGGATCGATCAGCATTTGCTCCCGTGAGTTAATCCAGTCAGCATCGTAAGAAAAGCTGAACGCTTTCCGGCCCTTAGCTTGTTGTGCCGACAAAATCCCAATACATTTTGCAGCGGCCATACCTTTCCAATCTGCATATACCCATATATCTGTTTTGTCTGCCATGATCTATTTTCCTATTAGCTTTAAATCCTGCAATTTTCGCCCAAATTCATCATCATCTGCGAGTTTCAGAAAGTCATCCTGTAAGCCTAGCACCCGGAGAACATTAAAATAAGCTCCTAGCGAAACACTGGGGTTTCCCTTTTCAATATGATAGAGCGTGGAGCGATTAATTCCGGCCCGCTCTGCAACTTGTATGGTTGTCAGGTTCCGTCTTTTTCTGGCCAGTTTAATGTTTTCACCCATCTGCTCAAGTACCTTCTGGAACCTAGGGAGTAATGTTTGTTTTTTTGTTTTCATTGTTTGTTGTTTATTACCACCAAAAATAGTTTAAATGTATTAAATAAACAACAAATTCAGTTGGGTGTCTTACTTTTGTTTTCTTGATAAAAAGGTTGTTCCCTTTTCCTCATCGTTGGTTGTTTTCATGCTTTTCAATTTTCATCCTGATTTTCTCAGTCTATTTTTTATCGTTGCAATTGAAAACATCTTCAAGTTTTGATAATTCCTCAGCGTTAATCCCACCAATCATTTTGATATAACGGTACTTGAGATCATTATCGCTCACGCGCATTAGTTCATTTCTTTGATAAACATTCCCGATCAGCGAAACAGTTCCTGACTTGTCCGCCCCTTTAAGAAAATAAATTTTCAATATTGTATATCAGGTTGTTACGTTGAAAAAATCTTAAATTTACCGCACTAAGGTAAATTTATGCTACGTATTAGAGTCGTTAA